>JACYYJ010077897.1_pt2 | contig 19274 bp, 16 predicted proteins | sample 8236861 | NCBI WGS metagenome assembly JACYYJ01 (sample SAMN14103086, study PRJNA606662) | landfill metagenome | isolation source: landfill solid waste | place: India:New Delhi, Okhla landfill site | collected 2017-11-05
TTGACCACAGTATTGTTAGTGGTTGTCTTGGTTTTGAACAATGATAAAACTAAGGTATATAACCTACAGGCACCAATCGCCATTGGGTTAACAATCGCTATTTTGGTCTTTGCTGCTGGTAACTTAACTGGTGCATCAATGAACCCGGTTCGTTCATTGTTCCCAGCGCTCTTCGCTGGTGGTATGGCCATGGACGATTTGTGGGTATATCTAACGGCACCATTTGTAGGTTCGATTTTTGGGGCATTGATTGATCGCTACATTTTGCGTGATTAAGATAGAAAATTAATACAAATTAAAAGAGCTGTTGACCTAACTAATAATTGGTAGGTTGGCAGCCCTTTTAATGTATTAAAAATAATTTTTATTGTTCCCTTTTATATCTTCGGTTCATAANNAAAACGACTTTTGTCACGCTCTTCTTTTATATCTTCGGTTCATAATCAACATCTAGTGTCGCTAACCGTTCTGTTCCCCAAGTAAACATTAATTCAATGATTGGCATCAAGCTTTCGCCAGTTGTTGTCAAAGCATAGAACACAGCTTTGCGATTTTTAACGAGTGTTTCGTGGCGGGTTACTAAACCATCTTCAACTAATTCATTGAGTTGCTGTGATAATACTTTATGGGTTGCGTTATCTAAAAGTTGTTGGATTTGGCTAAAACGCATTTGGCCATCATGTGATAAATGATAGATAATGACGATTTTATATTTGCCTGAAAACATTGATAGAGTATATTCTTTGGCACAATTAAAATCTTTTTTTTGAATTTTTTCAATGGCATATTTTCTGATGACATCAGTCATAAAGTGTACTCCGTTCATATTAGTGTTGATACGCACAAAAAAGTGCGTTATTGTGTTACGGTTTTATTAGGTATAAATTATATACCATAATAAAGGAGGTTGTTAATTATGACAAAGAAAGTTGCAGTTGTGGTTACCGATTTAGTAGAGGATATTGAATTTACTGATCCGGTTGAAGCAATCAAGAACGCAGGACATGATGTGACAACGATTGGTTTTGAAGAGGGCACTGTGGAAGGTAAGCATGGTACTAAGATTAACATCGACAAGTCTATTGCTGATGTAAAACCTGAAGATTTTGATGCTTTGTTTATTCCTGGTGGCTTTTCACCTGATCAATTACGTGCCGATCAACGCTTTGTTGACTTTGCAAAGGCATTCTTATCAAAGAATAAGTTGACTGCAAGTATCTGCCACGGTCCACAATTGATGATTCAAACTGGTTTGGTACATGGTCGTACAATGACTTCTTATCTAACTGTACAACCAGATTTGTATTATGCAGGTGCACGTATTGAGGATCAACCAGTGGTTGTTGATGGTAATTTAATTACAAGTCGTGAACCTAAAGATATTCCAGCATTCAACGAAGCTGTTGTTGCAGCCTTAGCATAGGCCCTAATTGGAATGATTTAAGTATGTATTAGTATTAAGATTAAAAGTTTAGCGTACCGAGTAAATCGTGTACGCTAAATTTTTGTTGTTATTTTTAATGACTGATATGATGGTGGTAAATTAAAGAAAGAGGGGGAATATCAATTATGGCATATACTGCTATTAATCCATATAATGGCGAGGTTATCCAAGAATTTTCGAATACAACAGATAATGAAATTCATGATATTTTGAATCAAGCTGAGAATTATTACCAAAAAGAAAAATCAGTTTCTTTTTCTAAGCGTGCGGAGCTACTCAATCAATTAGCGGATGAGTTTGAAAACCATTTAGATGATTATGCGCGTTTGGCATCCACCAACATAGGGAAGTTGATTGGAGAATCACGCACCGAAGTTGAAAAAATTGTGAGTTATGCTCGCTATTTTGCTGAACAAGGGCCAAAGTTTTTACAACAAAAGAATTATGATAAATTGTCTGTGGGTTCTAGTGCTCATGTTGAATTTTCCGGTATTGGTATCGTCTTAGCTGTGGAACCATGGAATTTTCCGTTCACTCAGGTGATGCGCGTGTTTGCACCAAACTTCATGCTGGGTAATCCAGTTGTTCTAAAACATGCAAGTATTGTGCCTCAAGCTGCTCAATCATTTGCGGATGCTTGTCAAGAAGCGGGCTTACCTCAAGGTGCATTTGCTAATATTTTTGCGACTCATGATCAAATTGATAAGATTATTGACGATCCACGTGTGCAAGGATTTGCTTTAACCGGTTCAGAACGAGCAGGTAAAAACTTAGCTGCTAAGGCTGCGAAGAATCTGATGAAAACAACCTTGGAATTAGGTGGTACGGATATCTTTGCAGTCTTGCCTGATGCAGACATTGATAAAGCAGCCAAAGATGCTGCTGAAGCTCGGCTAGCTAACGCTGGTCAAGTTTGCACGGCAGCCAAGCGTTACTTGGTTAGTGACGAAGTTTATGATGAATTTTTGGATAAAGTTAAACAAGCCTTTGATAGTTATCAATTTGGTAATCCACTAGATGAGAAAACTACTTTAGCACCGCTATCATCGCAGAGCGCGAAAGATAATTTGCAAGAACAAGTAGAGAAAGTTGTTGCAGGTGGTTCTGAAATATTGTACGGTGATCTGACTAAAAATGAAGGACCTGGATTCCAGTTTTCACCGTTGATATTGACGGGGATGACTCATGATAATCCAATGTACGACGAAGAATTATTTGGACCAGTTGCACAAATTTATCGTGTGAGCTCGGAAGAAGAGATGGTTGAGATAGCTAACGATTCTCGCTATGGGTTAGGTGGTGCAATTTATACAGCTGATGTCGCTCATGGGAACGAATTAGCTACTAAGATTGAAACCGGACAAGTGGCAATTAATCAAGTACTAGATGAACAAGCCGAAGTACCGTTTGGTGGCGTGAAAGACTCTGGATATGGTAGAGAGCTCAGTGATTGGGGACTCTTTGAGTTTGCTAACGTCAAGTTGGTGTTGAACTAGAACTGATAGTTTGAATTATTTGTACAGATAGTACTGATTTCAGAATTAAATAATTAAAAAAGCAACTAAATTCATCGTGAATTTAGTTGCTTTTTGTCTAGATTTGACATTTATTGCTATGAATTCTAATTAATAGAAGACAGAGGTAACCAAGTGAAAACTTTTTTAATTTCATTATCCCAGAAGGTCCAATCATGATCACCAGGAGTAACTGAGTAGGTTTCGTTCATGCCCAATGAATTCATAAAGTCAGTGAAATGGTCATTAGAGTCACGCATAAAATCATGATCACCAATTGACCGATACCACTGTATTTCTTTAAGTTGATCATTCGGCGCAGCTAATGCCAAGTTCTCTAAGTAGTTTTTCGGTAAATTTGGACCGAAAACACGTGATATATCAGGCATGATTGGAATGATATCACTTAAATTAACAGCAGGCGATAGTGCTGCAACTGCGCTGAACCATTCAGGGTGTTTAAAACCAAATTTTAATGCACCGAAGCCCCCCATTGAATTACCTATAACAAAGTTTTGGTTACGCAATGTACTTAGTGGCAGCATACGCCGTAATTCAGGTATCATTTCTTCGGTTAAATAAGTCCAGTAGGGTAGGCCATTGGTTTCATCCATATAAAAACTACGATATACATTAGGCATAATCACAGCAACTTGATATTGCGTTGCCAGATTTTCAATAGTTGTAAAACGATACCAACATGATCCGTTTTCACCTAGTCCATGTAGCAACCAAATAGTTGGTAGTGGCTTGTTAGGTAGATTATCCGGTAAGATAACACTAATTTTTAAATGTTCTTGTAAAACTGCTGAGAAGCGCGTGATATGAGTTAAAGACATTGTTCCTCCAAATTGTTCTCCCTTCAATAAAAATATCGCCTATTTTATTTAGTCTGAATAGTAAACATTTGCTTTTATGTTTTGGCGATGATTACCAAAATGTTCACCAAAAAGTGTTAGACCACCATAGACATCATTTTTAATTGGTAACACCGACATTTTTAAGGTTAATCGTGAACTGTCAGATAGATTTAAGTCGCTAATTTTAACGTTTGAAATACTATTACTATCAATAGAAGTATCAAGTTCACCGACTCGGAGGTGTTTGAGTAGACCGTATTGGCTAAACTTTTCCGGCCACCAATCGGGCGTGTAATTACCTTGAACATCAGAATAATTACCAGGTAGTTCGGTTTCACCAATATAGTTATCATTGATCCAAAAGCCGATTCTAGAGTGCCAGTTATTGTTAGATAGCGGAAATTCACTCGCCATTTCTAACTCAAATTCAATCATCTCAATTTTACTATCGGCTGGTAGTTCGTTTGGGATGATGTATTCAATTGTTCCCTGAGTAAACCACAAAATTTGTGAACGAAAACGTTCAGCTGAGAAGAATGCATTCACATCGTCCATTTTAGAAATTAGTGAGCTTTCAGATGATAAACCACAAGATGGCACGACATGGTTGATTGCAAAATAGTTACCAATGGGAATGTCGTAAGCTTTTTTATGGTACTCTGGAAATATTTTTTGTGGAAAATGGATATTAATCTGGTCGATATTCATAACTGGATAACTTTTTCGACTATCAGCATCTTTTTTGAAACTAATGATATTTGCTTTTTCTAAAATGTGTAAATTTTTAGAGATTGCTGCTTTACTGATATTCATTCTTTGAGCTAATTCAGTAGCAGTTACTGTCTCGCCGGAAATAATTTCCAGAATTTCCAATCTAACCTCGGAATCCAAGGCCTGATAGACATGTAAAGAATTTGGACTAATATCAATATCCATATATTTGTCTCCTTAATAAATTGGTTAACTTTTATGTTAATTATTATAAAGACAATTATCCGTATAAAGTGGATAGTTGTCAATATGATTAACCGCTTTCAATACTGTTTCAATAGCATTGACATCGCTTTCATAAAGCGTGATAATTCAATCGTTGGGATGGTTAATAATGATGTTAATTATTTAACAATGTAGGTTTATTAAGAGGGGATATTTATGAAAAAGGCACAAATTTTTGGTGCAATTATTGCATCATTTTTTTTATCATTTGGGCTAACAGAAGTGTTTAATCCAGTGGTTCATGCGGACTCTAACAAAGAAATTGTTTTTTGGAATCCGTTTACTGGTCCAGATGGTACGAGCATGCAAAAGTTAGTGAATGAATATAACAAGACGAATCCTGAATATAAAGTGAAGAATGTGTCACTGACTGAGGCGGATATGTATTCTAAGATTCCAACAATTGTTAATTCTAAAAAGGGAATACCCGATTTACAGATTGTGCATGTGGAGCGCATTAAGGATTATGTGAATAACGGGTTATTGGACAACTATAATCCTTACTTAGACGATTTTTCTGATATTAATAAATCGAATTATGTACCTGAGNNCTTGGAATAATGGAGCCTATAAGGGGAAGCGGTATGGTGTGCCATTAGATATACATACAACCTTTATGTACTACAATAAGGCATTAGTTAAAAAGTATGCACCACATGCGCTTGATGATAATATCGTCACTTTTGATGAAATTAAAGCAGCTGGTGAAAAATCTCAGAAGGATGGCATAACAGGTCTAGGATTAACCTGGTGGAAGCCTAACTTTTTATCACTATATGGCCAATTGGGGGGTCAATTAACAAAGGATGGCAAAAATCCTAATTTAAATAATCAAACATCACGAAAAGTTCTCCAAATTTATAAAGGACTTTATGATAAAAAAATTACTTCTCAAGATGGTCAAGATCCAATGCAATTGTTCTTGACGAATAAAGAAATATTTTTCCCAGAAGGTATTTGGATGAACAATCAAATTAAAGAATCCGATGTGAAGTATGGGGTTACTAACGCAGCGCAATTATCAGATGATCCCGACAAAATGGTTAATTGGTCCTCAAGCCATCAGTTTGTACTATTAAAACAACCAAAGCGTGATAAAGCCAAGACAGAGGCGACTTTGAAGTTTCTTAGTTGGGTACGTACCAATTCATTAGAATGGGCAAAGGCTGGTCAAAACCCTGCAACGTTGGCAATTACTAAAGACAAGGAATATCGAAAAATGCAACAGTCTTTCTTATTAACTGATAAGACTGAACAAGAATCATTAAAGATATTTAATTACCGATATAACGGATACTTAGCAGACTATTTAGACCGGTATGCTTATGATTCAGTTTTTGGTAAGACTAGTATTTCTAGCTATTTGAATAAGTTACAAAACACTGTCCAGGATGAAGTGGATGCACAAATGACTGACTAGTCAAAAGGTAACTTTATTGCAACATATTGATAGGAGTAAAAAACAAATGGCAGATATTTCTTCTAAATCAGGAAATGTTAGTACAAATAGAAAAAAGACGTGGCACTTGCATGGGAAGAGTTTCCCTATATTATATTTGCTACCGCACTTAGTAGTTTTCACAATATTCTTTTTAATTCCATTAATTTTTGGTATTTATATAGCCTTTACGAAGTGGGACTTAGTTCGAACACCTGTGTTTGTTGGATGGGATAATTTCAAAACACTGTTATTTTCAGACTCAATATTTCATGACCAATTAACGAGTGGGCTATGGCACACAATTTTGTTTGTGTTGATTTCAGTGCGATTTTGTATTTTGGTACCACTACTTTTGGCGGTGGTGTTAAATACAAAACCAGCTTTTGCAAAATTCTTTCAAGGATTGTTCTATTTGCCCAGTCTATTTTCAATTTCTGCAGTGGTTATTGTTTGGTCACTAATTTTTAATCCTAATTACGGCCCCTTAAACACGTTGTTTCACTTAGACCAAGTTTGGACAGGTACACAACCATGGGCATGGATGACAATCGTTATTTTGACAGTTTGGTGGACTATTGGTGGAAATATGATTATCTACCAAGCAGCTTTAAACGGTATTCCACAAGATTATTATGAAGCAGCCGATATTGATGGTGCTTCACGATGGAAAAAATTTATTCACATCACATTGCCTAGCATTCGTGGGCAATTGTTATTTACCATCGTGACAACAACAATTGCGCAATTTAATATATATGGACAACCATTAATGATGACCAATGGTGGGCCAAATGGCTCGACAACTGTATTAATGATGAATGTTCAACAAAATGCCTTTGGATCTGGACAATCGTTGGCTGGTATATCATCAGCCATGGCGGTCATTTTAGGTATCTGTATAACGATTGTTTCAATGGTTCAATTATTTCTACTGAGAAATAAAGATTAATACGGGTAGGTGAGAAAGTAATGAAAAATAAGAAACAAGGATCAGTTCAGTGGCTATCACTAATTTTTCTAATTGTATTGGGCGTTGTTTGGATTACACCATTGTTGTATGGCTTGATGTCATCGTTTAAAAGTAACCTTGAAATGCAGTCGGTTGGTTTTAAATTTTTACCAATTAATTGGTTGTTTACTAATTACACCAGGTTATTGCAGAACACATCAAATACACCAGTTTTTCGCTGGTTTTTAAATTCAATTGTTATTTCAGGTGGGTCAACTATTTTGGTACTGGTTGTGACGTCGCTTTCAGCGTTCGCGTTTTCACGTTTACGCTTTAGAGGTCGTAACATCTTATTTATGTTTTTGTTATCGACAATGATGTTCCCGCCAGTTATGAATATTATTCCGCTATATAAAATTATGACAACTTTGGGTTGGGCTAATACGCCATGGGCGATGATTTTTCCGGCTGCAACAGGAGTGTTCAATATTTTCCTAATTCGACAGTTTATGGATAATATTCCAATTGCGTATGATGAAGCCGCCAGAATTGATGGTGCGAGTGATTGGCAAATTTTCAGAATTGTTATTTTACCATTAATCAAGCCAGTTTTGTTTGTGGTTGCGCTGTTTACATTTACGGGATCATGGAATGATTTCTTGTGGCCATCAATTGTCTTTTCAGATATAAATAAGATGCCGATTACACCAGGGTTAAAGTTGTTACAAGGAATGTATGTTGCCGATATTCCAACATTAATGGCGGGAGCAATTATTGCAATTATCCCAACGTTTATTTTGTATCTTGTTGCGCAAAAGTATTTCTTACAATCAATGTCTTTGTCAGTAGGTGTAAAGGGATAGTTGTTTATGTTAGATAAAAAGTGGGATAAAAAATTATTGATTACTTGTGCTACGTGGCAATTTATCGATGGGCTCATTACAATTATTTTAGGCTTTTTAAATATGACGAAAATGTCTGATATTAGTAAAACAGTGCCAATTAGCTCATTTAATGGTTTGGTGGGTACAATGTTTATTTTAGCTGGCTTAACCAATTTATTAATTGCTTATTATTTCTTGTCACAAAAAGAAATTAACAAGTGGATCATGCCAATGCTAGTTATGGAAGTGATTATTTCTTATTTCTGTATGGATGTTATTGCAGTTGGAACTTTGGTACCGGCCGTGATTATTATCAGTTTAAAGAAAAAAAGACAAAAGTTAGTCAATGCGCAGTAAAGAAAGTGAGAGAAAGTATGTATCGTACAGAATATCCGGAACCACAATTTCAAAGAGAACATTGGATGAACTTAAATGGTACTTGGCAATTTGCATTTGATGATCAAGATTTAGGCATTAAAGAAGGTTGGTATCAGCAACACGATTTTGAGAAGAAAATTGAAGTGCCATTTGTTTACCAAACTGAATTGAGTGGTATTGATGATCAAAGTGAACATGGTATCGTTTGGTATCAACGTCACTTCACTGTTAAAGAAGCAGAAGATTTTGCGACAATTTTACATTTTGGCGCTGTTGATTTTGAAACAGACGTTTGGCTTGATGCTCAACACATTGGCACACACGTAGGTGGACATACAAGCTTCTCTTTTGATATTACTGATTATATTTCAGCCGGGGAAGATCATGTCTTAACAGTCCGTGCAAAAGATCCAATTCGTGATGAAGAGCTTACCAGAGGTAAACAAAACTGGACAGGGGAAAGTGCAGGTATTTGGTATACAAATACAACCGGAATTTGGCAAACTGTTTGGCTAGAAATGAAACCATTAACCAATTTGGTAAGTATTAAATATGTGACAGATATTGATAAAGGTAATGTGAACATGACTGGTGAAATTGCTAATTTTATTCCTGGTACAGAAGTTGTTGCTGATATTAAATTTAAAGATGAACAACTAGCAAAAGTAGCTATTTATCCAGAGGAAGGATCATTTGAATTAAGCGTCAATGTATTAGGTAAGCATATTTTCCGGATGGGGTACCACAATGAGGGGTGGATGTGGTCGCCTGAGCATCCAAATTTGTTTACTGTTAATTTTCAGACAACCGCACCAGGTGCGCGAACTGATCAGGTAGCATCATACTTTGGTATGCGTAAAATTCATACTTCTAAGGGGATGGTTTATTTAAACAACCGTCCATATTATCAAAAATTAGTATTGGATCAAGGATATTGGCCAGAAGGGTTATTAACAGCACCGAATGATGAAGCCTTTAAAAAGGATATTACTTTAGCGAAGGAAATGGGATTTAATGGTGCTAGATTGCATCAAAAGGTTGAAGATCCACGTTTTCTATATTGGGCTGATCAATTAGGGTTTATTACGTGGGGAGAATGTGCAGCAGCGCCGGTATTTACGCCTAAAGCTGAAACAACGTTGTATCAAGAATGGTTAGAAATTATTGAAAGGGACTATAATCATCCATCAATTTTGACTTGGGTTCCTATTAACGAAAGTTGGGGTGTGCCACATGTACATATTGATCGGCAACAACAACACTTTACTCAGGCTTTGTATCATATGATTCATTCATTAGATACAACCAGACTTGTACAATCAAATGATGGTTGGGCACAAACCGAAACGGATATTTGTGCGGTTCACAATTATGCTCATGGGACGAAGGACGATCTTGAAACATATAACTATTACACTGAAACATTAAGTTCTTGGGAGAAGATTATACGGAATCCGCCTGTATGGGATATCTTTGCTGATGGTTTCTCATACAAGGGACAACCCATTCTATTAACTGAATTTGGTGGTATTGGTTACAACAAACAATCACCGTCAGAAGGATGGGGTTATACAGGTGCAAAATCTGATGAGGAATTCGTAAGTGAGTACCAAAGAATTATAAGTGCGGTAAGCCAATCACATTGCTTGTACGGTATTGTCTATACACAATTAGCGGATACGGAACAAGAGGTGAATGGCCTATTAACCGTTAATCGCGAACCAAAGGTTGATCCGAAAATTATTAAAAAAGCTAATGACTTTTTTATTCGTTCGTTTGTTGAAACGCCACAAAAAGATGTAGAAATTGTTGATGTTTTAGATGATAACTTGGACTAAGGGTTTAGTCAGAATTTATAGAAGGATAGGGTGACATTCTAATGGTTCAAATAGCGCTGGATCACATTTATAAAAAGTATGAAAATGCTACAAATTACTCGGTGACAGACTTTAATTTGCACATTAAAGATCAAGAATTTATTGTTTTTGTTGGTCCATCAGGCTGTGGTAAGTCAACAACTTTACGTATGATTGCTGGATTGGAGGACATCTCAAAAGGTGAGTTAAAAATTGAAGACAAAGTTGTTAATAATGAGTCACCAAAAGATCGCGATATAGCAATGGTATTCCAAAACTATGCTTTGTATCCGCACATGACAGTATATGATAATATGGCATTTGGTCTTAAACTTCGTAAATATGACAAGACTGAAATCGACAGGCGAGTTAATGATGCGGCTGAAATTTTGGGATTAAGCGAGTATCTAAAGCGTAAGCCATCGGCTTTATCTGGTGGTCAACGTCAACGTGTTGCCTTAGGGCGATCAATTGTGCGTGATGCACCAATATTTTTAATGGATGAACCACTATCTAATTTGGATGCCAAATTACGTGTTTCAATGAGAGCGGAAATTGCAAAATTGCATCAACGTTTGAATACAACGACAATTTACGTCACTCACGATCAAACTGAAGCAATGACGATGGCGGACCGAATTGTGATTATGAAAGAGGGAAAAATCCAGCAAGTAGGAACGCCTCAAGAAGTCTATGATAATCCAGCAAATGTTTTTGTTGGTGGATTTATTGGATCACCAGCAATGAATTTTTTTAATGTGATTTTTAAAGGTGACCGAATTAGTGACGAAGAAGGGAATTTTGAACTTGAAGTACCGCAAGGATGTGCTAAAGTATTGAACGATAAGGGATATCAAGGTAAAAAATTGATTTTTGGAATTAGGCCCGAAGATTTACATACAGAGAATGCTTTTTTGGACACTTTCCCCAATGCGGTTGTTTCTGCGACGGTTGTCGTATCAGAATTACTTGGTGCTGAATCACAATTATATAGTAAGATTGGTAATACAGAAGTGGTTGCTAAAGTTGATGGACGTGATATTAAAGAAACTGGATCAGAATTGAAACTTGGCTTTGATCTGAACCGTTCACATTTTTTTGATTCTGAAAGTGAAGTTGCAGTCTACTAATTAATGAATAGGGTTATAACCAGTATCGGAAATTTCTGATACTGGTTTTATTAATAATAAAACTATTTTTTAAACGTTTAGATAATTTTACGTCATGAAAAATATTGTTTTGAAAACATAAACAAAGTAACATGTGAATATAATTATTTGCTGGAAGGTTACCTTATGAAGTTTAAAAAACAATGTGTAATAGGGAAAAGGAATAAAATAGTTCCTGAAATAAAAGATTTTGAACAATTTTTAAAAAAGATGGGTACAAGTGATAGTTTATTATCACGTCAACAATTGACTAAGTTGACACAAACGAGTCAAGTAATGCTGCATCCGTTGCAATTACGTTTGAATGGAAAATTACCCAACCGACCATTAAATTTATCATTGATTGTTTATAAGAATGACTTACGGTTAAGGCGATTACATGTTCTTTTGCCCACGGGCGAGGTAGCCGAAATTTACCAATTTTTGAATCAGCTCAACGCGTTGTTAACAGAACTTATTTTTGAAAATGACTTCTATGATAATCTTATGATTAAATCTGAGCCAAGCGTACAAGTAGCAACAGCAGATAAGTTAAACCGTGCGAACCAGTCATTGAAACAAAGGATTAGACAGTTAACAGAAACGAAAATTCAACTAGCCTCACAGTATGAAGGTGCTCAAGCAAAGTTAAAGCAACAGTTAAATCAATTAGCGGTTAGCGATAAACAAAATCAGGCGTTACTGTTAAAAATTGAACAACTTGAGCAAACAATCAAAGATTATCAGTTTAAATTCACCAAGCAAAAAGAAGAAATGAGCATTATCCGTGAACAAATTCGTGTTAAGCAGACAAAACAGAACCAACAAAAATTGATGAAAAAGGTTCAAGTTATTGAACACGTCTGTCCGAAATTAGATGATAAACTTTTCAAAGAGGAAATTGTTGATTTACAAAAGCAAGTCGCCAAAGCACAACAAGAATTACAGATATATAGGAAACAACGTACTGCCGGTTTGCAAGTTAGTCGCTCGGAAAAGATAAGACAGTTGACCAGTGAATTGAATTTAACTTGCATTGATGATTATCATCCATTACTTCGTTTAGTTCATAAGTATAATGAATTAGTTGCTGAGGATTTAGTTTTATGGCAACAAATTCAAGGCCGTTTTGTAAGGGTCGATAATCGATGGCAATTTATTGATCAGAATAGTCAGCTTATGAATTATCTGAACTATCTTTAAATGGCATTCTACTACAAACACTGACAACTAATTATTATTATTCAGCACGTCAACGGTCTGATACAGGTTATATCATGTTGATTAGACAATTAAATAATCAAGTGACTGATGGTCAAATTGAAACTCATAAAAATGAGACGAGTGGTCCGGTACGCCTAATGAATAAGCAAGTGCTAATTATCTCTTGGTGGGGTGAGACGGTTAAAAACGCAGCAAAAAAATTAAGCTATTTTGGTATAGATGTTGTCTGGTTGGATCCATCAGATATTAGTAATGATAAAATTATGCATGAGATGAATAAGACACAATATGACTTTGAGTCAATTGTCATGCGGGGCGCCCACCATGAAACGGTAACAGCAGCGCATCGTCTGCGCCGGTCTGGTAGACAAGTTAAGGTAGCAAATAATCCTGGGGCCAGTGCAATGTTTGATTACGTTAGTGGTGCGTTAGGGCTAAGTGATGGCTAGCGTATGTTTGATGTGCTAAAAATAACTTGCAGAATGGTTAAAAAATCAGTATTATAGGTTAGGTATTAGAAAGTAAATAACTCGACATCCTATCAAGAGTCAGGGAGGGACTAGACCCCGTGATCTGACACCAACTACCTTACGGTGAAGTGGTAATTTCTAGCAGATGGGCGCATATCGACTGAACCCCGACGTGCCGCCTATGTGTGGTCGTCGGGGTTATTTATTTTGATTTTCGCTATGTAAAGGAGATATTAATAAATCATGTCAGAAAAGCGTTTATTTACATCAGAATCAGTTTCAGAAGGACACCCAGATAAAGTATCTGATCAAATTTCAGATGCTATTTTGGATGCCGTTCTAAAAGATGATCCACAAGCACGTACTGCTGTTGAAACATCAGTAACCACTGGCTACGTTAATGTATTTGGTGAGATATCAACGAAAGCATACGTAAACATTAATGATATTGTACGTAAGACGTTGAAGCGTATCGGATACGATGATCCTGATGCTGGTTTCTTAGCTGATGATATTCACGTGGGCGTTACACTTGATGAGCAATCACCAGATATTGCGCAGGGTGTTGATGCAGCTATTGAACAACGTGAAGATGGTGGTATTGATCCACTTGACCAAATTGGTGCAGGTGATCAAGGTTTGATGTTTGGTTTTGCAACCAATGAAACCGATGAATATCTACCATTATCAGTTGTTTTGTCACATAAGTTAGTTAAGAAGCAAGCTGATATTCGTCGTGCTGGTATTTTGGATTATTTGTTGCCTGATGCAAAGGCACAAGTAACTGTTGAACTTGATGAAAATGGTAAGCCATTCCGTATTGATACAGTTGTTTTGTCAACTCAACACCGTGCATCAGTATCATTGGAGCAATTGCGTCGTGATGTACGTGATCTTGTTATTAAGCCAATCCTACCTGCAGATATGATTGACGACGAGACACGTTACTTGATTAACCCAACAGGTCGCTTTGTTATTGGTGGACCTAAAGGGGATGCTGGTATGACCGGACGTAAGGTCATCGTTGATACTTACGGTGGTTATGCTCGCCACGGTGGTGGTGCTTTCTCTGGAAAGGATGCCACAAAGGTTGATCGTTCAGCCGCATATGCTACTCGTCACATTGCGAAGAACATTGTTGCTGCTGGTTTAGCTGAAAAGGTTGAAATCCAAGTTGCCTATGCCATTGGTGTGGCAGCACCAGTTTCAGTTAATGTTGAAACATTTGGTACTGGTAAGGTCTCTGATGATGGATTAGTTGCTGCTATTCGTGATTTGTTCGAATTACGTCCAGCTGGTATTATCGAAGACTTAGATTTGCGTAAGCCACGTTATGAAGCAACTGCTGCCTACGGTCACTTTGGTCGTCCTGAATTAGACTTGCCTTGGGAGCGTTTGGACAAGGTTTATGAATTGAAAGCCTATTTCAATAAATAATCAAAAAATATTTGTGAAAAGTTATTTTCACAAATATTTTGAGCCCCGTAAGTTGGTATAATTACCAAGACTTGCGGGGCTCAATTTGTACTCTAAGAATAGGGTCAATGAGCTGTGTTAAAATTAACATCACAAATGTTCTGATGATGCTTGGATCGGGTGCGGTATCTTGTTTTTATGTTGAAAGGAAGGTCATGATATCATGCAAATTACGATTTTGGGCGCAAGTGGTAAAACTGGTAGACTAGTCGTGCAACAAGCTTTAAGTCGTGGTTATTAGGTTGTTGCTTACGTTAGAGATGCAACAAAGCTATCTTTCACGGACACAAATTTAAAAATTATCCAGGGACAGTTGGATGACTTAGATATGGTCAAACAGGCCGTGACAGGTAGTCAAGCCGTTTTAAGTACACTAGGTCCGACTGGTAAGAAAGAGAGTGATCAGCAGATTAGCGTGGGGATGGTTAATATTTTAAATGTGCTAGATACGCTTGATGTTAAACGATTTATCGCGCTATCAACCACGAGCTCACAAGACTCACATGATATTGATAGTATGCAATTTAAGTTAAGGCGTGGCACGATTCGTATGGGAAGACCCAGTGCTTATGAATCAATTGTTAAATACACTGCGTTAGTACGCCAGTCTAAATGTGATTGGACATTACTTAGAATTGCATCACTATTAACCAATGCATCCTTAACTAAAAGTGTACAAGTTGGCTATTTAGGTAGAGATAAATTCAAGGTTAAATTGTCACGGGCTAACCTTGCTTGGTTTATGCTAGAACAGCTAGATAGCAAAGAATTTATACGTCAAGCGCCAGCAATCAGTGACTAAATTAAAACTCCGATTTAGTAAGCTTAAACAAGTTTACCAAATCGGAGTTTTTTTTATTTAATTTGCCTGGTTGGCACGGGCCACAGCAGCTTTAATATTAACAGGTCGACCGGCTTTTCGCAGATCACTGTATTCAGCTGTTGCAGTGAATAATAAGTCGGAAGCTGAATTAACAGCTGTTTCTACGGAATCTTGAATAACACCGATGACGAAACCAATTCCAACTACTTGCATTGCAATATCATTGCTAATGCCGAATAAGCTACATGCCATTGGAATCAACAATAGTGAACCACCAGCGATACCTGAAACACCGGTTGAGGCAATTGCTGTTAAGAAGCATAGAAGTAGGGCAAGTGGAATTGAGAATTCCATGCCTAATGTATGAGTAGCAGCCAGCGTCATAATTGAGATTGTGATAGCAGCACCACCTGAGTTGGCTGATCCGCCAAGTGGGATTGAAACGCTATAACTTTTTTCGTTTAACCCAAGATTCTTACAAGCATTTAAGTTGATTGGGATGTTGACCGCACTACTACGAGTAAAGAAGGCGGGAATCCCTGAAACTTTTAACGTCCAGAATGCTAGGGGGAATGGGTTTTGATGGGTCAATACCCATACTAATAATGTGTAAACGACTAAGTAGACAAATATCATCGTACCAACTAATAGTAGAACTAGTTGTCCATAACGCATCACGCCATCAGTTCCTGTTTCTACTAGGGCTTGATGAATCAGACCAATGATACCAAAGGGTGCACATTGAATAATCCAACTAGCAACTTTACCAATAATACTTGATAAATCTTGAATGACTGATTTTGTTGTTTGGCTAGCCATTTGTAGAGCGATACCTATCAAAACAGACCAGAATAGAATTGTTAGATAATCGCCCTTCATTACGGCTGAAACCGGGTTTGACACAATATTAGTAATCAAATCATTCATGATTGATCCTAAATCTTTCGGTGCATCAGCGCCATTAGCTGTTGTTGACTTAGATAATGCTAATTTTATTGGGAACAAATATGAAGCAATGACTGCAGCGACGGCAGATAAAAAGGTTGCTCCTAAGTATAAAACAATGACGGTTTTAAAATGATTATGAGCACCTTTTTGATACCCCGAGATTGATGACATAATGACCATAAATACCAATAATGGTGCAATGGCCTTTAAGGCACCGATAAATAATTGTCCTAATACATCAATCCAGGTCCAGGAAGGAGCAACAACTCCAACGAAGACACCGATAATAATAGCAATTATTATTCGAGCAATTAAAGGGATTCTGATGTATTTTTGTAACATACGTTTTTCCTTCCGCGTAATTGTTCTATCCAAATTTTAGGTAAAACATTATAATATTGTTAGCTTAGTTTATCGGGGGAATAGACTAATGTCAACAAAATAATGAGAAATATTATATTTAAATGATAAAAATACCAAATTGTGAACTTTTAGTTAGTAAAAAAGGCTGAGACATTTTTGTCCCAACCTCCTCATGAGTTTATTGTATTAATGCTTAAGCGTGATGTTCATAAATTTTGCTGATTCGTGCTCTTGTTTCTTCGACTTTCTGTTGTGATTCTTGGTAGTGCTTACTAATATAGGCGTAGAACAAGATATCAACAACGTATAATTGTGACAGTAATCCAGTTGTTGATGCAAAGCGAACCTTGTCAAATTGTTGCGAGGTCGTCGATAGCGTGACGTCGCAACCGCGAGAAACTTCAGATTTAATGTCATTGGTTAACACAATGATCTTTAATCCTAAATCAAGACTGATATTTTTAAATTGTAAAGTCTCGAAAGTCTGTCCTGATTCAGATATGACGATTGCTAAGTCTTGTTTGCTTGCCGTTGCTTGCATTGTTGTTATCATTTGATGGCAATCAGCATGATAGATAACGTCTAGACCAACTCGAGTGAACTTATGCTGAATATCTTGTGCGACAAGTGATGAGGCCGTGACACCATATACGAAAATATGGCGGGCATTTTCTATCAACTTTGTTGCACTTGAAAAAGCGGTAGTTTCATTTTGTGCTGTAATGACATCAGGTATTGTTTTAAAACGAGCACTGGTTTTTTCTAAAATAGTCGTAATTGATTCGTTTGCTTCAACTTCTGTTAAATCACTATTATTTTGATCACTGTTCGTTGCAACAGCGATGTCTAATTTCATCGCAGGGAAACCGCTGTAACCGAGTTTTTTTGCAAAGCGAACGACTGCCGAACTACTTGTCTGAGTGAGCTTGCCTATTTTTTCGGCAGTGGCATCGATAGCTAGTTGCGGTTTTTCTAAGAAAAAATTTGCTATTTTTCGTTCACTAGCTGTGAAATTTTTTTCTGAAGATAAACGTACAAATAACGAATTCATGATTAACCTCGTTTTGTGATTTAAGAGACGATTCTTTATGGCTCATTAACCTGTATGATAACATCACCGACTTCGACAGTTTGTTCCGCTTGGGTGGTCACTGCCTCAAAGTCGGCACTATTTGTCAGAATAACCGGCGTTATCGTTTGATAGCCTGCAGATTGAATGGCTTGCAAATCCATATTGACCAGTGGTTCGCCGACTGATACTGTTTGGTCTTCGGTGACTAAAATGTCGTAACCTTTTCCTTCTAAGTTGACGGTATCTAGTCCCATATGAATGAGCACTTCTGCACCTTGTTCACCCACTAAACCAATTGCATGTTTGGTAGGGAAAATGGTTTGTACCATCCCATCAATGGGTGAAAAAATTTCGCCATTACTTGGTTGAATAGCGATACCTTGTCCCATCATACCTGTAGAAAATACTTCATCAGGCACGTTGTCTAAAGTAATTAGTTGTCCTTCGGCGGGTGCTTTGATTTCAAAAGCTTCAGTATGTGCTACCGTTGGTGTTTCGTTTGTAACAGTTGATGCTGTTGTAGTAGGTGAGGTAACTGTTTGTGCTTCGCTTTTTAACTCTTTGGGAATACCGAAGAAGTAAGTCAGGATAAAACCACCAATATAACCAGCAACCAAACCAATGATGTAATAGAGCGTTTTATTGTGGGCGATCAGTGGAATTAATGCCCATCCAGATGGTCCCACTGCAATTGATCCGACATGACCGAGCATACCAATGACAGCACCACCAATACCACCACCAAGACAAGCAGTGATAAACGGACGACCAAGCGGTAGCGTAACGGCATAGATCAATGGTTCACCGACACCTAACAAACCGACAGGCAAGGCACCCTTAATATTCTGAATTAATCCTGATTGCTTATCATCTTTGCGGAGAAATAGCCATAATGCAAATGCGGCACCAACTTGTCCAGCGCCTGACATGGCTAGAATTGGCAAGAGTGGGGTGCTTCCCATTTGATTAATCATTTCTAAATGGATAGGAATTAAAATCTGGTGTAGTCCAAGCATGACCATTGGTAGGAATAAGGCTCCCAGAACAAAGCCAGCGACAGGACCACCAACGTCTAAGACAACATTAATAAATTGTAGTAGTCCATCTGATACGACACCTGCGATTGGCATAATTAGATAAATAGTTGCTAAACCGATTGCTAACAGACTTAAAGTTGGCGTGATGATAATATCAACAGAATCTGGCACCCATTTATGCAATCTTTTTTCGACTAATGATAGCAACCAAACGGCAAAAATGACCCCAATGATACCACCTTGACCAGCAGCTAGTTCTTGACCGTTAAATAAGTTTTGAATAGTCGTATCCGTGGTCACGCCTGAAAGTAGGGTGACAGCACCGACGGTACCTCCTAATGCAGGCGTTGCGCCAAATTCAGCAGCGGCATTAATACCTGTGTAGATTGCT
>JACYYJ010088407.1_pt1 | contig 19213 bp, 31 predicted proteins | sample 8236861 | NCBI WGS metagenome assembly JACYYJ01 (sample SAMN14103086, study PRJNA606662) | landfill metagenome | isolation source: landfill solid waste | place: India:New Delhi, Okhla landfill site | collected 2017-11-05
CCATTATCATAAAGATTGATAAGGAATGTTACATAGTCATTCTGCTTACAAACAGGTTCAGGTATGTAACCAGGTTTCTTTATATCTAAATTAATAGTATATAAGTTTTCCAAACTCTTGACCTCCTATCTAAAGTACATTCTAGAATCAATGGTTAATGTACCAGTAGCATTTTTGATTCTCAGCATATTGCTACCTACAGCAAACGTTATGACTCTTTTGTTTGTTTGTGGGAAAATATTTACACCATTCAAGAATGCAGTATACTCCTTTATCACCAGTGTATCATTTTCAGTGGTTAGTTCACTTGTACTCCAAACTTCACCTGTCGTCAAGTTTTCAATAATTAATCCACTAGATACACCTCTAAATGTGATGGACATTTCAGCGCCGTCTCGTTGGTCAATCTCATACGTACCTGTATTACTAAACTCTATTGTACTATTATCTTGTGAGATTGTAAATATTTCCTGGAAAGTATTAATTGATTCAGCTAACCCTGATTGTAATACTAATTCAACATCAACTCTCGCTCTCACTCCATTACCTTCGTCTAACGTAAATGGTAGTGGCGTAACAACGTATTGTTTCCACGGTTGCACCGAATCAACTACAATTATCTCTTGCAATGGTAAAAACATAATTGATAAATCTGATTCCATTCGTCTCAACTCATCAACATTTTTATAATAAAAATCAAATGTCAAAGTTAATGACCTAGCATTTACAGTATATCCAACCATACTGGATCCAGTACCTTGCTCTGCTTTTTCCGTTAGATACTCAACTTGTAATGGGGGAATATGAAACTTTACTATTTTCAACCCCATAGCTTCGGTATCAAATTCTCTTCCATTTTTATGTTTAATTAACAGGAATTGTCTCATAGTGTCACCCCATTGTTGAATGCTACACGGAATTGTCTACGTCCAAATTCACGCTCAATTTCGTCAGCTATATTAACAGCATCCTCAGGATTACCGTCACCTTGGTAAATTAAATCAATATAAATTGGTTGACTTGCAGTGTAATTATTTGTTGTGCCACCATAACCACCAGAACGAACACCTACATTTGCGGTATCGACTGAACCGTCGACAGTTGCTCTAATTTGTTTATCAAGCACGGCACTATTATCTTCAATACCCATTGCGATACCAGGTGGAATCCAATGACCTACCTCAGCAGCAAATACGCGTGAAGGTGATTTGACTCCTAGGAATTTTTTGGCAGCCGTTAAAGCATCACTAGCTACACCTTTGATTGCTGTAATAGCTTCACTACCCATCGAAGTGATACCTCTAATTAGTCCTCCGATAATATCCTTACCTAACTGGACAGCATCTTTAACAAACTCTGAAACTGCCTTAGATATTTTACCTAAAACGTCCTTTTTTACAGTTGTGTACAATTGGGATACTAATTGAATAATACCCTTTATTAATGCTTGAAGAATTTGCTTACCTGCTTCAATAATTTTAGGTAAGTTCTGGACAATCGCTTTCACTATCTCAACTATCAACTTAATAGCCGTTTCAAGTAATTTTGGAAGGATCTTTATAATACCTTCAATTAGTGATGTTAAAACTTTTATACCTGCTTCAATTACTTTAGGTAAATTTTGAATAACAGTTTGTACAAATTTAACTATTAAATTGACAACCGTTTCTACTAACTTTGGAAGTATTTGAACAATCCCATCAATCAATTTCATCAGGATCTTGATACCCATTTCTAAAATCTTAGGTAAATTCTCCATGATAGTTTCAGCAATTGTTATAATCAATTCAGCAGCAGTCTCAATCAGCGTCGGTAACAATGATAACATGCCATCAACCAATGTCATAATCAACTGCAATGCTACATCCAATAATGCTGGTAATAACGTTATAATTCCATCAATAAGCGTTTGCAATAACTGCATACCAACGTCTATTAATATCGGTAGCATTGTTGTTATTATTTCAACCATCGTTGTTACTACTTGTGTAAGTGCTTCAGCAATTAATGGTATAGCTGCAATCAATCCTTGAATTATGTTAGTTAAAATATCAACACCAGTTTGAATGAATATTGGTAACTGTGTAGTAATAAATTGTACTATACCGTTTATTACTGAATTGAATACTTCTATAATAACTGAAGAATTGGCTTGTAATTGTGCTGCAATATCTGGCATAAATCTTGAGAAGAATATTAGTAATGCCGGGAAACCTCCCACTAAAACTCCAATAATAGTTGGAATCAAGGTAGCAAATACCTGTGTTAATTGTGTGAAGTCACCTTGGAATGCGGCTTTGATTGCATCAACTAAAGATTTTAATGCCTCTTTAATTTTTACAACACCTTCACCCATTGCGTATGCTACGCCCTGGAAACTTTTAGGTAAATGTGATAACCAGTCATTCATGGTATCGCCATCGGCAACAACCCAGAAGAAATATTGACCTAAAGCCGAAAGGAACTCCCGTATCTTATTTACACCCTCACCAATTTTTAACGCTGCATCCTGGAATCCTTTCGGTAAATGCCCTAACCAATCATTCATTGGATCCCCAACAGCTATTACAGACCATATGTATTTACTGAAATCTACAATTGCTTGACCAAAGGTTTTAATTGCTTCAATAGATGCATACACACCATTACGGAATGTTTCACTATTTTGCCATAACGCATATAACCCTACAGTTAATGCCATGATAGCCGCAGCTACTAAAAGTACAGTACCCATCATGGCACCTAAACCAGTAACAACAGGCCCTAAAATCATCCATACACTATTCCAGGCAACCATAAATCCATTTACTAATCCAATACCTAAAGCTAATGGAGAGAGGATTAGGACTAACGCTGGAACTAACATCAGAATACCCTGTAAAACAACTGCTAAAACCGGATGTGCTTCGTTAAATTTAACAACCAATTCGGCCATCGCAGTTACTACTTTAAATATCGGAACAGCTAGCATAGTAAATGCTTGTACCATAGGTTTTAATGCCTCAACAACAGTGGCTACCATTGTATCCCATGCTTGAGCGTATTGCTCACTAGCACCATATGCAGCATCATGTAATGTTTTGAATAACATTGTTGTGGCCGCCGCTGCCGCCATAGCTATAATTGGTAATCCCATTAATTGAGTATTGATCTGACGGATCATATCGTTTAATTGTTTACCATTTGCTGTTGGACCTAACATTCGTACGGCTGTTACTGCTGGATCCCCTGCCATAGCTACTCGTTGTAAACTATCAGCCATTTGAAGGAAACCTCTATTTACATTGTAAATTGGATTGCCCATTCTCTCATATTGAGCTGTAATTTTTGAAGCAACTGTACTACGTGCAAGCATTGCACCAGCCTGCCTATGTATATCCGCAACTATGATTTTATTTGCAGCCATCATTTCATCATTTAATTTCCTTTGTAAATTACCTTGTTCCCTTAATTGATCCAGGAATTGAGCATTAGTACCTTGGAAATCTCTTGCTGATTGTGAAATTTGATGGAAACCATATTGAACTTCAACTTGTCTACCTGCAAACTGTCTCATCGCTTCTGATTGTTCACGATAATAGTTACGCATTTCCATAGCCATACCACGTTGAGCTTCTGTCATGTATCTATTGTAACGACTCATGCTACGTTCCATTTGTCTAGCTGCATAATCAGTTTGAGTAATCATATTATCAGAAACCTGACGCATATTACTACCGATATTCCCTAACTGCCTATTGACCTGTTGAACATCGTTCCTAATGTTGCTGGAATCTAACCTAGTGGATATTTGTACCGAACCATCTTGTGCCATTGTTAGCCCCTCCCTTCAATTAATTATTTTTACGTCTATTAGCTTTCAATTCTTTTATACGTTTCTCATATTCAATTTTATTACGTTTGTCAATGAAAGGTTTAGCGCATTGTAATTCATACTTCTTTTTCATCTTGCGAATACGTTTGCGTTCTTCCTCATTCCCTTTAGTGGCCTTAGGCATTTCGCAATTTCTGTAATATAACGCCTGGCCCATAGGTGAATCATCAGATAAATTTTTAAATAATTGTAAAAACCTAAACCATGTCAACTTACCTTGTTGCTCAAATAAATCAATTCCATAATCTTTCAGGAACGACGCATATATATAACCAGCATCTTCATCCCAGTCATACGTTGGAATGTGTATAATTTCAGTACCATCTTCATGGTATTGTATTTTTGGTGGCTTTCTTAAATCAATGTTCAGGACGTCCCTCAGAATGTCTAAAATTAATTCAACAGATCTTTCTGCATCCAATTGTTTAAGTAGCTCATGTTGTACTACAAGCATTTTTAAAGCTATTTCTAATCGTTGATTGAATGGTAATTCCTTATCTTTTAGGCACTTAAACAACAAAAGAACGTTATCAAACGATAGGTTCAATTCTACTTGCACCCCATACCATTTGAAAACGTCCTCATGTCTATTTGTTAACTGAAATTTTTGCATTGCTTAAATATTTTTCCTTTGCTTCATCAGCAAAGCGTTGCGTTTCTTTAGTTAATAACTCGATAAGGAAATGTACAACACTCATTAAGTTTGGTGTACTTTTACCAGCCAATTCAAATAATCGATCATATTCTTCTTCACCTAAAATATCAGTGATTAGATCTTTTGCAATTTTAGTTTGTGTAGCTGCAATCTCTTCAACGTCTTTCTCTGAAATTGTTTCAAAGTCAACATTCGATTTTGCTTGCAATTGGTGATAAGTATCACGAAATTTAATTACTGCCTTTTGTTGTTTAGCAGAATTTTCATCATCTAACGGAATGTTAATAACCTTACCAGCAATATCTACTTCTAAGTGTGTTTTAAAATTATCGAATTGGAATACATTTGACATTTTCATGCCCTCCTAATAATTGATTTTATTGTGGTGGGAAATTAATCCCACTCACTTACTATGCAATTGTTGTTGCTTTCAGTGGATCTGATACCAATGATTTTACAATTGGATTATCAGCATATTTTGCCTGAACAGTGATTGTGTATTCAGTGCTAGCAGTTAGATCTGTAACAACTGCAGAATTTACCGTTACTGTTGTTTCAAATTCACCATTTACAAATACATCAAACTCTACTGCTTTTGTTGTACCTGTCGGAGGTGTGAAATCCCATGTAACGCCAATTTCAGTAGCAGTGATTGTCCCAGAAGTAGCTGCTAAATTAATTGGAGTATTTAAAGCCGGATAATCATTGTTTTCCGGTGGATCAGTAATTTCAGGAGTACCGTCAAAGCTGATTGTGAATGAAATTTCACCTTTCGCATTAGCGTCACCACCTGGTTTTACAATGTCAGAAACAGTTGCTGGACCTTCAATCACTGTACCGTCTGGCTCTTCAACTACAAAGTATAGTTTACGATCTGGACCGGTTTTTGTTGCTAAAGCCATTAACTTATCTTGAGCAGGATCACCATAGTTTCGGTGACCTTCGAATGCATATGATAACATGTAACCTGTAATGTCACGCTCAGCAGCACCGCCGCCATCATAATAATACGTTTCATCCGATTCTTCATTGTTATCCGGATCAATAGAAGTAATACCTTTACCAATACGTAGATTAGTAATTGGATCGTTACCTTTTAACAATTCGTTAATATAGAAACGGTAATTGTGGTTCAGTAAGAACGACATTCAACCGACCTCCCTTTTCGTATTTTAATTTATATAAACTGAAACACTAATCATTCCAGCGTAAATATAATTGCTTTTGTCAGTTTTGTCAATTAGTGTTGGGAAAGTGTAAATGCCAGCACTAACAAATTCAAAAGAATCATTACTAGAAGCAAGTGTGTCCAATTTTTCATAGTGTTCGAATATATCAAGTATTGCATTAATTGCGTCAATCTGCATCGGATTTTTGACCTTTATCATAACATTCAAATCCTGTTGACTTGTTCTATCAAAATACCTTGTTGGCCCAGTGGATGGTGCATATTGGAATACAACAGCTACATCAGCAGCAGGCATAACATCGACGTTTATTTCTTGTAATGAAGAAAATCCTTTTAGATTTTTTGTTTTAATAAAATTTAGACATTCGTCGGCTAACCGGTCCATCAAATCTAGCGCCATATCCCATGCACCTCCTTATAAGTTGTCCTCAATCAACCCGCTTAAAATCCTCTTCCAGGAATCTAAATGAATTGACTTCGCATACTCAAACCACAATGCTCGTGCATTAGGATTTTTGTCCTTTGAGAAATTGTGGTCAATACCGTAATACTGTTTTCTAGCATATGGTGTGTTCCATATTAACAATCCATCACCCAGTTTGGAATTTGTTATTCCTGAACGCTCCAATGCTTGTGTATCCATCGGTATGTAATAATTGCTATCCTTAAGTACTTGTTCATCGAACAAATATTGTGCCCTTTCAGTAGCAGTCACCACTCTGCTTTCCAATTCTCTCAAATCAGTATTAACAGAAACTCGAATCATACTAGCTGCACCTCATAATGATGTAACTTTGTAGTATAACATCGATCCACAAAATCAACTATAAATTCTTGACCATCAAAAAGTATTTTTGATTTTTCTTTCAACAAAATAAATGGCTTTGTATGAATAGCATCTAAAAATAATAGTGCTTTTATTTGTTGCTCTTCTGACTCTCCAATGGCTACGGATTTACGTTTTAATCTAGTACCATATTGCACTAACACCTTCTCAATTTTAATTGGTTCAGCGTATTCTGTGCCATATCTACTATCCTTTCGTACCTCCATATACTCAACTTCATGTATCAATAAATGTAAAGGAATGGCTCTAACGTTTAACATCGTACACACACTCCACTGTGCATTAATCCAGATAATAGAAGTAATTCAATCGCCATTGGTGGAGTAGAATCAATAAAAGTTGCTTTTGAACTTCTGTCACTTTCAGTATAACTAAACTTACCTACCGTGGCAGAATTAAGACCACTATTTTGTACAGATTGTACTACCTCATAGCCACCATTAATAAGGTAATTTTCAGCAATAATGCAAGTGGATCTTTGAACCAAGTTTTGTGTATAAGGTGGCAACTTGTCGAAATCTATTTGGCCGTTTACTAATTTCATAAGTGTTAAAACATTTACAACATCAGTAGCAGCATTGAGATTCTTTTCGATGTCGTCATCCGTATTATTTCCTACATAACCTTTATAGGTATTTTTGTAGTAATCAACAGTTACAAACATTTCAAGATCCCCCTTTCAGATTACTTGCGTTGTTGGTTACGTGCCTTTTTAAGCTCATCGCTAAGGCGTTCGTTGTCTTCTTCCATCGCCTTTAATTCGGCTTTAACTTCTTTCAACTCAGCCTCAACTAACTTTAATTTAGCAGCATCTTCAGAGCTTCCAGATTGCTTTTTAAGCGCATCTAATTCAGCAAGTACCTTATTGTGTTGCTGTAAAGAAATAGTACCTCCAGCAAGCGCATATTTAACCACATTGCCATTATCGTCTACTTGGTTATAACCACGCATTAAATAACCGTGGGCATCACGCTCTTCAACAGTTACTTGACGATTGTCTTTTTGTAATTTAACAAGTCGCATTTGTGCGTCCTCCTTTATGAAATAGAAATATGGCTGGTTTTACCCAGCCGTTTTAAATTTATTATGAACCAGATGGAGCTGTTACGTTCATGAAGATACCAGCTTTTTTCTGTGGAATTAAGAATACATCCCAGTATTTACGTTCGTAGTACAACCATTTACCACCAGTTGTTGCAGATGGTGGATCAAGTAATACTGTTTCATATTTTTGTGGTGCAAACATAATAGATGGATGGATAAGGATCATATTAATTTGTGAAGCACCAACAGCAGGTACAGCACCATCAGTGAAATCATAAAGAGTTTTCATACGAGAAGATGGAACCGGCTTCATAACAACTGAATCTAATGAATGTACTGTACGGTTAACACCTGTACCACCATTACGAACATCAATTGAATGTGCAAGTTTTTCAGCATTTTTAACTAATGTGATGAATGCAGGTGTTGCGTACATAATACGCCCTTCTAGAGGGACCTCAGCTTCATCGAAATCTTCCATTGCTTTATCGAACATTGCTAATACATTAGCAGCAGTTGCAACTTCAGTGTTAGCAGTAACACCAGCAGCTACCATTTCAGCATATAGCTTAGATGCCATGTATTTATCCATTTCCGGAATCTTATGTTCAGTATTGAATACACGAGTAATGTTGGCAATAGAAACCGCCATGTTCGTTTCATCAATATCAACTGGATCAACTAGAGTACGGAACTCACGGTCATGCTCCAGTGTGTATGTAGTCCATTGGTTATCTGCACGACGTGTGTAACTACCAGTAGAATCACGATTTACGTCTACGAAACCACCTACAGTAATTGTTGGCATTTGTACCGTTTTAGCATTTACAAAACGTGCTTGAGCATTTACTGGGGAGTTATATAATTCAGTGAATCGTAACTCCGAAGTGAATACTTGTTGTAATGCTTGTTGGTACATTTCTGCATAGTTTAATGGTGCGAATGTTTGAAGATTTGTTTTAATGAATTTGAATTTGTTTCCCATTGTGCAATTCCTCCTAAAGGATAATTATTTTTTAATTCCATAGTTAGGAACAATTCCGGCGAATGCTTGTGCGAATTTCTCCTCTTCGGATAATTCTTTTCCACCTTTATGTTCCCCAGCAGAGAATTTTGGTTTACCACCACTATTATCTACCTTTGTTTCAGCAAAGCTTGGATACTTCTCAACAACAGTTTTCATAGCATCTTCAAGAGTTGTTTCATCGTTAACAAGTCGTCGTGCTAACGTAATTGCATCCTCCATTGAATCCGTCTTAACACCAGCTTTCATTGCTGCGACTTGTGCTTCAAGGTTGCTTTTCTCTTTTAATAATGCTTTGTTTTGTTTTTCGACTAACTTAAATTGCTCGTCCTTCTTTTGCTGTTCTGTCTTTTGGCTTTCTAAATATTGCTTATGCGCCTCAATTGCTGCTTTGGCGTCATCAACATTTTCGAAACCAAGTTGTTTCATGATTTTCTCTTGAGCACGTTTTGCTTCACGAGCAGCTATTGCATTTACGTCTTTTTGTGAAAAGGTTTTACCAGTGTCACCGGGATCGTCTTGACCGTTATCGTCATCGTCCCCGCCTTCACCGCCGTCGGAACCTCCAGCGCCTCCATTGTCAGCACCTGTACCGCCTTGGCCACCTTCATCACCAGATCCGCCGTCACTACCGCCGTCTCCGCCATCATTAAATGTTTGTAAGTTTAATGTAGGGAATGTGAATTGTTTGTGCTCGTCCACCATTGACTGAATCAAAGTACTTGTTAAAATTAATGCTTTCATTTCTTAGTCCTCCCACCTGGGTAATAATATAGTAATTGTCATTTCGTTTTTGGCTGGAACGAATAAACCGTGATTGTCATATAAACACGAAAAATGCCTACTAATTAAAGTAGACATATCCGTAGCAAACTTTTTATTTTATTTTTTAAGGTTAAATCAATTACATAATAGCTTCGAAGTAATAATTTATCCCCATTTCAAAAGTGCCTGCAGCATTATTAACTTTAAGTAATTCGTTTATATAATTAGCATCCATGTTAGTACCTTTTTCAGATACCTGTTCGATGATAACCTTTTTACGAACTAAGCAATAATAGGCTTTCATATTGATTGAGCTGTAACAAACAATGTTTTCATTACTTTCTTCGGTAACTACCTTAGTAATCGACTCGCATGTTTGTCTCACCTGTCTGTTCACCCAACCATTATTAACACCATCGTAAATGCTTTTAAAACCTGCCGTTAATTCATTGATCGCTAACTCTTTTAAAATTGTACTCATAAATTATTCCTCCTGGAAACTGTTTTGTAAGGTGTTTTAACCTTGAGTTAATAATACTATAAATAATAAATAATGTAAATACTTTTTACGAATATTTTTCACGCTCAATTATATCGATTATTTCATCGATGCTTGACCACAAATTTAAAGGCTGTTTCCGTCCTTTATGAGACTTAATAATATGATACTTATTTCCATACATATATTCAATTAATAAACTGATCTGAGCGTCTCTATTAATATGTATAGTTATGTGTCCCGTTAACTTCTTTTGGAAACGCCTTATAATTTTTCTTTTTATATTTAATCGTTCATCTTCGGTGAATGATCCAAGCAATTTACCAGAACCAGCCCCGAATAAGGATAACTGTTTATAAATTGACATGGTATTCACCTCTATAAAATATTAAAAGGACACCCGAATGGATGCCCTGTTGTTTTATTGGCTTTTTCTTTCGAAATATTTAATGTTAATTCCTATTGAGTCTAAAAAGCTTGTTTGCACTGGATCAAGATCATCGCCATTTTCAATTGTTGCTTTGCAATCATCCAGTTTTGACATTACGTCTTCTACATCTACCAAAACTTCTTCATTTAACCATGCGAAATATTGCTCTTTAGTAAGATCTTTCGACTCTTTAACTGTGCACATTTTATAATCCTCCCGGAAACTGTATTTTCAACTGTAGTAGTTGATATATTCATATTACTGCATTTCCGTGAGAATGTAAATAACTTTAATGAAAATAATTTATAAACGTAGAAAAGGATGACCGCAGCCACCCTCTATTTTAGTGATAATGTTTTTGGTCCTTCATTACGTCTTCCAAGAACGTCTCAACCATTCTCAAAATATTGTATCGACCGTAATGTTCAATTGGATCAACTTCAAATCTACCAGTCTCGTCCATGTATGGATCAGTTATTACTATTCCATTGTATGTGAAGTCATACACTTTGTATTTACCACCGTATATGCCTCGTTGGTTCATGTTGAATACCAGTTCGTTGTTTTCCATAACCAGTTTTAAAAAGTCTCTCAATTCTTCTTCAGTAAATTTCATTTTGTTCATTACCATTTTACATCCTCCTGGATAGCTGTTATTTCAACTTTGTTTAAGTTGATAAGTTAATAATAAACTATAATCACTTAAATGTAAATAGTTATTTTAAATTTAATTATATATTTATTTATAAGTCAACGCGTACGACGTTACACGTGCACGTACGTAAGGGACCTTTTATTTTAATGGATTATCCGGTTGTAATGGTTTAGCTTTTGGTTTTTCAACGATAATCTGTTCACGGTCACGTCTACGTGTTCTACCAGTTTCCTCTATAAAATCACGCATTGCTTGTTGCCTTCTTCTTAATATCACATTTGCTTGTTTCACGCCTTCAGAATCACCAATTTCTTCGAGTAATGCTTTACGTGTTTTTGCTTTTCTAATGTTACGTTCCAATAATCGTTGTCGTTGTGATTGTTCATACACTTTCTCATTCCGTTCTTTTGGATACGGATAATATCGTTGTGTTGATTGACCTTTCACAAATGCGTATTTATTATGCCCACAATTAATTCCAAATAATCCAGCCGGATCACCGTATGAAGTATCATTATATAAATGTGGATAACCTGGATCGTCAGCAATTGTGTATATTTTACCTTGGTATGGTGCACATTTAGGACGGGCCCCTAGGTGTGAACTAACCTCTACTAATGTAACTCCCCATTGTTTAAATCGTTCATCCTGCATTTGATTAGCTACATTTCCAATTGTTGAGGTAAGTACTGTACGCACATAACCTTCAGTACCCCATTTACGACCTCTTCTATCAATTAATGCAGGTATTCCATTTTCCGCCCATTGTGAAATGGTACTTCTTAATGCTTGATACATTGTTTTTGTTCCCGCCAACACATCAGCAGCTGTCCTATTTATAATGTCTAAATAAATCTGATTAGCTTGTGATAGCATTGTGGAATTAACTAAATTTAATGTTGAAATAGCTTGTTGTTGAAATGCATATAAAATACTCACCAATGCGGGAGTAGCAGCTACGGCAACTGGTACTATTAGCGGAACACCCGCCGAGGCAGCTTTCATTAATGCCACCTCAGAAGGTTCTAAAGCTATTACACCTGCTTGCCATAGTAAATAATTAAGTTGGTTATTAGTAAGCCCAGAATTGGCTCTAATGATCTCTAAATTACGTTGTGTAAGTAATCCCAAGTTGTTGGCTTGTTGTACTTTCCATGCATCCGGATCAGTCTCTAATAACTCTTTCTTTTGTGACAGTAGCGTTGCTATGTTCATTAATATTTCATATTCCATATCAATGTAAATATCAGTTACTTCATCAGCAAGTTGTATAGCTTGTTCCTTTTCCATCAAAAATCACCTAATTCTACTGTTGTAATATCCAAGTGCCCTGGATACGATTCATTAATATTAAGTAATTGCAAAAACATTGTACTGAAAATTACTTCATTTGTGTGTGAGTTCCTTGGTTTATTTAAATGTTCAAATTGCACATTACCGTTCTCATTCACAAATTTGTAATTGCCTTCTTTTAAATCTAATAAATTAATTGCTGCTGCAACTGTACCTAATGTGATTGCTGAGATACCCGCACACACAATATCTTCCCCATGCTTTGCATAACCTGCATGGCCTGTTGCTCTAAATCCAACTGGTGTACCTTTTCGTTCAAACATTACTATGTTTACTGTCACACTATTTCCTCCTCGTCGTCACCTTCATCATCTTTTGGTGGCACTATTTGTTGTGGACCTTTGTTGCCCCTATCGGCATTCAGAATGTCATTAATATCGGGTGTCATCGTCATTTGTTCTTCTTTAATATAACGCAATTCTTCCTCGATCTGTTCATCAGTCATACCTAGGAACTTTCTCATTATACTACGCTTACTTATCAAGCCGTTAATATTTAATTTGATATAGTAGTCAGAATCAGTGTATTTATCACCAATTATTGAATCGTCCCACACAATGGATATTTCAGGATCTTCATCAAACGCTGGAATAATATCGTACAACACTGATAAATCTAAAATAGCACGTATGAAACCTTCTAAACTTTCTTCAATAGAGTTTGTAATGGATACAATTGTTTGGTATGTCTTAGAGTTTTCGCTAATGACCTCAGTTGCTGTTTTAAGGCCTGCTCCATTAAATACGAATGTTCCTGGGGACATACCTAATTGCATAGCTAGAATGTTTAACAGGGCCTCTATAGACTTAATGTGATCCTCAGCTCTAATGTCAACCGTATTGTCCATTACTTTTTGTTTTTCTGGATCTAAATATTTTAAGCCTACATACGCTTCATCATCAGCATCGAAGTAACGTACTTGTTCACCTGTATCAGGATCAGTGTAAATACGTAAAGCTTCAGCAGGTACAATAATACGACGTTTGCCTAATTTAAATTCACGAATGAAACTGTCAAATGCTACGTCTAATGCATATAATGTATCCATTGCATTCGCAAATATTGAAATACCTAATGGTGATTCTAAATTGAAGTTATTGGCTTGTCCCGACTTCATGTAACGGAATAATGGTGTGTGAATACCTTCTATAATCACACGTTCCTCTAAATCTTCATATAACTCAGTAAGTGGTACACGCTGCATGTCCATGTTACTGTTTATATTTATACTAGCACCACTCATACTTGGTAACTCGTATAACTCATTTGAGATTACTAGAACATTTTCTGGCTCCCCTGTTTCCTGGTTATTTATTTTCTCCCATTGGTGGAACTCTAACAGCACATATGTCTTATCACGCTTTTGTGTGACGTTCATAAATACGCCTTCAGTAATGTCACCATTATCCCAACTAATAGGTATGAAGTTTTCCGGATTAACATATAGTATTTTTACTTTATATCCGTCTTCAGTTTCTTCAGGATGCACCTTTAATACACCGCCGCCTAACGCTAACATTATTTCCACTTTGCTCTGGAACTCTTTATAGAAACGGTTATCGTCTAACACCGTATCGTTTATGTATTCATTCTGCGTGGCATTACCTACATTGATCTCTACCTTTTCAGTGAATACTAGTTTAGCTAATTCTTCTGATACTAGTTTTGCCATTCTTAATGAACTACGTGTACGATTGCACTTACCTTTTTCAATAGTGAATGTGCTTTCTTTTAAATGGCCATCATAATTACCTGCGTATACTTGCTTCCATATTTCAATACGCTTATAATCCTGTTCCGATACTTGCGTTTCAATTATATCTTTTAATAGTTGTTTTCTATTTACCATTTTCCTCACCCATTTCCTCAGTGTTTTAACCGGATTGAACAATACGTTCACCTCCCACATAATGCGGTTCAAATACAATATACCCTTTTTCATCTACTGTTACTTCTTTTATTAGATCAATCACTATAGGTTCATTCACCATACATGATCTACGCATATTAAGCGGTACACCATTCTTTAGTACATACCGCTCTGTTTTATATTGTTGGTTTAGTGTTGTTGTATTCTCAAAGTCATGTGGTACTAATAATAGTAGTTTACTAGGTGCTATTCCATGTAGCATGTAATAATGTGCCTGTATGTCCACCTTATCAGTTGATAGTAATTCACATGGTTTATACCTTCTAAATTTACGGAACTTCATATTAACCACCAGAACCCTTTGTATCAGCTTTTGGTCTTACTGGCTTAGTTGAATATTTTAAATGGTATAACCTGTCCTCTTTAACGTACCGTGCTGTTATATGGTGGCCTTTAGGTGAAGCCAATATTGCATCTACTATATACTTGCTCTTAATTAATAAACCACCATTCAACCTCATATCACTAATCAATCTTGCTACTTGTCTACTTGTTATCACTGGTGTGTATATACTCATTTGCTGTCACCCTTTATAAATTTGCTCCATTGTTCCTTATACAAACTATCGGCTGCTATCGTATTACATTCAGCACATCTATAAATAACAATAGGCGGTGTTGTTTCTACTACTACTTTATACTGTTTTCCATGGCTACACAATAAGCGTTTAATATTGTTTTTAATATAATCTTTTAACATTAGAATTTCAGCCCCAGTTTAGCTAAATTATTATTTACGTAATATTGGAATGCATCACATGTATGGTCGTTTTCTTTAATAACTTTTGGATCATCAGTATCTTTTGTATCTGGATCCCATTGGTAACGCTTATGTTCTTCAAGGAATATTTGATTGTTCTTTGTATTCAATACGTATACTCTACCTTGCGCTAATAGTGTTTCTACGTTTTCAATCATATTAATCTTTTTCTTCTTTTTAGCTGGCGTTAAATATATACCGTACTGTTTCATATATTCATTACGTAATGCCCCGTCAGCTGAATCACTTACTTGTGTATCCAATGGATAATTATATATTGCCCTATTGTTTTTAGTGAAGTCATTTAAGTCCTTACTAAAATCTGATGGCGCCTTTTTAATAGCTTGATTTTCCGGACTGTAATAATACGTATCTAATAATATGATATTGTTCTTAAGTGTTTTAGCTATTAATAAATACGTTGTAGCACTTACCGAATAACCAGTATCAATTGCAATATCTAACATTATTATTCTATCATTCTCTGGTAACTTATCTATTACATGGAATAAATCAAAGTTATAAATATTATCGCTATAACCAACTACTTTACCTAAGTACATCCAGTCATGGTAGCTAGGATCATTTTGTTTTATTAGTGCAACCTTTTCTAAGAACTGCTTACTTAAGAATCCTTTTGTATCTTCCTCATATGTACTGTGGTGTATGTACCACTTAGGATTCTTTTGCATTTGTTCTACCCATTCATTTATCCATTCATATGGATTGCGTGGTGGGTTATATGTAAAGTATTGTTTTACTGGTACCTCATTACCGTCCTTATCATATATCTGTTGACGTATAAATGTATCGGCTACCATATCTATTTCTTCATGTGAAGCAAACTCAGCTGCCTCCTCAAACCATATACTCTTTACATATCCGTTATTTATTTTAGTAGACTTAATCTTTTGTGGATCATCTACACCATAAAAGTAAAATGCTGTTTTAGTTTCATTATGTTCTATCATTAATGGTGACTTATAAAACGTGAACTCTTGCTCTATATTAAGCATGGACAACGCCCAGGCAATCTGGCTATAAACACTTGTTCTGAGATAGGCTGCAACTTTCCTAAAGCACACTATATTAGCTAGTGGATCCTCTATCATGTCCTTTACTAATCTAAGTGAAGCTGCTGAAGATTTTAAACTACTACGCCCACCTTTTAATACATAGCCATATATATTTTCTCTATATTTATTCCAGAACTCATAAAAGTTTTCATTAATTAAATCAGTTATTCTAATATGTTTATCTGGATTTGCCTTTTGTTTATTCTTTACTGTTTTTATACTATTACGTCTATACTGTTCTGGTGGTATATGTTTACCTAACTGTTTACCTTCATGATTATAGATAGTCCCATAATTCATAAACTTTAATCCACTGTGTTCATGTTCATATATTACTTCGTCTATTAATGCATATACTTCTTTATTAGTAAACTTTAATCTTAATTTACCTTTGTATTGTACATGATCATCCATTGTATATAGACTATAATTTGTAGGTAACATATATTAATCTCCTTTCTATTGTATTTGTTAGTGTGTTTATTTTAGTGATTCTGTTATTACTATATAAGTTAATAGTGAAAGTAACACTACTGCTATCATTGTCAATATAACGTTTGTTGTATTTGGTTTATGTTTAATGTAATATTCTGCATCAAATAATAAAAGCATTATATGGTTTAGCACTGTGTTCATCTCCCTTAAACGTGAAAATGGAAGTAGCGATTAGCTACTCCCTTAGTTTTATTGTTGTATTAATCTATATGTGTATACATGTTCTGCATTAAGGTACACACCGTTGCCAATGTACATTACTTGTTTATTGTATATTGCACTCTTTACTTTTTCTACTATATTCTGTGCATTACTTTCCGTAAATGTACCTGAAACTGTATAACCGTGTATGGTAGTAAAATCTACTTTAATTGTTGTCATATTATGCTTGGTTACTTGATTCACTTAATTGCACTTCCTTATCAATGGCTATTTGTTTTTCCATACGTTTTACTTGGTATAATTCAATACCCTTTTTCACTGCATAATATATACCGACACACATCGCTATGATAATTGCAAATGATAAAGCATATGATGCTACCGTAATAACTAATGAAATAATGATCAGCCATTTTATAGATAAGTAAATAAGTTTTCTCATTATTTATCCCTCCAGGTTTTTGATTCCATTAATAAAATAAATGTCCCAACGGCTACAAACAACAACAATTCAAAAATGTGTGTTGCTATCGTACCATCTCTCCAATCTTAGTCATTGTCATCACTAAACAAGTTGCAACCATCATCGAATATACGAACATTAAGAATACAACAGTTGTAAATCTCATCTTAGTTTCAACTAATATGTCTAGTAATTTTCTCATAAGACCTAGTGAAGCAAATAATATGATTAATGCTGGAATTGTGATAAATAATACTGTCATTGTGCATAACCTCCTGCACGAGCAATGTGTAATTGTGATTGTCTCATGGTCTATTCTCCTTATATAAAATATCTCATACCGTTTACATATACTTCGTCAGCATGTGCACGTTTCAGATATTCCTTTAGCTGTTTATGGTTGCGTACTTCAAATTCCTTTGTTTCTTGATGTTCACCAAAAACCTCTACTTGTGTTATTGCATAACCTGATCTACCATTATGTCTGGCATCAACCTTTTTGAAATGCATACTGTGTCCCATCCTTTCATTACTATAATATGATTTTCTTTCCATCTTTATACCATAAATCAACAACTATTCCAATTCTTTTTAAGCGTTTCAAATGGCTTTTAAGCTGCTTCTTCCCACTAACCTTAAATTCTACTATAGGTAACTTGTTTTGTACAATCAAAACGTTATAGCCATTTCCTAAAGGCGTGATGTTAGCTTTGATTTTCATTACCGACACCACACCTTTCACTATAAAATTCTTTCTTCAGTGTCCAAAAGCCAGCTAAATTCTTTCACATACCTTGCATTCAATATTTTCTTATTTCCAGGATTTGAAACAAATTCACCTTTAAAATATTCCTTATAATGCTTCTTCTTGGCAAAACGATTAAGTGCATCGCTTTTACTTCTAGCTAATAGAAAATGATAATACTTTTCATCATCCCTCATAGTTACTAAAAGTATGTGGTATGTTTTTGTTTTAAAAAAAAATCTCAATAAGGACATCATTCGCTGTTTCTCCATTTCTAAACTTGTCTTCGTCGATTATACTTGTCTTTCAATAATATACCTCTATCTTGACCAAAAATCACTCTGTCTTTTGCAACATATGGATCAGCAATTTCTAAAACTTCAAATGCTGTTTCAATGTCATCAAATTCATCAATAGTTATTTCAGTCATTTTGTTGGTTATTGAATAACGTAAATGTATTCGACCTTTCTCTAACAACTTTTCTTTCAATGACCTTATGTAATTCTCTTCAGTCAGGTTGGTCATTGCATAAAAAGTTCGCTGATTATGTCGTTTGGTTTTAACGCTTAACTTAATCAACTTATCCTGTTGATCATCCGGTAAACGCCTAACCTTTGTTATCTCAAAATCATCATAATCACTTACTACCAATTTTATAGGACGATCTAAATTATCTCGTACTACAATTTCACCATAACGCTCTACATGTGCTTTAATGTTATTGATTGCACGTAAGCTATACTCGAATCCACCTTTATAATTAAATACTGATTCGGCTCCATTCAATCTAATAGTTACTGCATATCGTACTGCAATGGCTTGTGACATATGATTACCTCCTTGGTTACTATATTAATTACACTGACTTGGTTCAATTTATGAGCCTCAAGTAGTTCTAATCTCATTCTACTACAGTCTACTCTCAATGTAAACTATAAACTTTTATAGAAAAATATCCCTTAATACAGAAAAAGGGAGCTACCCACTACAGGTAACCCCTTAATCTCTCAAATTATTTACTGTTTTACTTACAACCTTTAACAATCATTTCGTTGCCATTTACTTTCTCATAGCGTGGAACAATTGCCATTTGGTCGTCTTCATCTGTGAATAATAAATACTCACATTTTGTTTCGGTATCAACTATCATTTCGTAGTCATACCATGAATTGTCTACATCACCATCATCGATAGTTTTGACAATTTCTTTTTCGTCAGCCTCAACTTTAGTATTTTCAGCACTACA
>JACYYJ010074776.1_pt1 | contig 19194 bp, 19 predicted proteins | sample 8236861 | NCBI WGS metagenome assembly JACYYJ01 (sample SAMN14103086, study PRJNA606662) | landfill metagenome | isolation source: landfill solid waste | place: India:New Delhi, Okhla landfill site | collected 2017-11-05
CCGCGGCGGCCGCGGCGCGCAGCTCGTCGAGCTGCTCCTGGCGGCGCTCGATCCGGTCGTTCAGGCTCTGGCGGCGGTCGTTGACGCGCTCCAGCCGCAGACCGACGCGCTCCGCCGACGACGCCACGCGCCGGGCCCGTGACGCCAGCCGGTCGCGGCGCTGGGCCTGCTCGGCCAGTGCCTCCTCGGCCTCGCGACGCTCGGCGACGACGCCGTCGAGCTGCTCCTGCAGCGTGGTCCGCTCGGCCTTCGCCGCCACCGTCTCGGCCTCGGCCGCGGTCCGCTGCGCCCCGCGCTCGCGCAGGCCGTCGCGGGCCAGCTCCCAGCGCGCCTCGTTGGTCTGGCGCTCCAGGCGGGCGTGCAGCTCCGCCGCCTCGGCCTGGCGCTTGAGCGGCCCGAGCTGCTTGCGGGCCTCCTGCTCGACGAGCAGCGCCTGCTCCAGGTTCGCCCGGGTGCGGTCGAGCTTGGCCTGGGCGCGCTTGCGGCGCTTGCGGTGCTTGCCGAGGCCGGCGGCCTCCTCGATCAGCAGTCGCCGATCCTTCGGCTTCGACGTGACGATCCCCTCGACGCGCCCCTGCGAGATGACGGAGTGGGCCTCCTTGCCGAGCCCGGTGTCGGAGAGCACCTCCTGGACGTCGCTGAGCCGGCAGCGGGCGCCGTTGAGCCGGTAGCCGCCGTCGCCGGAGCGGTCGAGCCGGCGCACGACCGAGATCTCGCTGACCGGCAGGTCGACGGTGCCGTCGGAGTTGTCGAGCACCAGCTCGACCTCGGCCGCCTGCTTGGCCTGGACGCCGCGGCCGCCGCCGAAGATCACGTCCTGCATCGACTGGCCGCGGATCGCCAGCGGCCGCTGCTCGCCGAGCGCCCAGAGGATCGCGTCGGTGACGTTGCTCTTGCCGGACCCGTTCGGGCCGACGACCACCGACACCCCCGGATCGAACTCCAGCCGGGTGCGGTCGGGGAAGGACTTGAAGCCCTTCAGGGTCACCGACTTCAGGTGCATGAGCGACGAGAGGCGGGGCGGCGCGCGGTCAAGCGTCGAGCGAGACGAGCGCCTCCTGCGCCGACTCCTGCTCCGCGAGCTTCTTCGAGCGGCCGCGACCGCTCCCGACCACCTCGCCGTCGACGACGGCATCGACCACGAACGTCCGCGCGTGGGGCTCGCCGATCTCGTCGGTCACCCGGTACTCGACCGTCCGGCCCTGCGCCATCAGCCGCTCCTGCAACCGGCTCTTGTGGTCGGTCGGGCGATCGAGCGCCTCGCCGAGCTCGGGGGCGAACGCGTCGACGACGGCCTCGGCCGTGCGCTCGTAGCCGAACTCCAGGTAGCAGGCCCCGATCACGGCTTCGCAGATCGACGCCAGCACCCGCTCGGTCCGCACCAGGTCGCGGACCCGCTTGTGCATGTTCTCCGGCGCCGCGGCCACCATCCGCGCGGGGACGTCGAGCCGCTCGGCGACCCGCCGGCACGGCGCGGCGGAGACGGTGCCGGCGCGGACCTCGGTCAGCCGCCCGGCGCCGAACTTCTCCGCGTCGAGCGTGCGGAAGAGGTGGGTCGAGATCGCCAGCTCGAGCACGCTGTCGCCGAGGAAGGCGAGCCGCTCGTAGCTCTCGGAGCGCCGGATCGTCCACGACGCATGGCTGAGCACCGGACGACGGGACGGCTCCGGTAGCGCGTCGAGCAGCTCCCGGAGCTTGCGCGTCGGAGCGTCGTCCGGGCGGTCGCTCATCTAGGCCCCGACGGGCAGGTGACGCAAGACGCAGTCGACCGCCTGACCGACCGTGCCGATCTGGGCGGCCTCGTCGTCGGGCAGCTTGACGCCGTAGCTGTCGTCGAGCTCCTGCACCAGGGTGAAGAGGTCGAGCGAGTCGGCTTCCAGGTCGTCCTTCAGGCGCGTGTCCTCGGTGATCGCCGCGGGATCGACCTCGAGCTCCTCGGCCAAGTGCTGCCGAACGATGTGGAGAACCTCGTCACGCGTCATCGCCGTGAACGCTACTCCGTGGGACGGTCAGTCGCCGTCGTGGACGCGACCGCCGCGGGGGCCCGTCGCAGCGCGCCGGCGGCTTCGAGGTCGGAGTGGATCAGCTCCGTGACCCGCTGTTCGGCGCCCTGGGCGGCCCGCAGGATCGCCTGCGAGAAGCCGTGGCGGGTGAACCGGCCGTGCGGGACCACGCCGAGCGAGCGCAGCCCCAGCAGGTACGCCCCGCCCGGACCCTCCGGGTCGATCTGGGCGCGGAAGCGGTTCAGCGCCGGCTTCATCAGCAGCCCGCCGAGCATCGCCAGCGGGTTCGACGTGGCGGCCGTGCGGATCCCGCCGACGACGGTCTGCGAGACGCCCTCGATCACCTTCAGCGTGACGTTGCCGGTGAAGCCGTCGGTGACGATCACGTCGGCCGCGCCGGTGATCACGTCGGTGCCCTCGACGTTGCCGACCCATTCGACGTGCGCGTGGCCAGCCAGCCGATCGGCGAGCAGCGCGTGGACCTCGACGACGTCCGGCGTGCCCTTGGTCGGTTCCTCGCCGTTGGACAGCAGCGCCACCCGCGGACGCGCGATCCCGAGGGCCGTGCGGGCCATCGCGGCGCCCATGAAGGCGAACTGGACCAGGTGGTCGGGTCGCGCCTCGACGTTGGCGCCGACGTCGACGAGCGTCACCGGGCCGGACGGCGCCGGCAGCGGCAACGCGAGCGCCGGGCGGTGGATGCCCTTGGCGCGGCGCACGTGCATCAGGCCCGCGGCGAGCGCGGCGCCGGTCGCGCCGGCGACGACGAAGGCGTCGGCGTCCCCCGCGGCGACGGCGCGCACGGCCTGGACCACGGACGCCTCGGGGTTGCTGCGGACGGCGAGCGCCGGATCGGGCGCCTTGGCGATCGACAGCGGCGCGTCGACCACGTCGATGCCCGCGACGCCGGCGACCACTGGTCGCAGCTGCTCGGCGGGACCGTAGAGCCGGACGCGCACGTTCTGCCGCGCCGCCAGCACGGCGCCGGCGGCGACTTCGCCCGGGCCGAGGTCGGCCCCGGTGGTATCAACGGCGACCGTGGCGGGCATACGTTCGCGAGAGGATCGGGACGGCGCGCGCAGCGCCGTCCGAGGGGACCTAGAAGTCGAGCGAGCTCTTCGGGGCGACGACCACGCGGCCGTCGTAGTAGCCGCAGGTGCCGCAGACGCGGTGCGGGACGCGCGGGCTATGGCACTGCGGGCACTCGTTGACCGTGGGACGCGCAGCCTTGTGGTTCGCCCGACGCTTGGCGGTACGGGCGTGCGACTGCTTCTGCTTCGGGACGGCCATAAGACGCAGCATCCTACGCGATTCCGGCGAGAACTGCGGTCTGGACGTCACGGGTCCTGCACGAGATTGCCGTGCTCGTCGAAGCGGATCCCTCCGAGCGCGGACAGCCGCGGGTCGGGCTTCGGGTCATGGCGGTGCGTCGGATCCTCGTTGCGATCGAACCCGCACTCCGGGCAGAGCCCCAGGCAGTCCTCCTTGCAGAGCACCCGCGACGGCAGCGAGAAGACGAACGAGTCGTTGGCCCAGCGGTGGACGTCGAGCTCGTCGCCATCGACGTAGGCACTGTCGAGCTGGGCGTCCTCCGGCGCGGGGTTGCGACCCGGCTTCTGCTCGAGCTCGCGGACGTCGACGTCGATCGGCGCCGCGGTCGGCTCGAGGCAGCGCATGCACGGACCAGCGAGGTCGGCGGCGAACCGCAGCTGCAGCGCGTAGCCCCCGCCGAGCATCCGCGACACGTCCAGGCGCGCCTCGGGCCGAGCCGGCTCCGGGGCGTAGCCCTGCTCGCTCAGCTGCACGTCGTCGAGGGCGACCGTCAGGTCCAGGCGGCGGCCCTCGCCGGGGCTCATCCGCAGCCCGGCGAGGTCGATGATTCCGGCGGGCTCCATGTCCCCAAGGGTACCCGCCGCCGCGTTCCGCCGACCCCAGCGCAGTGGTCTGCGACGTGGCGCCGTCCACCACGCGAACCGCACCGCAGACGGCCGGGCCGCCGCGCGGGTCACGCGACTACGCGTCGTCCCGCAGCACCCGCTTGAGCACCTTGCCGGTGGCGTTGCGCGGCAGCTCGTCGACGAACTCGATCCGGCGCGGCACCTTGTAGCCGGCGAGGTTGGCCTTGACGTGGGCGGCGATCGCGTCGGCCGCCAGCGTCTGTCCCTCGCGCAGCACCACCACCGCCTTCAGCGCCTCGCCCCACTGCGGGTCAGGGACGCCGAGGACCGCGACGTCGCGGATCGCGGGGTGGTCGGCGAGCAGGTCCTCGACCTCGCGCGGGAAGACGTTCTCGCCGCCCGACACGATCATGTCGTCGTCGCGCCCCGCGACGAACAGCCGCTGCTCGGCGTCGAAGAGCCCGACGTCGCCCGACGCGAGCAGGCCGTCGATCGTGTCCTTGCCGCCGCCACCGGTGTAGCCGTCGAACCGCATGTCGTTGCCGACGAAGATCCGGCCGGTGACGCCGGGCGTCGTGACGCGCTGGCCGGCGTCGTCGTAGATCCGCACCGCGGTGCCGCGGGGCGCCTTGCCCGCCGTGCCGGGGGCGGCCCGCAGGTCCTCCGGGGTGGCGATCGTCGCCCAGCCGACCTCGGTCGAGCCGTAGAGGTTGTAGAGCACGTCGCCGAGCCGGTCCATCGCCCGCAGCGCCAGCGCGCCCGGCAGCGCCGAGCCGGACAGCGCGACGATCTTCAGGCTCGACAGGTCGTGCGCGGCCAGCGCCTCGTCGGGCAGGTCGAGGATCCGCTGGAGCATCACCGGCACCACCGGCAGCACGTCGCAGCGGTGCTCGGCGATCGCGGCCAACGTGCCTTCGGGCGTGAACCGCCGCTGCAGCACCAGCGTCGAGCCGAGCGCGAAGCTCATCGTGAAGTGCAGGTAGCCCCACGAGTGGAACATCGGCGCCGCGAGCATCGTCCGCTGCTCGGTCTTCAGCGGCATCCGCGAGAGGATCTGCGCCACCGGGTCGAGCGAGCGCGGCTGCTGGCGGGCCGCGCCCTTCGGGGCCCCGGTCGTGCCCGACGTCAGGATCACCATCCGGCCGAGCTCGGCCGGTGGCGTCAGGTCGCGCGGGTCGCCGCCGGCGATCAGCTCCTCGGCGAACGGCACGCCGGTCGCCCGGGGCTCGACGGCCGGATCGGCCCACGCCACCCGCTGACGGCCCGCCCCGTCGCCGAGCAGCGCGTGGAACTCCTCGTCGTAGAGCACCGCGACCGGCTGCTCGCGGTCGAGCACGTCGCGTATCTGCGGGCCGCTGAACATCGTGTTGAGCAGCAGCTGGTGCGCGCCGAGCTTGCTCGCGGCGACCAGGCTCTCGACGAAGCCGCGGTGGTTGCGGCACATGATCGCGACGGCGTCGCCCTCGCGGACGCCGAGCTCGCGGAGCCGGCGGGCCAGCGCGTTGGTGCGCGCGTGGACCTCGCCGAAGGTCAGGTGGCCGGCGTCGTCGATGATCGCCAGCCGGTCGGGACGGCGGATCGCGTTGACCGTGTACCCGGCCGCCGGGGTCGGGCCGAAGGCCCGGAGCGCACGGAGCATCCGCGCGATCGTCCGCGGCGGCAGCGGCCGGACGATCCCGGCCGACGTCAGCTGCCGCAGCAGGAAGAGCTTGTCGGCGACGAGGTCGGCGGGCCGGTGCAGCGGCGCGGGGAGCTCCATGGACGCGATCCTATGGGTTTCCCCTAGGTCATTCCCCCGTACCGCCCGGCATCGGAGCCGAGCGTGTGTCCCCGCAGCGCGAAGCGCGGCGCGGGTGGCCTACCGCTCGGCGCCCTCGAGCTCGGCGTCGTCCTTGCCCTGCAGGCGCTCGCGTCCGCGGCGGACCGCGGCGATGAACTTCATCAGGTTGACCTCGAGCGTGTTGAGGATCTCGTCGGCGTAGTCCTCGGCCCCGAGGCGGATCTCCCGCTCGCGCGCCCGGGCGTCGTCGATGATGTCGTCGGCCTCGCGCTCGGAGAGCTTGACGACCTCCTGCTCGGAGACCAGCTCGGCCTGCTGCTCCTTGCCTTCCTTGATGATCCGCTCGGCCTCGCGCTTGGCCTCGGCCAGCATCTCCTGCCGCTCCTTGACGATCCAGCGCGCCTGCTTGATCTCTTCCGGGATCGTCGCTCGCATCTGGTCGAGGATGTCGAAGATCTCCTCGCGATCAACGCGCACCTGATCCGTCAGCGGGACCGGCTTGGCGTTGTGAACGAGGTCGTCGAGTTTGTCGATGAGGACAAGTACGTCCATGGCACACTTCCGTTTCGCGGTTGCCGACCCGATTCCTTCTCGTGGGTTCTCGGGACCGGTCGATCCGCAAGCCGCGGATTGGTGAAGGCGGGAAGCGCATTGTCCCGCATCGAGCGGGAAACACCAATCGCGCGGGCGAGTTGTTGCAGAACCGGGTCAGCGCCGCTCCCCCGCGCCGGGGTCGCGGCCCGGTCCCGCCCCGGTTAGTCCGCGGCGCGGAACTCCGCGTTGCGCTCGGTCAGCGCGGTGACGACCGGACCGGGGACCAGGCCGTCGATCTTGCCGTCGAAGCGCGCCAGCTCCTTGACCCAGCTCGAGGACAGGAACGCGTACTTCGGACTGGACATCACGAAGACCGACTCGATGTCCGGCGCCTGCTGCCGGTTGAGGTGGCCCATCTGCATCTCGTACTCGAAGTCCGAGGCCTGCCGCAGGCCCTTGACGATCACGTGCGCGCCGATCCGCCGCGTGAACGAGACCACCAGCTCGTAGAACGGCTCGACCCGGGCGTTGGTCACCCCGGCCTCCGCGAGCGCGTCCTCGATGAACCGCACCCGTTCCTCGATGCTGAACATCGCCGTGCTCTTGCGGACCGACTGGTTGACGATGGCCACCACGACCTCGTCGAACAGTCCGGCGGCACGGGTGATGATGTCGATGTGGCCAAACGTGACCGGGTCGTAGCTGCCCGGCACAACGGCAATGCGCTTCTCGGTCTTCATGCTCCGTGAATGCGAATCAGGGTGTCCCCGTAGCGCCGTTCGTCCCCGAGGGGCAGATCCAGGGCCAGAGGCTGTCGTCGGTCTGTCTCGGACACCACCCGCGTCCCCTCTCTCAGAAGCGGCCGCAACCCCACGGCGAGAACCGGGGCGAGCCGGTCGACGTCGCGGTACGGCGGGTCGAGCAGAACCAGATCGTATGTATCGTCGCGCGCGGCTGCGTCGCGGAGGAACGCCGCCGCGTCCCGCGGGTGCACGCGCACCGTCTCGCCGGGCACGTCGAGCGCCGTCAGGTTGGCGTCCAGAGCGGCCAGCGCACGGCGGTCGCGCTCGACGAAGGTCGCGTGCGCGGCCCCGCGCGACAGCGCCTCGATCCCGAGCGCCCCGGTCCCCGCGAACAGGTCGAGCACCCGCAGGCCGGCCATCGGGCCGAGGATCGAGAACAGCGCCTCGCGGACCCGGTCGCTGGTCGGCCGCGTGCCCTCCCCGCGGGGCGCGGTCAGCCGCCGCCCGCGGTACTCGCCCGCGACGACCCTCACGCCGGGATCGCCTCGGCCGCGTCGCTGCCGGACGCCATCAGGTGCGCGTCGAGCGCATCGCGCAGCGGCGCGTGGCAGGGATCGGCCAGCTCGGGGTCGGCGGCGTGCAGCTGCTCGGCGACCGCCCGCGCCTGCGCGAGCAGATCCGCGTCGTCCGGCAGCCGCGCGGTGCGGTAGCGCGCGACCCCCGACTGGCGGGTGCCGAGCAGCTCGCCCTCGCCGCGCAGGCTCAGGTCGACCTCGGACAGCGCGAAGCCGTCGCCGTGCGACGCCAGCGCCCGCAGCCGGGCGGTCCCCTTCGGGCCGAACAGCAGGCAGGTCGCCGCCTCGCGCCCGCGGCCGACGCGCCCGCGCAGCTGGTGCAGCTGGGAGATCCCGAACCGCTCCGCGTTCTCGATCAGCATCACCGTCGCGTTCGGCACGTCGATCCCGACCTCGATCACCGTCGTCGCGACCAGCACGTCGGCGTCCCCGGCCGCGAACCGCTCCATCACCGCCTGCTTCTCGGCGGGGCGCATCTGCCCGTGGAGCAGCTCGACGCGCAGGTCGCGCAGCTCCGTGGTCGAGAGCCGATCGTGCTCCGCGACCGCCGAGCGGGCGTCGAGCGCCTCGCTGTCGTCGACCAGCGGGCAGACGACGAACGCCTGGCGTCCCGCCGCGACCTCCTCGCGGATCTTCTCGTACGCGCGCGCCCGTTCGCGGTCGCTGGCGCAGACGTGGGTCGCGACCGGCTGACGGCCGCTCGGCAGCTCGCGCAGCGTCGTCACGTCGAGGTCGCCGTAGGCCAGCAGCGCCATCGTCCGCGGGATCGGCGTCGCGGTCATGTGCAGCATGTGGACCGCATGGTCGCCGTCGCCGCCCGCCTTGCGGTCGAGCGCGCTGCGCTGCCGCACCCCGAACCGGTGCTGCTCGTCGACCACCGCGACCGCGAGCGAGCGGAAGACGACGGGATCCTCGATCACCGCGTGGGTGCCGACGAGCAGCGGCAGCTCGCCGCCGGCCAACCGGGCGAGCAGCTCGCGGCGGCGGGCGCCCGGGGTCGATCCGGTCAGCAGGCCGGCGGGCACCAGCAGGTCCGGCAGCAGGCGCTGGATCGTCCGGAAGTGCTGCTCGGCGAGCGTCTCGGTCGGAGCCATCAGCACCGCCTGGTGGCCGCACTCGACGGCGCGCAGCATCGCGTGGAGCGCGACCACCGTCTTGCCCGAGCCGACCTCGCCCATCAGCAGCCGCTGCAGCGGCCGGTCGGTCGCCAGCGCCTCGAGGTTGGCGTTGATCGCCTTCCGCTGGTCGCCGGTCAGCGGGAACGGCAACCCCTCCGCGACCCAGCGGTCGGTCAGCTCCGCCGGCGCGTCGAGCCGCACCGCCGGACGCTCCTCCGCGTGCTGGTAACGCCGCCGCAGGTACTCGAGCTGGCCGAGCAGCAGCTCGTCGAAGGCCATCCGCCGGCGGCCGGCCTCGTGATCGCCGAAGTGCCCGGCGTGCAGCGCCGCGATCCGGTCCGGCAGCCCGTGGCGCACGCGGATCCGCGCGGGCAGCGGATCGACCGCGTCGTAGAGGTCGTCCTTCAGCTCGCGGACGCGGGCGAGGATCTCGATCGACGTCAGCCCGTCGGACGCCGGGTAGCGGGCCATCTCGGGACCGCCGGGCGCCGCGGGCGCTGCTCCGTCCTGCCGATCCGCAACCGCCGCCCCGTCGTCGAGCGTCGGCGGCGCCGCGACCAGCGGATCGGTGCTCGGGGCGTGCGCGGCGACCGAGAACCGATTGGGCCCCTTCAACGTGCCGCTGAGCAGCAGGCGGGTGCCGGGCAGGTAGCGCTCGACCAGCCACGGCTGGTTGAAGAACGCGACGTTCAGATGCCCGGAGCCGTCGGTCACCAGCGCCTCGACGAGCGGGCGCATGCCGCGCCGCCGGACCGGGCGACTGCGGATCGAGCGGACCTCGACGAGCACGGTCGAGCGCTCGTCGGGCCGCAGGCCGCCGATCGTGCTGATCGCCCCGCTCTCGACCGGCAGGTGCCGCAGCAGCCCGCCGACGCGGTCGATGCCGAGGTGCGCGGCCGAGGCGAGGGCCTTCTTGCCGGTGAAGCCGCTCGCCCGCTCCCAGCGCGACGGGCGGGCACGACGCAGCGGCGCGGCGAGCAGCCGGTCCAGGCCGAACGGCTCGGTCGAGCCGAAGGCCAGCGGCGGAGTGTCGGGGTCGGCGGTCACCGACGAAGATCGTCCCGGATCGACCGGATGGTTGCGATCCGCCGCGCCCGGATCGTCGTCCGGCCCGGCCGGACCGCTACTCGGCGGCGACGAGCCACCACCACGACGGCTGACCGCCGGCGGCAAGCTCGACCTCGACGCCGTCGGGGACCAGCGCCCGCAGCGCCTCGTCGTCGAGCGGCGGGGCGTCCGCGGTCAGGACCGTCAGCAGCTCCCGGTCCTCGGCCGCGCGCGCGAGCACGGTCCGCAGCACGTCCGCCGGATCGCCCCAGGCGACCAGCTCGTCGGCGACGTAGCCGACCGCGTCGCCGACCGCGAACCGACCCTGCGCGTCGTCGCGGGCGGCGGGAGCGACGCCCGCCGTGGTCAGCTCGTCGTGCAGCTCGGCCAGCGCCGCGCCGTTGTCCTCGGCGCTCGCATCCGGCTCGTGACCGACGGCGATCGCGATCCCGGCCTGCTGCGATCGCGTCGGGACGACCACGACCGGCTTCCCGGCCAGCTCGGCCGCCCGCTCGGCCGCCATCAGCACGTTGCCGTTGTTGGGCAGCAGCACGACCTCGTCCGACGGCGCCCGCTCGATCGCCGCGAGCAGGTCGGCGGTGGAGGGGTTCATCGTCGGGCCGCCGTCGAGCACGACCGCCCCGACCGAGCGCAGCAGCGCCGCGATCCCGGTGCCGGAGACGACGGCCACCAGCGCGGTCCGGACGTGCGGACCCGCGTCGCCGTCCTCGTCGCCCGGTGCCGCGGCGTCCACGGCGTGCGCCGCGGCGTGCGCGGCGACCTGGGCATCCATGTCCGCGACATCGACCCGCGAGACCTCGCCGAGCCCGTCGAACAGGCCCATCGCCCGGTCGGGCTCGTCGGTGTGGACGTGGATCTTGAGCGTCTGCTCGTCGCCGACCACCACGATGATCGAGTCGCCGATCTCGGCGAGCTGGCGACGCACCCGCTGCGCGTCGAGGTCGCGGCCGATCACGGCGAAGTTGGTGCAGAAGCGGTACGTCTCGGACTCGTGGCTGACCTGCTCCAGCCGCGCGGCGTCGTAGTGCCGGATGTCGAAGTCCTCGCCGGGCTGGCCCCGGCGGAGCGTGCGGATCACGCCGGCGAACATCACCAGCAGACCGAACCCGCCCGCGTCGACGACGCCGGCCTCCTTGAGCGCGGCGAGCAGCTCCGGCCCCTCGTCGAGCGCGCGCTGCCCGGCGGCGATCGCCTCGCCGAGCACGGCGGCCAGCGCGATCGACTGCTCGTCCTCGTCGACCGGATCGCCGAGCTCGGTCGGCGCCAGCTGCGCGACGGCGTGCGCCGCCGCCCCCGCCATCTCGCGGACCACGGTCAGCACCGTGCCCTCGACCGGCTGGCGGACCGAGTCGTAGCCGCGTCGCGCGGCGCCGGCCAGCGCCGCCGCGATCAGCGGCGGACGGATCAGCTCTCCCGGACGGGCGACGAGCTCCTCGGTCGCCCCGCGGATCAGCTGCGAGAGGATCACCCCGCTGTTGCCACGTGCGCCGAGCAGCGCCGCCCGCGCCAGTCGCCGCACGAGCTCCTCGCGCCCCAGGTCGTCGAGGCTCACGCCCTCGGCGAGGACCACGTCGAGCTCGTCGACGACCGACTGGAGCGTGAGCGCCATGTTGTCGCCGGTGTCCCCGTCGGCGACGGGGAACACGTTGAGATCGTTGATCTCCTGGCGCCGGGACTCGAGATGATCGAGCGCACCCGCCACGAGGTGGCGGAACTGCGCGATGTTTGGGTCAGCCGCGGACAAGGTCGGGGGCCCTCCGGCCCCGACGGTCACGGAGCCGCGGCGCCCAGAACCTGCGAGAGGTTCCTAGACGGCCTTCTGGACCTTGCCGGCCTTGAGGCACCGCGTGCAGACGTAGGCGCGCTGCGCGGCGCCGTTCTGGACCACGCGGACCTTCTGCAGGTTCGCGTCGAAACGACGCTTCGTGGCGCGCATCGAGTGACTGCGGCTCTGTCCGAAAGCCGGACCCTTCTTGCACGAAATGCACACCTTTGCCATAGACCGACCAGCCTACCGGCTCCGGGGGTCCGCCCGTCGTCCGCCTCCCCGCACCGCGATCGGTGCGGAGTCGCGGCTCAGCGTGGCTGCGGCTCGCGGCGCCGCTCGGGCTCGACCGGGTGCTGCGGACGGCGTCGTGGCACGGCACGACCGTCGCCCAGGCGACCGGGCTCGCGCATCCGCACCGGCGCCGGCGCGGCGTCGGGCAGCGGCACGTTGGACCGTCCTCCCCCGCCGACCGGAGCGTCCGGGCGGTCCGACGGGCGCCCCTCGCCCCCGTCGTCGCGGAACCACCCGCGCAGCTCGTGCTTGGCGCTCGCCGGCAGGATCCACCAGGCCAGGAAGGCGGCGCCGATCAGGTGCGGCAGGACCAGGACGAAGAGCGCGATGGACGGGGCGTCCATAGGGTCAGCCTAGCCGATCGGTCCGGCTAGCTCGCGGCGTCGGGCTCGACCAGGCGCCGGCGGACCGCCAGCAGCGCGAGCACCGCGTCGGCGGCGTGCCGGCCGGAGTCGCGCTTGTCGCCGCCGGAGCGGGCGATCGCCTGGTCCATCGAATCGACGGTCAGGACGCCGAACGTCGCCGGCACCCCGGTCGTCAACTGGACGTCCTGGAGGCCCCGCGCGGACTCGCCGCAGACGAAGTCGTAGTGGTCGGTCTCGCCGCGGATCACCGCGCCGACGCAGGCGATCCCCGCGTAGCGACCGGTCTCGGCCAGGTACTTCGCCGCCAGCGGCAGCTCGAACGCGCCCGGGACCTCGAAGACGTCGGCCGGGGTCGCGCCCGCCTCGAGCCCGAGGCCCTCGGCGAACGACGCCTGCGCTCCCGCGATCAGCCGGTCGGCGAGGTCGCGGTAGAAGGTCGCCGCGACGATCGCGAACCGCTCGCCGCTCATGCCTGGCCCCCGGTCGCGTCCCCGTCGTCCGTGGTGGACGGGTCGTCCGGGCCCGTCCCGTCCGGGTCCTCGGTCGCGTCCGGGTCCGTCGCGTCCGGGCCGTCGGCGCCGCGCAGGTGCGACGGGTCGGTCGGCTTCGGCTCGTCGGCCGCCTGGTCCCGGACGTGCTCCTCGTTGAGCATCTGCTCGTCGAGCGGCAGGCCCTGGTGGTGCAGCAGGTGCCCCATCCGGTCGCGCTTGGTCCGCATGTACGTGTCGTTGTGCTCGTTCGAGAGATGCTCGATCGGCACCTGCTCGCTGACGGCCAGCCCGTAGCCCTCCAACCCGCGGATCTTCTTCGGGTTGTTGGTCAGGATCCGGATCGACGTCAGACCCAGATCGACGAGGATCTGGGCGCCGATCCCGTAGTCGCGCAGGTCCGCCGGCAGGCCGAGCTTGAGGTTGGCGTCGACGGTGTCGTAGCCCTCCTCCTGCAGCTTGTAGGCGCGCAGCTTGTTGAGCAGGCCGATCCCCCGGCCCTCCTGGGCCAGGTACAGCAGGACGCCCTCGCCCTCGCGCTCGATCATCGCCAGCGCCGACTCCAGCTGCTCGCCGCAGTCGCAGCGCATCGAGTGGAAGACGTCGCCGGTCAGGCACTCCGAGTGGACCCGGACGAGCACGTCGCTCTTGCCGGCCACGTCGCCCTTGACGATCGCCAGGTGGTGCTTGTCGTTCTCCAGCTCGCGGAAGCCGACCGCCGTGAACTCGCCGAAGCCCGTCGGCAGGTTGATCGCGACGACCCGCTCGACCAGCTTGTCGTTCTGACGACGGTAGGCGATCAGGTCGGCGACCGTGATCATCTTCAGGCCGTGCTTCTCGGCGTACGCGATCAGGTCCGGAACCCGGGCCATCGTCCCGTCCTCGTTCATGATCTCGCAGATCACGCCCGACGGATTGAGGCCGGCCAGCCGCGACAGGTCGACCGAGGCCTCGGTCTGGCCGGTGCGCTCGAGCACGCCGCCCGGCTTGGCCTTGAGCGGGAACACGTGGCCCGGCACCACGACATCCCGCGGGCCGGACGTCGGGTCGATCGCGACCTGCACCGTGCGCGCGCGGTCGGCCGCCGAGATCCCGGTGGTGACGCCCTCGCGGGCCTCGATCGAGACGGTGAACGCGGTCTCGAACGGCGACTCGTTCTTCGCCGCCATCAGGTCCAGCCCGAGCTCCTCGCAGCGCCCCGGCGTCAGCGTCAGGCAGATCAGCCCGCGCCCCTCCTTGGCCATGAAGTTGATCGCGTCCGCGTCGGCGAACTCGGCGGCGATCACCAGGTCGCCCTCGTTCTCGCGGTCCTCGTCGTCGCAGACGATCACCATCTTGCCCTGACGGATGTCCGCGATCGCGTCCTCGACGCGATCGAACGGGCGCGAGAGCGAGCGGGCCTCGGGACGGGGGTCGGTCACGACGATGCCTTTCCGGTGGCGGCGAGCAGCTTCTCGACGTGCTTGGCGAGCACGTCGCACTCCAGGTTGACGACGGTCCCGGCCGCGGCGAGCCCGAGCGTGGTCCGCTCCAGGGTCTCGGGGATCAGCGAGACCTCGAGCGCCGCGTCGTCGATCGCCGACACCGTCAGCGAGACGCCGTCGAGCGTGATCGACCCCTTCTCGACCACGTAGCGCAGGAGCGACGGATCGTCGGGCACGATCCGCACGATCCGCGCGAAGCCGTCCGGCCGGGTCAGCTCGACCGTGCCGGTGCCGTCGACGTGGCCCTGGACGATGTGGCCGCCGAACCGCTCGCCCGCCGCCATCGCCAGCTCCAGGTTGACCCGTGCGCCCACGGTCGCCGCGGCCTGGAGGCTGGTCCGGCGCAGCGACTCGTGCATCACGTCGGCGTCGAAGGCGACGACGGTCGTCCCGTCGGCGTCGCGCGCACCGTCGCCGACCGCGGTCAGGCAGCAGCCGTTGACGGCGATCGAGTCGCCCGGCGACAGCTCCGCGGCGAGCGGCGTGCGGACCCGCAGCCGCACGCCGCCCTCCGACGTGTCGACCGCGACGACGGTGCCGAGGTCCTGGACGATGCCGGTGAACATGGTGGTGCGCTCACCACTCCTTGAGACGGGCGATGGTCAGCAGGTCGTCGCCGACCGGCTGCCGGGAGACGTGGACGGGGCGGACGGCGTCGGCGATCCGCTCGACGCCCTCGCCGCCGATCAGGCTCGGGGCGGTGCGACCGCCGAGCAGCATCGGCGCGACGAACATCCGCAGCTCGTCGATCTCGCCGGCGTCGAAGAACGCGCCGGCCAGGTGCGAGCCGCCTTCGAGCATCAGCGACGAGACACCGCGCTGGCCGAGCTCGGAGAGCGCGGCGCGGACCCGCGAGTGCTCGTTCTCGCCGGTCACGACGATCACCTCGACGCCGGACGCGTGGAGCGCGTCGACCGCCGAGCGGGACGCGGCGCGGCCGGCGATCACCGTGACCGGGGCCTCGTCGACCGATGCGACCATCTTGCCGTCGAGCGGCAGGCGCGCCTCGGAGTCGAAGACCACGCGGCGCGGCTGGCGCGAGACGCCGGGCACCCGGGCCGTCAGCAGCGGATCGTCGGCGAGCGCGGTGCCGATCCCCACGACCACGGCGTCGACCTCGGCCCGCCAGCCGTGGGCCAGGTCGCGCGACGGGCCGCTGCTGATCCAGCGCGAGTCGCCGGAGTGGGTCGCCAGGCGACCGTCGAGGCTGGTGGCGGTCTTCTGCATCACCCACGGCAGCCCGGTGCGGGCATGCTTGCGGAACGGCTGGTTCTGCAGCCGCGCCCGGCGCCCGAGGTCCGAATCGGCGGCGACCACCGCGACCTCGACGCCCTCGTCGCGGAGGATCCCGAGGCCGCGGCCGGCCGCCTTCGGCGACGGGTCGTCGGCGGCCACCACGACGCGCGACAGCCCGGCGGCGAGGATCGCGTCCGTGCACGGCGGCGTCCGCCCCTGGTGGCAGCAGGGCTCGAGCGAGACGTAGATCGTCGCGCCGCGCAGGTCGCGCTCGCCGCAGGCGCGGATCGCGGCGACCTCGGCGTGCGGGCCGCCGAGGATCGCGTGCCAGCCCTCGCCGAGCGTCTCGCCGTCGCGCGCGACGACCGCACCGACCATCGGATTGGGGCTGACGTGGCGGCGACCCCGCTCCGCGAGCTCCACTGCGCGCGCCAACAGCGCCTGATCTCGCGAAGCGAACGTCATCGGGACTCCGGAGGATACGGCCTGGGGACGGTTCGGCCGGTGCTCCATGCCGGTCGCCCGACCGGACGATCTAACGGCACCGCGCGTAGACGGCGTACTGCCGGCTCGTGGCGATCCGCTCGAATCCGGCGGGCGGGATCGCATCCGCGGGACGGTCGTCGCCGACGGTCACGTACGCCTGCCGCAGCAGCGCCAGGCGCGACGTCGGCACGATCAGCACGCCGCGGGACGGCTGGCCGCCGTCCGCGGCGTCCGGCACCTCGCGCCGGGCGGTCCGCCGATCGGGGCTGTCCCCCGCCGTGAACGCGCCGTGGCGATCCCGCTCGAACAGCGCCTCGTTGAGCAGCGAGCGCGGGATCACGTCCCCCGCCCCGGCGTCGAGGATCCAGCGGACGTCGGGGACGAGCTTGTGGTTCGGGGTCCAGACCGGTCCGCAGGTCGCCACGGCGTCCTGGACGTCCGGCTCGCCGAGCACCGCGACCAGGTCGGCATGGGCGTCACCGCGGAAGGTCAGGTCGTTGTCGATCGACCCGGGCTGGACGCGGTCGATCGCGACCACCACCACGCCGACGACCGCGATCGCCGCGACCACCCGCCAGAGGTTGCGCAGCCGTCCGGGCGGGAGCACGGTCCAGCCGGTCAGCAGGAAGGCCGCGAAGATCAGCAGCATCACCGCGGCCACCATCAGGTACCGGTCGATCACCGAGAACCCGCCGAGGCCGATCATGAAGAAGGTGCCGATCCCGGCGGCGAACAGCACGAACGGCATGCCGAGCCGCTTCGGGATCACCACGGCGACGGCGAGCATGCCGGCCAGACCGGCGAGGAACAGCGCGTTGCCGTCGAGCCCCTGCAGGTACGAGACGGTCGAGAACGGGATCTGCAGCGGCGTCTTGGTCCGCCCGAGCGACTCCGCCAGGTCCGAGGTGTGGGTCAGCGAGAACAGCGGATCGCCGGTGACCCAGCCGTCGACGGCGAGCCAGATCGCGGTCGGGATCACGCTGACCACGAGCCAGCCGATGCCGCGCGGCGTGAAGATCGCCCGGAAGCTCGGATTCCAGGCCATCCACAGGCCGTAGAGCCCGCACAGCACCCACGCCTCGGGCCGCAGCAGGCCCGCGAGCGCCAGCATCCCCAGGACCGACCAGCCGCGCCGCGGCCGTCGCGCCTCGAGCACCGCCGCCCAGACCACCAACGCGATGTAGGTGACGTCGAGGTAGCCGCGGACCGCCAGGAAGATCAGGTTCCAGTTGACGAGCAGCAGCAGCGCCGCCGTCAGGCCGACCCAGCGGTTGAACGTCACCGTGGCCAGCTGGTAGACGCCGGCCGCGAGCGCGGCGACCGACGCCATCGCGCAGAAGACCAGGAACCGATCGACGTCCGTCCCGAACGGGGTCAGGACCATCGAGAAGAGGATCGACAGCGGATGCTCGGTCGGCGCCCGGAAGCTGTCGAAGACCGGCTTCTGGCCGTCCCACAGCTCGCGCGCCCAGAGCAGCCCGTAGTAGCTGTCGTAGTTCGGGTACGTCGGGTACGCGAGGAACAGCGCCAGCAGCGCGGCGCAGAGGACCGCGAAGGCGACCCACGGCAACCGGGCGACGAGGCGGGAACGAGTCGTGGGGTCTGGGTCGCTCAAGATCCGCGGCGAGTCTACGGCACGTCTTCGCCTCGTGTCCCCGCATCCGAAGACGGACCGACGGCAACCACCCCGCCCGGGTGGGTGGGCTTCGCCGTTCCCGCTCTGGAATACTCACCCGGTTGCCCGAGCACCGAGAGCTGCTCGTGTCCGCGCCTAGATCCGACCCCGTACGGGAAGCCGACAGACCCCCGGCGCGCCGGTCTCCGCCGTCGCGCCACGTCATCGGGCCCACCGCCCAACCGCGTAGAGCCTATGAAGCTGATCATCCAGATCCCGTGTTTCAACGAGGAGGAGACCCTCCCGACGACCCTCGCCGACCTCCCGCGCGAGGTGCCGGGGTTCGACGCCGTCGAGTGGCTGGTGATCGACGACGGCTCGGTCGACCGCACCCTCGAGGTGGCCCGCGCCAACGGCGTCGACCACATCGTCAAGCTGACGAACAACCGCGGTCTCGCCGCGGGATTCCAGGCCGGGCTCGACGCCTGCCTCAAGCTCGGCGCCGACGTGATCGTCAACACCGACGCCGACAACCAGTACGACGCGTCGTACATCCCCGACCTGGTCGCCCCCGTGCTGGCCGGCGAGGCGGACATGGTCGTCGGCGACCGCCAGGTCCACACGATCGAGCACTTCTCGCCGCTCAAGGTGCGGCTGCAGAAGCTCGGCTCCGCCGTCGTCCGCCGCGCCTCGGAGACCGAGATCGCCGACGCCACGTCCGGCTTCCGCGCCTACAACCGCGAGGCCGCGATCCAGCTGGCCGTCGTGTCGCGCTTCACCTACACCCTGGAATCGCTGATCCAGGCCGGCAAGCTGCTGGTCGCGACCAAGCACGTCCCGGTCTCGACGAACGAGAAGCTGCGTGAATCGCGGCTGTTCCCGTCGATGTGGGCGTACGTCCGCCGCAACACGATCTCGATCTTCCGGATCTACGCGCAGTACGAGCCGATGCGCGTGTTCATGAGCATGGCGGCGCTGCTGTTCCTGCTCGCCTGCATCCCGTGGGGCCGGTTCTTCGTGTCGTGGGTCCAGGGCGAAGGGGCCGGGCACGTCCAGTCGCTGATCTTCGGCGGCGTGCTGTTCACGGCCGCGGTGATGCTCGCGGCGCTCGCCGTGATGGGCGACCTGCTGCACGGCCAGCGGATCCTGCTCCAGCGGATCTTCGAGCGCACGCGGCGGATCGAACTGCAGCTGGGCATCGCCCCGAGCCACTACGAGCCGGGGCAGCCCGACGGCGGGCAGCCGCCGACGACCGGGGCCCACGCCGCCCCGCAGAAGACCGCCGAGCGCGACGCGATCCGGCCCTGAGGCCCGCCCCGCCCTTCACCGCACACCGCCAACCGGGACACCATTCACGTGAGCACGCAGAAGCAGGACGACGGACCGGTCACGATCACCACCAGTGACGACGGCATCATCACGGGCAACACGTACGACAAGTACGGATCGACCAACCCCGTGGTGCGCCGGCTGATGGCCGGGTTCGAGCGCAACCTCGACGAGCTGTTCACCCGCGCCGAGCCGCGCAGCCTGCTCGACGTCGGCTGCGGCGAGGGCGTGCTGGTCCACGAGTGGGCGAAGCGGCTGGGCGGCAAGCGCGTCGTCGGGATCGACCTCGAGGAGCCGTCGATCCAGGCCGGCTGGGCGGAGCGTCAGGCCGACAACCTCGAGTACAAGATCATGCGCGCCGAGAACCTGCCGTTCGCGGACGACGAGTTCGACGTCGCGACCGCGATCGAGGT
>JACYYJ010132180.1_pt2 | contig 19189 bp, 20 predicted proteins | sample 8236861 | NCBI WGS metagenome assembly JACYYJ01 (sample SAMN14103086, study PRJNA606662) | landfill metagenome | isolation source: landfill solid waste | place: India:New Delhi, Okhla landfill site | collected 2017-11-05
CTCGTCCATCTCGCCGTCGCCGCAGAAGACCCAGACGTCGCGGTCCTTGGCGTCGGCCATCCCGCGACCCTGCAGGTACTTCATGAACCGCGCCTGGTAGATCCCCATCAGCGGACCGAGGCCCATCGAGACCGTCGNNTGCCAGAAGTCCGGCATCAGCCACGGATGCGGATAGGACGAGAGGCCGCGGGCGTCGGACCCGCCGTTGCCGGTCTCCTGGCGGAAGCCCCGCAGCTCCTCCTCGCTGATCCGCCCCTCGAGGAACGCCCGCGAGTAGATGCCGGGCGACGAGTGGCCCTGGATGTAGACCAGGTCGCCGCCGTGGTCCTCGTTCGGCGCGCGCCAGAAGTGGTTGAAGCCGACCTCGTAGAGCGTGGCGGCGGACTGGAACGACGCGATGTGGCCGCCGAGCTCCGACGACTCCTTGTTGGCCTGCAGCACCGTCGCCAGCGCGTTCCAGCGGACCAGCGAGCGGACGCGCCGCTCGATCGCCTGGTCGGTCGGCAGCTTGGCGCTGTCCTCGACGCCGATCGTGTTGACGTACGGCGTGGTCGAGTGCAGCGACGCGGCGACGCCGCGCGATCGGGCCCGCGTCACCAGACGCTCGAGCAGCGCTGCGGCGCGGTCGCGGCCGTCGTGGTCGAGGACCGCTTCGAGGGCCTCGATCCACTCCTGGGTCTCGACGGGATCTACATCATGGTCGGGCATGGCGCTCGTGACGGAGAGGGGTTGCGTTCCGACGCGGACACGGGCGCGTGCCGCGACGCCTGCATACTAGTATACAAGCTCCCTTCACGGGGGAATCATCGCGGTGGACGGCAGATCTCCCCCGAACGTCCGGGGTCGCCGACGACGGCCGCATGACCACCCCTACCCACTCGCCCGGCGACGCGCACACGCGGATCCGAGCGAGCGCCACGACCCGCGCCTACTCGTCGTCCTCGAAGTACCCGGGATGCTCGGCGCGAATCGGCTCGAGCCCCGAGAGCACCATCCGCAGGTGGTGCCGCAGCACCGTCTCGGCCTCGTCCGGGTCGTGCTTGCCGAGCGCGGCGACGACGTCGCGGTGCTCGGAGATCATCTCGCCCATGTACTCGGGCACCTGCAGGCTGAGCCGGCGGACCCGGTTGAGGTGCCCGTCCGCCCGCTGCACCACCGACCACGCGATGCTGCGCCCGGACAGCGCGCAGAGCGCGGCGTGGAACTGGTCGTCGGAGGCGTAGAACGCGGCGAAGTCGCCCGCCGCGTGCGCCTGGTCCTGGTCCGCGATGATCGTCGCCAGCCCCTCGAGGTCCTGCTCGACGACCTGCTCGGCGGCCAGCCGGATCGCGGCGCACTCGAGCGACTCGCGGACGAACTGGGCGTCGGTCACCGAGGCGATCGAGATCTTCGAGACGAAGGTGCCGAACTGCGGGACGATCTCGACCAGGCGGTCGTCGCGGAGCCGCACGAGGGCCTCGCGGACCGGCGTCCGACTGACGCCGAGCCACTCGGCCAGCTCGTTCTCGGAGAGCCGCCGGCCGGGCGCGAGCTCGCCCGCTACCAGCGCGTCGCGCAGCGCGGTGTAGACCCGCTGGCGGGTCCCACCACGGATCCGGTCCGGGATCGCGACGTTGAGCTCGGCCGACACGGCGAAAATTGTACTCCACGCTTCCTACTGTGACGTAGCCTACTCTTGAGTAACCGCCCTACTCGCGGTAGGCTGCGGAGCATGAGCGCCGCGACGTCCACCCCGCCCGAGACCGCGACCGCGCCGATCCCGGCGGAGGTCCGCGTCGCGATCGTCGGCAGCGGCTTCTCCGGCATGGGAGTCGCGATCGGCCTGCTCGAGGACGGCGAGCACGACTTCGTGATGCTCGAGACCGCGAGCGACCTCGGCGGCACCTGGCGCGACAACACCTACCCCGGCTGCGCCTGCGACGTGGCGTCGCACATGTACTCGTTCTCGTTCGCCCCCAACCCGGACTGGTCGCGGTCGTTCGCCAGCCAACCCGAGATCTGGCGGTACCAGCTCGACGTCGCCGAGCGCTACGGCCTGCGCCGCCACCTGCGCACCGACGCCGAGGTGCTCGGAGCGACCTGGGACGCCGACGCACAGCGCTGGACCGTCGAGACCGCGCGCGGCACGGTCCGCGCGCAGTTCCTGGTCAGCGGCACCGGCCCGCTCTGCGAGCCGCGCTACCCCGAGATCCCCGGCCTGGAGACGTTCCGGGGCGCGGCGTTCCACTCCGCCCGCTGGGACCACGACCACGACCTGACCGGCAAGCGCGTGGCCGTGATCGGGACCGGCGCGTCGGCGATCCAGTTCGTGCCGGCGATCCAGCCGGACGTCGCCCGGCTGACGCTGTTCCAGCGCACGCCGGCCTGGGTGCTGCCCCGCCCCGACCGGCCGATCAGCCGCGCCGAGCGGTTCCTCTTCCGCCACGTCCCGCTGACGATGCGCGCCGTCCGGCTGGCGCTCTACGTCCGCCACGAGACCTTCATCCTGCCGTTCCGCTACGTCCGCGCGCTGCGGCGCCTGCCGCACCGCATCGGCCTCCAGCACCTCCGGCGCCAGGTCAAGGACCCGGTCCTGCGCGAGAAGCTGACGCCGACCTACGACGTCGGCTGCAAGCGCACGCTGCTCTCCAACGACTACCTGCGCTCGCTCGACCAGCCCAACGCCGACGTGGTGACGTCCGGGATCCGCGAGATCCGCGAGCACGCGGTGGTTGACGGGGACGGCGTCGAGCACGAGGTCGATGCGATCGTCTACGGCACCGGGTTCCACGTCACCGACCAGCCGATCGCCGACCGCGTCCGCGGACGCGACGGGCGGCTGCTCGCCGAGAAGTGGGCGCCGGGCATGGAGGCCCACAAGGGCACCACCGTTCCCGGGTTCCCCAACCTCTTCATGATGGTCGGGCCGAACACCGGTCTCGGCCACAACTCGATCATCTACATGATCGAGTCCCAGGTCCACTACCTGCTCCAGGCGCTGCGGACCGCGCGCCACCAGCGGATCGGCGCGCTCGAGCCGCGCCAGGACGTGGTCGACGCCGAGAACGAGGCGATCCAGCGGCGGCTGCGGGGCACCGTCTGGAACGACGGCGGCTGCGCGTCGTGGTACCTCGACGACCGCGGGCGCAACACCACGCTGTGGCCCGACTTCACCTTCCTCTTCCGCCGCGGCCTGCGGACGTTCGATCCGCTCGAGCACCACGTCACGCCGGAGATCGCCCGCGCCGAGGCCGCGCCCGCCGAGCCGATCCCGGCCTGAGCGGGCCGGGTCCGAGCCGGCCGGGTCAGAGCGCGCGGTGGATCCGCCGCTCGCGCGCCCGGCCCCACTGCTCGGCGCAGCCGGTCGAGCAGAAGCAGCGCAGCTCCTCGCCGGTCTCGCCCGGCGGGGACACCGCCACCGACAGATCGACCGGCAGGCCGCAGAGCGGGTCGACCACCATCCGCCCGCCGGGCGTCTGCCGCAGGTCCATCGTGTGGACCTCGACGGGCTGCGTCAGCCCCTGGACGTCCATCGGCCCGAGCAGCGACGTGGTCGCCCACTCCGGCACCGTGGCGTCCGGATGCCCGGCCATCAGCACCTGCCCGGGATCGGCCAGGTCGCAGAGCCGCGACGCGACGTTGATCGCCGCGCCGACGAAGTCGTCGCCCTCGAACGTGATCACGTCGCCGCGGGCGATCCCCGCACGGACCTGGAGCGGGCTCGCGCCGCCGAGGTGGTGGCGGATCTCCAGCGTCGCCGCGGCGACGCTGCCCTTGTAGAGGCTCGACAGCATCACGCCGTCGCCGAGCCACTTGTTGACCGCGACCCCGCGGCGCTCGGCGGCGCGGCGCACGACGGAGCGCATCATCGCCAGGACGGAGACCGCTTCCTCGTCGCCGTTGGCCTCGGTGTAGGACGTGAACCCGCAGAGGTCCAGGAACGCGAAGCAGCGCTCGATCCTCATCGGCGGGTCAGAGGTCCGTCTCGGATCCGACGCCCGCGTCCGTTCCGGCGACCGCGTCGGCGACGTCGTAGCGCGGGCGGTCCCCCCAGAGCGACTCCAGGCGGTAGAACTCGCGCGTCTCGGGCACGAAGACGTGGACGACCACGTCGCCGTAGTCCATCAGGATCCAGCGGGCCTCCTGCACGCCCTCGGTGCGCTTGGGCAGCAGGCGCTCGCCCTCGTGCTTCATGCCCTCGTAGATGCTGTCGTGGATCGCCTTGACCTGGCGGTCGGTGCGACCGGTGCAGATCACGAACGCGTCCGAGAACGCGGACGCGCCGCGCAGATCGAACGCGACCACGTCCTCGGCCTTGCGGTCGCCCGCGAGCGACGCGATCCGGCGGACCAGCGCCTCGAGCGCGGGGTCCGGAGGCAGGGCCGGCTCGTCGCCGTCGACGCCGGAATGTGGGGAGATGTAGGTGCGCTTCGTCATCGGTGCTGCCCTCAACGGTAGAGCCCCAGGGCATCGATGCGCGCCTCGACCGCCCGCGGCACCAGATGGCGGATCGTCCGGCCGGCGCGCACGCGGTCCCGGATCAGCGTCGACGAGAGCCCCATCGCCGGCATCGTGAACGGTCGCAGCCGGTCCTCCGCGTCCAGACCGCGCAGCGTCTCGGCGACCCGTGCGTGGTCGTCGTCGCCGCGCGCCGCGACGCCGATCTCGGCGTAGCGGAGGATGTCGCGCGGGCGGCTCCACGACGCCAGCGCGGCCGCCGAGTCGCCGCCGAGCAGCAGCACGAGCTCGTCGTCGGGGCGTCGCTCGCGCAGCTCGACGAGCGTGTCCGCCGTGTACGACGGGCCGTCGCGGCGCAGCTCGACGTCGGAGACCTCGATCCGCCCCTCGTCCCCCGCGACGGCGGCCCGGCAGAGCGCCAGCCGCTCGTCCGGCCCGGGGTCGCCGGCGACCCGCTTGTGCGGCGGCCGCGGCGCGAGCACCAGCAGCACGCGATCGAGCCCGAGCTCGTCGCGGGCGCACTCGGCCAGGACCAGGTGCGCCAGGTGCGGCGGATTGAACGTCCCGCCGAAGATCCCGATCCGCACCGTCGCTCCGCCGGGCTAGCGCACGTGGCCGTCGCCGCGGACCAGGTAGCGGTAGCTGGTCAGCTCGCGCAGCCCGATCGGCCCCCGCGCGTGGAGCTTCTGCGTCGAGTTGCCGATCTCGGCGCCCATCCCGTACTCGCCGCCGTCGGTGAACCGCGTCGACGCGTTGACGTAGACGCAGGCCGAGCCGATCCCCCGCTCGAAGGTGCGGATCGCCCGGTCGTCGCGGGCGACGATCGCCTCGCTGTGCCCAGAGCCGTGCTCCTCGACGTGGTCGACCGCCTCCTCGACCCCGTCGACGAGCTTGACCGCGAGGATCAGCGCCAGGTACTCGGTGTCCCAGTCCTCGTCGGTCGCGGGCCGGACGTCCGCGCCGTGACCGCGGACCAGCGGCTCGGCGCCGGCGTCGGGCCGCAGCTCGACGCCCTGCGGCCCGAGCAGGGCGGCCAGGCGCGGCAGCAGCTCGGCCGCGACGTCGCGGTGGACGAGCAGCGTCTCGGCGGCGTTGCAGACCCCGGGGCGCTGGACCTTGGCGTTCTCGATGATCGCCAGCGCCTGCTCGAGGTCGGCCGAGCGATCGACGTAGACGTGGCAGTTGCCCGACGCCGCGAAGATCATCGGCACGGTCGCGACGTCCTTCAGGGCGTTCTTCAGCCCCTCGCCGCCGCGCGGGATGATCAGGTCGACGTAGCGGTCCTGCGTCGCCAGCTCCTTCAGCTCCTCGCGGCCGCCGCCGGCCAGCAGCTGGATCGCGTGCTGCGGGGCGCCCGCCGCCTCGGCCGCCTCGGCCGCGACGCCGGCCAGCACCGCGTTGGAGTGCATCGCGCTCGACGAGCCGCGCAGCACGATCGCGTTGCCGCTCTTGAGCGCCAGCGCCGCCGCGTCGATCGTCACGTTGGGCCGGGCCTCGTAGACGACGGCGATCACGCCGAGCGGGATCCGCTGGCGGGAGACGTCGAGCCCGTTGGGCAGCCGGAACCCGTCGATCACCTCGCCCACGGGGTCGCGCAGCGCGGCGACGTCGCGGACCGCGTTCGCGATCGCGGCCAGGCCGTCGGCGTCGAGCGTCAGCCGGTCGAGCAGCGCCGACTCCAGACCGATCTCGCGGCCGGCCGCGACGTCGAGCGCGTTGGCCGCGAGGATCTCGTCGGCCCGGGCGTCGAGCGCGTCGGCTATCGCGTGGAGCGCCGCGTCCTTGGTCGCCGTCGGGAGCGCGGCCAACCGGCGTCCGGCGACCCGGGCCTGACGGCACAGGTCGCTCACGGATTGAACCTCGGTCGCAGCGACGGACATCGGTCCATCCTACGCGACGCGGTGCGCGTTCCCACGCCGTGCGGGTCCCGACGCCGTGGCGCTGCGCGGCGCGCGGGCCTCGGCGTCGGTCGCCCGCCGGCGACGCGGCGGACGGCCGCGAACGAGGGCTACTTGACCTCGCGGCGGTTCATGCGGATCAGGCCGAGGGTCAGCGGGATCGCGATCCAGACCACGGCGCTGACCACGATCTTGGCCCAGTCGTCGCCGTGGGCGGTGCCGTCGTACAGCGGTGTGAACGTCGCGCCGGTGTCGATCCAGGCCCAGACGTCCTTCAGTCCCGTGACCAGCTCGCCGACGATGCTGAAGACCGTCGGCAGCGCGAAGAAGGCGACGATCGCGAACGCCGGGCTCATCAGCAGCAACCCGAAGCCGAGCCCCATCAACAGGTTGAGCTCGTTGGCCACGAACGCCTGAAGCAGCTGCGATCCGGAGATCGACCACGAGCCGTCCGCGCCCCCGGCGACCGCCACGAGGTTGCCGACCGCGCCCATCACCAGGCAGACGACCAGCGCGACCAGCGCCAGCAGCATCGCCGCGAGCAGCTTCGCCAGGCCGATCCGCGAGCGCCGCGGGACCAGCGCGAAGGTCGTCAGCGCGGTCCGCTGCGACCACTCGCTGGTCGCGGTGAGGATCCCGATCACCGGCAGCAGGATCCCGAACGGGAACAGCGTCAGCTGGAAGACGTCGAGCAGCGTGCGCTCCGACTCGTCGCCGGTCAGGGCCCGGACGACGGCGATCACCAGCGCGATCGCGAGCGCGGCGATCAGCAGCCAGCGCCCCGACCGCGTGTTGACCATCTTGCGCAGCTCGACCACGACCAGACGGCCGAGCGGCGGGGCCGGGAACGAGCGCGGCGCGACCGGGGCCGCTCCGTCGGGGGTGGGGGTCGCCACGGCGGTGCTCATACGGTCTCCTTCGGGGTCGAGGCGGCGGCGTCCTCGGCATCACCGGTGGTCCCGGTCAGCGACAGGAACATGTCCTCCAGGCCGGCGCTGTCGGCCCGGCGCAGCTCGGTCAGGACGATCCCGGCGTCGAGCGCGAGCCGTCCGATCGCCTCGGGCTCGGCCTCGACCATCTGCGCGCCGTCGTTCGTCGCCGTCGCCGGCAGCCCGGCCTCGGCGAGCGCCCGGTGCAACGCGTCACCGTCGGCCGCGCGGACGACCACGCCGGACGACGCCAGCAGCTCGGCCTTCTCGCCCTGGGCGACGATCGCGCCGCGGGCGATCATCACCAGCCGGTCGGCTACCGCCTCGACCTCGTGCAGCAGGTGCGACGACAGCAGCACCGTGCCGCCGCGGTCGGCGAAGTCGCGCAGCAGGCCGCGCATCCAGCGGATGCCCTCGGGGTCCAGGCCGTTGGCCGGCTCGTCGAGGATCAGCACCCGCGGGTCACCGAGCAGCGCGTGGGCGATCCCGAGCCGCTGACGCATGCCGAGCGAGTACTCGCCGACGCGGCGCTTGGAGCGCGAGCCGGACAGCTGGACCAGCTCGAGCAGCTCCTCGACGCGCTGGTCGCCGATGCCGAGCGTCTGGGCCGAGAGGCTGAGGATCTCGCGACCGGTACGGCCCGCGTGCTGGGCCGACGCGTCGAGCAGGACCCCGACCTCGCGGCCGGGGTTGGGCAGGTCGCGGTAGTCGGCGCCGACCACGGTCGAGCGCCCGGACGTCGGCAGCGTGAGCCCGCAGATCATCCGCATCGTGGTGGACTTGCCGGCGCCGTTCGGTCCGAGGAACCCGGTCACCGTGCCGGGCTCGCAGACGAACGACACGTCGTCCGCGGCCGTATGCGGGCCGTAGCGTTTGGTCAGGTGCTCGACGACGATCACCCGGTCAGCTTCGCGGATCGCCCGGCGGAGCACATCGGCCATCGGTCGAGCGTCGCACGTGCCCTTCACCTGTATCACGCGTGATACATTCGCTCCATGGCCAGCGTCTCGATCCGAGACCTCCGGAACCACGGAGGCGATGTCGTGGATCGGGTCGCCCGCGGCGAGGAGATCACCATCACCCGATCCGGCAGGCCCGTGGCGGCCCTGCGCCCGGTCGCCGCTCCATCACTCCCGCTCGATGTCGTACTCGAACGCTGGCGCGCCCTTCCCCGCCTCGACCCCGCCGGGCTGCGCCGCGACCTCGACGATGTTCTGGATCCCGGCCTGTGAGCACGCAGCGCGAGCGTGGGGTGCTCGACACCTCGACGTTGATCCTGCTGAACCGGATCGCGGATCCGTCGACGCTTCCGCGGGAGCCGCTGATCACCGCGGTGACGCTCGCCGAGCTGTCGGTCGGATCGTTGGTCGCCGGCAGCGACCGCGAACGTGAGATCCGCCAGCGCCATCTGCAGCAGGCGGAGGCGGACTTCCGCCCGCTGCCGTTCGACGACCGCGCCGCCCGAGCGTTCGGGCCGGTCGCGGCGTCGCTCCGTCGCGCCGGTCGTACGCCGGCAGCGCGCGCGTACGACGCCCTGATCGCCGCGGTCGCGATCGCCAACGAGTTGCCGATCCACACCGCGAACCCCGACGACTTCTCCGGTATCGACGGGCTCGATGTCGTCCCGGTGGCGATCATCTAGTCACAGCACGACGAGCCGATCGCGGTGGACCGCCTCGGCCGGGGCGCTCGGCAGCGCCGCGTGGACCTGCTCGGTCCGTTGCCCCATCACCCGCCGCAGGGCGCCCACCGCGTAGCCGCTGATCCCCTTGGCGACGATCCGTCCGTCGTGGCGGATGTCGACCGCGTCGCCCGGCTTGAAGTCGCCTTCGACTCCGGTCACGCCGACGGGCAGCAGCGACGTGTCGGCCTCGGTCACCGCCCGCGCGGCCCCGCCGTCGATCTCGATCGTGCCGTGCGCGGGCTTGGCGTAGCGCAGCCACAGCTTGAAGCTCGACCAGCGCGCCGGCCCCGCGACGAACGTGGTGCCCTCCGGCTCGCCGGCCAGCACCCGGCGCAGGGCCTCGGGACGCAGTCCGCTGGCGACCACGGTCGGGATCCCGGCGGCCCCCGCCATGTCGGCGGCCAACGCCTTGCTGCGCATGCCCCCGGTGCCGAGGCTCGACGTGGTCGTGCCGACGTCGTGGTCGGACAGCGCCTGCTCGACGTCGTGGATCTCGCGGACGAGCTCGGCGCGCGGGTCGCGGCGCGGGTCGGCGGTGAACAGCCCGTCGGTCGAGGTCAGCAGGACCAGCCGGTCGGCCCCGATCATCATCGCGACCTGCGCGGCGAGCAGGTCGTTGTCGCCGAAGCTGATCTCGTCGGTCGTCGTGGTGTCGTTCTCGTTGATCACCGGCACCGTCGCGTACGCGAGCAGCTGGCTGAGCGTGCGTCGCGCATTGACGAACGCCTCACGGTCGCCCAGGTCGTAGAGCGTCAGCAGCACCTGCGCGGCGAGCAGTCCGTGGCCGGCGAGCAGGTCGTCCCACTCGCGGAACAGCCGCCCCTGCCCGACGGCGCTGGCGGCCTGCAGCTGGTCGATCGCCGTCGGGCGCTCGGACAGCCGCAGGGTCTGGATCCCACGGGCGATCGCGCCGCTGCTGACGACCACGATCCGGTCGCCGCGCGCGTGGCGCTCGGCGATCGTCGTGGAGATCGCGGAGAGGCCCGCATGGCGCAGCGCGCCGGCATCGTCGGCCACGACGCTCGAGCCGAGCTTGATCACGGTCAGGGACATCCCGCCGAAGGGTAGTCGGGACGTCCCACGTCGGGACTCCCGTTGCGCACGCGCCCGCCTTCGCCGCCGCGTGTGCAACGATCGCGCTGCACGCGACGTGGCTGCGCACCCGTCGTCGGTCGCCCGTCGCGTGCGCAGCAGACGGCGCCGGTCAGTCCTCGACGAAGCCCTCGTCCCGCAGCCAGTCGCGGGCGACCTTGTCGGGCAGTCGGCCGTCGATGTCGACCTCGGCGTTGAGCGTCTGCATCTGCTCGGTCGTCAGCTTGTCGGCGATCGGCTGCATCAGCTCCTCGATCTGCGGATAGCGCTCGAGCACGTCCGCGCGGATCGAGATCGCCGCGTTGTACGGCGGGAAGAACTTCTTCGGGTCCTTCAGCAGCTGCAGGTCGAGGCCCTTGATCCGTCCGTCGGTCTCGAAGACCTCGCCGAAGGTGCAGGTGCCGTTGCCGGTCTGCGAGTAGATCAACCCCGTATCCAGCCGCAGGATCCGGTCGGCCGGGACCCGGAACCCGTACGTCCGCTGGACCCCCGGCATCCCGTCCGGACGGTTGGCGAACTCGGACTCGACGCAGAACGTCAGGTCGCGGCCCTCCGGCGACGCGATCAGGTCCGCGATCTGGTCGAGCGAGTCGATCCCCAGCTCCTCGGCCTTCGCGCGCTTGATCGCGAACGCGTAGGTGTTGTTCAGCGGCGCCTTGTTGATCCAGACGATCCCGTTCTGCTCGCGGTCCTCCTTCGCGACCGCGTCGAACTGCTTCTGCGGATCGGCGATCGGCTCGTCATGGCCGAAGTAGGTGATCCACGCCGTGCCGGTGTACTCCCAGTAGGCGTCGATGTCGCCCCGGGTCAGCGAGTCGCGGACCGCCTGCGAGCTGACCAGCCCGGTCTGGTCCCAGACGTCGGCCCCCTGCGAGCGCAGGTACTGGACGGCGATCTGGCCGAGCACCTTCTGCTCGGTGAAGTCCTTCGACCCGAAGGCGATCTCGGCGCCCTCCAGCGGCCCCTCGCCGCCGCCGCTGTACTGCCCGGCGCAGCCCCCGAGGGCGAGCGTCGCGGCCGCCAGCGCCGCGGCCAGGCCGTAGCGGCGCCGGCGCCCGGGGGATGCGGTCCGCGGACGTCGAGCGGTCATGCCGCGCCCTCCCGTCGCAGGCCGCGTGGGCTCAGGTACCGCTCCGCGATCGCGGCCAGCCAGTCGATGATCACCGCGAGCGCGGCGGCGAAGACGGCGCCGGTGATCATCACCGCCTGGCGCTGGTTCTTGATCCCGTCGTTGACGATGTCGCCGAGCCCACCGGCGTTGACGAAGGTCGCGAGCGTCGCCGTGCCGACCAGCAGCACCAGGGCGGTCCGCACGCCGGCGAGGATCACCGGCACCGCCAACGGCAGCTCGACCCGCATCAGCACCTGGCGGCGCGAGTAGCCCTGGCCGCGCGCCGCGTCGAGCAGCGCGGGATCGACGTTGCGGATCCCCTCCACCGTGTTGCGCATCACCGGCAGCACCGCGTAGATCACGAGTGCCGCGTACGGCACCCAGGACTTCAGGCCGAAGATCGCCACCAGCAGGACGAGCACGCCGATCACCGGGGCCGCCTGTCCGGCGTTGAACGTGCCGTTGACGACGACGCTCACGGCGCGGGCCCGCGTGCGGGTCAGCAGGATCCCGAGCGGGATCCCGATCGCGAGGACGATCGCCGTCGAGATCCCGACCAGCTTGACGTGCTGCACCAGGGCGTCGATCACCTTCGAGCCGAACGCGGTCGCCGACGTGGCGTTCTCGTCGGCGGTCAGCGAGGCCACCGCGATCCCGTCGGTCTGCTCGCCGACCAGGACGTAGAGCAGCCCGAGCGCGACGATCACCAGCAGCGGCGTGACGATCAGCTGTCGGCGTGCGCCGCTCACGCGGACTCGTCCTCCGACTGTGCGGCCTGCGCATCGGCGGGGGCGGTCCGCTCCCGCGCGGCCTGCTCGTCGTCGAGGAGCTTCTGGGCGGCCCGCAGCTCGCGGGCGTCGAGCTCGCCGGTGATCTCCGCCAGCGTCTGGACCGGCGTGGCGTCCTCCTGCTCGGCGACGGCCGTGACGTGCACGCCCTCGAGCGCGTCGATCACCTGGTCCAGGCGCACGACGCCGAGGTAGCCGCCGCGGTCGTCGACCGCCGGCACGACGCCGGTCCCTGAGCTGAGCATCTCGTCCATCGCGTCGTGCAGCGTCGTCGTCGCCATCACCACGCCCTGGACCGCCTGACCCTCCAGATCCGGGCGGCCGGGGCGGTCCTGCAGCTCGTCGCGGTGCAGCCAGCGCTGCGGCCGCTGGTGGTGGTCGAGCAGCAGCGCGTACTCGTAGCCGCGCTCGTCGAGCTGGGCGATGATCGCGTCGTAGCCCTCCGGCTCGGTGAACGCCGGGTACGGCTCCAGGTCGAGGTCCTCGACGCGCACCAGGTGCAGCCGCTTGACCGCCGCGCCGCCGCCGATGAACGACCGGACGTAGCGGTCGGCCGGCTGGGCGAGGATCTCGTCCGGCGGGCCCTGCTGGGCGATCCGCGAGCGCTCCTTGAGCACCACCACGCGGTCGCCGAGCTTGATCGCCTCGTCGATGTCGTGGGTGACGAAGACGATCGTCTTGCGGACCCGCCGCTGGATCTTCAGCAGCTCGGACTGCAGCCGGTCGCGGGTGATCGGGTCGAGCGCGCCGAACGGCTCGTCCATCAGCAGGATCGGCGGGTCGGCGGCCAGCGCCCGGGCCACGCCGACGCGCTGCTGCTGGCCACCGGACAGCTCGCGGGGGAAGCGGTCGGCGAACTCGTCCTCGTCCAGGCCGACGAGCTCGAACAGCTCGCTGCTGCGCGCGTTGATCCGCGACGACTTCCACTTGAGCAGCCGCGGCACGGTCTCGATGTTCTGACGGACGGTGAGGTGCGGCAGCAGGCCCGCCTGCTGGACGACGTAGCCGATCCGCCGTCGCAGGTCGTCGGTCTTCATCCTCGCCGCGTCGGCGCCGCCGATCAGGACCCGCCCGCTGGTCGGTCGCACCAGTCGGTTGATCATCCGCATGGTGGTCGTCTTGCCGCACCCGGACGGACCGACGAAGACGACGATCTCGCCGGCCGGGATCGTCAGCGAGAACTCCTCGACCGCCGGAGCAGCACTGCCCGCGTACTGCTTGGTCACCGCTTGGAGGTCGATCTCGACGGCCGTCCCGGCCGCCATCGCCTCGCGCAGCGCCTTGCGCGAACCGCTGGTCGTCTCGGTACTAGACACGGATCCCCCTGGAGATGGTGGCCCGCCCGAGCAGGGCGAGCAGGCCGTCGAAGATCAGCGCGATCACGATCACCCCGAGGGTGCCGACGACCACCTGGTTGAGCGCATTGGCCCCGCCGAGCTGCGAGAGCCCGGAGAAGATGAACTTGCCGAGGCCCGGGCCGTTGACGTAGGCCGCGATCGCCGCGATCCCGACCACCAGCTGGGTCGAGGTCCGCAGACCGGCGAGGATCACCGGCCAGGCGATCGGCAGCTCGACCTTGTAGAGCCGTTGCCACGGCGCCATGCCGAGGCCGCGCGCACTGTCGAGCACCATCCCGTCGACCTCGCGCAAGCCGGTGATCGTGTTGCGCATGATCGGTAGCAGGGCGTAGAGCACCAGCGCGATCACGACCGGGGTCACGCCCAGGCCGAGGATCGCCAGCAGCACGCCGAGCAGCGCGAACGACGGGAAGGTCAGGAACAGCCCCGCGACCGAGAGCGCGAATCCGGCGGCCGGCGGCCAGCGGTACGTCAGCACGCCGAGCCCGACGCCGATCACCGTCGCGATCGCCATCGAGAGCGCGACGACCCAGACGTGGCCGAGCGCCAGCTGCAGGACCGAGTCGGCGTTGTCGGCGACGTACCGGAAGATCGTCGACCCGAGCGGGAGCGCGGTCACCGCTGCTCCCCCGGGAGACCCGTCGTCAACCGGCCCCGATCACGTCCACGCGTGATCCGGCTCAGCAGCGTTCCGCCCTCGCAGCAAGCACGGCTCCAAGTGATACCCGAATCGCCGGACGGCAAACCCCGGGCGACGCGGAGATGGCCGGAAGCGGTCAGCGAACCGCCCGAAGTCCCAGCCGCTCGCGGGACGAATGGCCGTTCCCGGCCAGACGCCGGCCGCCCTCGCCGGCGGTCCGGCCGGTGGTGGCCGCCGGGCGGGTCCGCAGTTACTGCTACTAGCTAGGCCTCAGGGTCGAACTCGAAGGCGACGCCGGCGATCTCGACCTCATCCCCGGGCTCGAAGCCCTGGGCCTGGAGCGCCTCGATCACGCCCATCTTGCGCATCCGGCTCTCGACGTACTCGAGCGCCTCTTCGTTGTCGATGTCGTGGCGCGCGATCAGCCGCTTGATCCCCGGGCCGGTGACGCGGAACGCCCCGGAGCGGTCGCGGACGACCTTCCAGTCGCGCTGGGCCGACGGCGTGTAGGTCCGGTGCTCGGCGAGCGGCTCGCCGCCGAGCTCGACCGCGTCGAGCGTGCGGATCGGCACGGTCCGCAGCAGCAGCGCGCGCAACTGCTCGATCCCCTGCCCGGTGGCGCTGGAGATCACCAGCACGGGAACGTCCGGCTCGACCGGGTCCTCCCACTCCTCGCGCTGCGCGTTCGGGATGTACGACGGGTCGCGCTTCGCCTGCTCGGCGTCGAGCCGTGCCCGCCACTCGGCGGCAGCCTGCTCGGCGTCCTCCGGCGGCAGCAGGTCCGCCTTGCTCAGCACGAGGATCCGCGGCAGGCCGACCAGCCGCTCGTCGTAGGCGGCGATCTCCGCCTCGATCGTGGCGTGGTTCTCGACCGGGTCGCTGCCGTCCTGCGGCTGGAGCTCGAGCACGTGGACGAGCAGCCGACAGCGCTCGACGTGGGCGAGGAACTCGTGGCCCAGCCCCTTGCCCTCGCTGGCGCCCTCGATCAGCCCGGGGATGTCGGCGAGGATCAGCTGCCGCTCGTCGCCGTCGATCGTGCCGAGCACCGGCGACAGCGTGGTGAACGGGTAGTTGGCGACCTTCGGCCGGGCGCTGGTGATCCGCGCGAGCAGCGACGACTTGCCGGCGTTGGGGACGCCGACCAGGCCGACGTCGGCGAGCAGCTTGAGCTGGAGGTCGATCCAGCCCTCGTCGCCGTCCAGCCCGTTCTCGGCGAACCGCGGGGCCTGCCGGGTCGGCGACGCGAACCGCGCGTTGCCACGACCGCCGGAGCCGCCCTTGGCGACGACGACCCGCTGGCCGGGGACGATCAGGTCGTGGACGGTGCCGTCGATTCCGGTGACCTGGGTTCCCGGCGGGACGTGGACGATCAGGTCGTCGCCGTCGTGGCCCTTCTTCAGCGCGCCCTCGCCGTGCCGTCCGCGCGGCGCCTTGAAGTGGCTGCGCCGCGAGAACTGCTGCAGGTCGCGGTACGAGTCGTTGCAGACCAGCTCGACCGTCCCACCCCGGCCACCGTCTCCCCCGTCCGGCCCGCCCTTGGGCACGTGCGCCTCGCGCCGGAACGACAGGCAGCCGTTCCCCCCGTGCCCGCCCTGGACGAAGATGTGCGCGGTATCCGAGAGCACGTGGGCAATGGTCGCAGGTGCGGACGGGTCCGGGTCGCCCCGGCAAGCCGCACGATCGGTCGGGTCGGCGCGGCGCAGCCGACCGAGGACGCTGCGCACCGGACGTCGGCGTCAGCCGACTCACGGCGGATGTCGCTCGCGTCCAGCCGCCGAACCCGGTGGACCGCCGTCCCCGGATCACTGATTCGGTACGAGCCCGCCGTCGATCCGTCGCAGGCCCGAAGGATTTTCGCGCGGCACCGCGGCGGGGCGGGTCCACCGGCCGCGTCGTCGGCTCCGGCTCAGCGGCGCAGCAGACGGCTCGTGACCAAGCCGCTGATCGCCGCCGACCCGGCGAGGGCGATGGTCCCGCGCACGCCGCTCGCGGGCAGGCTGCGGCGCACGGCCAGCGTCGCGGCGAGGTCCGTGACGTCCGCGATGGCGCTGGTCCGCGCCCAGCGGTGGCCGCGCTCCGGGTCGTCGGCGGTGTGGACCTGGGCCATGCCGATCAGCGCGTCGCGGATGCCCATGCCGCGGAGGACCGCCTGGGTCGCGGGTGCGGTCCCCGCGTCGCCCAGCCACTGCCGGCCCAGCGCGGCGGGTGCGGCGAGCAGGCCGAGGCCGATCGCGATCCGGCCGGCGCCGATCCCGCGGGCGACGTTGACGGGCGTCAGCAGCGACATGCCGCGAGCCTACCCGCTGCCCGCCCAACCGCACCGCCCGCTGCTCGTCCCCCGGACGTCGAGGACGGCGGTACGGCCGACCTGCTTGCGCACGCGCGGCGGTCGGTCGGTGCGTGTGGGACCAGGTCGGCCGCGGCGACATCGTTGCGCACGCGCCGCGATCGGTCGGTGCGTGTGGGACCAGGTCGGCCGCGGCGACCGCCGTGTCCCTCTCCGGGAACGACGACGGCCCGCCGAAGAGGCGGGCCGTCGAGGTCCTGCGGGCCGCGCGCGGAACGCGCGGCGAACAACGGGGTGATCAGGCCGCGGCGGTCTCCTCGACCGGCTCGACCGTGACGACGCGACCACGCCAGCCGCGGTTGAACGTGACGACGCCCTCGGCCTTGGCGAAGAGCGTGTCGTCCTTGCCGATGCCGACGCCCTTGCCGGGCTTGAAGCGGGTGCCGCGCTGGCGGACGATGATCTCGCCGCCGGTGACGACCTGGCCGCCGAAGACCTTCACGCCCAGACGCTGGGCGTTGGAGTCGCGACCGTTGCGGGAGGAGCCGAGGCCCTTCTTGTGCGCCATGAGTCCTGGTGCTCCTTGGTTAGGCCGAGATCGAGTCGATCCGGATGCGGGTGAGCGGCTGACGGTGACCGGAGGTCCGCTTGTAGCCGCGCTTCGGCTTGAACTTGAAGATCCGGATCTTCGGGCCCTTCGTGTGCTCCACGACGGTGGCCCCGATCTTGGCGGACTTCAGTGCGTCGGCGCTGATCGCGATCGTGTCACCACGAACGAGCACCGGCTCCAGCTCTACCGCGGCGCCAGCCTCGGCGTCGAGCTTCTCGACCAGGAGTTCCTGGCCCTGCTCCACGCGGTACTGCTTGCCACCGGTCTTGACGATTGCGTACATACGGCTCACTCGGACGAGTTGGTCTCTGCGGTCGCTCCGGCGGACGGTCCGTCCGGGGACGCGGCAGAACGGCGCGCACCACCCGTGCGTCGCCGGACAGGAGAGGATAGGTCATCGGACGCTTCTCCGTCGGCCCGCGGCCCCGAGGCCCCGCGGCCCCGGCGGCCTCGCGTCCGCGTGCGCGGCCTGCGCGCGGGCTCGGCGTCGTCCTCCGCGGCGTCGACAGCGGCCTCCTCGGTCGGTTCCTCGGCCGACGCTGCGGATTCGTCCTCCGCCGTCGCGACCTTGCGGCGACGGGTACGCGTCCGCTTGCGCGGCGCGGGCGAGTCCTCGGCCCCGCCCAGCGCGTCGGCGACCTCGTCTCCCACGCTCGCCTCGAGCGCCTCCGGGTCGACGACCGGCTCCGGCTCCGGCTCTCCGACGGCCGCGGGCGCGGCCGTCGGCTCGGGTGCCGGCGGCAGCGCATCGGCGCCGAGCAGCACGGCGCTCGCGGACGTCCGGCCGGCCCGCTCGATCCGGACCAGCTTCTTCTCGCCGACGAAGCGTCCGCCGCCGGTGACCGAGACGACGTAGCCGCCGACCTTGGCGACCGCGTCGTCCACGTTGTACATGTGGGGCTCGATGATCTGGACGAGGACCTCCTCGCCCTCCTGGAACGGGATCGCCCGCTCCTTGACCTCGTCGATCGGGCCCTCCATCACGATCTCGAACTCGTCGAGCGGCAGCCGCTCCGAGCCCTCGAAGACGAAGTAGCGGCCGGTCGCGGCCTCCAGCTGATGCAGCACGCGGGCGCTCTGGCCGGTGAACTCGGCGACCACGCCGGGGTGCATCCGCACCAGGAACGCCTCGGACTTCGCCGGTGCCCGCGACGCCAGCTCGCGCAGCCGCCGCTCGAACTCGATCGCCAGCGTCTCCTCGCTCTTGATCACGCCGTCGCCGTCGCAGGTCGGGCAGGCGCGGGTGATCACCTCGCGGGCGCCCTCGGTGACGTTCTGGCGGGTCATCTCGACCAACCCGAGCTTGGAGATCTCGGCGGTGAAGGTCTTGGTCCGGTCCTCGGCCAGCTTCTCGCGCAGCTTCTTCAGCACCTCGCGCTGGTTGCGCGCGCGGGCCATGTCGATGAAGTCGATGACGATGATGCCGCCGATGTCCCGCAACCGCAGCTCGTTGACGACCGCCTCGGCCGCCTCGAGGTTGGTGCGGGTGATCGTGTCCTCCAGCCGGGCCTGCTTGCCCTTGCCGGTGTACGACCCGGAGTTGACGTCGATGACCGTCAGCGCCTCGCCGTAGTCGAGCATCAGGTAGCCGCCGGACGGCAGATCGACCCGGCGGCCGAGCAGCCCGTCGATCACGTCCTCGACCGCGTAGGCGTCGAACAGCGGCTTGGACTCCTCCCACAGCTCGACCTTGTCGACGAGCTCGGGCGCGGTCCGCGTGAAGAACGACTTCAGCCGCTGGACCTGCGCGGGATCGTCGACGATCGCCCGCTCGAACTCGGCGCTGAAGATGTCACGGACGACGCGGACCGAGAGGTCGGCTTCCTGGAACACCATGCACGGCCCGGACATCTCGTGGGCGCGCTGCTCGAGCACCTCGTGGAGCTTGAACAGGTACGGCAGCTCGCGCTCGAAGTCCTCGCGCTTGGCGCCGCGCGCGGCGGTCCGGACGATCGCCCCGCCGCCGGCCAGCTCGATGTCCTTGACCTCCTTGCGCAGCCGGTTGCGCTCGGAGTCCTCGACCTTCTTCGAGACGCCGATCCCCTCGCCCTTCGGGGCGTAGACCAGGTAGCGCCCGGCGATCGTCAGGTCCATCGTGACCCGTGCGCCCTTGGTCTTCAGCGGGTCCTTGGTGACCTGGACGACGAGCTCGTCGCCGGGCTTGATCAGGTCGCTGATCTTCGGCTGGTCGTTGCCGCCGTGACCACGACGGACGACCTTGACGCCGGGAAGCCGGATCTCGTCGACGTGGAGGAAGGCGTTCTTCTCCAGGCCGATGTCGATGAACGCGGCCTCGAGCCCGGGCAGGACGTTGTCGACCCGACCCTTGTAGACGTTGCCGACGATCGAGCGGTT
>JACYYJ010035458.1_pt1 | contig 19113 bp, 17 predicted proteins | sample 8236861 | NCBI WGS metagenome assembly JACYYJ01 (sample SAMN14103086, study PRJNA606662) | landfill metagenome | isolation source: landfill solid waste | place: India:New Delhi, Okhla landfill site | collected 2017-11-05
CCGACGCCGATCCGCACGCGCCGCATCATGGTGCGACGCGACCGCGCGGCGAATCGGGCGCGCGCGCCGGAATCTCCACGCTGCGAGGCGCGTTCCCGCCCGGCGCCGGCATCGCGGAGGAGGTCGAACGAAAGGTGCGCCGTGAGCTCGAGAAGTTCGGTCTCATGAACGAGCCCCTCGGTGTGGACGTGATCGAGCTCCCGATCCTTTTCGCACTGCAGGCGGAGGGGATCCAGGTCGTCGACGGTCAGCAGGTGTTCCTCGAGGCCCGGCGCATCAAGACGGCAGATGAGATCACCCTGCTCACGACGGCCGCCTCGATGGTGGATGCCGCATACGACGGTCTCTACGAGTTCCTCCGTCCTGGGGTCAGAGAGAACGAGGCCGTCGGCCTGGTCGCGAAGTCGCTCTACGATCAGGGATCCGAGTATGTCGAAGGCGTGAACGCCATCTCGGGTGAGAGATGCGCACCGCATCCGCACGTCTACTCCGATCGGGCGATGCGTCCGGGCGATCCGGCGTTCTTCGACATCCTGCACTCGTTCAACGGCTATCGCACCTGCTACTACCGGACCTTCGCCGTGGGCTCCGCGAGCCGGGCGCAGGTGGATGCGTACACTCGCGCCCGGGAGTACATGGACGTCGCGATCGCCGCGGTCCGCCCCGGCGCGACCACCGCCGACATCGTCTCGCTCTGGCCCACGGCGCAGGAGTTCGGCTTCCCCGACGAGGAGGCAGCCTTCGCCCTGCAATACGGACACGGGGTCGGCCTCTCGATCTGGGAGAAGCCGATCTTCTCGCGCCTCACCTCGCTCGATCACCCCGAGGTGCTCGAGGAGGGCATGGTGTTCGCGCTGGAGACCTACTGGCCGGCAGCGGATGGATGGGGAGCGGCCCGGATCGAGGAGGAGCTCGTCGTCACCGCCGACGGCTGCGAGGTCATCACCAAATTCCCGGCGGAGGAGCTTCTCGTCGCCGGTGGCGGACGGTACTTCAGCGTCGGAGGACTGCTGTCCGGCATCCGCGATTCGCAGTCGCATCTGAACACACCGCAAGGTCGAGGAGAGGCACCCGCCGGTGTTTGAGCCCATCTTCCTCGCTCAGCAGGCACTGAACGGCCTGAGCTTCGGCGCCCTGTTGTTCCTGCTCGCGAGCGGACTCACACTCGTGTTCGGCCTGATGCGCATCGTCAACATGGCGCACGGGGCGTTCTACATGCTCGGCGGTTACATCGGCGTCGTCCTCGCGACGACCACCGGCAATCTCCTGCTGGCGATCGCCGTGGCGGCAGTGTCGGTGGGGGCCGCGGCGTTCGTCGTGGAGGTCGTGCTCCTGCGCTTCGTACGCGGACAGGAGATGCCCGAGGTGCTGCTCACGATCGGCATCTCATTCGTCATCGCCGACCTGTGCCTGGCGGTGTTCGGTGGCGATCCGCAGAACCTCCCCAACGCAGTGAAGCTGCCCGGTGCCCTGACTCTCGGCGACTTCGTCTACCCCTGGTACCGGTTGCTCGTGATCGTCGTCGCCATCGCGATCGGCGTCGCGCTCGCGGTCGTGCAGAACAAGACCCGCATCGGCGCGACAGTTCGCGCCGGCGTCGACGACCGCGAGATCATCACCGCGATGGGCGTCAACATCACCTGGGTGTTCACCGGGATGTTCGTCGTAGGTGCGGCACTCGCCGCGATCGGCGGCACGATCGGCGCAGGCATGCAGTCGATCCTCCCCGGCGTGCAGAACGAGGTGCTCCTCTACGCCCTCGTCGTGATCATCATCGGCGGTCTCGGCAGCATCCCGGGGGCTGCCGTCGGCAGCGTCCTGATCGGGTTGATCGACGCTTTCGCCAAAGCATGGATCCCCGAGCTGGCCTATTTCACCATCTTCCTCCCGATGGCACTCGTGCTCGTGTTCCGGCCGACCGGACTGTTCGGAAAGGCCGCCTGATGAGCAACCGCATCGTCGAGACCCGCACCGTGCGCACCATCGGTGCACCCCGCCCGCGCAGGGCGCTGACGATCAATCTTGCCCTTCTCGGTGCGCTGCTGGTCGTCGGGATCGCCTTGCCGTACCTGGGCGCCTCCAGCTTCGTGATCTCGCTCACCTCCACGATCCTCATCGCCGCCACGCTGGCCACGAGCGTCAACTTCCTCGGAGGTCAGGGCGGGATGCTCTCGCTCGGCCACGCAGGGATCGCAGCCGCCTCCGCGTATGGCGCGGGCTGGGCGTCCAAACAGGGATTCGACCCGGGGATGCAGGTCATCGTCGCCCTGGGCCTCACCTTCGTGGTGTCACTCGTCTATGGGCTGCTGTCGATGCGCACCAGCGGCATCTACTTCCTGATGGTGACCCTCGCCGTCGGGATGCTCGTCTACGGACTCGCGTTCCGGCTCTCCACCGTCACCGGCGGTGAGAACGGCATCTCCGGCATTCGGAGGCCGGAATGGCTGGGCAGTTACTGGATCTACTACTACTTCGTGCTGGCTGCCTTCGTGCTCATCACCGCAGCTCTCTGGGTCATCGGGAATTCGCCGTTCGGCGCGAGCCTGCGCGGGGTTCGCGACAGTGAGAGCCGGATGCGCAGCCTCGGCTACAGCGTCGCGTCGTACAAGCTCGGCGCGTTCATGATCTCCGGAACGGTGGCGGGACTGGCCGGCCTTCTCGCCGTCTGGCACACGCACTTCGTCAGCCCGTCGACCGCCGGAGTCGATCGATCCGTGCATCTGATCGTCATGGTCATCCTCGGCGGCATCGGCACGCTGCTGGGGCCCCTGATCGGGGCGGCGATCGTCGTGCTCGTCGAGAACGTGCTCTCCAGCTATGTGGACAGATGGCCCACGGTGCTGGGGCTCATCTTCATCGTCGTCATCCTGTTCGCACGAGCCGGGATCGCGGGGAGCATCCGCAAGCTCGTCGCCCGCTACCGCAGATCGAAAGAACCTTCCGAAGATGACCGGGACGCGTCACCCGACGCATCTGACCCGGCGCCCGCAACGCACCAAATGAATCGAAAGGACCTGCCATGAAGTCAACGACGATGTCGACGCGCAGCCGTCTGGGGGCGATCGCCACTCTCGGCGCCGCCGCCGCACTCGCTCTTTCCGCCTGTGCGCCTCCGGGGGCTGCGGAGCCGGAGGGCGATGCCGGAGAGACCGGCGGCTCCGAGACGTTGAAGGTCGGTTATCTCTCACCGACGACCGGCAACTTCGCCGTCGCCGGGCAGGAGATGGTCGACGGCTGGAATCTGTACTGGGATATCAACGGCACCGAGGTGAACGGCATCACCATTGAGACGGTCGTCGAGGACGACGCGGGGAACCCGGAGACGGCGCTCACCAAGGCGCACAAGCTCGTCGAGCAGGACCAGGTCGACATCATCGTCGGGCCGCTGATCGCGAACACGGCGCTGGCGGTCGCCGGGTACACGTCCGGCGTCGGCATCCCGAACCTCCACCCCGTCGCCGCATCCGACGACCTCACCCAGCGTGATGCCAACGACCTGACCATCCGCACCGGATCGATGGGCGGTTCGCAGGCGAACTACCCTGGTGGCGAATGGGCGGCGACCGAGGGTGGATTCGACACCGCAGTGACCCTCTGCGCAGACTACGCGTTCGGTTGGGAGTCGTGTGCGGGATTCGTGCAGGGCTTCGAGGCGAACGGCGGTGAGGTCCTCGAACAGATCTGGTTCCCGAACTCCACCACCGACTTCTCGACGTACGTCTCGCAGATCCAGGCCGCCGGGGCAGATATGGTCTACGTCGCGACCGCGGGAGGTGCGCCGGGACCGAACTTCCTGAACGCGTACCTCGGCCTGGGCCTTGAGAAGGACAAGCTGCTGCTGAACTGCTGTGCAATCGACCAAGGCACCCTGCGCACGATGGGTGAGCAGGCCGTCGGCATCAAGTCGGTGAGCTACTGGGCCGAAGGACGCGACAGTGAGGCCGTGACCGAGTTCATCGAGGCGTACAAGGAGTTCGCCGACGGCAAGGTTCCCGGGGCTTACGTCGCCGGCGGTTACATCACGGCTTCTCTCGTGGCATCAGTGCTGGAGGAGAACGGTCTGGTCACCGGTGAGGACCTGATCTCCGCGATCAACGACTACACCTTCGAGGACAACATCTTCGGACGGGTCTCATGGGACGACTACAACAACACGGTCGGCCCGGTGTTCATCCGCGAGGTGGAGCAATGGGACGACGGCAACTTCTACAACGTTCCGATCGCCACCTACGAGGACGTCGACCAGTGGCTCGGCCGCACCCCGGAGGAAGCCATGGCGCAGCCGACGTACTCGCAGACGTTCCAGGGACAGTGAGCAGACCGTGACGACAACGCACGTGGGAGCCTCGGGCCATGCGTCCGGGGCCCCCGCCCGCGCCCTCGCCGTAGAGGACGTCGGAAAGCGATACGGCGGCGTCCGGGCCGTGGACGGCATAACTCTCGCGCTCGCCGAGGGGGAGCGCATGGGGGTGATCGGCCCGAACGGTGCGGGAAAGACGACCCTGTTCAAGATGATCGCAGGAGATGTGCCTGTCACCACCGGGCGAATAGAGCTGTTCGGGCGAGATGTGACCCGCATGAGCACCGCGCGTCGAGCTCGTCTCGGCGTCGGACGCACCTTTCAGGTGTCGAACCTGTTCCGCGAGATGTCTGTCATCGACAACGTCCGCGTCGCCGGGCGGGGCGGATCGCCCAAGGCGCGCGTGTTCTGGCGTACACAGGGGCTGTCGGACGACGTCTCGCAGCGGGCGGTGGCCATGCTCGAGTCCGTCGACCTGATCGGGCGTCGTGATGACAAGGTGTCCGATCTGTCGCACGGCGAGCAACGCCAGCTCGAGATCGCGATGGCGCTCATCAGCGATCCTGGCATCCTGCTGCTGGACGAACCGGCCGCGGGGCTCTCCGCGGTCGAGCGCGGCACATTGCGTGAGCTGATCGAGGCGCTGCCGCGCACGCTGCCGATCCTGCTCATCGAGCACGACATGTCGCTCGCGCTCGGTCTCACCGACCGGGTGATGTGCATGGAGAACGGCACGCACGTCGTCACGGGCACGCCTGATGAGGTGCGTGAGCACCCTGTCGTCAGAGAGATCTATCTGGGAAGGCGCGATAAGAAGTGAGTCTTCAGGTCACCGATCTGCACGTCGGATACGCGACGGCGAAGGTCCTCAACGGCGTCGACCTCGCTGTCGCAGACAGCCAGAGCGTGGCGCTGCTCGGTCGTAACGGCATGGGCAAGACCACGCTGGTCCGCACCATCTGCGGGCTGCGTCCACCGGCGGTGTCCAGCGGTTCGATCACTTACAACGGCGTCGACATCACCCGGAGTGCGCCGAATCAGATCTCACGCGCCGGCATCGCCATCGTTCCTCAGGGGCGACGGGTGTTCGGCTCGCTGACCACCCTCGAGAACCTCACCGTCGTACCGCGCCGTCGCCGGGTGAGCGACGCCAAGAGGTGGACGGTCGAGCGGGTCTTCGAGTTCTTCCCGCGACTGGCGGAGCGCGCCGGTTCCATGGCGCGTTCACTCTCCGGAGGCGAGCAGCAGATGCTCGCCATCGGCCGTGCGCTGATGACCGATCCGAGCCTGCTCATCATGGACGAACCGAGCGAGGGGCTCGCCCCGAGCATCCTCGACGTGATCCAGGACAGGCTCGCCGGCCTGCGCGAATCCGGCCTGTCGATCCTCATCGCCGAGCAGAACGTCGACCTCGCTCTGGAGATCGCCGAGCACGTCATCGTGATAGACGATTCGGGCACGATCGCCTGGTCGGGGACGCCGGGAGAGCTCCGCGCCGACGAACGTCTGCTCGACCAGCATCTGAGTATCTGAGCGGCCATGATGACGACGACACCCGCCTCCACAAGACTGCCCATGGTCGATCTCGTGCTGCGCGGGGGGCGCATCTCGACAATGGATGATGATGGGCCTGCCGAGGTCGAGGCCGTTGCCATCGCTGCGGGCCGGATCATCGCTACAGGCTCGGCCGCAGACCTCGCCGCTTACGCAGACGCGGCCGGACGCGTCATCGAGCTGAGCGGACGCCGGGTTCTGCCAGGACTGAACGACTCGCACATCCACGCGGTGCGCGCCGCGAACTCGTGGACGACGAGCATGCACTGGGAGGATGTGCGCTCGATAGACGAGGCGTTGGATCGGATACGTGCTGAGGTGCGCCGGCGCGCGCCAGGGGAGTGGATCAGCGTCATCGGCGGCTGGCATTCGTCCCAGTTCGACGAGCGTCGCGCACCCACTCGCGCCGAACTGGATGCCGTGGCGCCGGACAACCCGGTGTACATCCAAGAGCTCTACGACCGGGGTGCGCTGAACTCCGCCGCGCTGATTGCTTGCGACTGGCACGACGACTCCGCGGACCCGCCGCGAGGGCGTCTGGTGCGTTGCGACGACGGACGCCTCAGCGGAGAGATCCATGGCATCGGAGCGTTCTCGGTGCCGACCGGTCTCGCCCTCGCCTCCAGCGAGGACCCGGAGAACGGCGTCGCCCGGATGTGCCGTGTCTTCGCCGCTCACGGACTGACCGGCGTCGTCGACGGCGGCGGTCTGCTCATGACCCCGCGCGACTACGACCCGCTGTACGCGGTATGGCGTCGAGGCGACCTGCCGATGCGATTCAGGCTGTTCATCTCGGCGTGGACTCGCGGAGGCGAGGTCGACGACATCGACCGGCTCACGACGCTGGTGCAGCCCGAAAGCGGTGACGCGATGCTGCGTCTGGCCGGCGTGGGCGAGATCCCGCACCTCGGCTGCCACGATATGGAGGGGCTGGACCCGTTCGAGATGGCGGATGCCGCATACGCGGAGCTCGTCGAGATCGTGCGCCTGTGCGTTGCGCGTGGGTGGCGGATGAGCGTGCACGCGGTCCTCGACGCATCTCTCGGTCGCGTCCTCGATGCGTGGGAGCAGGTCGAGGCCGAGACCGGCGGAGTTCGCGGACGCGGGTTCTCGATCGTCCACGCGGATGCTGCTTCCGAACGGAACGCGGCCCGGATCGCTCGGCTGGGTGCTGGGGTTCTCGTACAGAGTCGCCTGGTGCTGAAGGGATCCGACTACGTCGCGGTCTGGGGTGCGGAGGAGACTGCGGCGGCGCCGCCGATCGGTCGGCTGCGCGAGCGCGGGATCGTCATCGGTGCCGGCACCGACGCCACCAGGGCGAACTGGTTTTCCCCGTGGGCGGCGATCTGGTGGCTGGTCACCGGCGGCACTCTCGACGGCGTCGGAGTGCGCTCCGAGGAGCACCGAATGAGCAGGATGCAGGCGCTCGCCGCCTATACGCGCGACGCCGCATGGTTCACCGGAGAACAGGACCACCGCGGCCGCATCCGGGTCGGGTTCGATGCCGACCTCTGCGTGCCCACGATCGATCCGCTCGAATGCTCTGAGGACGAACTCCGCGACGTCCGCAGCGATCTGACGATCGTGGGCGGGCGGATCACTCACGACTCGGGGATGCTGACGTGAGCATCCCCGCCCACGACTCGCGCCGGGATGCGCGGGTTCTTGACAGGAGAAGAAGATGAGCAGTGCTCCCGCCCCCCGCCGAGTCGGAAACGCCGACGTCATCCATCACGACGGATACGACGACACCATCGTGAGTCCGTTCGTACCGGCGATCCGTACAGTGTCGAGCGCCCGCCTCGTCTTCATCAGCGGTGTGACAGGTGCGCCGGTCTACCATGACCACCCGCACGTTCCCGAGGTCTTCGACGCGATGCCCATGGACGCCGAAGGCCAAGTGCGGAACGCCTTCGAGCACCTCGATCTCGCGCTCGCGGCATCCGGATGCCAGCGGCACGACGTGGTGAACATGATCCGCTTCTTCACCGACATCGACGCCGACCAGGACATCGTCAACGCCCACCAGAAGACCTGGTTCGAAGGGCACATCCCTACCAGCACCACCCTGGAGATCACCAGACTCGCCACCGACCCGCGGCTGCGGTTCGAGTTCCACGTGGTCGCTGCCGCGCCTGCGGAGTCTGTCTGATGGGAGTGCACCACGATCCCACCCCTGATCGACGATTCGAACGACTCGCATCCCGCCCGACCGGAGTCAGGCCCCTCGGGGCGCCCGGGCAGCATGGTGTCGACTATGAGCACCGGGTCGACTTCGACCGACTCAGGGACTATCGACTCGGGCGTGCGAAGGCCGCGCTCGAGAGCAGCGAATGCGGGGCGTTCCTGCTCTTCGACTTCTACAACATCCGCTACACGACCCAGACTTGGATCGGCGGAGCCCTCGGCGACAAGATGATCCGCTACACGCTGCTGATGCGCGACCGCGACCCCATCCTGTGGGATTTCGGATCTGCCGTACGTCATCACAAGCTGTACTCTGACTGGCTGCCGCAGGAGAACCATCGAGCGGGCTTCCTCGGTTTCCGCGGCGCGGTCGACCCCGAGGGCGGCGGGCTCATGCGCGACGCCGTGTCCGAGATCGTCTCGCTACTGCGTGAGGAGGGTCTGCAGGATGCCCCGGTGGGGCTAGACATCGTCGAACCGCCGTTTCTGTTCGAACTGGAGAGGCAAGGAATCCGCGTCGTGGATGCACAGCAGCGGATGCTGGATGCCCGGGTGATCAAGAACCAGGACGAGATCATGCTGTTGAACCAGGCGGCGGCGATGGTCGACGGCGTTTATCAGGACATCGTGGAGGCGCTCAAGCCCGGGGTGCGCGAGAACGAGATCGTGGCGCTGGCGAACAAACGGCTCTATGAGTACGGCAGCGACCAGGTGGAGGCGATCAACGCTATCTCGGGCGAGCGCTGCAACCCGCACCCGCACAACTTCACCGATCGGATCATCCGGCCCGGCGACCAGGCGTTCTTCGACATCATCCACTCCTACAACGGGTATCGCACCTGTTATTACCGCACTTTCGGAGTCGGATGGTCGACGCCGAGCCAGCGGGACGCGTACATGCGTGCCAGGGAGTGGATGGACGGCGCCCTGGATGCGATCCGCCCCGGGGTGGGCACCGATCAGGTGGCTGCTGTTCTCCCGAAGGCTGACGAGTTCGGATTCGAGAACGAACTGGCCGCGTTCGGGCTCCAGTTCGCGCACGGGCTTGGCTTGGGGCTGCACGAACGGCCGATCATCTCACGGTTGAACTCGATGAAGGATCCGGTCCAGTTGCAGGCGGGCATGGTATTCGCCATGGAGACCTACTGCCCCGCGTCCGATGGATTCTCAGCGGCGCGGATCGAAGAGGAGGTCGTGGTCACCGATTACGGCATCGAGGTGCTCACGCGTTTTCCCGCGCAGGACCTCTTCGTGGCGAACGCGTACTGAGCGGTGGCATCTCGGCACGCCGCTAAAGTGTTCAGCGCCACGGTACACGAGTCGGTAGGCTCAGTCATCGGAATTCGGTCGCGGACGGAGGGCGCACAGGATGACGGGTGAACTGGGCGCGCGCATTCGCGAGGCGCGTCTGGCCCGAGGGTGGAGCCTGCGTTCGACGGCGGCGCGCGCTGAAGTGTCGCCGAGCCTGCTCTCTCAAGTCGAGACGGGAAAGGTGCAGCCTTCGGTGAGCACGCTCTACGCGATCGTGAGTTGCCTCGGGCTATCCGTCGACGATGTGCTCGGCTATCAGCCGGTGAGGGCGCGGCGACGAGGACCCTTGGATCCGGTGCAGCGCGGTGCTGATGCGCCGGAGCTGGTCATGGAGAACGGCGTGACCTGGCAACGACTCGCCGTGCTGGATGGCGCGGATCGCGTGGATGCGCTGCGGGTGATCTATCAGCCGGGAGCGTCCAGCTCGATCGACGATGCGCACATGCGTCACGCCGGGGTGGAGCACGGTTATCTGATCTCCGGGGAGCTGACGCTCAAGATCGACTTCGAGACGTTCGTGATCCGTGCAGGCGATTCACTGTGCTTCGATTCACAGCGCCCGCACCTCTACCTCAATCGGGGCGACGTCGTCGCCGAAGGAGTCTGGTTCGTCACGGGGCGCACCGCCGACGCGGAGGGCGGCGTACACGGCCCCGTGCGCAGCGCCGTGGATGCCCTGGAGATGCTCGGCAGAGCGGTCACAACCCGTGAAGCGGAGTCCACCGGCGGTGCTCGATGACGGCAGGGCACGATTCACCCTGGGATCTCGTCGGGGAACGCGTGCGCGCGGCGCGGTTGCGCTCGAACATGACGGTGCGCGAGCTCGCCCGCCGGGTCGGCGTGTCGGCGAGCCACGTCTCGCAGGTGGAGCGCGGCATCGGAGCGTTCAGCGTTCCGGCACTGTATTCGGTCGCTCATGAACTCGGCGTCTCGATGCATGAGCTGCTCGACCCGCCCGACGCCCTCGAATCGGCGGCCGCAGCCCCGGGGCCGACCAGGCGATCGCACACGACGCTCGAGGACGTGGGAATGGTTCAACGCGCCGCAGAGCATCCTTCGATCAAGCTCAGCTCCGGTCCGCGTTGGAGCAGACTCACCGCGGTCGGAGAGGACGGTGCCGAGTTCCTCGAGGTGGTCTACGCTCCCGGCGCGACCGGGAGTGCGGAGTACATCCGCCACGACGGACGCGAATACGGGGTCATCATCTCCGGTCGGCTCAATGTCGAGGTCGACGGGCTGGTCAGCATCCTCGAACCCGGTGATTCGATCGTCTTCGACTCGACGCTGCCGCACCGCTTCTGGAACGAATCGACCGGAGAGGTACGCGCCATCTGGTTCGTACGCGATCGTCCGGGAAACAGTCCCACGCCGCACGCGTGAACGATCACGCCCGCCAGACGCTCTTCAGATTGCAGAACTCGCGGATGCCCTCAGCCGCCAGCTCCCGACCGGCGCCGGAGTCCTTCATCCCACCGAACGGCAGCTCCGGGTACGAGATCGACATGCCGTTGACGAAGACAGCACCGGCGTCGATGCTGCCGACGAGGAACGCCTCTTCGGCGGAATCTGCAGTCCACACGGCAGAGCTGAGTCCGAACGTGGTGTCGTTGGCGATCTGCAGCGCCTCCTCGCGGTCGCCCACGCGATACACCGTGGCCACCGGCCCGAACGCCTCTTCCGCATACAGGCGCATGTCGGGCGTGACCCCGGTGATCACCGTCGGCGGGTAGAACCAGCCGTCACCGTCCGGCAGTGCACCGCCGATGGTGATCGTCGCCCCCTTCGACCTGGCGTCCTCGACCAGTTCGTGCAGATCGCGTCGGCCGGTCTCGGTCGCGAGCGGGCCGATGTCGGTCGACTCCTTGGTCGGGTCGCCGACCGTGAGTGCGCTCATCGCCGCAGTGAAAGCCGACAGGAACCGGTCGTGCACGTCCTCATGCACGATGAAGCGCTTCGCGTTGATGCAGGCCTGCCCGTTGTTCGTCGTCCGGGAGGTCACGGCTGTGGCCACTGCGGCGTCGAGATCGGCCGTGGGCATCACGATGAACGGGTCGGATCCGCCGAGTTCGAGGACGGTGTGCTTGACCTCGGACCCTGCTATCGCCGCGAGCGCCCGGCCGGCCGGCTCCGACCCGGTGAGTGTGACCGCGACGACCCGGCGGTCCCGGACGACCGCCTCCACGCGTTCGGCGGGTATCAACAGCGTCCGAAAGCTGCCGTCGGGGAAGCCGGCGCGGCTGAACAGCGTATCGAGGTACACCGCGGCCTGCGGCACGTTCGATGCATGCTTGAGCAGCCCGGCGTTCCCCGCCATCAGCGCCGGCGCTGCGAAGCGGATCACCTGCCAGATCGGATAGTTCCACGGCATGACGGCGAGCACCACCCCGAGCGGCTCGTAGCGCGCCATTGCCTCCGACGCACCGACCGATGAAGGGTCGGCGAGTGGTCTGTCGGCGAGCAGTGCTTCCGCGTGGTCGGCATAGAAGCGCATGGTCTTGGCTGACTTGTGCACCTCAGCACGAGCCTGGGCGAGAGTCTTGCCCATCTCCTGGGTGAGCATCGCCGCCGTCGAACCCGCTTCACCGTCTAGCAGGTCTGCCGCCGCTCGCATCCACGTACTGCGCTCGGCGAAGTCGGTCCGGCGGAGAGCGCGGAACGCGGTGTGCGCCTGTGCGACGCGCTCCTGCACCTCATCGTCGGTGTGGGCCTCGTACTCTCTGATGAGGGCGCCGGTGGTCGGGTCGATGGTCGCGATGGGCATGCAGGGTCCTTGCGTCAGGGAGTGTGGTCGAACAGTTCGGGATGCCGCGCGAGCTGGCGGCGCGTGCGTCTGATGTGCCCGGTGAGGATGCGTTCGGCCTCTTCGATGTCGCCGTCGTGAAGAGTGGCGATCAGGAGGTCGTGCTCATCGTTGGCGATTCGCCGTGACTCGGAAGACCATGTCGCCACATATGCACGCCGGTAAGGGGCAGTCGTGTTCCACAGCTTCTCGATGAGGTCACCCAGTTGCAGGGTGCGCGCGTGCGCGTAGGTGGTGAGGTGGAAATCCCGTTCGCCCTGCAGGAACGCCTCGGTGTCCTTCGCCGCCCTGATCTCCACCGCGAGATCTCGCAGACGGGCGAAATCGTCGTCAGTGAGGGACGGCGCGCTGTACCGCAGCAGCAGCGGTTCGAGCCGCTCGCGCATCTGATAGATCTCCTCGCACTCGGCGAGGGTGAGCCGGGCGACCCAGGCGCCGGAGTTCGCGACCACGGTGACGAGCCCCTCGTACTCCAGCAGCCGCAGCGCCTCCCGCACCGGTACTCGACTCGCCCCGAACTGCGCGGCGACGTCCTCCTGGCGGATGCGCGATCCCGGCAGGAGCTCCCCCGCGAGGATGTCCGCGCGTAGACGCGCGGCGATGCGCGCGCCGGCGTCGCCGTCCCGTGCGCGGATCGTCTGTTCCACGGTCACGCGGGATCCTCCGCCGCCAGATCGTCAGCCCGATCCGCCGGATGCCACAGCAGGACAGGGGCGTCCTTTTCGTAGGCTTTTCCGCCCGGGAAGCTGACCAGCTCGAACTGCATGCCCCACGGGCTGCGGAAGTACAGCCAACGCTGTCCTGCGCTCGCCCCCGCGCTGGTGACCGGTTCGCCCATGATCTCGACGTCGTGCCTGCGCAGGTGGGCGATGGCCGCATCCATGTCGTCGACGTAGAGCGCGATGTGGTGCCCGCCGATGTCGCTGTTGCGCGGCGGCGGGGCCTGGCCATCTGCCGCGTCGTACTCGAAGACCTCGTAGTTGCTGCCGTTGCCGAGCCGATAGAAACGGATCTCGCGCGCGACCGTGCGCGGATGCACCCCGAGGTGGATTCTCATCCAGTCGTCGGTGTCGGATTTCTTCGAGCCGAGCGTGTAGATGCGCACCGCACCGAGCACACCGACGAGGAATCTCTCGGCCTCGTCGAGGTCGGGCACGGTGAAGCCGATGTGATCTGTGCCCTGCAACCCGGGCAGTCCCATGACGATCTCCGTTCTCACTGCGCTGTGTCCTCGAATTGTATCCAATTGTCTGCGTGAGCGCGAGAGCACTCGGATATTTGCAAGGTCTCTCTTGTCATTGGATGCAATGGCACCCTATAGTGGCCGCACACGCACACTGCGTGGCACATCGATGGAGATTGCTCATGCCCCGACGTCGCACTCTTGAGACCGGAGTGCCGTGGGTCCGCTTGGACACCACGGCAACGGACTGGAAGTCCGCTGAGCCGTCACTGCTGGCGACCATGCTGGCCGAGCTCCACCTCATACGCGCTTTCGAGGAGACGGTACTCGACCTCGCCGCTGCCGGCCTCGTACACGGCCCCGCGCACTCCAGCATCGGACAAGAGGGAGGCGCCGTCGGCTCCATCGTGTCGTTGCGCTCATCGGATGCTGTGAACGGATCTCACCGCGGTCACCATCAGTTCCTCGCAAAGGCGATCACACATATCAGTGGCGGCACCCTCGACCCCGCTCATCTTGTCGACGAATCGATGGGTGCGCTCCTGCAGCGCACACTCGCCGAGATCCTCGGTCTCGCGCAGGGATTCTCGGGTGGCCGGGGCGGATCCATGCACCTGCAGTGGCTCGAAGCGGGCGCTCTGGGAACGAACGCCATCGTCGGAGGCGGTGCACCCATCGCGGCGGGGAACGCATGGGCGCAAAAGCACGCGGGCACCAGCGATGTGTCGATCAATTACTTCGGCGATGGGGCCAGTCAGATCGGGTCGGTGCTCGAATCGATGAACCTGGCGGCTGTATGGCAGCTGCCAGTGATGTACTTCATCGAGAACAATCTCTATGCCGTCTCGACGAACGCCGCTGAAGCCAGCGCCGATCCGCGCTTCTCCGTGCGGGGGCAGGGATTCGCCATTCCCTCGTGGCGGGTGGACGGCATGGATCCGCTTGCGGTGCATCTCGCCACCCAAGACGCCCTGGCGCGGATGCGGGCAGGAGAGGGACCGGCGATCATCGAAGCCGAGGTCTACCGCTTCTTCCACCAGAACGGCCCCTACCCTGGGAGCGCCTTCGGCTATCGCACCAAGGACGAGGAGGCGAGCTGGCGCGCACGTGACCCGCTGGACCGGGTCGCCGGCAAGATGCTCGAACTCGGCCTACTCGGTGAGAAGGAGATCGCGGCGGTCCGCGACCAGGCGACGACGGTGATGCGCGACGTTGCCGCTTCGTTGACCGAGGATGATCCGGACAGCGAGGGGCGGCGACGGATCCGCCCCGAGCTCTGGCCGGACCCTGCTGTCGTGGACACCGGCATCCGCAGTGACGCCGCTGAACTCGAGGTTCTCGATGCGGAGGAGCCCGGTCTGCGGGACGGCGACTGGCGCGACGTCAAGTTCGTCGATGCCGTCGCGGCGACGATGGATCGACGGATGGAGCAGGACGAGCGCATCATCGTGCTGGGCGAGGATGTGCACCGGCTGGGCGGCGGCACCAACGGCGCGACCAAGGGCCTCGCTAAGAAGTTCGGCCCGGAGCGGGTCATCGGAACGCCCATCAGCGAGAACGCGTTCTTCGGACTCGCTGGCGGTATCGCGCTCGACGGCCGTTTCCGGCCCGTCGTTGAGTTCATGTATCCGGACTTCATGTGGGTCGCCGCCGACCAGGTCTTCAACCAGGTCGGCAAGGCGCGGCACATGTTCGGCGACAACAACTCGATGCCCTTGGTGCTGCGCACCAAGGTGGCCATGGGATCTGGCTACGGGTCTCAGCACCTGATGGATCCCGCAGGGATCTTCGCGACGCAGCCGGGCTGGCGCATCGTGGCGGCATCGACCGCCGCCGACTACGTCGGGCTCATGAACGCAGCGCTTGCGCTCGACGACCCTGTGCTCGTGATCGAGCACGTCGACCTGTACGGCACACTCGATCGGGTGCCCGAGGGCGAGCTCGACTACATCATCCCGCCGGGAAGGGCTGCCGTGCGCCGACGTGGATCGGATGTGACGGTCCTCAGCTATCTTTCGATGGTCGGTCACTGTCTGACTGCGGTGGAGCAGACCGGCATCGACGGTGAGGTGATCGACCTGCGTTGGCTGGATCGGGCATCACTGGACTGGGGGACGGTCGGCGAGAGCATCCGCAAGACGAATGCGGTGATGATCGTCGAGCAGGGCGCTCGTGGTCCGTCATACGGCACATGGCTCGCCGATGAGATCCAGCGACGCTTCTTCGACTGGCTGGATCAGCCCGTCGAGCGTGTCACCGGCGGTGAGGCCAGCCCGAGCATCTCGAAGGTGCTCGAGCGCGCCGCCATCGCAGGCGTCGATGACGTCATCGACGGTCTGCAACGCGTGCGCAGCGCATGGGGAGGACGCTGATGGCTGCCATCGTACGCATGCCGGAGGTTGCCACAGGTGCCGCTGAGGCCGCCGTCGCGAGCTGGCTGGTGGAGGTGGGGGATCCGGTTGCCGCCGGCCAGGCCATCGTGGAGATCGAGACCGAGAAGGCCGTCGTGGAGTTCGAAGCCGATGAGGGCGGAGTGCTCGCCGGAATCCTGCTTTCTGCCGGGGACGCAGCTGCGGTCGGATCGCCGATCGCGGTCATCGCCACAGATGGGCAGTCCGCAGAGAACGCGATGGCCGAGGCCGGTGCGGCCCCGGCCGTTGTGTCGGCCACCTCTGAGTCGGTCGACTCGATTCCGGATGCCGAGGAGAGCTGGGTCGCTCCGGAATCCGGCCGGTACGAGGCGCCCTCGAATCAGAGCGATCGACGCCTTTTCGCCAGTCCGCTCGTGCGCAGGCTCGCCAGGGTGCGCGGACTGGATCTGACCAGGCTGTCCGGCTCGGGACCGAACGGTCGTATCGTCCGGAGGGATCTGGACGCGCTCGTCTCCGCAGACTCGCCGGAACCGTCGTCATCGGCGGTCGACGGGGCTGGGCAGGAGGTCGGACTCGCAGCTTTCACCGATATTCCGCACACCGGGATGCGACGCACGATCGCACGTCGCCTCACCGAGAGCAAGACCACCGTGCCGCACTTCTATCTCGTCGCACATTGTCGCGTCGATGATCTACTCGACCTCCGCGGGCGGATCAATGAGGTGCCCGACATACGCGTCTCCGTGAACGATCTCGTCATCAGGGCGGTGGCGGCTGCGCTGAACGACGTTCCAGAGGCGAACGCGATCTGGACGGATGAGGCGGTCAGGCGGTTCAGCGGTGTGGATATCGCCTTTGCCGTGGCAGTCGAGGGTGGTCTGTTGACACCGGTCGTTCGTGGTGCCCACCGCCTGCCGATCGGAGGGCTGAGTGCGGTCGTCCGCGACCTCGCGGAGCGAGCCAGGGCCGGCAGGCTCAAGCAGTCCGAACTGGAGGGCGGAGCGTTCTCGGTCTCGAACCTCGGCATGTACGGTACCTCAGAGTTCTCGGCCATCATCAATCCGCCGCACGCCGGCATCCTTTCCGTCGGAGCGGCGGCGCGTCGACCCGTCGTAGAAGAGGACGGGACGCTCGGAGTCGCAACCATGATGACGGTCACCCTGTCCGCGGATCACCGTGTGCTCGACGGGGCGATCGCCGCACAGTGGCTCGCTGCTTTCCAGCGGCGGATCGAGAACCCGGTGAGCATCCTCATCTGAATCCGCGGGCCGCGAGGTCCCGCACAACCCACGCGGCGAGCGACCTCGCCCTGACCGAAGGAATTGGATCATGACGCAGCAACTCCCCACGATCGGCTGGATCGGCGCAGGGCGGATGGGGTCTCAGCTCGTGCACCGACTGCTCGATGCGGGATACGACGTCGCGGTGTACAACCGCACGGCGGAGAAGGCGAAGCCATTGGTCGACGCCGGCGCGAGACACGTCGCGACGCCGGTCGATCTGCGTGACCGGGACATCGTCTTCACGATGGTCTCCGCTGACCGCGACCTCGAGTCCGTTCTCACAGGGGAAGGCGGACTGCTCACGGGCGAGACGGCGCCTCGCGTGATCTGCGATTCGTCGACGGTGTCCGTCGAGACGAGCGAGAGGATGCGAGCCGAGGCGCAGAAGCACGGTACGCAGCTTCTCGCGACGCCCGTATCGGGGAACCCGTCGGTGATCGCCGCCGGCAAGCTCACCGTCGCTGCGTCCGGACCGCGCGAGGTCTTCGACCATGTCGAGCCGGTGCTGCAGACATTCGGGAGGGGAGTGACCTACGTCGGCGACGGTGAGGTTGCCCGACTGGTGAAGATCGCGCACAACGTCTTTCTCGGTGTCGTCACCCAGTCGCTCGCCGAGATCACCGTCCTCGCCGAGAAGGGAGGCGTGTCGCGCGCTGCGTTCCTGTCGTTCCTCAACGATTCGGTCATGGGCTCGATCTTCACCGGGTACAAGACTCCGGCACTGGTGAATCTCGACTTCTCGCCCACATTCACGATGCCGCTGCTGCAGAAGGATTTCGATCTGGGTCTCAGCGCCGCATCACGCCTCGGGGCGCCGATGCCGATCGCGTCGGCGACACGTCAGATCGTGGCTCAGGAGGTCGGTGAAGGCAACACCGATCTCGACTTTGCCACTCTGCTGCTGCGCGTCGCCAAGGGCGCCGGACTCGACATCGTCTCAGAGGAGGCGGATGTCACCGACGGCCTCAGCGACTGAGCATGGCACACTGGGCGACTGAACCGGAATACCCCGGCGTCCCGCTGGATTGTATTCAAGGCAATGCACCCCAGCGGAAGGACGCAGAATGACCCGTATCGCCGTCATCGGAGGAACCGGATACGCCGGATCGAACATCGTCGCAGAGGCGGTGTCGCGCGGTCATTCGGTGATCTCGATCGCCAGATCGGTACCTACCGAGCGCGTGGAGGGAGCGGTGTACCTCGAGGGAAACATCCTCGACGTGCCGAGCGTTCTCGAGCAGATCGACGAGGCAGATGTCGTCATTCAAGCTCTCTCACCCCGTGGCGACATGGCCGGTAAGGTGCGGCCCGCGACTGCCGAGCTGTTCGAGGCTCTCCCGGAGAACGTGCGACTCGGTGTCGTGGGCGGTGCAGGTGGGAGTCTCGTCGCCCCCGGCGGACCGCGACTGATCGACTCGGGTTTCCCGGAGGAGTTCAAGGCCGAGGCGTTCGAGGCGATCGGCGTGCTGGAGGACCTTCAGGCCGACACCAGCGGCAAGGACTGGTTCTTCGTGCACCCTGCGGGCGGGTTCGGTGCGTGGGCACCGGGGGAGCGCACGGGCACCTATCGCGACGGCGGCCAGGTGCTTGTCACAGATGACGAAGGGGAGTCCTTCATCTCCGGGCCCGATTTCGGGATTGCAGTGATCGATGAGATCGAGAAGCCGAAGCACTCTCGCGAGAACTTCGCCGTCGGCTACTGACCGACGGGCGCGGCCTCAGACGAGGTCGCGCCAGTCGATGCCGCCGGTCTCATCGGACACCGGCTGCGAACCCGTCGCGACGGGCAGGCTCATCGTCTCGGTGGGCGGGCCCATGATGGTGGCCTCGTCGCGGCGGTGGCGCAGCACGTCGTTGATGTACGACGTCAGCACCTCGGCCAGCGGCACGGAGCGGCCATGCGCCTGCGACAGGTACCACCGGTGCTCGAGCACCTGGTGGAACACCTCCGCCGGCTCGAGCTTCGCGCGCAGCTCGAACGGGATCGCGCGCACGACCGGCTCGAACACGCGCGTGAGCCATTCGTGGGCGACGATCTCCTCCTCGTCCTCGCTGCGGCCGGTGCGGATCCGGTACTCGTCGAGGTCGTTGAGCAGGCGCCGCGCCTGGTTCTCCTGCACGTC
>JACYYJ010075363.1_pt1 | contig 19053 bp, 16 predicted proteins | sample 8236861 | NCBI WGS metagenome assembly JACYYJ01 (sample SAMN14103086, study PRJNA606662) | landfill metagenome | isolation source: landfill solid waste | place: India:New Delhi, Okhla landfill site | collected 2017-11-05
ATTCAGATGTAAAAGAAGAAGCAAAGAAATTTGCAGCATATTTTGTTGAACAATGGGGTCAACAGGCTGTAGCAGACGCAGGTGTAATTCCAGCAACAAAAGTGGATACATCAGCTGTAGAATTACCTGATATGTATATTGATGTATTAGATGAACTCAATAATGCATCCAATATTACGTTATTTGCGGATGTTCAAATGAGTCCAGAATCAGCGCAAGTACACTTAGATGCGATTCAGTCGTTATTCGGAGGCGAGATCTCACCTGAGGAATTTACGAAGTTGCATGAAGAGGCATTAGCAGCAGAATAATAAATGCTCCCCCTATTTAATTTTTATATATAAAGTGAGAAGTGGGTTGTCCCAAAATGAACATAAATTGGTGACAGCCTCTTTTCTTTATTGGGATTTTCTTGTCCTCAAAAACTTTGTTTATCGTATAGACAAACTTAACTTCATTTGATATTCTTTTAAGTGTATTCGGGTTATTTGAAGGAGGGGTCTGCATTTAAAAGAAAGCGATTACAACAAAATGGATAAATAGACCATAAAATATCAGCTTTACAATATAAGAACGTTTTCGTTTGATAACAAATAAATGGAGGTGAAGAATGTGAAAAAGGTAATGTCCAATAAGTTGATGATTGCGATATACATATTGCCTGCGCTATTACTNNATTCCTTTAGCACTGACTGGATATTATGGGCTAATGGATTGGGATGGCATCGGCGAAATGACGTTTTTGGGGCTAGAAAATTATATTACAGCAATAAAGGATATGAAATTTTGGGATAGTGCATATCATTCCTTTTTATTAGCTATTTTTTCAACATTAAGTCTATTTATCTACCTCGGAATCGCGCTTATTCTAGCATCCAAGATCAAGGGTGCCAATCTATTAAGAAAAATCTACTTGATTCCAATGCTTTTATCTTCTGTTGCAATTGCTCAGCTTTGGATTAAGGTTTATAACCCTTCAAATGGTATATTAAATAGTATTTTAAGTGCCTTTGGAATCGATAATCCTCCAGTATGGTTAGGGGATACAAGTATTGTATTATATTCGATTTTCATCCCAATTCTTTGGCAATATGCGGGATTCTATATTTTGATTTACTATGCTGCACTAAAGAATATTCCAGATTCCCTTATTGAGGCAGCTAAAATTGACGGTGCTTCCCCATTGCAAATCGCCTTTAAAATTAAGGTCCCACTTATTATGGGAGTGATTAAGGTAACGGTAGTGCTTGCGATTGTTGGGTCATTGAAATATTTTGACTTAATTTACGTGATGACAGGTGGAGGACCAAGTGGAGCAAGTGAAGTAATGGCTTCCTACATGTACAAGACAGCATTCTCTAGTTATAACTACGGATATGGAAGTGCAATCGGCTTCTTATTATTACTGATTACACTCGTTGTCACATATTTAATCCGGAAATTTACGAGTAAAGGCGATGAAATACAGTATTAAGGGGGAGTTCATATGAAAAGAATCGGCTATTTGATTTTATATGTGAGTCTTGGTTTTGTTGCTATTTTTCAACTATTCCCGATAATTTGGCTTGTACTGTTTTCCTTAAAAGACACAAGAGAGATTTTTGGTTCCAATCCTCTAGCATTACCGCAAGAATGGAAATGGGAAAACTATGTGAAGGTCTGGGAAGGGGATGTGGGTGTTTACTTTTTCAATAGTGTCTGGTATACAGCTATTGCTATTATTTTAACCGTAATATTAGCAAGCATGGCGGCATTTGCAATTACAAGAATGCAATGGAAATTAAGTTCCTTTGTGCTAGGTTTGTTCATGGTAGGTTTAATGATACCAGTACATTCCGCGTTAATCCCATTATTTAAAATGTTTCTTTCTGTAGATTTAATTGATAAGCCTCTATCGATCATTCTTACATACACAGCATACAACCTACCGATTACCCTCATGATACTACTAGGATTTTATTACACATTACCAAGGGAAATTGAAGAGGCTGCAATTATTGATGGTTGTTCCATTAATCGGCTTTTCTTCCGAATAACGTTACCGATGACCATTCCGGTTATGTCTACGACGGTGATTATTAATATGATTTACAACTGGAATGAGTTTGTATTTGTTAATACGTTTATTAGCTCGGATAAATATAAAACATTAACTGTTGGTATCCAAAATTTTATTGGCCAGTACATGACAGATTGGGGTGCGATAGGAGCTACCCTTGTTATTAGTGTCTTACCAATATTACTAGCGTTCTTCTTCTTCAGTAATAAAGTTGTGGAAGGAATATCAGCAAGTGCTGTTAAAGGATAAATTCAATTTATAAGGAGGATGAATATGGCTACAATCCAAAATCCCATATTGACGGGCTTTAATCCAGACCCAAGTATTTGTCGTGCTGGTGAAGATTACTATATTGCTGTTTCTACCTTTGAATGGTTTCCGGGAGTGGGAATCTATCATTCTAAGGATTTACAAAACTGGCGTCTTGTATCAAGACCATTAAATCGCTTAAGTCAGTTAAATATGATCGGAAATCCAGATTCAGGAGGAATATGGGCACCTGCCTTGTCCTATCATGATGGCAAGTTCTGGCTTATTTATACAGATGTGAAGGTTGTCGATGGTAGTTGGAAGGACTGTCATAATTATCTTGTAACCTGTGAGGAAATTGATGGGGAATGGTCAGAGCCAATTCACTTAAATAGTTCAGGATTTGATCCATCCTTATTTCATGATGATGATGGAAAAAAATATTTAGTGAATATGGTTTGGGATCATCGCATCAAGCATCATCCCTTTTATGGAATCGTACTTCAGGAGTACAACACAGAGGAAGGCAGACTTGTCGGTAAAAAGGAAGTCATTTTTAAGGGAACAGATATTAAATTAACGGAAGCACCTCATTTATATAAATGGAATGGGTATTATTATTTATTAACAGCTGAGGGTGGTACGAAATATGACCATCAAGCTACCATTGCTCGTTCCAAGGATTTATGGGGACCCTATGAGGTGCATCCGGAAAACCCATTAATTACATCCATGCCATATCCAAGGAATCCGCTCCAGAAAGCAGGGCACGCTTCAATCGTTCATACCCATACAGATGAATGGTTTATCGTTCATTTAACCGGCCGCCCATTACCGAGAGAAGGGGAGCCTTTATTAGACCCGCGAGGATACTGTCCTCTTGGTAGAGAAACAGCAATTCAGAGGTTGGAGTGGAAGGGAGATTGGCCTTATGTAGTAGGGGGGAATCAACCTTCTCTAACTATTGAAGGTCCAGATATGGAGGAAGTTATTTGGCCAAAGGACTTTGAGGAAAAGGATGATTTTAATTCGGAACAGTTAAACCATCATTTTCAAACGTTGCGTATTCCGCTTGGAACGGATATTTTATCTCTAACAGATCGCAAATCTCATTTACGACTATATGGTAAGGAATCCCTTACTTCCAAATTTACGCAAGCGTTTGTAGCTCGTAGGTGGCAGCATTTTGAATTTATGGCAGAAACAAAGGTGGATTTTCGACCAGATACGTTTCAGCAATCTGCTGGTCTTGTAAACTATTACAATACCCAAAACTGGACTGCTTGTCAGATAACCTGGAATGAGGAGAAGGGTAGAATCTTGGAGCTTTCTACCTGTGATAATTTTGTCTTTGATCAACCACTAGCTGGAAAGGAAATTGTGATCCCAGATGAAGTAGATTATGTGTACTTGCGAGTAGAGGTTCGAACAAGTACGTATCAATATTCCTATTCGTTTAATGGGGAGACATGGAGTGAGATTCCGATTACGCTTCCATCGTATAAGCTATCGGATGACTACGTTCAAGGTGGAGGATTCTTTACGGGAGCTTTTGTAGGAATGCAATGCCAGGATACATCAGGCGAAGGGAAACATGCTGACTTTGATTACTTTATTTATAAAGAAAGGTAATCTTGTCAAACTAACATAGAAAAGCCCCGATCAAGTAGGGTTTTGGAGATCGGGGCAGTATCTAGAACTTAGTTTTTCTTATCTTCTATTCTTTTAAATCGATCTAAAGATATCCACGTTGTAATAAAGGCATAAAGAACGCCACCAAAGATAAACAACAAAGCAGGTATCATGTTAATAATGAAGTACATGGAGACAAAGGTAACAATCATTAATAAAGTGTGAATCGGACTTATCAGCATGATGAGAAAGGCATTCTTCAGGATATAGCGAACCTTTAAATCATAATGTACGAATACTGGGAACACATAAAATAAAAAGAATAGAAAGAGCAGCATAAACATGTATAATGGAATCGTTTTGAACTGAAAGAATTGATCAGTTGTCGCTTCTATATAATAAAAATCAAGAACAATTAAGCCTGAGAAGATGATAAGAAATATTCCTAAAACATTACTTTTCCAGAATTCATTTTTATAAAAATTCCAAAAGGTAGGGAAGAGAGCAATGTCGTGATTACCATTTAACCACTTACGAATGATGGCATGCATAGCAATCGTCGAAGGGAAAAATCCTAGGATGATGCCCCCTAACAGTGTAAACAGTATCCATAGTAATTGTAAGTAGGCAAATCTAGTAATCCATTCCATTATTCGATAGATGGGGCCGCCAACAGGATTCATGAGAAGACTCCTTTCCAATAGATAAGCATTTACTATAACTATTATAGATTGATAGTAGGGAAAAACAAAAGATATATAAGGTTATGGTAATAGATAGACATTGTACCTTATACACTTTGTTTATTTAATAGACAAACTAATAGAGCGTTGATATAATTATATAAGAAAGCACTTAACATTTTCCACTTGATTTTCGTATGCCAATTGATTTAAATCTTCTATTTTAATGTAGAGGGTTTATATATAGAAATCCTACGGCAATTTATGCCCACCATAAAATATTAAAAACAGGAGGTAATAGCATGTCTTATTTTCCAAACATTAATCAAATTGAATATGAGGGTCCAAAATCGACGAATCCATTTGCCTTCAAATTTTATAACCCTCAAGAAAAAATTGGTGATCAAACATTAGAGGAATTTCTCCGTTTTGGAGTCGCCTATTGGCATACCTTTACACAAGATTTAACGGACCCGTTTGGTAGCGGTACAGCTATTCGCCCATGGGATAAATTCAAAGGACTAGATTTGGCTAAAGCTCGAGTTGAGGCTGCTTTTGAATTTTTTGAAAAGCTTGGTGTTCCATATTTTTGTTTCCATGAGGTAGATATTGCACCTGAGGGAGATAGCTTAAGAGAGACTTATAAAAATTTAGATATCATTGTTGCAATGATCAAGGATTACATGAAGGATAGCAAAGTGAAGCTACTATGGAATACGGCAAACAATTTTACAAACCCTCGTTTCTTACATGGGGCGGCATCCTCCAACAATGCGGATGTTTTTGCGTATTCTGCCGCAAAAGTGAAAAAGGGCTTAGAGATTGGGAAGGAACTCGGTGGAGAGAACTACGTCTTCTGGGGAGGACGTGAAGGATACGAAACATTATTAAATACCGATATGAAATTAGAAATGGATAATTTAGGACGCTTCTTCCATATGGCGGTCGATTATGCAAAGGAAATCGGCTTTGATGCACAATTCTTAATTGAACCAAAGCCGAAAGAGCCTACAACCCATCAATACGATTTTGATGTGGCAACAGGTTATGCGTTTTTACAGCATTATGGTCTTGATAAGCATTTCAAGTTTAATATAGAAGCAAATCACGCAACACTAGCAGGACATACATTTGAACATGAGTTACGCTATGCACGAATTCATAATATGCTTGGTTCTGTTGATGCAAACCAAGGTGATCCCCTTCTTGGCTGGGATACGGATGAGTTTCCTACCGATTTATATTCTACTACTCTAGCAATGTATGAAATTATTAAAAATGGCGGTCTAGGGAAAGGCGGCTTGAATTTTGATGCAAAGGTAAGACGTGGCTCCTTTGAAGTAGAAGACCTGTTCCACGCACATATTGCAGGAATGGATAGCTTTGCCGTTGGGTATAAAGTTGCCAATCAGTTAATAAAAGATCAAGTATTGGAAAACATCGTTGCTGAACGCTATAAGAGCTACACAGAAGGAATTGGATTAGATATTGTTGAAGGAAAAACAGATTTGAAAAAGCTTGAAGCATATGCCCTTGATTTAGGTGAAATCCAACATGAATCTGGGAAACTAGAAAGAATAAAAGCGACCTTAAATCAATATTTACTGAGAGCTTTTGCAGGTGAATAAGAGAACTTTATACGTTTGAAATATACCATTTTTATATAGGAGGAGCGCATTTGCATACACAAGCAAATGCGTTTCGTTGTCTAATCTTCAAGGAGGGATGAAATGAAGTACGTAATTGGAGTGGACTTAGGAACAAGTGCTGTAAAAATTCTACTAGTCAACCAAAAGGGCGAAGTAGTTCAAGAAATATCAAGAACCTATCCATTACTTCAAGAAAAAGCCGGATATAGTGAGCAAAATCCAAATGATTGGGTGGAGCAATGCGTTTTGGGATTACGTGAACTTGTAGAGAAGTTTGATGGAGATGTGGAAGACATTGAAGGTATAAGTTTTTCGGGACAAATGCATGGACTTGTATTATTGGATGAAGACCTAGAGCCAATACGAAATGCCATCCTATGGAACGATACGCGTACAACAGAGCAATGTCGCAGAATTTACGATGTCGTAGGCGAGGAGAGGCTTCTTGAAATTACCAAAAATCCTGCATTGGAGGGCTTTACATTACCTAAACTGCTATGGGTAAAAGAACATGAACCGGGTGCTTATGCGAAGGCGAAACGTTTTCTGCTGCCGAAGGATTACGTACGATTCGCTTTAACAGGAAAGCTGCATATGGATTATTCGGATGCTGCTGGTACATTATTACTTCATGTAAGCAAAAAGGAGTGGAGTAAAGAAATTTGTAGCAGGTTGGATATTCGTGAGGAGCTCTGTCCACCATTAGTTGATTCTCATGAGGAAGTAGGGACGCTCACTCCAGAAATGGCTAGTGAAACCGGATTATCCCCGCGCTTACGTGTATTTGCTGGTGGTGCTGATAATGCGTGTGGTGCGATCGGCTCTGGAATTTTGTCTAAAGGGAAAACCCTATGTAGTATCGGTACCTCTGGTGTGGTTTTATCTTATGAGGAAGATAGTGATAAGGATTTTCAAGGCAAGGTTCACTATTTTAATCATGGGAAGGAAGACGCCTATTATACGATGGGGGTGACTTTGGCTGCCGGCTATAGCTTAAGTTGGTTTAAGGAGGTTTTTGCTGGGGATGAAAGCTTTGAACAACTGTTGGCTGGCGTAGATACGGTTATACCTGGTGCCAATGGTTTAATATTTACTCCATATCTAGTTGGAGAGCGAACACCTCATGCTGATGCGATGATTCGAGCTAGCTTTATTGGAATGGATAGCGCTCATGAAAGAAAACATTTTGTTCGTGCTGTCTTAGAAGGTATTACTTTTTCCTTACAAGAATCAATTGAGCTATTCCGTAATAGTGGAAAAGAAATCAATTCGATTATATCCATTGGTGGTGGTGCGAAAAGTGATGCTTGGCTACAAATGCAAGCAGATATATTTCAAGCAGATGTAGTGAAGCTTTCTAGTGAGCAAGGACCTGGTATGGGAGCGGCAATGCTTGCTGCCTATGGCTCTGGATGGTTTGATACGTTAGAGGATTGTGCGCACGCCTTTTTACAAACGGCTGATACGTACCAACCCAATCCTGAAAATGTATTGATTTATAGGGAGCTTTTTAAAGTGTACAAGGAGGTTTACAATCAAACCAAATCATTGAATGATCAGCTAGCGCCATTCCGTAACTAAGTAGAAAATTGGTACTGTTTGAAGGTAAATTGTTGGACGATTGCAGAATACTTTAGCTATCGTAATTTTTAGTCTATAATATTACCTCAAGGAAAATGGCAACATATGAAATATTACGCAAAGGAGAAATGCAAAAATGAATGATGTCACATTAAACAATGGCGTAAAAATGCCACAGCTTGGATTCGGAGTTTGGCAAGTGGAGAACGATCAAGCAACTACTGCTGTTTCAAAAGCGTTGGAAGTAGGTTATACCTCCATCGATACCGCAATGATTTATGGAAATGAAGCGGGAGTAGGGAAGGCGATTAAAGATTCTAATATTCCTCGTGAAAAATTATTCATTACGACAAAGGTTTGGAATAGTGATCAAGGTTATGAAAACACATTACGAGCTTTTGACGAAAGCCTAGAGAGACTCGGCCTTGAATATGTAGACTTATATTTGATTCACTGGCCAACACCGGAATTTGATGAGTATGTAGATACATATAAAGCATTGGAAAAACTTTATCATGATGGTCGTGTGAAGGCGATTGGCGTATGCAACTTTGAAATTGAACATCTGGAGCGTATATTAAATGAATGTGAAGTGAAGCCTGTTTTAAACCAAATTGAGTGCCATCCTTACCTTGCTCAAAAGGAAATAAAGGAATTTTGTGCAAAGCATGATATTTTTGTAGAAGCTTGGAGCCCACTTGACCAAGGAGGGGAAGCATTACAAGATGAAGTAATCGTAAGAATTGCAGAAGCACATCGCAAAACACCAGCACAAGTAATTTTACGCTGGCATTTACAAAACAATACGATTGTAATTCCAAAATCGGTAACGCCATCTAGAATTGAAGAAAACTTCAATGTTTTCGATTTTGAATTAACTACTGATGAGATGTCTGCTATTGATGAACTAAACCGAGATCGACGTAATGGACCACATCCAAATGAGATGAATAAACGATAATTGTCTTAATATAGCTATTTTACGTCCAAACAAAACCTCTAACTCCACGTTAGAGGTTTTGTTTTAGGCTATGTGTATGATGTGTGTAAATAGGTAAAAATTGATATTCCCTTTTCATCGAAATGTAGTTACAATAAAGCTTATTGAATTTACAGCAAAGAAGGAGAAAAAATTGAATATAGAAAACAACAAGTATCAAGATCAATCGTTGTTTAGTATTACGTGGCCCTTATTTATTGAAATTTCGCTTCATATGAGTATGGGGATTATTGCTACATTAGTCTTAAGTGGATATTCCGATAATGCGGTTGCTGGGGTTGGGGTTGCGAACCAAATTATGAACATCTTTATTTTGGTGTTTAATGTAACGGCAATTGGAGCAACTATATTAATAGGACAGAATCTAGGAGCGAACAAACTAGACCGAGCTAGACGACTCGCAAGATCGGCCTTCGGGGTAAACTTTTGGGTTGGAATTGCGATGACCTTTGTTGTCGTTCTATTCGGTGGTGTATTTTTGAAATTCTATGGATTAAGTGGAGAGGTTTATGACTTTGCTTACACTTTCCTTACGATTACGGGATTATCTCTTTGCTTAGAGGCTATTTCTTTGGCATTGAGTGCTGTTTTACGGAGTTATGGTCATACAAAAGAAACCATGATATTGACGGTAATCATGAACCTTATTAGTATTGTGGGTTACTTTATCGCAATAAAGGGACTGTTTGGGTTACCAGTTACCGGTGTAGCAGGTGTTGCTTACTCTATTATTGTTGCTAGAATCTTTTTGATTGTCACTCTTCTTTACTTTGTCTTTCGAATTCTTTCTATTAAACTACGTTTCAAAGATGTCGTGAAAATTAATAAGGCAGATGTAAAAGATCTCCTATCCATTGGAATTCCGTCTGCTGGAGAAAATTTATCGTATCAATTATCTCAAGTTGTTATAACAAGCTTTGTTGCAATAATCGGGGACGCGGCATTAGCAGCTCGAGTATATATTTTAAATATCTCCATGATTTGTTTCTTATTTACATTAGCAATTGCACAAGGAACTCAATTGTTGGTAGGTCGGTACATTGGAGCTAAGCAATATGAGCGAGCGTTAAAACGGGGGTTGAAGACTTTAAAAATCGCAATGCTCGTTTCGACAGTTGTGTCATTAGCGGTAGCCTTAATCGGCGAGCCTATTCTTAATATCTTTACAACTAATCCAGAAATCATCGCAATCGCACTACCTGTTTTATGGGCAATCGTGTTTATTGAGCCAGGTCGAGCAATGAATATTGTATTAATGGGCTCATTAAAATCGGTTGGAGATGTTCGATTCCCAGTCGTTATTGGGGTAATCTGTATGTGGGGAGTAGCGGTCGTATTTAGTTATTTGTTTGGAATTACTTTTGGAAGGGGATTATTAGGTATTTGGTTAGCACAAGGTCTTGACGAGTGGATACGTGGGGTATTTGCATGGAAGCGCTGGACTTCACAGCCTTGGTTGAAGAAGAAAAAAACGAAAAATGCGGAAGAAGCTGTTAGCATATAATTGGAACGGTCATCATGGCTTATGATGACCGTTTATATTTGTTTGTGATTATCTCTTGTTTACAAAATGTACTTCTTAAATCCGACCTCTTTTTATTGTCCCAACTAAAACAGTAAAAACAGTAATTGCAGTTAAAACAGTCAGCTCTGAAATTTGATTGGCTCGAAAGAAGTATTGGATTCGTTGTTCTTTTATGATCATTTCACCAGCTGTCCATGCTAGAAGTCCGGCACCAATAAAAATAATGATTGGGTATTTATTAATGATTTTTAGAAATAGTTCACTAGCAGTTAAAATGATTGGAATGCTTAACATAATGCCCACTATTATGAGCGGGAGATTACTATCTGCGATGGCTGTTAAGGCTAGTACATTATCTAAGCTCATGATAACATCTGCAAATACGATTATCGTAACTGCTTCCTTTAAGGATTCACCGCTTTTTACCGAATGATTCTCTTGGTTATCTACAAGTAATTTATAGGCAATGTAGACAAGTAGAATTCCACCAATTAAGTGAATAAATGGCATTTTTAGTAAATGGATCATGATAAAGGTAAACAAAACTCTCATGCTAATCGCACCTGCAGTTCCCCACCAAATCGCCTTTCGTTGTATCCCATTTGGTAAGCTACGACTAGCCATTGCAATTACAATGGCATTATCCCCGCTTAATAAGAGATTAATCAATAAAATTTGGATCATGGGTTCCATATATTCCACTGTTTAAGCCTCCCTGTTTGCAGAATGAATGTTTGTCCAAAATAGGGCTTACTCCACATTTTTATGTAGAAAGGGAGGCTGTGAGAACGATTTTTTTGGTGAAAAAAAAAAACCTAGCAAGAAATTGCATGCTAGGTTTCAATCAGCAAATAGGATTATCTAGTCAGTTAAAGGAACGGTGATCTCAAACTCCTCTAATACAGTAGGAGCAACCTCCCTTTTTCTAGTTCCAATATACATATCGCCTTTCTTTGGAAAACCTCTAACGGTTAATGTAAATTGCGGCTCTCCATTAACATATTCAACCTCAGAAATATCTTCATAACCATAAAAATTGGGCTGTTCTGTATGGCTAACGTAAACATCGTTTTGAAGATGTGGAAATTCTCCCAATGGCTGGAAGGTTACTTTTACCTCATCGCCTTGTTGATTTACATCTAACACTTTTATATCACCCAATTCACCTTGGGAAAGTGTCATAGGTTCTTCTGTCCATTTTTTACTATATTGTGTTGAATCTTCATGGAATATATCATGATTAAGAAGATATGGTCGTATGGTTATGAATTCTGATTCATGTTCAATAGGATTAAAAAACTGCTTAATATCAACATGTAAGTATCCATCGTATATTGGACCTCCAAAACCTGTAGGGATATTACCTAATACATTTCCGTTTGAATCTATTACTTGAAAATCAAAATGCTCTTCTTCCCATAGTTTCGTTTTTATCTTAGCTTTAATATTTACCGAAGTAGTTAATGGAGATACAGATACATCCTCATAAGTCAGCGTAATTTCATCGCTCTTAAAAGTTTTATCTAATACAACGGTATTTGTATCTATATTTCGCTTAACCTCTATCTGTCCATCTTCTTTCACCCACGTATAATCCGATTTAAATCTTAAGTTAAACGCTTTAGGCAACGACTCATCTGGAGATAATTTCATCACTCCAACAATTGACCCATCAGGCATTTTAGTTGATTGAATATTTAATTTCGGATTTTGAAGTAATTCTCCATTAACAAAAAATTTATTGACGATACCAAAAATATCATATGGACGTTGATGATCAGGATAAAAAGACTCATAAGGATCAACTTTAAACTCTAATGCAATTCTTGAACCATCATAAATGTATTTCGTAAAAGTTACCGTTTTCCCCTCAATATCAATAACTTCATACATGGGCGTACCGAGACCCTCTTTTTCTGCATGTTGGATGCCTTCATCACCGAACTTCTCAAATAAAGAACCAATAATAGGTATACCCTTCAGCGTATCTGCAAATGCAGGAGAAAGAAAGGAGCCTCCGACTAAAATGGAAACTGCTATAACCGCAGCGGCCACAGAATACATCCAAACAGGCTTTTTCTTCTTTCTAGGCAATTGGTGAAATGTAGATTGTATCCTTTTTTCAATTTGATCTGGTAAAGGACCATTCACGTAATCCTTTACATCGTTTTCCCATTTTTCCATTGTAATCCCTCCTTTTTACTAAAAAAATGTCGTCCATATTCTCGTGCGCGACGCAATCTTGTTTTTACTGTGTTTTCTGGCATGTCGTAAATGGCAGCGATGTCTTTTATTGTTAGATCTTCTATGTAGTATAAGGATAAAATTTCGGCCTGTTCTTTTGGAAGCTGGCGAAGTAATTGGCGAACCTCCACTTTTTCAAAGCCATAATCATCTGATTGCATGAGGTCATAATTCTCAAGAGTAGTCACTTTTTTCCGTTTTCGAATCAGTTGATAAGACTCATTTTTTACGATTCGCATGAGCCATGTTTTAAAGTAAGCAGGTTCTTTCAATGTTTGAATGGAATCAAATGCTTTTAAAATGGATTCTTGCATAACATCTGCACAATCTTCATCATGATGCACGATTGCTTTTGATACACGATACATGAGGAGTTTATATTCACTTATTATCCGTTCAAATGCTTCTACATTTCCTTTTTGTGCTTTTTTTACTTCTTTTTGAAGGTTCATGTCGTCCTCCTTTCTGCATAGTCACTCTATTAGATAAACGAATCGGACTTCAGGTTTCATTAATTTGTATAATTATCTCATAATGATGGCAAATAAAGTAAAAGTAAAAATAAAAACCCCCCTGCAACATATGCAAGGGGGAAAGCGTTATTTAGCTTTTAATTCATCTTCCGTAACCCACATGTGATTTTTTATTTCCTCGCCACTTTTCTTGGATACATAATTAATCATATAGACTGTTGTTTGTTCGGCTGATTCAATTACGGCAGTAGCGCCATCCATACCGATCATATGCTTTGCATTTAATGTAACTTCAGTACCGGGCTCAAGCGGCGCATCTCCTGCATCCTCTAATTCTTCGTGCACAACCCATTTATGATTTTCCACCTTCTCTCCACCAGAAGTGGGAGTGTAGGTAACGGCATATACAGTAGTATCATATGCACCTACTATAGTTGCCTCTGCACCATTCATACCTTCCATATGATCTGCTTCGATTATGGCGGTACTACCGATTGGATATGTTGGATCCTCTGCTTGTTTTAAGTTTTCAGGAGCCTCACCAGAATGGCTGTGTTCCCCATCTTGATCGGATTCCGTTCCTTCTGTTCCTTCATTTTCTTCATATTGTTGTCCTGTATCTGGATCTACCCCATCATTATCATCAGTTGTGCTAGTACATGCAGTTAAAAGTAATACAAAAATAAACATTGCTGGCCATTTATAAATTGACTTCATCTATGTCCCTCCTAGTAGGTTTCTGTTTACTAGTGTTTATTTTTTTTCTTAATTGCATTCATAAAAAGTGTGTAATTCTGATTGTTGGGGATGATTATCTTCTAGGAACAATGGGGACAAAGAGAATAAGGGCGTCTAGTTAGACAAAATTGGTATATACATGTAAAATTGGAATGTTTCAACCATTTTTTTGAATTATCTTTATTTTAAACGTGAGGCCATACTGTAGGTTGGGAAGGAGAAAGCTATGCATACAAAAAATAGAGTAGTAATAGTCTTATCAGCATTTGTTCTATTAGCATCTTTTATTATTCATTTTCTTCACCGTGTCTTAAATATATCGGAAATATGGGGACATCCCATGTCTCAGCAAGTTGATTTTGTAACAAACATCTTCTTAGTGATACCTATTGTATTATTTATTGTCACAATTCTGTTATACCGTATGAAGAAGGATCATCCGATCGTCCCGTTAATGAACACACTTACCATAACATTCAGCAGTATTTCCATAATTGCTGGTGGAGAAGGAATGGTGGAGTACCATTTTTCAATTTTTATGGTAGTTGCTATTATTGGATATTATGAAAAGATAAGTTTAGTTCTAGTTATGACGATCGTATTTGCATTGCAGCATTTAGCTGGATTCTTTTTTATTAGTGAATATGTTTTTGGGACGGATTCCTATCCATTTTCGATGATTGTTATTCATGCCTTATTTTTACTCGGTACTTCTGGAGCAATCATTTGGCAGACGAAGCATAAAAATAAGTTAATAGANNGATTTGAATGAAAATGAAAGAAAGCAAATCATTTTAAATGGAATGATTGAAAAATTATCGATTACTTCTACTAAATTATTGGACTCCTCCGCAAAATTAAAAGGCAATTATGAGGAAAATAAAGTAACCCTTGAAGATATCGTTTCGCAAATTCAACATATCTCAAGTGGTGCTAATAACCAAAATAAACAGGTAATCGAAAGCTCAAATGTGATTCAGGAAATAGCAGCTGGCGTACAACAAATTGCAAAAACATCAACCGATGCCTCCCAAAAGTCACTAAAAACAACAGAAGAGGCAACTGGTGGTAACGAGATTATTCAACAAGCTGTTGAACAAATGAATTCCATAAGAGAATCGGTTGGAAATTCATCTGAGAAAGTGAAATCATTAAATAACCGTTCAAGTGAAATTGGCAAAATTGTAAATTTAATTACTGATATTTCGGAACAAACAAATTTACTTGCTTTAAACGCGGCTATTGAGGCGGCAAGGGCAGGTGAGCACGGAAAAGGTTTTGCTGTTGTTGCGGAAGAGGTGAGGAAATTAGCAGACCAATCAGCTGGGTTTGCAAGCGAAATTACGAGTCTGGTTCATGCCATCCAAGAAGATATTGATACGTCAGTCGATTCCATGGGTCAAGTGCAAGGTGAGGTTCAGCGTGGTTTAGATATTGTACTAGAAGCAGGGGAGAACTTTGACAAAATAGACACATCAATTGATCAAGTAGCCGAACAAATTAAACATATATCCTTTGCGGCGGAAGAGGTTTCTGTTGCAGCGGAGCAAGCGTCGGCATCTATTCAGGAAATGACATCCTTTACAGAAGAAACAACCGAGAAGACGCAACATGTTGCCCTATCCTCTGAGGCGCAGCTTTCCTCTATTCATTTTCTATCGAGCTTAATTACGACATTAAATGAAATTGCGATTGAATTAGAAGAATTAATTCGAGAGACAGAGGAATTAAAATAATCTTAAATTTGAGATAATGAAACATCCACTATAGTGTGGGTGTTTTTCTTTTCGTTCGGAAACATAGTTCATTTGCTCCATTCATTTTCTTGAAAAGCTCTTGTGTGTTTTACCTTACTTTTAAATTAAAAATTTACAAATATAGGAATTTAATATTACATATAGATAACATTTCCTTTTCACTTAAAATTTGCACTAAAAATTACCTAACATTAATGGTATTATAGAAAAGTATTTCTCTTCATGGTGTTCAATCGGTTCACTGTGTCTCAAGTAGAAACAGTTTATATATAGAAGGTGTAACAATATGATAAAACGAATACTACTACTCACTATATTAATGATGTCCCCGCTCGCCATGTCTCCAAAAATATATGGAGAAACGGATGAGCCAAGTATTACAAGCGAAACTGCCGTTTTAATGGATGCGAAAACGGGAGCCATTTTATATGAAAAGAATGCAGAGCAGGCGATGTATCCTGCTAGCTTAACAAAAATTGCTACAGCTATATATGCGATTGAAAATGGTAATTTAGAGGATGTTGTAACAGTTAGTGAAAATGCTATTGATGTTGAAGGGACAACCGTTTTTCTAGAAGAAGGAGAGCAAGTACCATTAAAAAAGCTCATTCAAGGATTATTAATAAACTCCGGAAATGATGCAGGTGTTGCGATTGCTGAACATTTAAGCGGTAGTGTGGAGCAATTTTCCAAAGATATAAATGCATACTTACGTAATACAGTAGGTGTGAAAAATACAACTTTTAAAAACCCGCATGGTTTATTTAATTATGAACATGTAACGACGGCGGAAGATTTGGCGTTTATTACGAAATATGCGTTGCAAAATGAATTATTTCGAGAGATTTTTGGAACTGTCCAGTTAGATTGGGCTGGGAAGTCGTGGGATACGACACTAATAAGTCATCACAAAATGCTAAAAGGTGAGATAACTTATGATGAAGTTACTGGTGGAAAAACTGGTTATGTGGATCAATCAGGGCATACGTTAGCAACTTCAGCTAGTGGTAATCGAATTCATTTAATAGCCAGTACGATGAGAAGTAATACACAAACAGAAGCGTACTCGGATACTGCAACATTATTGGATTACGGGCTTGCCAATTTTGAGACAGCTGTATTAGAAGGCGGATCTGTGGTAGAAGTAAATAATCAAGGTTATCAAATACCGAGCGAAGTATATTATACAAAGCGTATAGGGGAAGAAATGCAGTCTAGTGTCACACCTAATGGCGAGCTGCAGTTTAGCGATGAAAACGAGGAGGTAATGGGTAGTTATCCCTTAGAAGCGATTGCCAAAAAGGAAAATGTGCTTGCAGCAAAGGATAAAATAAATGAATCTAGTCCATTGAAGTCAACATTATTATATGCAGGTATAGGTATTATTGGATTTTTAATAATTGCAGCGCTTCTTCAGAAAAAGAAAAGAAGAAGAAGTCGTCAATTTTATGGACAGATGTGAGAAAGGAACCACCTTTTATTAGGTGATTCCTTTTTAGTTTATTTTTCTTTTCGATTGATATCTGTAATTTCCTCTGAGGTTTCTGTTTGGTAACGGAAATGTCCTGGTACTTGAGTTGTTTCATCATGATGATCTTCCAGCACATTGTTTTGTACATATTTGTGGAAGAAATACTCAAATACCGCAACCCCTGCAGCAGCAATAAGAGAAGCCGTAAATAAATCATCGATTGGGGTCATGTTTTCGGCCATCAGCCAAATTACAAACAAAGCTAAACCAAAGTCAGCAATCGTAGCTATTGTATTATTTGTGAAACGCAGGATAAGCAAATCCCCAACGATATAGGATACAAATCCTAATACGAATGAAATGGTAAAGATATCTCCAACAGAAAGGTCGTATATACCACCCATGATTAGCCACAAAAGCACGAATGAGGATACTAATTTAATCGCTAACGCCATTAAATGTCTCAAATTCACTCCTCCTTCATGTTTAAAATGAACATCCCTAATCGAAAATATGTGTGCCAATTTGAGGGATAGAGAGCTGGAGACTCGACGCATTTCGACAAATATCGGGGAGTGACAGGCACCCCCTACTCCACCAAACGGAGGCTTTTTTCTTTTGGGGATTTTAGTATTTTGTCTAGGATTGTTTCGACATAGTTGGAAAAGGCCGATTGAGTTCGTTGTCTTGGTCTAGGTAGATCTATTTCTTGGTTGAGTTCAATCTTTCCATCGCGAATTAATATGACGCGGTCAGCGAGTGTGACAGCTTCTTCAACATCATGTGTAACAAGTATGGAGGTTATCTTTTTCTCACTCCAAATTTCTTCTATTAGATGTTGCATTTCGATTCTTGTTAAAGCATCTAAAGCACCAAGGGGTTCATCAAGCAGCAGCAATTCCGGTTTATGAACAAGTGCTCTTGCCAATGCAACACGTTGCTGTTGTCCTCCAGAAAGCCTTGATGGCCATTCGTCTTTTTTCTCTTCAAGGCCAACTTGTTTCAAGGATTCTAAGGCAACCGATTTCCATTTGCCAGATAATCCAATTCCAACGTTATCAATAACCTTTTTCCAAGGTAGAAGTCTCCCATCCTGGAACATAATACGTGCATCCTTATTTAATGACGTTAGTTTCTTTCCGTTAACATATAAAGTACCTTCGTCATAATAATCCAATCCTGCAATTAGTCGTAGTAATGTGCTTTTCCCACACCCACTTTTACCAACTATTGCAATAAACTCCCCTTTTTTTACCTCTAAGTCAATTCCTTTTAGTACAGTTAAGTCCCCAAAGGATTTTTGCAATTGACTTATTTTAATATGGGTATACGCTAAATCAGAAACCAATTTTTATCCTCCTTATTTCATCAAAAGTTCCATTTTAGCCATCTTCTTTCAAAGAATCTCGCAATCATGTCGGAAAGCTTTCCAAACAAGGCATATAGTACAATACTTAGAACAATAATATCCATTTGCATAAATTCACGGGCATTCATGGCCATAAAGCCTATTCCTGAATGTGCAGATATGGTTTCGGCGACAATTAATGTCAGCCACATGACCCCTAAGGAAAATCGTATACCTACTAGCACTGAAGATAAAGCCCCTGGGAGGATAACCGAATAAAATAGTGAAAATCCTTTCAAACCATAGGCTCTCCCCATCTCAATAAGCCCTTTATCAACATACTTAATTCCATGGTACGTATTGATGTAGACTGGAAACATGACCCCAATAGCAACTAAAAATACCTTCGATGTTTCGTCAATTCCAAACCATAGAATGACCAGAGGAATTAAAGCCAGATGGGGTATGTTTCTTAACATTTGAATGGAGGTATCAATTAGCAAATCCCATGTACGGAACAATCCATTTAGAAGTCCTAATATAAATCCAATGGCTCCCCCTATAAGGAATCCTAATAAAGCTCTCCAAAGACTTATGGAGAGATGCTCCATAAGCTCGCCAGATTGAAATAAAGATACACCGGC
>JACYYJ010116375.1_pt3 | contig 19024 bp, 20 predicted proteins | sample 8236861 | NCBI WGS metagenome assembly JACYYJ01 (sample SAMN14103086, study PRJNA606662) | landfill metagenome | isolation source: landfill solid waste | place: India:New Delhi, Okhla landfill site | collected 2017-11-05
TTCGAGAGTCCCCGCGAGATCAAGATGACCGTGGACATCGGGCGGCGGTTCCCGCTGCACGCGGGCTCGTCGGGCAAGGTGATCCTGGCGTGCCTTCCCGAGGAACGCCGGGAAGCCATCCTGGCCGACGACCTCGCCACGCTCACCGACCGCACCGTCACCTCCCGCGACGAACTGCGCGACCAGCTCACGCAGATCGCCGAGGAAGGGGTCGCCGTGTCGCTCGGCGAACGGCAGAGCGGAGCGGGCTCGGTGGCGGCGGCGCTGTTCGGGCCCGACGGCGAGATCCACGGCGCCATCAGCATCTGCGGGCCCGAGTACCGGTTCACTCCCGACCTGATCGACCGCTACCGCACGCTGGTGCGCGACGCGGTGACCGAGATCCAGCAACACTGGGGCTGGGTGCCCAAGTCCTGACGCGAGCGCCGTCGGGTGCGGGGTTGTGGGCGCCGCTCATGCGACACCCACAACCCTCGGCTCACCTACCGCGACGCACGTAGTCGCCCCGCGGGTCGCCGACGACCTTGCCGTCGGCGTACACGTGGTTGCCCCGCACGAACGTGTCGGTGACCTTCGCCGACATCTCGAAGCCCTCGAACGGCGAGTACTCCTGCGTCGACTCGGAATCCGCCGCGCGCACCGTCCACGACACCGTCGGATCGACCAGCGCGATGTCCGCGTCGTAGCCCTCGGCGATCGTGCCCTTGCGCCGCAGCCCGTATCGCTGGGCGGGGTTCCACGCGGTCAGCTGCGCGATGCGCTGCAACGACAGTCCGCGCTTGGTGCCCTCCCCGACCAGGCCGGGCAGCAGGTACTCGGCCCCACCGAAACCGGACTTGGCGAGGAACACGTCGTCGCGGTCGTCGCCGAACTTGACCTCGTCCCGGCAGCACGCGTGGTCGCTGACGATCCAGTCGACCTCACCCGCCAGCACGTGCCGCCACAACGCCTCCACGTCGTCGCGCTCGCGCAGCGGCGGGTTGACCTTGCCCCCGATGCCGCTGGCCGTGTCCACATCGGCCAGCAGGTGCCCGACGGTGACCTCCCGGCGGAAGTCGACGTGCGGGAACGTCCGCTGCATCCGCAACGCCGCGTCGAGCGCCTTCTCCGAGGTCAGGTGCAGGAGGTTGATGTTCGGCAACCCGGTCTCGTGCGCGAGGTAGGAGGCGATGGTGACCGCCAGCCCCTCGGAGTGCGGCGGGCGGGACGCGCTGTAGGCGCGCAGGCCGGACAGCGAGTCGTCCTGCTCGACGAGCTTCGTGTACGCCGTCATGATCTCAGCGGTCTCGCAGTGCAGGGACAACGACACGTACGGCGCGTACTCGGTGAGCACCTCACGCGCCTTCTGCACGCCGCGCATCACGAACTCGAAGTGCGCGAGGTCGTAGCGTTCGTCCGGCGGGATCATGAGGAAGTCGCTCTGGCTCGCCGAGCGGCCGTGCAGGCCGTGGCTGCCGTAGAACATGAAGATCTTGAACGACGTGACGCCGTGCTCCTCGACGAGATAAGGGATCTCCTCGATGTGCTGCGACATCATGGGCGCCAGGTGGAACGCGTAGTCCACGTAGGAGCGACCCGCGGTGGCGGACAGGACCTCGGGGAAGAACTCCCGGTAGCTGCCGCCCTTGTTCAGGTAGTACTGCCCGGTGCGCATGTAGGTCAGTGCGGTCGTCACGCCGCCCTGCGCCGAGGCGCGGCTCTCGGTGCGGGCGTCGGTGGACAGCTCGTTGTAGATGCCCCAGTGCTGGTGAGCGTCGACGACACCGGGGAACGCCAGGAGCCCCCGACCGTCGACCACTCTGGCCGCATCGGCGCGGTCGAGGTTCGGGGCGACCCGCGCGATCACACCGTCGTTGACGGCGATGTCGGTGACCGTGGGCTCGGTGCCCTCCGGGGCGTCCGGTCGCACCGCTCGGACGTTGGTGATCAGTAGTTCCGTCGTGGCCATGTTCTCGCTCCTCACTCGCCCGTTCTCAGCTCGCTCGCCACGTGGTCGGCGGCCAGATAGGCCAGCCCGAAGGCCGGCAGAAGTCCGTTGCCCGGCAGGTAGCCCGCGGCACCGTGACCGGAGATTCCGGCCGCCGCTCCCCCCGCCGCGTAGAGACCGGGAATGGGCCGGTCGTCGGGGTCCACCACGGCGGCGTGCTCGTCGACGAGGAGGCCGCCCTGGGTGTGGAAGAGGGCCGGCACCACACGCACCGCCGCGTACGGCGGCTCCAGCGAGTGCGCCCAGTTCGTCCGCCCGAACTCGTCGTCCCGCTCGCCCCGGGCCGCTTGCCCCGACCCGCGCAGTTCCGCGGCGAGGGCGGCGGCGGGGACATCGAGCGCCGTGGCGAGGCCGTCGATGTCGTCGGCCCACACGAGCGCGCCGGACGACACGGTGTCGCGGTAGTCCTGGAACGCGAGGCACCGCTTGTGAATGGTCTCGTCGAGGACGATCCACCCGGTCGCTCCGGGGCGGGCCGCGAGCTCCGCCGCGTACTCCGAGTAGCCGCGGGTCTCGTCGCCGAAGCGGCGGCCGGTGCGGTCGACGAGCACCCCGCCGTGGATGATCGTCGCCCAGCCCACGAGCGTGCCCGCGGCGGGCGACACGGCGCCGTGGCCCTGGTAGGCGTCGAGGAAGCCCGTCGCCGCGCCCAGCTCTGCGCCGATGCGCAACGCGTCTCCGGTCGACTGTTCGCCGCCCTGGTAGAGCGCACCGGCGATCTCGGGGAGGTACCGCTCGACGAGCTCACGGTTCGCGCCGAAGCCGTTGGTCGCGAGCAGGACGGCGCGGGTGGGGATCTCCTCCTCCGTGCCGTCCGGGTACCGCACGACACCCGCCCGCACCGCCCCGTCCTCGCTCGTGCGCACGCCCACGAGCCTGGCCGGAGCGAGCAGGTCGATGTTCGGGTGGGCGTCGACCTCGCGCGCCAGGTGGTCCACCACACCCGAGCCGTGCCTGCCGGGGATCGAGTGGCATCGGGGCACCGCGTGGCCGGGATAGTTGAAGTCGGTGACCAGCGACAACGGCAGTCCCACCGAGTCGGCGAGCCACTCCACCAGCGGCGCGCTCACGTCGGCGAGCGTGCGCGCCAACCGGGCGTCGGCCTGCCCGCCGGTCTTGGCCATGATGTCGGCGACGAAACCCTCGGGGGAGTCGTCGATTCCTGCCTCGGCCTGCCATCGCGACCCGGCGCCGGGGAACATCGCCGTGGACATCGACGTGTTGTTGCCCCGCCGGAAGTGTGGGCTGGCCTCGACCACCACCACGGAGAGTCCCCGCTCGGCGGCACGCAGCGCCCCGGCGAGTCCGCCCCCGGCACCCGCCACGAGCAGGTCTGGGCCCACGAAGTGCGTCATCGGCGACTCCCGTGCTCGATCTTCAACAGGCGCAGGGCCAGGGCGGTGGGGTCCACGACCCGCGCGGGCAGCGCGCCGGGCTCGGCGGGCTCGACGTCGACGGCCGAGCAACCGTTGAGCACGGCGACGGCGCCGGAGCGGGCGAGGCCGTCCACCGCCCGCGCGAGCGCGGTGTTCCACGCCGCCGTGTCCGCGATCGCCTCGAAGGGCAGGTCGAGCACGGCGATCCCGGCAACGTAGTCGCCGAGGCCGTAGGCCTTCAAGCGTTTCCCCAGTTCCGTGGCGATGGCCTCGTTGCGCACGACCGCCCCGAAGCACTCCCCCGACGCCGCGAGGTGCCCGGCCGCGAGCTTCAACAGCCCGTGCACACGCGGGCTGCCGGACGAAACCCGCTCCGGCACGCCGGGATCGAGTACGCAGTCGGGGAACACGACGTCGTAGCCGGCATTCGCTGCCGCCAGCGCCGCGGAGACCTCCCGCTCCGAGTCGCGGACGTGCTGTTCGTCGTCGAGGGAGACCGGCGCCGCCGCGCCGACGTCACGGAGCTCGATCGACAGGCCCGGCGGTGCGAGCCGGTCGTAGCGGGCCTGCCGCCGGACGACCTCGTGGTCCGGCAGGTGGATCGGCGTCACCGCGAGGGCACGCACTCCGGCACCTCCTCGTCTCCGGCGAGCGCGCGCAACGCCTCGCCGGTCCGCGGCAGCGCGGGAAGACCGTGGGCCAACCGCACCGCGTGTTCCAGCACTGCAGACCGCTCGGGAAGCCACGCCGCGAGCATCGCCACGACGTCGGCCTCGATGAGCGGGTGGTGGTCGGCGTCGCCGACCGGGTTCGGCACCTCGACGGTGCGGGCGGAGCCGTCGGTGTAACGCGCGGTGACCCGGACGGCACGTTCGTCGGGCAGGCGCGCGGTCAGGTCGTCCGCGGGCACCACGTGCACCCGGCGAGCCAGTGACCGCACCCGCTCGTCGGTCAGGCGTTCCGGCGCGTACGCGGACGGCCCGACCTCGCCGGTGAGCGCCGCGACCGCCACGACGAACGGGGTGGAGAACATCGCCGACAGGCGGTTGTCCCAGTCGGTGCGCGCGAGTCCGGCGCCGAGTGCGTGGGTCTCCACTCGCACGTCGCGGAGCTCACCGTGTTCGCGCAGGCGCAGCACCGCGTCGGCGGCGGGGTGGGTGAACGAGCACGACGCGTGCCGCTTGAGATAGCCGCGGGTGATCTGCCACGACCGGCCGAGGTCGGTGACCAGCTCGTCCGGGTCGAACTCCCCCAGCAGCGTGCCCAGCGACAACGCCGCCGTGCCGGTGTTGCGTGCGACTCCGGCCGCGGCGAGCCGGGCCGCGGCGAGCCCCGAGGTGTTGGCCGCGCCGATCCACGCGTCGCGCACCACGTTGCCGTCGAGGGCGGAGTCGAAGTGCCCGGCGATGGGCATCCCGGCGGCCGTGTCGATGGCCGCCGCGCACTCCCGCGGCCCGAGCCCGAGCAGGCGGGCGCACCCCGCGGCGGCCCCGGCGACTCCCCAGCTCCCGTGCGGGTGCGCGCCGGGGACGAGCCGGGTGGCGCGGCCGAACCGGGCCGCGACCTCGTAGGCCGCGAGCAGCGCGGCGGCGGTCTCGGCTCCGCTGCTGTCGCGCTGTGCCGCCAGAGCGAGCACGGCCGGGAACCCGTGCGCGGCGGGATGTCCCTTGGCGTACTTGTTACCCTCGTCGAGTTCCAGCGCCACGAGCGCCGTCGCGTTGAGCCAGGCGGCGGCGTCCACCGTCGTGTGCCGCCCCGCGCCGACCAGCGGCGCCGGGCCGGGCGGGGTGTCCCACGCGGACCGCAGGGCGCGGTGCTCGTCGAGCACGGCGCCGAGCGCCGTCACGCCGACGACGTCGAGCAGCACGAGCGCCAGGCGCCGCGACACGGTGTCGTCGACCGCGTTCATGTCCAGTGTGGACACCCAGTGTCCGAGTCGTTCCGTGGCCGCCCGGGCCCGTGCGGTGTCCGGCCCGGCTCCCGTCGTCAGCCCTGTCACAGCCCCAGGTACGCCTTCCGGACGCGACTGTCCTCGGACAGCTCCCTTCCGGTGCCCTCCAGCACCGTCGCTCCGCTCTCCAGGACGTAGGCGCGGTCGGCGATCCCGAGCGCCTGCCGGGCGTTCTGCTCCACCAGCAGCACCGACACGCCGGTGTCGCGGATGCGGCGGACGGCCTCCAACATGCTCCACGTCAGCTTCGGCGACAGCCCGGTGGAGGGCTCATCGAGCAACAGCACCCTGGGCGCGGCCATCAACGCCCGCCCGATAGCCAGCATCTGCTGCTGCCCGCCACTGAACGTCTGCGCGATCTGACCGCGCCGCTCGGCCAGCACGGGAAAGAGCTCGAACACCTCCCGCATGCGGGCCTCGGCCTCCGCCGCCGGACGCGTCCACGCCCCCATCCGCAGGTTCTCCTCGACCGTGAGGGTGCCGAACAGCGCCCGGTCCTCGGGTACGTGCACGAGCCCGTCGCGCACGAGCTGGTCGGCGCGGCGTCCCGCGACGGAGCTGCCGTCGAAGGTCAGCCGTCCCGACGTGGGCCGCAGTTGCCCGCAGATGGTGCGCAACGTCGTGGTCTTGCCCGCGCCGTTCGCGCCGACCAGCGCCACGATCTCGCCCTCACCGAGGTGCAGGTCGACCTCGTGCAGGATGCGCATCCGGCCGTAGCCGGCACACACCTTCTCAAGCGTCAGCATGCGTGGGCTCCTCACCGAGATAGGCGTCGATGACCCGGGGGTCGCTGGTGACCTCCTCCGGCGACCCGGTGGCCAGAACACGGCCCTGGTCGAGGACGAGCACGCGGTCGGAGAGCCGCATCACCGCGGCCATGATGTGCTCGATGAACAGCAGCGTCACGCCGTCGCGTTCGCGAAGCTGGGCCAGCAGCTTCAGCACCGGCTCCCGCTCCGAGGGCACCAACCCGGCGAGCACCTCGTCGAGCAGCAACACCGTCGGCCGCATTCCCAGGGCACGGGCCAGCTCCAACCGCTTCAGCCCGGCGGTGGGCAGTTCGGTGGCGAGCCGGTGTGCCCACGGCCCGAGCCCGACACGGTCGACCACCTCCTCCGCCCACCGGTGCAGCTGCCGTCGCGGCATCCGCCGGTGCTGGGCCGCCAGCGCCACGTTCTCCACCACCGTCATGCTGGCGAACGGCCGCATGAGCTGGAACGTGCGCACCATGCCGGCGCGGGCGATGCGGTCGGGCGAGTGCCCCGTGACGTCGCGCCCGTCGAACACCACACGTCCCGTGTCGGGCCGCAGTGCTCCGCAGATCACGTTGAACAGCGTCGTCTTCCCCGCGCCGTTCGGGCCGATGATGCCGACGACCTCGCCGCGCTCCACGGTGATGTCCACGTCGGACAGAGCACGCAGACCGCGGAACGCGATTCCGGCTCCGGTGATGTCGAGAATGGTCATCGACGCCTCCTAGCGAGCAGCGTTCCGACGATGCCCTTGGGCAGGAACCGGACGATGAGGATGAGCAGCACCGCGTACAGCATCACGTCGAGCCCACTGCGTCCTTGGAGGAAGGACAGGAACTCGGGCGGGGTGCGCAGCAGTGTGGCGGTGACGTCGCTGAGCGAGCCGACGATGATCGCGCCGACCACCGGACCCCAGACCGTGCCGATCCCGCCGATCACCACCGGCACGATCGCCTCGATCGACACCGCCGAGCCGAACGCGAGCTCGGGATTGATGAAGAGGTAGTACTGCGTGTAGAAGGAGCCGGCCACAGCGGTGATGGCCGCCGACAGCGCCACCGTGACGAGCTTGGACTGCATCACGGGTGTGCCGAGGGAGGCCGCCGCGAGCTCGTCGTCGCGCACCGCGGTGACGTAGCGGCCGGTGCGGGAGTGCAGGAAGACGATGCTGATCGCCACCGCGGCACCGGCGAGGACCAGCGCGACCCAGAAATAGGCGGGCGAGTCAGCGGGGAACTGCAACAACCACAGCGACGACTCCTGGATCAACGGCACCTGGTAGCCCATGGCGGAGTTGACGAAGTCACTGCTGGTGGCGATCAGCCGCAGCATCTCGGCGAACGCGAACGTCGCCAGCGCGAAGTAGGCGCCCTGCAACTTGTACCGGAAGGAGAAGTAGCCGATCACGACCGCGACGAAGGCCGCCACCGCCATGCCCGCGACCATGCCCACCCACGGTGAGACCCCGTGTTCGGTGAGCAGGTAGACGCTGGTGTACGCGCCGAGCCCGAAGTACGCGGCGTGGCCGAAGCTGAACATGCCGCCGAAGCCGCTCATGATGTTCCAGCCCACCGCCATGATCAGAAAGATCAGGATGCGGACCGCTACGGCCCCCAGCGCGGGCGGCAGCACCAGCGGCAGCGGAATCGCCACGACGACCAGCGCGGCCAGCACGGCGAGCTGCCGGTGCTCCGGACGCAGTGGAGGCGCCTTCGCCGAGCCGCCTGGCGCGGTGCCCGGCTTCGTTGCGGTGACACGCGTGGTCATGCGCTCCTCCCGAACAGTCCCTGCGGCCGGAGGAAGAGCACCACGACGAACACCACGAACACGCCGAGCAGCGAACTCTGCCCGCCGAGATAGATGGTGGTGAGCTGCTCGACCAGGCCGATCAACAAGCCTCCGACGAGGGCGCCCACGACGTTGCCCATGCCGCCGAGGACCACCACGACGAACGCCGTGATGTTGAACTGCGCGCCGAGCGTCGGAGTGATCGACAGCAGCGGCGCCGCCAGAACCGCCGCAGCGCCCGCGCACGCGGTGCCGATGGCGAAGGTCAGGGTGTGGACCCGCCGCACGTTGATGCCGACGAGTTCGGCGCCCGTACCGTTCGCCGCGACGGCGCGGATGGCGGTGCCGAACGTCGTTCGTTGCAGCAGCCAGTACAGCAGTGCTCCCAGCAGCAGCGCCCCGGCGAACGCGTAGAGCCGCCCGCCGGAGATCACGGCGCCGAACAGCGACACGCTGCCCTCCCCGGGGAGCGCGACGCTCTTGGGCTCGGCGCCGAAGAAGAACAGCAACCCGTTCTCCAGCAGCAACGACAGCCCCAGCGTGATGAGCAGCTGGTTCTCCAGCGACCCACCGCTCGACCCCGACAGCAACGTGCGGTGCACGGCGCCGCCGAGTGCGAACAGGACGGGCACGGCCACCAGCAACGCCAGGTACGGATGTGCTCCGGTGGCCTGCACCAGGCCGAACGCGAGGAACATCGCGACCGCCAGCAGCGCGCCGTGGGCGAAGTTGACGATGTCGAGAACGCCGAAGATGAGCGTCAACCCCATGGCGATCAGGCCGTAGAGCCCGCCCATCAGCAGTCCCGTGACCACCGACTGCCACACCACGAGCGGGCTGCCGGACTGCACCAGCGCCCACGCCACCGCCACGGCCGCCACGAGTCCGACAACACCGGCCCGCCGCAGGGCCACCGTCACGCGTCGCCCGCGTCCGGTCGCCGTCTCGGGGGCTGTCTCCTGTGGTGCGCTCGTTGTCTCGGTCATCACCACGCCACCTCGTATCGCGGTTCGGTCTCGGCCTTCTCCGGCGGGTAGACCTGTGTCACGCGGCCGTTCAGGACCTGGGTCAGCACCGGCACGGCGTTGCGGTTGTCCCCGTCGTCGCCGAAGCGGATCGGGCCGTCGCTCACGGTCAGCGGAGCTACTTCGGACTCGGCGATGGCGTCGCGTACCCGGGCGGGATCGGTGCTGCCCGCCTGTTCGACGGCCGCGGCGATCACCTGCACGGCGTCGTAGGCGAGCACCGCGCCGGTCCGCATCGGCGCGCCGTAGCGGCGCTCGTACTCCGCGCGCAACTCCGTGGTCTGCGGGTTGTTCGCGTCGTAGTGGTAGTTCGTGTTGAAGTACAGCTCGCTGCCCGCCCCCGCGTCGGACACGAACGTGGGTTGGTCGAACGCGCCGTTGGACACCCCCCACACGGCGTCGAGGTCCGGCTTCACCGAGGCGATCGCGCGGGAGATGAGCAGGCTGTCGCCGTAGTAGCCCGCTGCCGCGAGAACGTTCGCGCCCGACGCCTTCACCTGTGTGATCTGGGCGGTGAAGTCGGAGACGGTGGTGGCGTCGTAGCTGATGATCGGGTCCACCTCGATGCCCCGCTCACGCGCCGCCGCGGTGAACGCCTCCGCCGCCGCGGTGCCGAAGTCGGTCTGCTCGTGCAGGAAAGCCACCTTCTCGACGGGCCGCCCGTGCTCACGCGACACCTCGTCGAGGTACTGGGCCGCCGCCGTGGCGATGACGGTGCTTCCCGGCTGCACGCGGAACGAGTAGCGGTAGCCGTGGTCGAAGATCTCGTCCGCCGCGGTGACGTCCATGACGAACGGCACCTCGTTGCGTTCGGCCACCACGGCGACGTTGGTGCTCACCGCGCTCTGGTAGGTCCCGACGAGCCCGACCGCTCCCGCGGAGATCAGCCGTTGCGCCTCGCTCTGCCCGACCTGGACCTTGCCCTGGGTGTCACCGCTGACGAGCTCGACCTTGCGGCCTCCCAGCGACTCGATGCCGCCGTCGGCGTTGATGGCCTCGACCGCGAGTTCGGCACCGCGCCGCATCTGCAACCCGTCGACCGCGAACGAACCGCTGACCGGGTGCAGGGCACCGATCTTGACCGGACCGTCGTCCCGGCCGCCGGCCTCGCCTGCCGCACCAGAGGGGGCCGAACCGCCGCACGCCGCCGTCGCGAGCATCGCGCACGCCCCGAGCACCGCGAGAAGTCTGCGAGCCTTCATCGGACCTCGCTTGCGTTTCTCTCAAAGGAACAGTGGTGAATTGATGAGCCATCGTGACATCCACCGCATCGGCAGTCAACAACTCCAGCGCACTTGACTCACAAGCGCGATCAGTGCGAACTTGTGGACCAGCGCAGGGGATGCTCACCGCAACACACCGGTTACTCGCGTTCCCCTCGCCGAAACACAGGTGAAAGGCAGGTGCACCCTATGGCGGGGGCTTTGTCCGGGCTCCGGGTTCTCGACACAGCGACCCTGTTCGCCGGCCCACTCGCCGCGACGATGCTCGCGGACTACGGCGCCGAGGTCATCAAGATCGAGCACCCCAAGGGTGACCCGGTGCGCAGCCACGGCGCACATCGCGACGGCGTGGGCCTGTGGTGGAAGATGATCGGCCGCGGCAAGAAGACCGTCACGCTGTACCTCGGCTCCGAAGAGGGCCAGGAGATCTTCAAGCGCATGGTGGCCGACGCCGACGTCGTCATCGAGAACTTCCGGCCGGGCACGCTGGAACGGTGGGGACTCGGCTACGACGAGCTCAGCAGGATCAACCCGGGGTTGGTGCTCACGCGGGTGACCGGGTTCGGCCAGACCGGCCCGTACGCGAAGCGACCNNCCCGACGGGCCGCCGACGCTGCCGCCGTTCGGGCTCGCCGACGGCATCGCCGCACTCGCCACGTCGTTCGCCGTGATGACCGCGTTGCGGGCCCGCGAACACACGGGCCGGGGGCAGGTGGTGGACCTGGCGATCATCGAGCCGATCCTCACCGTGCTCGGCCCGCAGATCATCACCTACGACCAGCTCGGCACGTTGCAGGAACGCACGGGCAACCGCTCGCACAACAACGCGCCACGCAACACCTACCGCACACGCGACGGAAGCTGGGTGGCGATCTCCACCAGCGCCCAGTCGATCGCCGAGCGGGTCATGCGCCTGGTGGGGCGGCCCGAGTTCATCGACGAGCCGTGGTTCTCCTCGGGCGCCGAGCGCGCGAAGCACGCTGACGAACTCGACGAGGCCGTGGGCTCGTGGATCGCCCAGCGCGACCGCGACGAGGTGATCAGGGCGTTCGAGGAGGCGCAGGCCGCCGTCGCCCCGATCTACACCGCCGCCGACGTCGTCGCCGACCCCCAGTTCCAGGCGTTGGGCAGCATCGCGTCCCTGCCGGACGACGAGCTGGGCCGGGTGAGGATGCAGAACGTCCTCTTCCGGCTGTCCGAGACCCCGGGAGCCATCCGGTCGACCGGTGCCCCGCTCGGCGCGCACACCGAGGAGGTCCTCGGCCGGTACGGGGTCACGGAGGACGAGCTCGCCCGGCTGCGTGAACAGGGCGTGATCCGGTGATCCCTCCCCACCGGAGCTGGCTCTACGTGCCCGCCGACCGTCCGGACCGGGTCCGCAAGGCGCTTGCGGGCGAGGCCGACGCCGTGATCCTCGACCTGGAGGACGCGGTGGCGCCACGTAACAAGGACGCCGCACGCCACACGGTGCTCGACGTCCTCGCCGAGGGCCACGAGGTGTACGTGCGCATCAACGACCCGGCGAGTCCGCAGGGCACCGAGGACGTGCGCGCACTCGCCGCCGCGTCCTCGGCACCGGCCGGGGTACGCGTGCCCAAGTGCGAGGACCCCCACGAGCTGCATCGCGTGGCCGACACGCTCGGTGTGCCGGTGCTGCCGATCCTCGAATCCGCGCTCGGCGTCGAGAACGCGTGGGCGCTGGCCACCGCGCATCCTCTGGTCGGCGGCATCTCGCTGGGAGAGGCCGACCTGTCGGCGGACCTGCGTGCCACGGGCGACGACGTGTTGGCGTGGCCGCGTTCGCGCGTCGTCGTGGCCGCGCGGGCCGCCGGACTGCCGAGCCCGGTGCAGAGCGTGTGGACGGCGGTGAAGGACCTCGACGGCCTGCGGCGGGACACGCTCGCCTCGCGCCGCCGCGGGTTCTTCGGGCGCTCGGTGATCCACCCGGCACAGATTCCCGTGGTGCACGAGGCGTGTGCACCCGACCCCGACGAGACCGCGTGGGCCCGCTCGGTGCTGGACCGCCTCAGCGACAGCGGCGACGCGGCCTGGATCGACCACACAGGACGTTTCGTGGACAAAGCGATCGTGGAGCGGGCGCGGTGGCTCGTGACGATCGCGGACGGCGCACGCGCCGAGAAAGGCCGAGACCGATGACACGCACACAGGACCCGTTGCTGGCCGCCATCTCCGGCGGGGTGCGGTTGTTCGAGCTGGGACACCCGTTCTTCACGGGGATGCCGTGCTCACCCAACCACCCCGGCTTCCGGATGACCCTGATCCGCAGGCACGGCGACATGCTGCGCCCGGACGGCGGCTCCGCCGCCAACGAGATCATCGTCACGGGCGGCCACGTGGGCACCCACATCGACGCGCTCTCGCACGTCAGCCACGACGGCAAGCTGCACGGTGACATCGACGCCGCGCAGGCCCAGCAGGGCGGCACGTTCCAGAGCCACGGCGCGGAGAACCTGCCCGGCCTGCTGCGCCGAGGCGTGCTGCTCGACGTCGCCGCCGTGCACGGCGTCGCGATCCTCGACCCCGGCTACGGCGTCACGGCCGCCGACCTCGACGCCGCCGCGGAACTCGCGGGCACCGAGCCCGGTGAGGGCGACGTGGCACTGGTGCGCACCGGATGGGCGCGCAACTTCGGTGACCCGACGACGTACCTGGGCAAGCAGACGGGCGTGCCCGGCGTGACCGTCGAGGCGGCCCACTGGCTGGCCGAGCGCCGCGTCGTCGCCACCGGCGCCGACACCACCGCCTACGAGCAGATTCCGGCGGGCGCGGGGCACGCGGTGCTGCCCGTCCACCGGGTCCTGCTGGTGGAGTCGGGCATCTTCATCATGGAACACCTGAACCTGGAGGACGTGGCCGAGCAGGGCGTGCGCGAGTTCGCCTTCCTACTGGCCCCGCTGCGCATCACCGGCGGCACCGGCTCGCCGATCCGCCCGCTCGCGGCGGTGAGCGCATGAGCGCGACGGTGGTGCAGCGGCTCGCCGAGCTGGCCGACTCGGTGCGCCGCGAGGGACTGCCCGACGAGTTGCGCGCGGACGCGGCCCGCCGGGTGCTCGACGTGCTGGGCAACAGCCTCGCGGCCACGGCGGAACCGCCCGCGGCCGCGGTGGGCGCGCTCGTGCGCGAGTGGGGCGGCGAGGGGCGAGCCACCGGTATCGGCACCGGCACCCGGCTCCCCGAACCCAGCGCCGCTCTGCTGAACGGGACGTTGGCCCACTCGCTGGACTTCGACGACACCCACCTGCCGTCGGTGCTGCACCCGTCGGCGTCGGTCGTGCCCGCCGCGCTCGCCGTGGCGGAGGCCCGCGACGTCTCCGGCGCGCGCCTGCTGGACGCGATCGGTGTCGGCGTCGAGGTGGCGGTACGCGTCGGCATGGCGGGTTACGACCGCGAGCTGGGCAACTCGGTGTTCTTCGAACGCGGCCTGCACGCCACCGCGATCTGTGGTGCGCTGGGCGGCGCCGTCGCCGCCGCGATGCTGTCCGATCTGGACGCCGACCGCATCGCCGACGCGGTGGGCATCGCGGCGAGCATGGGGTCCGGGCTGCTGGAGGCGAACCGCACGGGCGGCACCGTGAAGCGTGTGCACTGCGGCTGGGCCGCACACGCGGCGGTGACGGCCGCGGGACTCGCCCGCACCGGCATCACCGGCCCGCCCACGGTGCTGGAGGGGCGGTTCGGCCTGCTGCAGGCGTTCTGCGGCGACCAGGTCGATCTGGACGCGATCACCGACGGCCTCGGTCGCCACTGGGAGCTGCCGGGGATCTTCTTCAAGCCGTACCCGTGCAACCACTTCACGCACGCCGGGATCGACGCGGCACTACGGCTGCGGGAACGCGGCGTGGACCCGGCCGACATCGAGGAACTCGAACTCGGTGCGCCCACGGCCGTGCTTCGCACCATCGGCGAGCCGCGCGAGGACAAGATCGCGCCCAAGTCGGGCTACCACGCGGCGTTCTCCGGCCCGTACACGGTCGCGACGGCCCTGCTCGGTGGCGGTGGCCTGGGAGTCTTCCACGACGACTTCACCGACGAAGCCGCCGCCGACCCCGAGCGGCTGGCGTTGGCGGCGAAGGTGACGTGCGTGCCCGACGACCGGTGCGACGAGATCTTCCCGCACCAGTTCCCGGCCGTGTTGCGCGCACGACTGCGCGACGGCACCCGCCTGGAGGAGCGGGTGGAGGCCAACCGGGGCGGCAGCGACAACCCGCTGTCGGCCGACGAACTGGCCACGAAGTTCCGGCTGAACGCCACCCGCGTGTTGTCCGAGGAGCAGGCGAGCCGGGTCACCGAGCTGACCTACGCACTCGCGGAGCTGCCGACGGTGAGCGAGCTGACGCAGCACCTGTGAGGTGGCGCCGGGGCGGTCGGCACAGCGTCGTGTCGGCCGCCCCGTCCGTGCCCGAACTCCTGTCGCCACTGAGAAAGAATCAACCGCGACGGCCACGTAGCCTGCGGCGCCGTCGGCGAGGCCGCGCCAGGTGGCCACGCGCGTAGAGCCAGGTCTCGAATCGGTTCAGGTCGGCCCTGAACGACGAGTCAGCCGGTTTCGGGTGGTCGAGTGCCCACTCGTCGAACCGGAGGGCGAACTGCGATCCGAGTCGGTCCACCAGATCGGGTCGCAGCTTCGCGGCCACGGACCGGCGTTTCACCAGCAACGACCGGGCCTCGACAGCGATCCGGTGAGCGTCGAACCCGGCCGGCACCACGTCCCCGCTCAGCAAAGCCTGCACGAGCTCCCGTTGCCGCGCAGCCAGTCTCGTCCGTCCCGGCCCGTCCTCGCCGCGCTCGCCGGGCGTGGGAGGGTCGGACTCCTCCCGCATCAGGTCTGCTCGGCCGCTGCGACCACGGCACGGATCGCGGCGAGTTCGGTGGCCAGTTCGGTGTCCGACGGATAGTCGTCGTCTCGTTCCAACATGACACCCGGCGGGTCGGTGCGCGCACACAGCAGCGCGAGCGTGTCGAGCACCTCCTGAGGCACCGCGTGCCTGTGGGTGTCGTGGTAGAGGCCGTCGTGGGTGGTTCCCCCCGCCACATGCACGTACGCCAACCGCTCCAACGGCACCTCATCGAGGAACGCGTCCCGCACGGTACCCAGATTGACCGTGTTCGCGTGCAGGTTGGCGACGTCGATCAACAGGAGGCAGTCGGTGCGCTCGACCAGCTCGGTGAGGAACTGGCCCTCGGTCAGGTCGTTGTCCGGCCAGTCGAACAGCGCCGCGATGTTCTCCAGCGCCAACGGCACCGGCAACTCCGCCTGGGCCACCTTCACGTTCGCCACCAACACGTCCAGCGCCTCTCGCGTGCGCGGGACGGGCAGCAGGTGTCCGGAGTCCAGCCCGCCCGCCCTGGTGAACGCCACGTGCTCACTCACCAGCGGCGCGTCGACCGCCTCCGCCACAGCCGCCAACCGGGCGATGCGCGTGCGGTCCAGCGGTTCCGCCCCGCCGAGTGACAACGACACCGCGTGCGCGATCACCGGAATCCCGCGACCACGCAACACCCGCAGCGATTCCGGCACCACGTCGGGGTCGATGTTCTCCGCCAGCACCTCCACGAAGTCGATGCCGGGCAGTCTCTCGACGGTCAGGTCGATCTCCGGTCGCCAGCCGACCCCGATGCCCCGGGCCCTGCGCGGCATGCCGCCACCATCGACAGGCGACATCACGCCCCACCGCCTCCACAACCACCACCGCCGCAGGACGAGCCGCTGCTGCCACTGCCGCAGGAGTGGCCGCCACCATCCGACGAACCGGAATCGGCGCTGCCCACCCAGGTGGGGGGAGAGGCGGGAAGTTCGGACAAGCGGGAACTCCCCTCGGTGACCTTCACCGCGGGTGTCGCGGCAGCCAAGGCCGCCGCGACGGTGGGGTCCGGATAGGCACTCACGCCCGTCACCGCGACCTGTCCGAGCCACTCCATCGTCGTTCGCTTCGTCTCGCTCTCGGCGACCACCTGATCACCCGTCACCGTTCGCGACTCGGACGTCTGGGCGGCGAAGACCACGAGCGCCACCAGGGTGAGCAAGAGCAGAACGGTCAGATAACCGACGGGGAAGTCGTCGACGAGACCGTTGATCCAGCGGACCACACCGACCAGGAACACGACACCCAGCACGAGCACAGCGACCGACCGTGCCTGAGCCGCGCGAGAGGGCGAAACCAGCAACCCTCGCCGGACCAACGATTCGCCGATCCGCGTCACCACCGGTTCGGCGGCGAGCTCTCGCGTCACCACGGTGAGCGTGCTGCCCGAACCGAGTCGGGTCAGCACCGCGTCCTCCAGCGGCCGTCCCGTGGGCCGGGTGCCCGCCACCGCGGTCAGCCGGCCGTCTCGCGACACCCGGACGAGCTGGGCGGCCACCAACCGGGAGATCGCGACCGCGATCGCCCGTCGCGGCCCCGCCACCAGGAAGCCCAGTTCCTCGGCCGTCAACGGGCCGGAGGCCTCCTGTGAGCGCGGTCGGCGTACGCCCATCCAATTGCCGATGGCCACGATGAGCCCGGCGAGCAGACCCACGCCGTACAGCCAGAGAAATTGCGGTCCGGACAATCCCCACGGGTGAATGCCCCACGCCCCCTTCGGTTCCCGTAGAGGACATCATCCCTGGTCAGGTCCTCTGAACGCGGAGGACGAGGGGACCGTTGCGGTCCTGTTACCGGCTCCCGGGCGCCGTCCACAGAGCTACCGACGCTGAGGGGCCGGACGCGGACCCGCGACGACTGGACCCGACGACTGCCGCTAGCTCAGCCAGCTCCGATCGCTGAAGTCCTCGTCGTCCTCGTCCCGACGCTGTGCACGGGCCTGCTCCTGTTGCTCCTCGTCCCGGCGGAGCTGCTCGAACTGTTGCTCGCCGGTCCGCCCGAGCTCCTCGCGTTCCTCCTCGGAGAGATGGCGGTAGTGCTCGGCACCCTGCTCCATCAGCGGGTTCAGCGCCCGGAAGAACACCGGCGACGTGAAGGTGTCCCGCAGGCTCCGACGCCCCGAGACGACGTCGTCGACCAGCTTCCCGAATTCCGGGTCGGCCACCTTGTCGCGCAGCAGGGTCAACGAGTTTTTGAGGTGCCGTGACAGCGCCGCGTCGCCACGGGCGATGTCGAGCATCGGTTCCGGCTCCGGATTGCTCATCTCACACCCCCGGGTGGTCGTAGTTGCCTTCCGGCAACGCGTGCTTGTCGATGTCACCGAGTGTGCTGAGATAGCCCGCCGTGACGCCGGCCAGGCCCTGCACCGCGTTCCACACGATCGTGTGCGCCTGGAGAAGGTCGTCCCAGACTCCCAACGCCTTGCTGATCGTGGCGACGGCGGCGGCCCCGGAGAGCACCGGACCGATGACGGTCCAACTGCTGGCGGCCGCCGCCGCCAGCTCCAGGCCGATCGCGATGAGCAGGTCCAGCAGCAATTCGAGGAACGACTTGATCGAGTTCGCCGTCTCGTACATGCCGATCGCCGTCTGCTTGAACTCCTTCCCCATCGCATCGAGAGTCGACTGTTGATCCTCGATCGTCTGCGCGAGTTCGGTGAAGTAACTGTTCGCACGGTCGAAGGCATTACCCTGCCAGTCGGCGGACACGGTCCTCAGCTCGCTGGTGATGACATTGGAGAAGGCGGCGTTGAATTCGCCCAGCTTCTCCATCGCGACACCGGCCTCCTGCACTTTCTCCCAGTCGCCGGCGAATTGTTCCGCGACCCACGAGAAGGGATTCACGTCGAAAATGAGATCGATGGCCTGTCCGACCCAGTACGAGACACTGATGTACTGGCTGATCCCGATGACGTTCTCGAGGAGATCCGGGATGGGATCGGACGCGGTGGGGTCGACGAGCTCGGACGCAGGCGAGTCGGTCATGGTCACTCTCCCGCCTGGTAGGTGCTGTCGAGACGTTCGGCCTTCTCCCGGTCGGTCTCCTCGTACATGGTGGCGGCCTTGTCCAACTCCACCGCAGCGGCCTGGACGATCTTTACGAGCCTCTCGTAGTTTTCGCTGAGGAAGGCACTGGCGTCCGATGCCGCGCTCGCGGCGGTCACGTACATGCGCGCGTCGCCGCCGTCGATCTTCAAATGATCTTCGGAATACACCTGCGCCGCTCTGGCGTCGGTACTCAGCGCGTCGATTTTTTCACTGAGTTTCGTGATACTCGCGGGCTCCACTGTGAAACCCATTGTTTCCACCTCCTCGCCAATGCGGACACCGCAGGGTGATCGCGCGGCTCACTGTATCGGGTACGCTCGCGACGAACAGCGTGGGCCGAATCGACGGGATGGAGTTCGCATGTCCGATTCCGACACCATCCGAATTGCGACAAACCTGGCGGAACGGGGAAACCTCCCGTCGCATTGCGCACGGCATGGCAGGCCCGCGGTGAAACGAGCCGATTTCACGCTGCAGTCCAGGGTCCCGCTCGAAGGCAGTCGCACCCGCCGCGTCGGAGTCCTCGGAGCGGTCGGCATGGCCGAGCGCCTGGATCAGCACGCGCGCAAGGTCCGGACGACCGAAGTCAGAGGGTGGCCGCTGTGCGACGTCTGCACCCGCACGCGAACGCTGTGGCTCAGCGTCGCCGCGGTCCTGTTCTTCGGCGGACTGCTCGTGTTCGCGGGCTCCCTCGTCGCCGGGATACTCGCCGAGAAGGGGACGATGCGGGCGCTGGCCGGGGTCGCTGTCGCCGGATTCGTCCTGATGATCGTGTCCGCCTTCCCCTTCTCGAAGGGCGGCATGTCACGGGTGATCGGCGCGAGCACCGCGCCGCAAGGCGATGCGGTGCTCGTCGAGAACCCGAGCCCGTCTTTCCGCGCCGAACTTCCGCCTCACTGAGGGCTCACTGAGGGCTCACTGACGCGGACACAGGCGCCCATTGTGGTCCCCTGATCGGTGGTCCGGACAAGGACCGGCTCCCGGACAGCTGA
>JACYYJ010047209.1_pt1 | contig 18989 bp, 15 predicted proteins | sample 8236861 | NCBI WGS metagenome assembly JACYYJ01 (sample SAMN14103086, study PRJNA606662) | landfill metagenome | isolation source: landfill solid waste | place: India:New Delhi, Okhla landfill site | collected 2017-11-05
GTGGTGAGCATGCCCTTGTAGACGAAGGTCGACGCCGACAGGCTCGGGAAGTAGACGGTCTCGCTGCCGGGACCGTCCTCGCCCGCGCCGTGGTGGCCGAGCTCGTGCTCGGTGCGCTTGCGCACGACGTACGCGCGGCGCTCGAGCTCGAGGCCGGTGAGCGCGCGGGCGCCGGAGGCGACGAAGATCTGCCGGAAGGTGGGCATGGCGTCCTTGGCCATGGAGCCCAGCTCGGAGTCGTCGATCGGGACCTCGCGCCAGCCGAGGACCTCGAGGCCCTCTTCGGCGACGATGCGATCGACCTCGGCGGCCGCGGCGTCGGCCTTGGCCGTGTCCTTGGGCAGGAACGCGATACCGGTCGCGTATGCACCTTCGGCGGGAAGATCGAAGTCGACGACCTCACGGAAGTAGGCGTCGGGGACCTGGATCAGGATGCCGGCGCCGTCGCCGGTGTTCTGTTCCGCTCCCGCTGCACCGCGGTGTTCGAGATTCACCAGAGCGGTGATCGCCTTCTCCACGATGTCGCGACTGCGACGACCGTGCATGTCGACGACGAACGCGACGCCACAGGAGTCGTGCTCGTTCGCCGGGTGGTAGAGCCCTCGAGGCCCGGGGAGATGAGTCATACCTAGCCTTCGTTGATGCGATAGCACCGACGACCAGCAGCGCTGATGGCCATCTACTGCCGTAGACGGGTATCGGCCGGGTGCCCGATACCTTCGACATCGCCAGTATCCGCTCATCCGCGACGGTGCGGGTGCCTTTTTCGGCAGCACGAGCGTGGACCCGGCGACCGGTGGGACGTCGTGGTCCCACCGTCTTCGAAACGAACGATATGCCAGGTGGCGGGGGGTAATGCAAGCAAGCCTGCCCTATTCTCCCGCCCACCTGCGGAAACGCAGCTGTAACGCACCGGAATCGCGGGCGTCACCCGGCTGGGGGGAGAAGCATCCGCACCATCCGGGCCACGCCGTCGCGCGGGTCCGGTCCATCGTCGTGCGAGGTGCAGCGATGCAGGATCAGGCCGTCCAGGTAGTCGATGAGAACCCGCGCGGCGGTGGCGGAATCGTCGACTCCGAGGCCCGCGAGCACGGTCCCGATCCATCCGCGCAGTTCGCTGCGGCGGGTCTCGACCCCGGCACGGAGGTCGGGCGTCGCCATCGCCTCGACGAACATCGCGAAGCGAGCGCGGGTTCGCACGAGGTCGTCCCCCGTCACGAACATCACATAACCGTGCATAAGGTCTTCGAGCTCACATGCGTCGCCCGGCATCGCGGAGCCGATCGCCGCGAGCTGGACCCGGTCCTGCTCGAGAAGCCTGTCGAGCACCCCTTCGACGAGAGCCTGGCGGGTGCGGAAGTAGTTGGACGTGGAGCCGGCGGGCACACCGGCGATGGCATCGACGCGGCGGTGGGTGAGGGCGCGCAGCCCTTCGGTCCCCACGAGATGGATCGCGGCGTCGAGGGCCGCGGTGCGTTTGTCGGCGGTTCGTTTGTCGGTTGCCGGCCGAGGTCGTTCGTCGGTCACGACTCGATCCTACGAGCTTCACTACAGGAGTAGTGACACGGCACTACATTCGTAGTACGTTCGGGCCATGACCACACGACACGGCAAGGCAGCGATCCTCGGCGGAGGGATCGGCGGGCTCACCGTCGCCAACGCGCTCGTCCGGCGCGGCTGGCATGTCGACGTCTTCGAACGCTCACCCTCTCTCCCGGACACCGGCACCGCGCTCGGCATGTGGGCCGAAGCCCTCGACGCCCTGACCACCGCCGGCTGCGGCTCCGGCCTCGGTGGGCAAGTGGAGAAGCTCGGGGTGCTGCAGGACGGCGCCGCCTTTCTCCGGTGGGACGGGCGGGTGATCGGACGCATCCGCAGCATGACGCGACCGGTCGTCCTGCTCTCCCGGCCGAAACTGCTCACGATCCTGGCCGAGGGGCTCCCGTCCGATCTCGTCCGGTTCGGAGCGCCGGCGCCCGAGTTGCCCGACCTCGCCGCCTACGACGTCGTGATCGCAGCGGACGGCATCAACAGCGCGACGCGCGACCGGCTGTTCGGTCCCGCCTACCGTCCCGTGTACACCGGCTACTCGGCGTGGCGCGGCTGGGTATCGGGCACGGTGCCGACGACGAGCGAGTCATGGGGACCGGGCGCGCTGTTCGGCATCACCCCGCGTGACGGGGATCTGACCAACTGGTTCGCCGCCGTGCGCGCCCCGGCCGGCGGAGCGGGGAGCATCGACGAACTGCGCGAGCGTTACCGCGACTGGCACCCGGCCGTGCGCAACGTACTCGACCGGATCGACGCCGCCGACGTGCTGCACCACGATCTGTACGAATCGCCCCCGCTGCCGTCCTTCGTCCACGGCAACGTCGCGCTGATCGGTGACGCCGCTCACGCGATGGCACCGAATCTCGGTCGCGGCGCGTGCGAGGCGATGATCGACGGCGCGACACTCGCGGTCCTGCTGTCCGAGCATCCGGCGGCCGAGGCGCTGGAGCGATACGACCGCGCCCGGCGGCGCCGCACCCAGCGGCTGGTGCGCGCGTCCCGAACCCTTGCCCGGGTGGCGACCGCACGCCGGTTCACGGCTCTGCGCGACCCGTTCGTGGGCGCGGCAGCGCGATTCACCCGATGATGCGATTCGTGCCCTGACCTGGGCGTAAATAACAACTGGCCGCAGCGATGAGAATCAGCTGCGGCCAGAGGTAACGAAAGAATAACTTGGGGCACCCGAACTTCGGAAGGTGAGCTCAGGTGAGGTCTGTCACACGGCGTCTCGATCCCACACTCGGTGGGTACCCAGCAGCTCCAGCACCTGTGCGACGGCCGTCTCCGGTCCGTCCACGATCTCGACACCCGGTGCCTTCAGCTCTTCCAGTGCCGCCGCACCGGCGCCCCACGCGGCCAGCGCCTTGTGGTGCCGGAACATCTCGTCGACGAGGATCCGGACCCGCGTGTCGGGGACGGTCGTCGCCATGATCACGGCGTCGAACTCGATCGAGCGGGCCGTGAGGAAGGTACGCGAGATCGGCACGACTCCACCGAGCATCCCGCCGTGCGGGGCCACGACCAGCGGGACGCAGTCTGCCGCGTCCACGGCCTGCACGGCCGCGAGCACCTGATCGACGTCGGTGGTGTCGTCGGCGACGATGCCGATCAGACGACCCTGGACGGGCCACGTCTTGCCGACCTGCGCCAGCGCGGGGCTCTGCGGGAGATCGGAGACCTCGACGGTCGGCTTCGGCGCCGGCAGACCGAGACCGGCCGCCACCTTCTCGCACAGCCCGGTATCGATGTTCGCCAGGATCTGCAGCTGCCGTTCCTTGATGGTCTGCTCGTAGCACTTGCCCAGCTCGAAGGTGTAGGCGTACGCCACGTGGTCCTGCTCGATCTCCGACAGGCTCAGGTAGAACTGGCGGGCCTGCGTGTAGTGGTCGTCGAACGACCGGGAGATCTCGCGCTCCTTCTTCGCCGCCGGCACCTCGACCGGCAGGTCGACGAAGGCACCGTCGGCGACGCCGGCCATGAACGGACATCCCGCGTCGAGCGAGTTCGGCTTGTACGGCGCGACACCCGTGTGGACGGCGTGCTGATGGAAGCCGTCGCGGAACATGTCGTTGACGGGAGCGTGCGGGCGGTTGATCGGGATCTGCCCGAAGTTCGGTCCGCCGAGTCGCGTCAGCTGGGTGTCGAGGTACGAGAACAGGCGGCCCTGCAGCAGCGGATCGTCGGTGACGTCGATGCCGGGGACGAGGTGGCCCGGGTGGAAGGCGACCTGTTCGGTCTCGGCGAAGAAGTTGGTGGGGTTGGCGTTGAGGACCATCGTGCCGATGATCTGCACGGGAGCCAGTTCCTCGGGGACGATCTTGGTGGGATCGAGCAGATCGATCCCTTCGAAGGTCTGTTCCGGGGTGTCCGGGAAGACCTGTACACCGAGATCCCACTCGGGGTAGGCACCGGCCTCGATCGCGTCGGCGAGGTCGCGGCGGTGGAAGTCGGGGTCGAAACCGTTGATGAGCTGGGCTTCCTCCCACACCAGCGAGTGCACGCCGAGGCGCGGCTTCCAGTGGAACTTCACCAGCGCGGTGTCGCCCTCGGCGTTGACCACGCGGAAGGTGTGGACGCCGAAGCCCTCCATCATGCGGTAGGAGCGCGGGATGCCGCGGTCGGACATGTTCCACATCGTGTGGGCCGTGGCCTCGGTGTGGAGCGAGACGAAGTCCCAGAAGGTGTCGTGGGCGCTCTGCGCCTGCGGGATCTCACGATCCGGGTGCGGCTTGCCCGCATGGATCACGTCCGGGAACTTGATGGCGTCCTGGATGAAGAACACCGGGATGTTGTTGCCGACGAGGTCGAACGTGCCTTCCTCGGTGTAGAACTTCGTCGCGAAACCGCGGGTGTCGCGCACCGCGTCGGCCGAGCCACGGGAACCGAGCACCGTCGAGAACCGCACGAACACCGGTGTCTCCACGTCCTTCTGGAGGAACTGGGCACGCGTGATCGAGCTCGCGGCGCCCGTCGCGCGGAAGACACCGTGGGCGCCGGCGCCGCGGGCGTGCACCACCCGCTCCGGGATGCGTTCGTGGTCGAAGTGGGTGATCTTCTCGCGGAAGTGATGATCCTGCAACAGGATCGGACCACGCCGGCCCGCCTTGAGGGAGTGGTCGGTATCCGTCAGCCGCGCACCCTGAGCCGTCGTCAGGTACTCCCCCTGCTGGGCACGACCGCGCGGCAGATCCGCGGGAGTACCGGTGGCCGTCCTGACCTCGGGCTCGACCTGATCCGGCTTGGGCTCGGGCGGAGTCGTGGGCGTCGTGGGTTCCTCCACGGACGGCACGGTGGACGAGGGAACACCGGGGATCTTCGGGGTATCGGCGGGCATGGGAACTCCGATTCGTGGCTGTCGTCTGTCGAGTGGATATCCGGGGCTGGGCACGTCTTCCCCACGACTACCCGTGGGAACAAAGATCAAACTCGGTCAGCGAATTCCGTCCCACAGCGTCCGCAGATCGGCCTCGTGGTCGTCGGCGGTCGCACACGTGTCGCCGAAGAGCATCTCGGTGCGTTCGTCCCCGTAGGGCGGCCATCCCGGCGAACCCGTGGTCGCGAAGTCCACCCACGCCCGGTGCATCCGCGTCGCCAGCTCCTGCGGAGGTGCGGAACCCGCGAGCGCCGCGGCCTGAGGGAGATGGAGATTGTCGAACACGAAACCGATGTCGAGCGCGTGGGTCGCGCCGAGCCGGCCGTCGAACAGCGGCGACTTCCAATCGAACCGGTAGACATGGGTTTCGGCGTCGTGTGCGGCACGCGCCTCCGCGACGCGGAGCACCGGGATGCGGTACATCCAGTCGCGCACGATGTGCATGGCCACCTCACCGGGACGAGCATCGGGCCGGGCGCGACGGTAGGCGTCGAACGCCTCCGGCTCGGTGAGGCCGTAGGCGGCGGCGAGTCCGCGCGCAGCGGCCTCGTCGAGCAGTCCGTCGACCCCGAGAGGCACGAAGAACAGCGTCATCTCGTCGTCGTTGTGGCCGATGAGCACATCGACGTCGGATCCCGCGCCCTTCCCCACGAGGTCGATCGGCCGGCCCGGGAGCACGGTCCCGTCCACGCACGGTTCGAAGGCCATCGAGTCGGTGGCGATCTCACCCCATGTCGCCGGGTCGCGCTCACTGCGGATCCGGGCCGTGAGACGTTCCTGCGCGTCGACGAGCACCTTCGGCTCGATCCCGGCGAAGGCCGCGCGGGTCGGGGCGACGCCGAGCATGGCGCTCAGGGCGCCGGCGACCGTCCGCGCGGTGCCGGCCGACATCACCGAATGGCCGGCGCCGCTCTGGGCGATCGCGCGACGGAACAGCCCGCGCGCGGCGGGCATCGCCAGCAGCGAGACCACACTCATCGCCCCCGCGGATTCACCGGCGATCGTCACGCGATCCGGATCACCGCCGAAGGCCGCGATGTTGTCGCGGACCCATGCGAGGGCGGCGACCTGATCGAGGAGACCGCGGTTCGCCGGCGCGTCGTCGAGGAGCGCGAATCCCTCTGCGCCGAGTCGGTAGTTGATGCTGAGGAAGACGACACCGTCGCGCGCGAAGTTCGCGCCGTCGTACAGCGCCACCGCGCTGCTGCCGTGCACGAACGCACCGCCGTGGATCCACACGATCACGGGCAGCGAGCCGGAGAGGTCGGGACTCCACACGTTGAGCCCGAGGACGTCCTCACCCGGGATCGACGGTTCGTGCAGGAGCTGATCGATCGGCGGGGCGTACGGCGCCTTCGGGGCGGTGGGACCGAACTCGGTCGCGGGGCGCACGCCGTCCCACCGGGGAACAGGTCCGGGCGCTGCGAATCTCAGCTCACCGAAAGGCGCGGCGGCGTACGGGATGCCCTTGAAGACGGCCGTGCCACCGACAGTCGTACCGCGTACTCGTCCGCCGGTGGTGTCGACGACGGGTTCCATCCACGCTCCTCCTTCACCGGTTCCGGCGTCAGCATGGCACGGAAGTCGTTCGCCCGAGCCCGATTCACGGCACGAGAACGGTCCGGCGGGTGGCGCTCACCCACCGGACCGTCGGGTCGTCACTGCGTCGTCCGGGTCAGAAGTCCTCGTCGATGCAGGCAAGCCGGTCGCCGGCCTGTCCTGCCTCACCCGGTGCGGTCATGGTGTGCTGGGCGTGGAGCACCACCGAGTTGGCCTCGTCGTCGCGGAACTCCCAGTCGACGGTCGTGGACGCCTCGGCGTTGCCCTGCGCGTCGGTGGTGATGTCGAGCCAGATCTCGTTCTGCGGATTGGCGTAGGCGGGGTCGGTGGACGGCGAGTCCGGGTTCGCCGCCGGGTCGACCTGGTTCTGGTAGTGCGGCCCCGAATCGGGCGGGTTCGGCCCGCACCGCTGCGTGTGGACGTGCGCCCCGAAGTCCCGATCGGGTTGCAGACCCATGACCCTGAGAGTGACGGTGGTCCGGCCGTTCTCCTCTTCGGATTCGACGTCGAACGTCGCACCGACCGGCACGGCCGCTTCGTCGTAGGTGAAGGCGTTGTCGTCGTCGCCTCCCTCGTTCGGGAGTCCGAAGGCGTCGCCACTCATTCCGGGCAGCGGCGTGGGCATGGAATCGGTGGTGGTGGTCGTGAGCGAAGTGGGTGGGGTCTCGACGGTGGTCTCGGTGTCGGTGGACGAGTCGTCGCTGCTGCACCCGGCGGCCACGAGCGTGGCGACGGAGAAGCCCGCGACGAGACATGCGTGGCGTGTGTTCATGACTTCGACGTACCCCGAGGGGGCCGTCGGCGAACCTGGCCGCAGGGAACGTGCCCGCGCCACGGGCGCGCAGGTCCCGCCCGGCTCTACGACCCGGTCTTGCCGTCCTCGGCCTGCTGGTCCTCGACGATCGCGGCGAGATCCTCCGCGACCTTCTTCTCCACGGCGCTCTTGTTCACGCCGGCCGCCGAGAGCACGCCGTCGCCGTTCTCGAGTTCGAGGAGCGCGAGGAGGATGTGCTCGGTGCCGATGTAGTTGTGCCCGAGTCGCAGGGCTTCGCGGAAGGTCAGCTCGAGGGCCTTGCGGGCACCCGCGTCGTACGGGACGAGTTCGGGGACGTCGCTCGACGGTTCGGGGAGCGTCGCCACGGCGGCCGAGCGCAGCGCCGCGAAGTCGACGCCCTGGGCCGTGAGGGCACGGGCGGCGAGCGAGTCGGTGTCGACGAGCAGACCGAGGACCAGGTGGACGGGCGTGATTTCGGGGCTTCCCGTGGCACGCGCCTCGTTCATCGACGCCATCACGGTGTTCTGTGCACGCGGGGTGAACCGCGAGAACCCTTGCTCGGGGTCGAGGTCGTTGTCGTTCTTCGATACGAACCGTTTCTGGGCTGCCTGCTTGGACACGCCCATGCTCTGGCCGATCTCCGACCACGACTTTCCGGACCGTCGGGCCTGGTCGACGAAGTGTCCGATCAGGTGATCGGCGACCTCACCGAGGTGGTCGGCCGCGATGACGGCATCGGAGAGCTGTTCGAGTGGATCGTCGTGGACCTTCTTGATCGCATCGATGAGGTCGTCGAGCCGGATGGGATGGGAAGGACGAATGGGTTCCATGCGTCAACTCTAAGTTGACGCGTGGTTTCCGTCAACCTTGGGTTGACGATCAGGTTTGCGCGGTCGTCGTAGCGGAGAGCGTGACCTCGATGCGCGTGCGCTCGCCTCCCACCGCGAGCACCTCACTGAAGCCCTCCACCAGCGACTCGACGAGGACAGGCAGCTCGGGGACGGCGGCGGAGTCGGCGTTGATTCCGATGCAGCAGTGGCTCGTGTGCGACATCAGGGTGATGTTGACGGCCGAGCCGACGGTGGGAGCGAACGGGTAGTACCTCAGCACCTCCGCCCCGGCCATGTACAGCGGGATCGGGGAACCCGGGACGTTCGACGCGAGAAAGTCGATGTGCTTGAGGATTCCACCCAGCACACCGGCCGGGAGCACGTTCAGCACACCCGCAATGGCGGACGAGAGCGGCACGGCCGGTTCGTCCCGCCACGACCGGACGATCCGGTCCACCCGATGCATCAACGCAACCGGATCGGCGATGTCGAGGGGAAGTGCGAAGCGCGCCAGAGTGATCCGGTTGCCTCCGATCGCATCGTCCTCGCGCCGGAGACTGATCGGCAGAGTCGTCCTCAGTTCAGCGACCTGCGCACCGTGCCGGGAATGGTAGTGCCTCAGTCCCAGCAGGATTCCGGCCAGGAAGGCGTCGTTGAGCGAGGAGTCCGCTGCCCGTCCGGCCCGCCGCAGAGCGTCGAGCGGCAGATCGAGCGCCGCGACCTCCCGAACCGTACTGCGGCCGACCATCACCGGGGACAGTGTCGTGAACACCGGCTGCACGAACCGGGCCGCAGACCCGGCCGTGTCCACCACACTGCGCAGTGCCCCCACAGGATTCGTCACCGACCTCAGCCCGGAGCGCACGAGCCACGGCACACCCCGGCCCACCACCTCGCCGGCCGCCGAGAAGTACCAGCCCACGGAGTCGGCGATGTCCGATGCCGGAGTCCGGTCCGGTGGATCGTCGGGCAGTGGCCCGCGGTCGGTACCGTCGCGTTCGAAGTCGACCATCTCGTTCGCGATCTGGATACCGCCGATGCCGTCGGTGAGCGAATGATGCACCTTGAGGACGATCGTGGCGCGACCGTCGTCGAGGCCGTCGACGATCGTCGCCTCCCACAGGGGACGGTCCTTGTCGAAGGCCGACATCGCCGCTGCGCGCACGAGTGGGAGGACGGCGCCCAGTCCCCCGGGATGCGGGAGCGCGATGCGCCGAAGATGCCAGGACAGGTCGAAGTCCGGGTCGTCCACCCATCGCGGTGGGGTCCGCCCGAACGGGGATTCGACGAGCTTGCGGCGGAAGCTCGGCACCGCACGTGTTCCGCGCTCCATCATCCGGACGAAGCGCTCGTGATCGGGTGAGCGGTCGAGCAGTGCCACCGCGACGATCGTGGACCGCAGGACCGGATCCTCCTCCATCCGCCAGGACATCAGATCCGTCTGCGACATGTGCCGATCGTCCGCACTCATGCGCGCCACCTCCCCGGCCTCCGGTTCTTCCTCGCACGGTAACCGCCGCGATGCGCGGATACGGGCGATATCGGCCGCGAACAGCACCGATGGGCGAAATAGAGGACCTTTCGCTCACGCTGACGCAAACCCTGGTCCCCCGGCGACGGATCGCACAGGATCGGTGACGACTTCGACGCCGTCGAAGATCGCTCCCCGTCGCAAGAACCGTGAGGAAGTCCATGCCCCGTCTACGTCGTGCCGGATCGACGGCCATCATCGCGCTCCTTCTGACCGCGGTCGCGGCATGTAGCTCCGGTTCCTCGGGCGACGGCCTCGGTTCCGACAGCGCGCTGCCCACCGAGATCCCCGCGGGCACCAAGCTCGTCATCGCCGACCAGGGTGAGCGACAGCTGGCCCTCCTCACCGGCTCCGGACAACTCGACGAGCTGCCGTTCGCCTACGAGTTCGCGACCTTCCAGGGTGCGCCCTCGATCCTCGAGGCGTTCCGCGCCGACGCGGTCGACGTCGCATGGGCCGGCGAGATCATGACCGTCCAGTCGCTGGTCGCCGGCGACGACGTGCAGGTCGTCGCGGCCATGCAGACGGACAACAGCCTCAACATGGGCATTGCCCCGAACGCTTCGGATATCGAGACGCTCGCGGATCTGAAGGGCAAGCGCATCGGCTACGCCGAGGGCACCTCGCAACAGGCCTTCGTGCTCCGTGGCCTCGACAAGGCCGGCCTCTCGGTCGACGACGTCGAGCTCGTGTCGATGTCGCTGCCGGACTTCCCGGACGCGCTGCGCTCCAACCAGATCGATGCCGCCCCCATGAGCGAGCCGGTCTTCTCCCGGTACATGCAGACGCCGGGCGCGACGTCGCTGCCGCGCCCCGAGATCGAGGACCTCAGCGAGGGCATCTCGTACCTCTACTCGAGCAAGAAGGCCCTGTCGGACCCGGCGACCGCCGCGGCGATCCGTGCCTACGTCTCCGCCTACATCACGTCCGTCGACTGGGCCAACAACAACCGCGACGCGTACATCGACACCTACTTCGTGAAGAGCCAGGGCCTGACGGCCGCGGACGGCGAGCGCATCCTCGACACCGCCGGGATCACCACTTTCCCGCACCTCGACGAGGAGCTCATCGCGACCCAGCAGCACACCATCGACGTGATCGATGCCGCCGGTGAACTGCCCAAGCCCGTCGACGCCGCCGACGCCTTCGACCTTCGCTTCGACGAGGTCGTCACCGAAGCGGTCGCCGAGACCGGCGCGTCCCACACCCGCAGCTGACCTTTCCGAGGGGAATCCGACATGACGAACCGCCAGCTCAACCTCAACGCCTTCATCTACCCGACCGGCCACCACGAGGCCTCGTGGCGCCACTCCGGCAGCGTGCCCGAGCGTCTCTACGACGTCACCTACTTCCAGGAACTCGCCCGTCTCGCGGAGAGCGCGAAGCTCGACGCGGTCTTCTTCGCCGACGGCCCGGCCCTGCGCACCGAGGTGAAGTACCGTCCGGACTACGGCCTCGAACCGATCACCACGCTGGTCGCGATGGCCACGGTCACCACGCATCTCGGGCTGATCGCCACGGCGTCGACCACCTATTACGAGCCCTACAACCTCGCCCGGTTGTTCTCCTCGCTCGACCACATCTCCGGTGGCCGCGCCGCCTGGAACATCGTCACCACCGCGACCGAGGCAGCAGCAGCGAACTTCGGGTACACCGAACATCCCGACGTGCACGAGCGGTACGCCCGCGCACGCGAATTCGTCGACGCCGCGATCAAGCTCTGGGATTCGTGGGAGGACGACGCACTCGTCATCGACCAGGCCGCCGGCGTCTACGCAGATCCGGACAAGATCCACCGCATCGACGTCGAGGGCGAATACGTCAAGGTGCGCGGCCCGTTCGGTTCGGCCCGCTCGCCGCAGGGACGCCCGGTGCTCGTGCAGGCCGGATCCTCGAACGACGGCCGCGATTTCGCATCGACCTACGCCGAGGCGATCTTCACCGCGCACCAGCGCATCGAGGACGCCCAGGCCTTCTACACCGACATCAAGACCCGCGCAGCGGCATTCGGACGCAACCCCGATCACGTGAAGATCCTGCCGGGCCTGAGCCCGTTCATCGGTGCGACCGAGGCCGAGGCGAAGGACCTGCATCGCGAGTTCAACGAGCTCACCATCGTCGAATACGGCCTCGGGCAGCTCCAGAAGATGGGCCGCATCGACGTGTCCCGACTCGAGCTGGACGAGAAGGTGCCCGTCGAGTTGTTCGCCGGCGCAGGCGACATCACCGACAACAACAACAGCCGCCGCCTGGTCTTCGCGAAGATCGTCGAGCGCGAACAGCCGACCCTGCGTCAGCTGCTGCACAAGCTCGCCGGCGCACGCGGCCACAACGTCGTCGCAGGCACGCCGGTGCAGATCGCCGACATCATCGAGGAGTGGTTCACCAACGGTGCCGCCGACGGCTTCAACATCATGCCGCCGCAGTACCCGCAGGGCCTCGAGGCGTTCGTCTCCCAGGTGGTGCCGATCCTGCAGGAGCGCGGCCTCTTCCGGACCGAGTACACCGGCACCACGCTGCGCGACCACTACGGCCTGCCGCGTCCGGAGAGCCAGTACGCGCGCGAGCTCGCTGCCGCCGGCGTCTGACCGAACCGACGAAAGGACTGGAGCCATGAGCGTCTCCGTCGAACCCCGGCGTTTCGGCAGTGGTCTGGCCGGTGACGCCGACACCGACCAGAAGCCCGATCCCGGCGCGACGGCCGACCTGTCGCCGCGCACCACCCGCAGCCGCCTCGCCCCCGGCAAGCCGATCAAGTTCGGTCTGGCGATCGGTCCGGTGCTGCTGCTGGTGGTGTGGATCATCACCTCGGCCACCGGGGTGCTCGATCCGAAGACCCTCTCGGCGCCGTGGACAGTCGTCACCACCGCCTGGGATCTGATCGGCGACGGGCGACTGCAGTCGAACCTGTGGACCTCCGTCCAGCGCGCGCTGATCGGCGGGGTCATCGGTGTCGTCCTCGGTCTGGTGCTCGCACTGGCCGCCGGCCTCTCGCGCATCGGTGAGGCGCTGATCGACGGCCCGGTGCAGATCAAGCGTTCCATCCCCACCCTGGCGTTGATGCCGCTGGCCATCCTGTGGTTCGGCATCGGCGAGGAGATGAAGATCCTCCTCATCGCTCTGTCGGTGTTCGTCCCCGTCTACATCAACACCTACTCGGCGCTGCGCGGCATCGACGCCCGCTACGTCGAACTGGCCGAGACGCTGGATCTGTCCCGCGCCCAGTTCGTCCGGCGCATCGCCCTGCCGGGGGCGCTGCCCGGTTTCTTCACGGGTCTGCGCCTGGCGGTGACCATCTCGTGGCTGGCCCTGGTGGTCGTCGAGCAGGTCAACGCCTCGAGCGGCATCGGTTACCTGATGTACCAGGCCCGCAACTACGGCATGACCGAGATCATCATCGTCGGACTGGTGGTCTACGCGATCCTCGGATTCGGCAGCGACCTGCTGGTCCGTGCGGCAGAGAGGAAGGCGCTGGCATGGCGCAGGACGATCGGCAGCTGACCGTACGAACCCGGGGCCTGAGCCGCGGCTTCGACGGACGGGCGGTGCTGAACAACATCGACCTCGAGATCGCCCCCGGCGAGTTCGTGGCACTGCTCGGCCGCAGCGGCTCGGGCAAGAGCACCCTGTTGCGCGCCCTGGCCGAACTCGACCACGGCGTGCCCGGTTCGGGCACCCTCGAGGTGCCGCAGAAGCGGGCGGTGGTCTTCCAGGACTCGCGACTGCTGCCCTGGGCTCGGGTGCTCGACAACGTGATCCTCGGTCTCGACGGCGACGCCGCCGAGCGCGGCCGCACCGCCCTGGCGGAGGTCGGGCTCGCCGGACGCGAGAAGGCCTGGCCCACCGAGCTGTCCGGTGGTGAACAGCAGCGGGTGTCGCTGGCTCGGTCGCTCGTGCGTGAACCCGAACTGCTGCTCGCCGACGAGCCGTTCGGTGCCCTCGACGCACTGACGAAGATCAGGATGCACGGACTGCTGCAGGAACTGTGCGCCAAGCACCGGCCCGCGGTCCTGCTCGTCACCCACGATGTCGACGAGGCCGTCGCTCTCGCCGACCGCGTGCTCGTGCTCGACCACGGCTCGTTCGCCGTCGAACTCACCATCGACCTGCCGCATCCGCGGGCCGATCACGTCGTCGAGATCGCGGAGTACCGCCGCACCCTGCTCGAGGCACTGGGAGTCGAAGTCGCCGTCTGAGCGACCCGCTCCGGAGCGACCGATGCGAGAGAATCGAATCGTCGCTCCGGAGCCGCCGACGGGAGATGCATCGTGTGTGGACGTTATGCCAGCACCAGTACCCGCGGGGATCTGCTCGCGGCCTACGACGCCGTCGAGGCCGTGGGTGAGGAACTGCCCCCGTCGTACAACATCGCCCCCACCCAGCGCGTGAACGTCGTCCTCGAGCGAGCGCCGCGCGAGGAACCGGACGCCGAGCCGATCCGCATGGTGTCCTCGCAGATCAGGTGGGGGCTCGTACCGTTCTGGGCGAAGGACCCGAAGATCGGGTCGCGGATGATCAACGCCCGCTCCGAGACCATCACCCAGAAGCCCGCCTTCAAGGCGGCCGCAGCGAAGCGGCGGTGCGTGCTGCCGGCCGACGGGTACTACGAGTGGATGAAGGGCGAGGACGGGAAGAAGATCCCGTTCTTCCTCCACGCGGACGGACCGATCTCCATGGCCGGGCTCTACGAGCTGTGGCCGAACCCGGAGCTGCCGGAGGACCATCCCGACCGCTGGTTGTGGACGTGCACCGTGCTCACCCGTCCCGCGACCGACGCCGCCGGGCACATCCACGAACGGTCGCCGGTGATCCTGCCCGACACCTTCGTCGATCCGTGGCTCGATCCCGGGCTGAACGACCGCGACGACGTCGACGCCCTGCTGAATTCGATTCCCGAACCCACCCTCGAACTGTACGAGGTGAGCACCGCGGTCAATTCACCTCGGAACAACAACCCCGACCTGCTGCGACCTGTCGATTCGTGAAATTCCGTCCGTATGGTGTTGCCCACGTCGGACCGGAACGATTATCGGAATTGACTAAAGTTGCCGGGTGCGACAATCACGGCAGAATCCGATCGGCTCGACGACGCCTCCGTTCCTCACCGGACAGCGCGGTACCGCCGTCGCGGTGATCGCGTCGCTCGTCTCCGTGGGTGTGCTCGTCGCGATCCTCGTCCGGAGCGAACTCATCGACTTCCTGGTCTACCGGATGGGCGCCCGGGTCCTGCTCGACGGCGACGACATCTACGGGCAGATGCCTCCGGTGACCGACGACTTCGCGTTGCCGTTCACCTACCCGCCGCTGTCGGCGATGCTCTTCGCTCCCCTGGCGCTGATCCCCGTGACGTTCGGCAAGATCGTCTTCACCCTCGTGTCGGTCGCTGCGCTCGTCGTCACCCTGCGGGTCGTGCTGAACCGGCTCCGCCCGGACTTCGAGGCGCGGACGGCGTGGATCCTCACGGCCGTCGCGGTCGCCGGAGCGCTGCTGCTCGAACCCGTGCGCGAGACGATCTCGTTCGGGCAGATCAACCTCGTCCTGATGGCGCTCGTCGCCCTCGACGTCCTGGTGAAGACCCCGAAGTGGCCGCGCGGAATGCTGATCGGACTGGCCGCCGCCGTCAAGCTCACTCCCATCGCGTTCCTGCTGCTGTTCCTGCTGCGACGCGACCGGCGGACCAGCGCCACCATCCTCGCGTCGACCTTCGGTTTCACCGCCCTGGCGTTCGCCGTGATGCCCGCGACCTCCTCGAAGTACTGGCTGGACACCCTGCCCGACACCGGCCGGATCGGCGCGGCGTACTTCGCCACCAACCAGTCCTTCAAGGCCGTGATCTCCCGCTTCGGACCGCCCGAACTCATGGGTTCCGTGCTGTGGCTGCTCGCCGTCGCGGTGATGCTGCTGGTCGCGGTGGTGGCCATCCGCCGTGCCCTCGAGCAGGGCGATCTCGTGCTCGCCCTGTTCGCGAACGCGACGGCCGTGCTGCTGGCGTCGCCGGTGTCGTGGTCGCACCACTGGGTGTGGGTCGCGCCGGCACTGCTCGCCCCCGCGCTCGGGGCGTGGTGCGCACCCGATGCGCAGAGACTCACGGCGATCGCCGCCGGACTCGCGCTCGTCTTCCTGATCGGCCCGCACCACCTGTTCCCCACGGGTGGCGATCTCGAACTCGGCTGGGCCGCATGGCAGCACCTGCTCGGCACGCTCTACGTCACAGCAGGATTCGGATTCCTGCTCTGGCTCGCCTTCGGTCGGCGGACCGATCCGGACTCCGCCTCGCCGGAACAACTGCCGAACGCGGAGACCGCGAGTTGATCGTGTAGACGGTGCGCCGGTTGTCGGGCATCCGGGTCGTTGTTCGCGAAAGGCCGACGGGAACCCGGAAAGAACGTAATAGTGAGAGGGATGTCGCCGCCGCACAGGACGGTCGACAACTCGATTACGAGAAAGCCCATCAACTGCATCCGAGGGGAGAACACCGTGACCGATGTTTCGTCGCAGGGCCCGGCCCGGAGAGACGACCGACGTGTGTTGACCAACCGCCAGGGCCATCCCGTATACGACAACCAGAATCAGCGGACGGTGGGCCCACGCGGACCCGCGACGCTGGAGAACTATCAGTTCCTCGAAAAGATCAGCCATTTCGATCGAGAACGCATTCCGGAAAGAGTGGTGCACGCGCGCGGTTTCGTCGCCTACGGATATTTCGAAGCCACCGGGAAATGGGGCGATGAACCCATCACGAACTACACGCGCGCGAAACTCTTCGCCGAGCCGGGGAAGCGGACCGACGTCGCCATCCGGCTCTCCACGGTCATCGGTGGACGCGACTCGTCGGAAACCGCTCGCGATCCGCGAGGTTTCGCGGTCAAGTTCTACACCGAGGACGGTAACTGGGATCTTGTCGGAAACAACCTCGCGGTCTTCTTCATTCGCGACGCGATCAAGTTCCCCGACGTCATCCATTCGCTGAAGCCCGACCCCGTCACTTTCCGGCAGGAACCCGCACGCATCTTCGACTTCATGTCGCAGACCCCCGAAGCGATGCACATGCTGGTGAATCTGTTCAGTCCCCGGGGCATTCCGGCCAACTACCGGACTCAGCAGGGCTTCGGGGTCAACACCTACAAGTGGGTCAACGCCGAGGGCGTGACACACCTCGTGAAATACCATTGGATTCCGAAGATCGGTGTCAAGAGCCTGACCGAGGACGACGCGGCGGCCATTCAGGCGCACGATCTCGGGCATGCCAGCAAGGACATGTACGAGGCCATCGAGCGCGGTGACCACCCCGAATGGGAACTGCGCGTACAGATGATGAGCGACGACGACCATCCGGAGTTGAACTTCGACCCCCTGGACGACACGAAGGTCTGGCCGGAGAACGAATTCCCCGCCAAGCCGGTCGGCAGGATGGTGATCGACCGCAACGTCGAGAATCACTTCCTCGAGAACGAACAGATCTCCTTCGGCACCGGTGTCCTCGTCGACGGACTCGACTTCTCCGACGACAAGATGCTCGTGGGACGCACATTCTCCTATTCCGACACGCAGCGTTACCGGGTGGGTCCCAACTACCTGCAACTTCCGGTCAACTCGGCGAAGAACGCCCACGTGGCCACCAACCAGCAGGGCGGACCGATGGCATACGGCGTCGACGATGTCGGCGACAACCCGCACGTGAACTACGAACCGTCCATCACCGGCGGTCTGCGCGAGGCCGAGTTCCCGACCCACGACGATCAGGGGCCGGAGATCCGGGGTCGTCTCACGCGCAAACGTATTCCGCGTACCAACGACTACGAGCAGGCCGGTCAGCGCTACCAGCTCATGGAGCAGTGGGAGAAGGACGACCTGGTGAAGAACCTCGTCGGCGGTATCGGACAGGCCGTCCGCGACGTGCAGGAGCGGATGGTGTGGCACTTCTTCATGTGCGACGACGAGCTCGGACAACGCGTCGGCGACGGACTCGGTATCAGTGCCGACGACGTACGGGATCTACCTCCGTTGCAGAGCCAGACCCTCGACGAGGACGAACTGCAACGCGCAGCGAATCTCGGCAAGAACGGTCCCCGTGATGTGACCGGATTGCAGATGACGCATTGCGTGCCCAACGAGCGCGAGGTCCACGCGTCCTCGTAGCGTCCGTCCGTCTCGGCCCGGTGGGCAGTCACTTGTCGAAGTGGCTGCCCACCGGTCGTTCTCCGGAACCGTTCTCAGGCGGTGACGTCGACGACCACCCGGCCGCGCACCTTGCCCGCCAGGATCTCCTCGGCGAGTCGCGGGACGTCCGAGAGCGGTTCGACCCGCGACAGCGAATCCAGGGCGCTCGCAGGCAGATCGCGGGCGAGACGATCCCACGCCGACCGGCGCAGCGGAGCCGGCGCCATCACCGAGTCGACGCCCAGCAAGGCGACGCCGCGCAGGATGTGCGGCATCACCGTGGCATCGGGCATCGACGGCGACTCCGTGAGACCGCACGCGGCGACGGCACCGCCGTAGCGAATCTGCGACAGCACGTTCACGAGCGTCGAACCGCCCACCGCGTCCACCGCGGCATCCCAGCGTTCCTTGCCCAGGGGCCGGCCCTTGCCCTGCAGTTCGGCGCGGTCGACGAACGACGACGCACCGAGTTCGCTCAGGAAGTCGTGGGTCTCGGGACGGCCGGTCGCGGCGACGACCGTGTGTCCCGCGGCAGCGGCGAGGGCGACGGCGATCGACCCGACGCCACCGGCCGCGCCGGTGACGAGCAGTTCCGCGTCCGATGCGATCCCGTACCGCTCGAGCGCGTCGAGGCACAGGGCGGACGTGTAGCCGGCGGTGCCGATGGCCATGGCGTCGCGGGTGGAGAAGGCGTCGGGGATGCGGACGAGCCATTCGGGCTTCACACGCTGGCGCCGGGTGTACCCGCCCGATTGCGTCTCGGACAGACCCCAGCCGTTGACGACGACGCGGTCGCCCGGCTTCCAGTCGGGGTTGCTGCTCTCGAGGACGGTCCCGGCGAGATCGGCTCCGGCGACCAGCGGGGTGCGTCGCGCCATCTTCTGCGGTCCCGCGATCACGAGACCGTCCTTGTAGTTCAGCGAGGAGTACTCGACCTCGACGAGGACGTCGTGGTCGGGAAGGTCGGTGTCGGTCAGTTCGCGGAACTGTGCCACCTGGTCGTCGTCGGTGTCGTCGACGACCAGGGCACGGAAGGAGGACGGCTGTGTCATGGATCCGATCCTGACAGGCCGTCCTCCTCGCTGCAGCCGAAAGCGGTCAGGCCGCGTGTGCGCGGAACCGTCGCAGTCGCAGGCTGTTGGAGACCACGAACACCGACGAGAACGCCATCGCCGCACCGGCGAGCATCGGGTTGAGCAGGCCCGCGGC
>JACYYJ010047059.1_pt1 | contig 18935 bp, 16 predicted proteins | sample 8236861 | NCBI WGS metagenome assembly JACYYJ01 (sample SAMN14103086, study PRJNA606662) | landfill metagenome | isolation source: landfill solid waste | place: India:New Delhi, Okhla landfill site | collected 2017-11-05
CAAGGAGCCGGATCGGATGGCGCGGCCGTTCGCGGAGTCGGCTCCCGCCCTCGACTACGCGGCGATCGCCCGTCTGGTGCGAATGATCAAGCGGATCGGCACCGAGGAAGTCGGCATTCCCACGAGCGTCGGGGCGACCTTCGACCCGGGGCCGGAGTTCGCCCCGTCCTCATTCAAGTTCGAACGTCACCCCGAAGTCGTCGCGCGCGGTGAGGATGTGGGTATCGGACCGATCATCCAGATGCTGAGGCACTCCAGTTCGCTGCGTGCTGACGGCCGCGCTTATGCGGCCTATCCGAAGGGCATCCCGGGGGGCACGAGCTTCGGGGAGTTCCTGGGCCGGCAGGCCCAGCCCTATGCAGCGGCGCTGGGCTTCGACTACCTGTGGCTGTCCAACGGCTTCGGATTCAGCGCCTTCGCGTGGACGGACCTGGGTGCCGGCTTCGACGGCCACGCGTTTCACGACGACAGAGCGGAAGCGCTGCGGCGGGAGTCGCTCGCGTTCTGGGGGGATTTCACGCACCATTTCCATCTCCCCGTCGAAGTCCGCGGGACGAACCACACGGCAGGGATCGACATCGGCTCAGACGCAGTGCCGGCGCTGGAGCTCTATGAGGCCGGCCACTTCCAGTCACCGCCACCGAACTCCCCCTGGGGGCCACTGAACGAGGACTTCGGCATCGAGATGTCCGGCTTCCTGTCGCGCATCGCGATGCTGCCGGCCGGCTCGCCGGGGTATCGATACCGGTTCTACGCGAACGACCCTTGGTTCTGGCAGCAGCCGTGGTGGGACTTCTACAACCGGGAGCCGTTCGACATCTACCTGCCACTCGGTGTCTCCCGCATCGACGGCTTCGGTCATGTGCAGACGCCTTCGAGCGTCAACATCCTGTCGATCGACACCGCTCACGGCGCCCTCGACGAGCGGGTCGGGCGCGAAGTCGGTGGGCACATCCTCGCGGCGCTCGAATCCGCGCCCGATGAAGCGGGCCCGCTGGTCTGGGTCTACCCGTTCCGGGAGTATCACCAGGCCGACACATCGCTGGGCCAGCCGTACTTCGAGGACTGGCTCCTCACCTCCGCGCTCAACGCGGGGCTGCCGGTGAGCACGGTCGTGAGCACCGATGACCTCGGTCCCGCGCTGCGCGCAGGTGCTCTGGCTGGTCGGACTCTCCTCGTTCCGTCCGGCGCGATGACCGAAGCGATCAGCGCAGAGCTCAGCGACCATCTGAACGCCGGCGGGTCCATCGTCGTATACGGAACGCCGACGAGGTTGGGCACCCTGGCCGCCGAACTGCTCGGCCTCCGCGTGGAGACTGGTGAGCAGCCGCTCACCGGTGACCTGCTGCTGCTCACCGACCTCGAGAGCGATCGCAGTGAGCAGGGCGAGATGCCCGGTGTGCTCCGTCATATCGAGCTGCTCTCAGACGGGGGGATCGGTGCTGTGCGCATCGTCGATCCGCACACCGGGTCCGCTGTCCGTGTGCAGGACGAGGAAGGACGCGAGCGGGTCTATGCCACGGCTCGACGCGACCCGGCGTGGGGCGGCGGTGCGGCGATGTGGGTGCGCGGTTCCTCGCCGCACGCGTTCGCCGAGCCGGACGAGCGCGGCGTTCCGGCTCAGGTGCCCCACGACCCGGATAGCTTCGTCGACCCCGGGGTGCTGCTGCGGGACGTCGCCGGGATGGCCGGGTACCTGATCTCTCACGACCTGCGCCGGCCCTCGTCCGGCCGGGCGGTGCTCGGCCTGCACCGCAACCGCTCGGCGTTCTGGTTCAACGGCTACCTGACCGACACCACCTCGCGAGTGCGACTGCGTTTCCCCGTCGGCGTGCCGATCCTGAATCATCAGGAGTGCTGGCTCGAAGGCGGCGTCGGCCACTACCAGCTGCCCAAGTCCATCCATGCGGAGTGCCGCGTCTTCGTCGAACAGTCGGCCGACGGCATGATCCGCTGTCGGGAGATCGCCCCGTACCCGGCATGGATGACGCGGGGGATGCGCATCAGCGGGCTCCGGGAGGCGACTGTCACGCTTCACCTGCCGCCGATCGGCCGCGGGCGTGTCCGGCTGGACGTCGACGGCGAGCTTCTCGACGAGGCGGCATTCTCCATCGACGCCGCAGGGACCTGCACTCTGCACGACATCAGCGGAACGCTGACGGTCGCCTGGGAGGATCTCGACGTGACCGGCACGCGGAACTAATTTTACTTAGGTTAAAAAGTTCACTACTCTCGACCCATCCGCAGCGAGGAAGAGGAACGATGACGTATCACGCCCTGACGACCGGGTGGACGGCCCGCATCCTGACGGAGACCGCACCCGCTGACCTGGACCAGGAGCTGCGTGCCGGCATCCCGGCCACCGTTCCGGGCGTCGTGCACACCGACCTCCTCACAGCCGGGCTCATCACCGACCCGTTCGTCGACGACGCCGAGTCCACGTTGCAGTGGATCGGGCGCAGTGACTGGGAGTACCGCACCACGTTCGACTGGAGCGACGACGGCTCCGTCCGCCACGACCTCGTGGCCGAGGGGCTGGACACGGTGGCCCACATCGAGCTCAACGGGAGCGCCGTCGCCGATACGGCGAACCAGCATCGCAGCTATCGCTTCGACGTGAGCGAGCTGCTGCAACCGGGACCCAACGAGCTCGTCGTGCGATTCCGTTCTCCCGTGCAGTACGCGCGGGAGCAGGAGGCCGTGCTCGGGGAGCGTCCGCATTCGTACGTGCATCCGTTCAACGCCATCCGCAAGGCGGCGTGCAACTTCGGGTGGGACTGGGGTCCGGACCTCGCCTCGGTGGGCATCTGGAAGTCGATCGGGATCGACTCCTGGTCGACCTCGCGCATCGAGTCGATTCGCCCGCTCGTCGACGTGCGCGACGGCGAGGCGACGCTGACGGCGCACGTGCAGCTGGAATGGACGGATGGCGTGACGGAGTCGGCGACGCTGTCGTTCGACGTCGCCGGAGCACACGCGTCCGTGGATGTGCTCGTCGGCCAGACGAACGCGACGGTGACGCTGGACGTTCCCGATGCCGAGCTGTGGTGGCCGCGCGGTCACGGAGCGCAGACGCTCTACCCGCTGAACGTGGAGCTGGTCGCGGGCGACACCGTGCTGTCCCGCTGGAGCCGCCGTATCGGGTTCCGCAGCGTGTCGCTCGATGTGGCCCCTGATCCCGACGGCAGCGCCTTCCGCTTCGCCATCAACGGAGAGGACGTCTACATCAGGGGTGCGAACTGGATCCCGGACGACGTCTTCTTCCCCCGCATCACCCGCGAGACGCTTCAGCGGAGCATCGATGACACCCTCGACGCGAACATGAACATGCTGCGCGTCTGGGGCGGCGGCATCTACGAGACCGACGACTTCTACGACCTCTGCGACGAGAACGGCATCCTGGTCTGGCAGGACTTCCTCCTCGCATGTGCGGCGTACTCCGAGGATGCGGCGCTGTGGGATGAATTCGAGGCGGAGGCCACCGAGGCCATCACCCGGCTGACCGCGCATCCGAGCCTCGTCGTCTGGAACGGCGGCAACGAGAACATCTGGGGCTACGTCGACTGGAACTGGCGGACGCCACTGGCCGGCAGGACCTGGGGTGAGGGGTACTACACGGAGCTGTTCCCGCAGCTCGTCGCGGAGCTGGCGCCGAACACCCCCTACTCCGAGGGAAGCCCGTTCTCCTTCAGCCCGTACCTGCATCCCAACGACCCCGGGCATGGGACGATGCACATCTGGGACGTCTGGAACAGGGTCGACTACTCGCACTACCGCGACTACCAACCTCGCTTCGCCTCCGAGTTCGGCTTCCAGGGGCCGCCCGCCTGGTCCACGCTCGAATACGCCGTGCACGACGAGCCGATGGATCCCTTCGGTCCGAACATGCTCGTGCACCAGAAGGCGACCGACGGGAACGAGAAGCTCCGTCGCGGACTGGGTGAGCACCTTCCGGAGCCGCACTCGTTCGAGGACTGGCACTGGACCACTCAGCTCAATCAAGCCAGAGCGGTGACCTTCGGGATCGAGCACTTCCGCTCGCTCTTCCCACTGAACCAGGGGTCGATCGTGTGGCAGATCAACGACTGCTGGCCGGTCGTCTCGTGGGCAGCCGTCGACAGCCTCGGCCACCGCAAACCGCTCTGGCACGCGCTGCGACGGGTGTACGCCGAACGGCTCCTCACCGTTCAGCCGCGGGAGGACGGGCTCATCGCGAGTTTCCACAACGACGCGCCGGAGGCCGTGGTCACCCACCTGACGATGCAGCGCTGGAGCTTCGACGGACGCGTTCTGGCGGAGCAGACGGTGCCGCTCGCGGTCGATGCGCGCGGGGCCATTGCGCTCGTCATTCCGGCCGACCTCGCGACGCCGGGCGACGGCGCCTCGGAGTTCCTCTCCGTGATTGCCTCGACCGGAGAGCGCGCCTTCTGGTACTTCGTCGAGGATCCCGCTCTCGCTCTGGAAGCCGCGCCGTTCGAGGCGAGCGCCGAGGAGGTGGACGGCGGGTATCGCGTGGTTGTCACCGCCGCCGGGCTCGTGAAGGACCTCACCCTGCTCGCCGACAAGGTCGACCCGGGAGCGCATGCGGACACCGCTCTGCTGACGCTCCTGCCGGGGGAAAGCGTCGAGGTGGCGATCCGTGCACGCGCCGGGATCGAGCCGTCGGAGTTCATCAGCGAGCGCGTGCTGCGCTCGGCGAACGACCTGGTGGCCAGGGCGCGCCGCGCCGTGCACGCGTGAGCACCCAGGATCGGCAGGGCGGAGTACGTGCCGGGGCCGTCGGGCTGGTGCTGCGGCGCCCCGTTCGCACGCTCGGCATCGAGGCGTTCTACAACGAACTCATGGCGGGACTCGAGGACGCCCTGACGGTGCAGAACCGCGCCCTGGTCCTGCAGGTCGTCCCCGACATGGAGTCGGAGCTCGACGCGTACCAGCGTTGGCAGGAGAGCGGACGGGTGTCCGCCGTGCTGATCGTCGACGTTCTCACCCCGCACGATCCCCGGCTCTCCCTGGTCCGAGAGCTCGGCTTCCCCGCGCTCGTCCTCGCACACCCCGATGATGCGGGCGGGCACGCGGCGCTGTGGACTGACGAGAGCGCCGTGGTGAGCGCGGCGGTCGATCACCTCCTCGGGCTGGGACATACGCGGCTCGGACGGATCTCGGGGCCGGAGGAGCTCTCGCACACCGCGCGGCGCACGGCTGCGTTCTCCGACGCGGCGGCGTCGGCCGGAGTGCAGGCCACGATCGCCACCTCCGATTTCTCCAAGGAGGGCGGTGCCGCTGCCGTCGACGAGCTGCTGCGCGGCGTCGCGCCGCCGACCGCGATCGTGTTCGACAACGACGTCATGGCGGCAGGAGCCGTCGACTTCCTCCGGGCCAAGGGCGTCAGGATCCCGGAAGACGTCTCGATCGTCGCCGGTGACGACTCGGTGCTCTGCCGCGTCACCGTGCCGGCGCTCACCGCGATGAACAGGGACGTGCACGCGCTCGGCGAGATCGCCGGTGACGCCGTCATGCGCCTGATTGCCGGTGAGGAGATCGGACTCATCACAGCCCCCGCGTCACAGCTCATCGCGCGGCAATCCACAGCTTTCTTCGCCGCCCCAGAGGCCGACCATGCCTAGCGTTCGGCGGCTCCGAGTCGAAGGGTCCTCGGAACCGGTCGGCATCGACGTGCCGTGCCCGCGGTTCTCCTGGATCGTCGAGGCGACCGAGAACGGGGTGCAGCAGGTCTCCTACCGGCTGACGGTCGAGCGGCTGACCGCCTCCGGCGCGGAGACCGCCTGGGATTCCGGAGTGGTGGCATCGTCCGACGCCCGATCGGCGGACTACGCGGGAGCGGAGCTCCGGTCTGGTGCCGGCTACCGGTGGCGGATCACGGTGATGACCTCGGCCGGAGAGGCGAGCGCCGTCTCGTCGTTTCGCACCGGCCTGTTCGATGAGCAGGCTTGGGCCGGCGCGAAGTGGATCGGCGGTCACGCGGAGCCCGCATTGGGCGGCGCACATCCGGCTCCGCTCCTGCGCCGCGAATTCGTCCTTCCTGCCCCGATCGTCTCCGCGCAGCTCTATGTGGCCGCGGGAGGGTACGCGGACGTCCGTATCAACGGCCGGGATGCGCCGCGCGGGGTCCTCGCGCCCGGGTTCACCGACTACGACTGCACGGTGCAGTACAACGCGACAGAGGTGGCGCAGCTGCTGCAGCAGGGGGCCAATGTCGTCACCGTCGAACTCGGTCGCGGCTTCTACGGCATGACCGGCGTCAACACCTGGGGCTGGGAGCAAGCACCGTGGCACGCGGAACCCTGTGTGAGAGCAGCCCTCATCGTCACGCACCACGACGGCACGAGAACCGTCGTTCCTACGGATGGGCAGTGGCGCACAACCGATGGTCCGACCACGTTCGACGACCTGTACGCGGGGGAGTCGTTCGACTTCCGACGTGCCATCGACGGGTCCGATCAGGTCGGCTTCGATGACTCCCCCTGGCGGCTCGCCGCTGTAGTGACGGGGCCGCGAGGCGCGCTGCGGCATCAACGCCAGCCTGTGATCGCCGTCACCGAGTCGCTGGCGCCCTCCGGCATCACCCGGCTCGGCGAAGGCACCTACCTGGTCGAGTTCCCCCGCGTCATAGCGGGGTGGGTGACCGTCGCCGCGGCGCCGGCGCAGGACACCGCAGTGCGGATCGGCTACGCCGAGAGTCTGCGCGCAGACGGCACGGCGAACACCGACGACCCGCACTCCTACTACGACGGACGGTTCCAGACGGCCGAGGTCCGATTCGCAGGCGGCGGCGTGCGGCAGGAATGGAGCCCGAAGTTCACCTATTACGGGTTCCGATACGTCCAGCTGACCGGATGGCCGGATGGTCAGCCGCCGACCGCGGACACGGTCTCGGCTCAGTGCGTGCACACGGATCTCGAGCGCACGGGGACGTTCCGCAGCTCGGAGCCGCTGCTCGATGACGTGCACCGGATCGTCGTGGACACGGTGCTCAACAACCTGCACGGTATCCCGACGGACACCCCGACCTTCGAAAAGAACGGGTGGACCGGCGATGGCATGGTCGCCGCAGAGCTGATGCTGCTGAACTTCGACGCGCATGAGCTGCTGGCGAAGTGGACGGCAGACATCGCGGCGACCGCTCGGCACACCGGCATCCCGCGAGTGATCGCCCCGCACGGGGGCTGGTCCTACGACTGGACCCCGACTCCGACGTGGAATGCGGCGATGCCGCTGATCGCGTGGTGGCTGCATCTGTACACGGCTGACGAGCGCACCATGGGCGCCCACCTCGATGTGCTGGTGACGCACGCGCGGCTCGAACTCGATCGGACGGATGACGCCATCGCGTCGACCACGCTCGGCGACTGGGTCGCGCCGGACGCTTCACCCGGCGGGGGAAACCCGCCAGAGGACTCGCGCGTGCCTGCCACAGCCTTCCTCCATCAGATTCTGGCCACGGTGGCGCGAGCAGCCGAGGAACTCGGATGCGATGAACTGGCGGAGGAGTTCCGCGCGCACGCGGATCGCGTCGCCGAGGCATTCCGCGCGCGCTTCTTCGATCCGCTGCGGGGCATCATCCGCGGGGAAGGAGAGACTGAGTTCCGGCAGTCGCACAACGTCTTGGCGCTGGCGTTCGGCCTGGTCCCCGCGGGGAGAGAGCAGGCGGTCGCGGATGCCGTGGCCGCGGACGTCGTGGCGCGCGGATTCCATCTCAACACCGGCGCCCTCGGCACGAAATACCTCCTGCCCATGCTGAGTAGGCACGGGCATGCCGATGTGGCCGTCAAGGTCGCACTGCAGACCTCATATCCCAGCTGGGGCTTCTGGCTGGAGAACGGGGCGACGACGACATGGGAGCACTGGGCTCTGCAATCCCGCTCGCGCGGGCACTACTTCCTCGGGACGGTCGACGACTGGCTGTTCCATGACGTCGCCGGCATCCGGCCCGTCGCACCCGGGTACCGGGTCTTCGAGGTCGCGCCCGCGGTGACGTCGATCCGTAGTGCGCAGGCGTCGGTATCCACCGCTTTCGGAACAGCGGCTGTGCGATGGACGCGAGACGGTGATGAGCTCACACTGGAGGTGTCAGTCCCCGTCGGAGCTAAAGCGGTGGTGCGTCTCCCTGGTGTGGAAGCCCGAGTGCTCGATGCTGGGCAGCACGCTGTGCACGCGCCGTGCTGAACGCCATCCCAGCGTCGGACGGTCATGCCCCGCTAGTAGGTTCGTCGGATCATCGACCGGACCGAGGGTTTTGAGAGCACACCACAGGTGTTTCGGTGATCCACCCTGCGAAATGATCGTCCGGTGCTCGCGGGCGCGAAGACGTGCGTGGAATGGTCGCATCGGAGACGTGTAGAACGATCGCGAACGTCGCTGCGCTTGCCGGGCGCAGGATGCTTGCACGCAAGGTCAAGGTCAGTGGCGTAAGTGGCAACAAGCCTGTGTGATGCGCAGCACCATTATCTGGATCATCGTGGGCGCCGTTGTTCTTCTCGCCACAGAACCACCTTCCTCGCGCTCGAGAGCGAACGTGAGACCTGAACGACACTCGCCATAAGTGCTAACAAAAGTGCTAAGCAGCCTGTGCGTCGAGGTATCGCGATGGAGTTATCCACAGGCACATGCCGTAGATCACCAGTTTCATGCGGCAGAACGTTGTCCGTCGTCTCCCGGCGCGTGGGGGTCGAGGTCAGTTCAAGTCCCCCCTCGCGCACAGTGTGTGATGTCTCAGGACATCGTGAACGATTGAACCCCCGGTTTCCGGGGGTTCAATCGTTTTTGCGTTGGTAGTTATGATGTCTCGGGACATCGTGGACACGTCGGGTCTCTGTGGTCGGTTGTAGCGGACGAAGCCGACGTGCTTGGCGCCGGGTTCGGGAAGTGTCCGCGTGCCCTCACCGCACGGCGGTAGAGGGCGTTGAGCGACTCGATCGCATACGTGCTGCAGATGACGCGTCGGGTTTCGACGTCCCAGTCCAGGAAGGGGACGAACTCGGCCCACGTGTTCTGCCAGAGCTTCGTGATCGCCGGGTACTGCTGCCCTCACTTCGCGTTGAACTCCCGGAAGCGCTCCACCGCGGCCGCTTCGGTCGGGGCGGTGTAGACGGGCCGGAAGTCCTTGCCCATCTCTTCCCAGTAGTGTCGGGAGGTGAACCGAAACGTGTCGCGGATCAGATGGATGATGGAGGTCTGCACCGTCGCGAGCGGCCACACGGTGTTGATCGACTCCCGCAGACCCTTGAGGCCGTCGCAGACGACGATACAGACATCCTCGGCACCGCCGTATACAACCGGCGGATCTCCGCCCAATCTTCCACTTCAATCACTCTCCCAAGAGTGCCGAAGGGGTCAAGATTCAAACGGCACCAGAGGGTGATTCTTCACTCGGCAGCGACAGCTTCAGCAGCTGCTCCCCGAGCTGCTGCTCATCGCTGATCTCCTCGGTCACAGAATCGATCATCTCGGTCGTGTCCATCACGGCCTGTCCCTCCCGGTCAGGCCGACCCAGAAACACCGGAAATCAGACAGTCCCCCTCGGCATGACCGTGCATCGGCGTCGTTGGGCGGTAGACATGATGCATGGTTGGTTCGGATCTTCCCTCGCTGCGGGAGGTGGGCGGGGCGGTGTCTGCACTGTCAGCGTCGGGACGTGTCGCGGCTCCGCATGTTGTGGCGTGGGTCCTTCAGCACGCGCGGGGCGACATGCGTCACGCTGTGCAGCTGGCTTCGGCTCTGGGGCCCGAGCAGGTCACAGGCGAGAGGATGTTGCCGTTTGCGCTCCCGCCCGTGGACGAGGCGGTGCGGGATCTGCGGGACAAGCTCTCGGCTCTGTCGAGCGCAGACTTGCGGGTGCTCCGGACGGCTGCCCTGAGCACCGCGGATCACACGGACGTCGTCCTCGCGGCGGCAGCGATCGATCTCGACACCTTCCTGATGGGGCCAGCGACCGACCTATTGAGATTCCACAGCGATGGGCGGTACGAGTTCACGAACTCGTACGTCCGGCCGGTACTCGTCCACGACACCGCCGCCCCTACAGCAGTGTCCATACATCGCGCTCTCGCCCGAGCGGCCGCGGCGCGAGGGGCGGACCTCGTGTCGGCTTGGCACTGGTCGTACGTGCGTCCTGGTGACCGCACCGACCTCCAGAAGCTCCATACCTTCGCGGTATCCGCCCTGGAAGCCGGTAGTCCGTTTGCTGCGTTCCACGCGGCCGCTCGCGTATGCGACGCGGCCAGCGGCGAGCTCGCCGGGCGTGCGGCGCTGGTCGCCGGACACGCCGCGCTCCTCTGCGGCGCTACGCTGAGCGCGCGCGAGTACCTATCGGCCGCGTTTGCCGGGTCGACCAACGGCGTTCGTGAGCGGGCGTCGACACTCCTCGTGGCCGTGGACAACCTCACGGACGGCCCCGTCGACGACCCCGATCCTCGGCGACGGATCGTTGATCAGATTCGCGCGCTCGTCCCGGTCGCCGCCAGCTCTGGCGACCGGGCGCGGATGGCCGACCTCGTCGCCATCACCGAGACGTGGTGGTCGGATCCGGGCGAGGCCGACAACATTCAGGCACGCTCCTATCTCGGGACGACTCGGGCGCGACCCGGATGGCCCTGGGACCTGTCTCCAGGAGGATTGTCGCCGTTGATCGAAGCACTCGCCCTTCTGCAGCAATGCGGCTTCCAGCTGCAGGTGCAGGACCATCCTGGCGCCGCCAGCCTCATTCGAGATGTCCTGCTCCGGCTGCCCGTAGCGCACGTGGGCGCCGGGACGATAAAGAGTGCGATCCGGCTGGTCGCGGATGAGTTGCCGGACGTCGGCGCCGGCATCCGAACGTCACTGCACGCGCTGAGCCCACGGCGACCTGTGACATACGAACCGTACGGCGCCGCCGTGGGTGAACGATCCTCTGCGGCAGCTCGGGCCGTTCAGCGGTCGGGAGGCACCCGAAGCGAGCTCATGGACTGGCGTTCAGCGCTCAGCCGGAGGGAGTTGCAGGTTGCTTCCCAACTCCTGGAGGGCAGACCGAATGACGAGATCGGTCGCCTTCTCGGTATCTCGCCCCGCACCGTGGAAGTGCATCTCACGAAGGTGTATCGCAAACTCGCGGTGCGCGGGCGAGCCGAGTTCCTGTCGACGGCCTTGGGATCTTGAACGCGAATCCGCCCCACCTTCCTGTAGGAGGGCGGGGCGGATTCGTCGGTCATATGGATCAGCCGCGGAAGTAGACGTTGGAAGGCTTGACCCAGAGCAGAACGATGATGAGCACGGAGATGAGGGCGCTCAGGATACCGGGGATGCTCAGCTTGTCGAACACGAGGGCTCCGAGGGAGAGGACTTCGAGGACGGTGACGACGATCCTCGCCCAGTTGTGGCCGGCGCGCATCTGGAACAGCACGAACAGTTCGATCGCGATGAGAACGAAAAGCCCGATCCCCGTCGCGAGCAGGATCGGTCCGTTCGTCGCGGGTTCCCCGTCGACCAGCATCGTCCCGGACATGGCGTAGACCCCGCCGAAGGTCGTCATCGCGGCCACCACGATGTCGAGGACGAGCCCGAGCAGGATCACCCAAAAGACCACTTGAACGGTGGCGGGCCTGCGACGGAAATCAGCGTTGTCAGTCATTTGGAATTTCTCCTGTGAGCGATGTTGGAGGGTATCGGCTTCCACCCGCCCTGCTTGTGGAAGCCAGCCAGAGCGCGAGTTGCAACTCAGGAGCATAATCTCCTAGGCGCGGCACCCCCAGTGCTTATACGGGGAACCTCTTAGCCTCGATCCACCGATGAGTGTTGGGCGGGCCGTCCTGGCCTGATTGGCTCGGTGTGATCGGCCGTGGGCAGGGGTGAGTTCCGGGCGTCGCATCCCGGTCGTCCACTTCGTCCTCGGTCGTGCCGTCGTCGCGGCGGTGGTCAGTTGGCTGCGACTGGTGGTGGCGCGTGCGTGGCCGTGAACAGGCGCTCGAACGCGCTCTGCCATGGCCAGGCCGCGGGCAGGTGCAAAGTGATGCGGCGTGCGGACCGTGCGAGGCGTGCCGGGACTGAGATGAGGGTGCGGCGGATCGTTGCGGTCGTCGCTCTGGCGAGCCGCCCTGCGTGGTCGGCGATGAGTCCGGCGGCGCGGGTGAGGTTGAACGCGATGACCGCGAGCACGAGCCAGGCGCTGTTCGCGGTGAACACCCCAGACGGCAGATGAGCGAGCGGTCCGCCCTTCAGATCGGCGTGGACCTGTTCGATGATCGCGTGCGCCCGGTGGGTCTTGTCCGCCACCACGGTGCTCATCACGGTGTTGTCGGTGGTGGTGAAGAACGCGTGATGCCGGTAGGTGTCGAACAGTGTCGGCTGCTCCACCTTGTTCGGGTTCAGGTCCGGGATGCGCCGCACCACCAGACGTCCTTCGACCCGTTCGGCCTTCTTCCGTGAACGGAACGCGGTGAACGTCACCTCGGCGACCTCTGCTTTGGAGATCCACCGCCCGGTGGCCTCGTCACGGATCGAGTCGGTGTACTCGATCATCTCCCACCCGTCCTCGGGGATGGTCGCGATCGCCGCCTTCACCGCGGGGTCCATCCGGACGGTGACCGACACGTCCGCGCCGGCCCCCAGCGCGGTGCCGATGTGGCGTGACCGTAGAACGCGGAGTCTGTCAGCAGCAACGGCCTGGCACTGCTTCCCGGGTTCATGCGGCGGAGTGTGGCGAGAGCGTCGCCGACGATCCGGGCGGCTCCTTTCGGCGACCCGGTCTTCCCCTGCCGCAACCGCTGGGCCAGGATCACCGGCGCCGACGACGATGTCGACGCCGTCGCGATGAGGGCGTTCAGGCCACGGACCCCCGAGTACCTGAACGAGGCGCCCTGCTTCTTGTATCCGTGGACCTCGATGATCGTGTCGTCCAGATCCACCATCACCCGCTCACCGTCCCGGACTTGCAGCAGCGGCGCCGAGGCGGCCAGGCTCACATTCACCCGGGACGCGACCGCGTCGAGCTGGCGGACATGCCCGAACCGGAACTCCCGCAGGAACGAACCGAGAGTCGACGGCGCATACGTCCCGTCGAACAACCGGCCCATCCCGCCATGGCGCAGCACGTTCATGTCGTCGATCGAGTCCGCACCGGCGAGCATCCCCGTCACCAGCGCCATCACCTTGCCACCGGCGTTCGCGCCCTTGTCAGTCGGGACACTCAGCCGCTACTGCGAGAGCCGATCGAGCCCTGCGTGCTGGGCCAGGCGGAGCATCGGGACCAGCCCCGCAGCCGACACGAGATTCGGATCATCGAAGACCGCGGACACCGCAGCCGGAGCGTGCTTGAATTGCATCTACGAGATGCCTCTCGAATCGGACGAATAGAACCCTAAGCAAGCTCTATTCTTCCCGATCCGAGGGGTATTTCTGCGTCACCGCACCGCTCAACACCCCGACCCATCGGTGGTGTCGGCGACGGTTGAAAACGAGGCCATAGCGACGGGCGAAAACGAGGCCACCCAGACAGATTGGGTGGGTGATCTCGGTGGAAGATTGGGCGTTGATCAGGCGGCTGGTCGCGGACGGAGTTCCGAGGCGGCAGGTCGCGAGGCAGCTGGGAATCGGCCGGTCGACGGTCGATAGGGCGTTGGCGTCGGACCGGCCGCCGAAGTATGAGCGGCCGGCGCAGGAGACGTCGTTCTCGCCGTTCGAGGCGCGGGTGCGGGCGCTGCTGGCCGAGCATCCGGACATGCCGGCAACAGTGATCGCGGAACGCGTCGAATGGGTCGGGTCGATCACCTGGTTCCGAGAGAACGTCCGAAGGTTGCGTCCAGAGCATCGGCCGGTCGATCCGGCCGACCGGCTGGCGTGGGCGGCCGGCGACGCCGCGCAGTGTGATTTGTGGTTCCCACCACGGAAGATCCCCCTCGAGGACGGCAGCCAAGCGTTGCTGCCCGTGCTTGTGATCGTCGCCTCGCACTCCCGGTTCCTGACCGCGAGGATGATCCCGACTCGCAAGACCGAGGACCTGCTGCTCGGCTCGTGGGAACTGATCCAACAGCTCGGTCGGGTGCCGCGGCGGCTGATCTGGGACAACGAACCGGGCATCGGACAGAAGGGTCGGCTCGCGCAGGGCGTCGCCGCGTTCGCCGGCACCCTCGCCACGAAGGTCGTGCAGCTGCGCCCCTACGACCCGGAGTCCAAGGGCATCGTGGAGCGCCGCAACGGCTGGATGGAGACCTCGTTCATGCCCGGCCGCACCTTCGCCTCACCCGCCGACTTCAACACGCAACTGGCCGACTGGCTGGAGCGCGCGAACAGCAGGGTGGTGCGGACGATCAAGGCCCGGCCAATCGACCTGATCGAGCACGACCGGTCTCGGATGCTGCCGCTGCCGCCGGTCCCGCTGCAGCTCGGCTGGCGGGAACGAGTGCGTCTCGGACGGGACTACTACGTGCGGTTGGATACCAGCGACTACTCCGTCGACCCGCAAGCCATTGGCCGAATGGTCGACGTCGCCGCGGACCTCGACCGCGTCCGAGTGCGGCTCGACGGGCGGATCGTCGCAGACCACCCACGGATCTGGGCGCGCGGCGCGGTCGTGACCGCACCGACGCATCGGGAGACCGCGAATCTGCTGCGGCAACAGTTCCAACAACCGCGACCAGCGATCGCTGACGACCTGACTCGCGATCTCGCCGACTATGACCGGGCGTTCGGGATTGAGGGAGTCGCGTGACGGCCTCCGCGGAGAACACGGACACGGCGAAGCAGATCACCTACCTCGCCGGCGCGCTGAAAGCACCGCGCATCACCGAAGCCGCGGCGCGGCTGGCTGATCACGCACGGGATGCAGGCTGGTCGTTCGAGGACTACCTCGCCGCCGTCCTCGAACGCGAGGTGAGCGCCCGCAACGCGTCGGGGGCGGAGCTGCGGATCAAGGCCGCCGGGTTCCCCGCCCGCAAGACGCTCGAGGACTTCGACTGGGACGCGCAACCCACCACTCGCCAACAGGTCTCCGCTCTCGCCTCCGGCGGATTCCTCCTCGAGGCGCAGAACGTGGTGTTGCTCGGCCCGCCCGGCACCGGCAAGACCCACCTCGCCACCGCGCTGGGGTTCGTCGCCGCGAGGCACGGTCACCGGGTGCTGTTCGCGACAGCGACGGACTGGGTCACCCGTCTCACCGACGCGCATCGGCAAGGGAACCTGCCCCGCGAGCTCGCACGGCTGCGCCGCTACGGGCTGATCATCGTCGACGAGGTCGGCTACCTCCCGTTCGAGCAAGATGCCGCGAACCTGTTCTTCCAGCTCGTCTCAAGCCGCTACGAACACGCCTCGCTGATCCTCACCTCGAACCTGCCGTTCTCCGGTTGGGGCGGCGTCTTCGGCGACCAGGCCGTCGCTGCGGCCATGATCGACCGCATCGTTCACCACGCCGACGTGCTCACCTTGAAGGGCGCCAGCTACCGGCTCCGCGGCCGAGGCATCGACAGCCTTCCGAGCATCAGAACGCAGGATCCGGCAGACTGACCGCACGACACGTTGGTGGCCTCGTTTTCACACGTCGCATTGGCCTACTTTTCGAGCGTCGTCGACAGGTGGATCGAGGCTTAGCTCTGGGGTGCGCGGCCCGTGTAGTTGCGCAGACTGCCTGCATGCATGGGCGAGCGGGATCTGGCGAATGGACCCGATTCCGTTCATGCGCGCACGGGGATCCCGGCGCGCTCAGCACGGGCGTTGAAAAGCGACCGTTGCTAGCGATCTCGCGCGAGTATGGGTGTCGCTGCCCAAGAGTTGCGATGCCCAACCACGGGTGGAACTATAGGGCGCATCGAGGCGGCGGTCCAATCCTGAACATGGGACAGGCACAGTGAAGTAGTTACCCAGGTGAGGCACGCAGAATCACGGTCAGAAAGTGCTAGCGAAAGTGCCAAGCAACCTGTAGGTCGGCGTATCACGGTGTAGTTATCCACAGGTCACATGCTGCAGATCGTCGATTTCATGCGGCCGAACGCCCTATCGAGATTCACGGCGCGAGGGGGTCGAGGTCAGTTCAAGTCCCCCCTCGCGCACCGTTGTGATGTCTCAGGACATCGTGAACGACTGAACCCCCGGTTTCCGGGGGTTCAGTCGTTTTTGCGTTAGACGATCGTCTCCACGCGGATGAGCTCGGTCCTCGCCACTGATCGACGGTGCTCGTCGGCCAGCGCGAGACGCTCGGGGTCCTTCAGGTAGGCGTCCACGGCGGAGTCATCCGGCAGGTGGATGACCTGCACTTCGAGCGGTCCGTCGCCGTCACCGACGCGGCGCACCCTACTCACCACTTCGCCGCCGTGCTTCGGCACGAGTGCGAGCACTCTGGTCTCATAGTCGGAGAGCGCATCTTCTTGGCTGTCTACTGCCCAGAGCGCGACGCAGAGTTTCAGAGTCATGAGGGGCACGATACCTACTGTCAGACTCCCCGCCCGCCCCGGGAGGCAATTCCCACGCGACGCTCTGTGCGACGACGCGCCGGCAGCTCGGCGGCCGAGCCGGGAAGGTCCGTCAACTGGTGGATGACGAGATCGGGGTCGAAAGCCCGCATCGCCCTCGTCAGCCATGCCGCTATCTTGGCAGCGGCTCGGGCCGGCACCGGGCGATACTCTCGACGTATGGCGACCGAAGAAGTTCCCAGCGACCTGTGGACGAGCCTGCAGGCAGACCGCTACGACGATCCCCGCAGCCCCATGTTCGCGCCCGCGCTTCTGGAGAGCACGACCTCGTTCCTCGCAGACCTCGCCGCAGGCGGCCGCGCGCTGGAGTTCGCGATCGGTACGGGACGCGTCGCGATCCCCCTGCATGCGCGGGGCGTGGATGTGACCGGCATCGAATACTCGGCGGCCATGGCCGCTCGCCTGGAGCAGAAGGCCAGCGACATCCCGGTCGTCATCGGAGACATGGCGACCACGCGAGTGAACGGTCAGTTCTCACTCGTCTATCTCGTCTTCAATACGATCGGCAACCTCTTCACGCAGGATGCGCAGGTCGAGTGCTTCCGCAACGCAGCGCGGCACCTCGCACCGGGAGGACGCTTCGTCGTGGAGACCGGCGTGCCGGCACTGCGCCGGTTACCTCCAGGGCAGCAGGCGATTCCGTTCGACGTATCCGCCGAGCATGTCGGCTTCGACACCTACGATCTCGTCACGCAGCGGGCGGTGTCACATCACTACAGCAGAACCGATGACGGTGGGTATCACTACTCGCCGCACAACTTCCGCTACGTCTGGCCGTCGGAGCTCGATCTCATGGCTCGGCTTGCCGGCTTGGAGTTCGAAGCGCGGTTCGCCGACTGGGACGAGCATCCATTCGACTCGGAGAGCACGTCGCACGTCTCGGTCTGGCGTCGCCCCGCGACGTAACTACGCCCGACCCCGTTGGACGATCACCGATCACCAGGGGATCGGGCCGTTGTCGTCGAAGAATCCTCCGCGGGGACCGTCGTCGGGAAGGGTGGCGAGCCGGACGGCGATCGCAGCCCCTTCTGCGGGAGCGCGACCCGCGCTGTTGCCCGTGAAGTCGGTGGAGACGTAGCCGGGGCAGCACGCGTTGATGATGATGTTCGTGTCGGCGAACCGGCGCGCGTACTGCACAGTGATGCCGTTGAGCATCGTCTTCGACGGGGCATACGCCGCCATGATCGGGCCGGTGTGCAACTCCAGCGAGCCCATGTTGCTCGACACATTCACGATGCGGGGAGATGGCGCCTGGGCGAGCAGCGGGAGCATGGCGTTCGTCACTCTCACGGCTCCGAACACGTTCGTGTCGAGGACAGTTCGTGCGACATCAAGGTCGAGGGTGGTCGGGTCCTGGGCTCCGTTCGCCGTGCTGCCACCCACGCCGGCGTTGTTGATCAGGACGTCGAGACGGCCGGTGACATCAGCGATCGTCGATGCCGCTTGTGCGACGTCGGCGTCGGATGTCACATCCAACGCAACGCTGAACGCATCGATGCCCTTCTCCCGCAGTTGCTCCACCGCCGCTGAACCCCGGGCGTCGTCGCGGGCGCCGACCGCGACGGTGTAGCCGAGCTCACCGAGCTGTTCGGCGATGGCGAATCCGATTCCTTTGTTCGCTCCGGTGACGAGGGCAGTCTTCTTAGTCATGTGATCCATCGTGCGTGTGCTGCCGGGTGCCCGTCCAAGATCGATCGACGCCCCTGTGATACCCCGCCGGTATCAGGGCGGCGTAGAATGAGCCCATGGTGGATCTCGAGACCCGAGAGCTTCGGTACTTCGTCGCCGTCGCCGAGGAGCTTCATTTCGGCCGTGCGGCCGAGCTGCTGGGGATGGCGCAGCCGCCACTCTCACGGGCCATCCGACAGCTGGAACAGCGTCTCGGCGTCCAGCTCTTCGATCGGGATCGACGAGGAGTCGCGCTCACCGATGCGGGCGCCGTTCTTCTCCGCGAAGCAGAGCCCGCACTGAATGCCGTCGCCGCTGCGGCACGGCGTGCGCAACGCGCGGGCCAGGAGCGGCGCTCCATCGTGCTCGCCACGAAGGCCGGCGCCTCTCACACGCTGCTCCAACGGCTCCTCGACACGGTCGCGTCGTCTCCTGAGGTTCCCGACGTCGACGTCCTCCTCTGCGAGGTCGGTGAGCAGGCGATCATGCTCCGCGACGGCCGCGCCGACGTCGCTCTCATGCACCGGCCCGTCGACGACCTCGCAGGGCTCGACGACGAAGAACTGTTCATCGAAGGTCAGGTTGCCATCGTCCCTGCGGCGCATCCCCTCGCGGCCCGTGAGCACGTCACGATCGAAGAGATCAGCAGTGTGCCGGATCTGCCCCTGGCGCGGTGGCCACGAATCGGCGGCACCTATCCGGACGGTCCGGGGCCCGAAGTTCGCACGCAATCACAGATTGCGCAGCTCGTGGCTCTCGGGAAGACCCTTCTCGTGATTCCGGCGTCGAGCCGCGCCTGGCAGTGGCCCGAACACG
>JACYYJ010081706.1_pt1 | contig 18918 bp, 15 predicted proteins | sample 8236861 | NCBI WGS metagenome assembly JACYYJ01 (sample SAMN14103086, study PRJNA606662) | landfill metagenome | isolation source: landfill solid waste | place: India:New Delhi, Okhla landfill site | collected 2017-11-05
CGGCCCGCTCCTCGGCGGCTGGGTGATTGAGACGTTCAATTGGCAGGCGGCGTTCCTCATGAACATTCCTGTCATGATCGTTCTGCTCATTCTGGGCCCACTCGTGCTGCCGGAGAGCCGCAACCCGGATCTGCACAAGATCGACATCCTCAGCGTCGCTCTCTCGCTCATCGGCATGGTCGGCGTCGTCTATGCGATCAAGTCGCTCACGGGAGGCAAGGAGATACTCCTCGGGATCGTCGCTGCGGTGATCGGTTTCACGGCTCTTGCGATCTTCGTGCGCAGGCAGCTCACACTCTCGACGCCTCTCATCGAGGTTCGACTGTTCAAGGTGCGCTACTTCCGTGGCGCCGTGATCGCCGATCTGCTCGCCATCTTCGCGATGGTCGGTGCTCTGGTTGCGCTCGTACAGTACCTGCAGCTCGTGTTGGGTCTGAACGCACTGCAGGCATCACTGTGGCTGATACCGCAGGCCGTGTTCGCGGCAATGGCCGCGTTCGTCGCAACGGCGCTGGTCAAGAAGGTGCTCCCCGCCTACGTCATCGCCTCAGGGCTGCTGATCGCGTCGACCGGGTTCGCCCTGACGCTGTTCCTCTCACCGTCATCGCATCCTGCTCTCATCGCGGGGTCGCTTGCGCTGGTGTCCCTCGGAGCGGGGATGGCGCTCGCGCTGAGCAACGACATCATCATGAGTTCCGTGAAGCCCGAACGCGCAGGTCAAGCGGCCGCGACCTCGGAGACCGCCTATGAGCTGGGCACCACCCTGGGAACCGCCGTGCTCGGTGGAGTACTGGTCGCCTGGTATTCGCGGGTGGTGGCCGCCGGGACCGACGCCCTGGACGTGGCATCGAGCATCGCCGACCGGGCGTCGTCGACCATGGCGGAGGCTCTCCTGGTGGCGGCGGAGGTCGGCGGGAACACGGCCGCTGCGATTCTCGAGATCGCTCAGCGCGCGTTCACCGAGGCGATCATCGTCACGGGGATCGCCGGTGCGGCGATCATGGTCCTTGCCGCCATCTGGGCGCTGGTCACGCTTCGAGGCGCGGCCGCAGACGCGGACCTCGCGACGACGCACGAGCCTGAGATCCGTTGAGCTGTTGTTCTCGACGTCCGCGATTTCTATCACGACATGCAACCTGGAAAGGGACAGCACATGCCCTCATCACTCCTCGCCGCACTGGATGCGGTCATCGGCCCCGGACTGCCCGTGGTCTCCGTCGCTCCTGTTGAGCTGTCCGCGCCGGGGCGGCCGGTTCCGCTGGAAGTGCGGGTCTCTGCACCGGCGACCGGCACCGACCTGCCCGTCGTGGTGTTCTCGCACGGCAACGGATGGAATCTCGACGGCTACGCGCCGCTCACCGCGTTCTGGGCGTCGCGCGGATTCGTCGTCATCCAGCCCACTCATCTGGATTCCCGTCGGAACGGCTTCGGATTCGAGCATCCCGTCTTCCCGACGATCTGGACCGAGCGGATCGCGGACCTCACACGGATTCTCGACCAGCTCGACACGATTGAGAGCGCTGTTCCCGGGCTCGTCGGCCGCATTGACGGCAGCCGCGTCGCGGCCGCCGGTCACTCCTGGGGCGGACAGACGGCGCAGGCGCTCTTGGGCGCGCGCATCCTCGACCAGAGCGGTCAGGTCGGCGTCGACATGTCGGACAGCCGGGTCATGGCCGGCATCCTCTTCGCGACGACCGGTATCGGAGGAGACGACCTGCACCCCTTCGCTCAGGCGAACTTCCCGTTCATGCGCCCCTCGTTCCGCGAGCTGACCACGCCGACCCTCGTCGTCGCCGGCGATCACGATCAGTCCAAGATGTCGAGCCGCGGACCCGACTGGTTCACCGACGCCTACACCTACAGTCCCGGCGCCACCGATCTCCTCACCCTCCACGGCGCCGAACACGGCCTCGGCGGGATCGTCGGATACGAGGTCGCCGAGACCACCGACGAGAGCCCGGAGCGGGTGGCCGTGTTGCAGCGGCTGAGCACTGCCTACCTGCGTTCCGCACTGCAGGTCGACGAAGCCAACTGGCACTCTGCTCGTGCGACGTTCAGCGACAGTGCGGATCGGATCGGCCATATCGACAGCAAGTGACGTGAAGCGGCGCGAGATGACCCCGGCACTGACAACGTCGGGGCGCACACCGCGTCTCGCATCACGCACGGGCCACGGTCGCACTGCGCGTCGGACGAGTCGCCCGCCCTGACGACAGCGTCTGACATCGGGGATTGACTCGGTGGTAGGAACACGGGGTGAACTTCTCCGTGGGCGCCGACAGTTCACACGGCCTGACCGCCCGCAGCCATCCATCCGGAGAACAGGAGAAGGAAATGCCCGAATCCGTACCAAATGCGTCCGGCGGCGCCCGCGCCGGACGCAAGCGACCCCTCATCGCCGGGATCGCCATCGCGGCTGTCGCCGCCATCGCCGTCGTCACTGTCGCGATCGTGTCCTCGAACGGCCAGGACACCGCAACGCCGACGACCGCCGGCGCTGCGATGCCGGACGTCGCGGCGCTCGCAGGTCCCCTCGCCGATCAGGAGCTGACTTGGGAGGCCTGCGAGTTCAGCGACGACGGACTCCCGATCCCCGGCGCGGACGTGTCCAACGTCGAGTGTGCGACCATCAAGGTGCCGCGGAACTGGCTGGATCCCGACCCGGAGCTCACATGGGACGTGCGCATCTCTCAGGCGAAGAACATCGAGGTCTCGGATCCGGAGTACCACACGACGGTCATCGCCCACCCCGGCGGCCCCTACACTTCGGGGCTGTCGTTCAGCACCGCGGTGCAGCTGTACACCCCTGAACTTCGGCCGAACACGAACTACGTGAGCTTCGACCAGCGCGGGCTCGGCCAGTCCAGCATCGCGGAGTGCGCGTACGAGTACGACCCCGCCGGCGGTCCGTCGGCCATGGCACAGGCGATCGGCGAAGCATGCTCGCAGCACCCGGACGTGGTGACGATGACCACCGAGCAGGCCGCCTACGACATGGACTTCATCCGGCACCTGCTCGGACTGGAGACTGTGACCTACATGGGCTATTCCTACGGCACCTGGCTCGGAGCCTGGTTCGGCAACTTGTTCTCCGACAACATCGAGCGGATGCTCTTCGACTCGTCGACGGATCCGACGCAGCAGTCGATCCAGCACAACTACGACGCTGCGCACAACGCGCGCGATCGTCAGTTCCGTCTGCACATGCTCAATTGGATCGCCCGGAACGACGCCACCGTCGGGCTCGGGACGGATCCGGAGGCGATCTGGGAGCGGTACTTCGCCGCGACGGAGGAGCCGACGAAGTCGCTCGCCGCGCAGTTCGCCTGGAACGTGGTCAACGGTCCCGCTGCGTTCTCCGGCCCGGTGCTGTATCCCGCCGCGGGCAGCCTGATCGCCAGCATCATCGCGGAGTCCGAGGCGGCGACTGAATCTGTCGATCCCATCGAGCTGGCCACGCGCATCGTTGCCGGTACCGAGCTGCCGGACGTGCTTCGCGCCTCGGCGGACGAGCGGCTGGCGCTTCTCAGCGCGACCCCGGAGACGGATCCGGGTGAGACGGTGCGTGCGACGCACAACTATCTCATCGAATTCACGGCCTGCACCGACGGCGAGTGGACGCAGGGAACCGAGTTCTGGGATGAATTCCACGCGGAGACCGCCGAGACCGCTCCTCTGACCGCGCAGTTCGGTCTGCTGCTCACTCCGACGTGCGCCTTCTGGCCGACGGAGTCGAAGATGCCGGTCGCGGGCGAGAACTTCCCGGAGACCCTCGTCGTGCAGAGCGAGCTCGACTCGATGACCCCGTACGAGGTGGCCTGGTCGGCGGGCACCAACCTGCCGAACACGAGCCTCCTCGTCGTCGACAACGAGAGCATCCACGGCGTCTTCCCGTACGGCACCGACGAGGTGGACCGGCCGGTGATCGACTTCCTGCTCGGGGGCGACCGGCCGGCGCAGACGATCGTCGCGCCCGCCAAGCCGCTGCCCTTCGAGGAGATCACCTACGAGTCGTGGACGCCGATCGACGGGAACGGCGAGCACTCGAGCGACCCGCTGTTCACCGACCCGGCTGTCCCGGCCGAGACGGCCACGCTGCGCGAGCCTGCGAGCTAGCCGCTCCGGCAGCACTGTCGCCCACCGGGCCCGCCGCGATTCACGCGGCGGACCCGGTCTCGTCGTCCCCTGCGACGGCGCGCTGAACAGTGCTCCTCAGCGGCCGAGCACGCCCTCGACCGCATCGACCACGATCTGGAAGACGCGCTCAGGCGCGTTCTCGGCGGTGTGGCGGGACGCTCCGCGCCACGCGGTCGGCAGATCCTCGTCGAGCGCGATCAGTCGTTGCAACTCGTCGGAGAATACGCGGGTCGCGCGGCTCGTCGCGGTGTTGTCGCCTGCGGCTGCGGCTGCGGCACTGGCCGCCTCGACGGCGCGCACGATGAGCAGCTGATCGGTGTCGGCGCTGCTGTCGCACGTCGTGCTGAACGCCTTCAACCCGGCCTGCCATGACTTCGCCTCGCTCTCCACGGCGTACGGGTACCAGGCCCGAGCGGCGGCGCGCAGGGCTCCGCCGGCACCCGCTCCGATCTCGTCGCCGACGCGTGCCGCGTCGGCAGCCGCCCTCGCGCCGGCCCGAAGCGAGATCAGCAGCGAATCGTCCGCCGCGTCGGTGCGCTCACCCGCAGTGGCGATCGCCTCATAGGCGGCTCGCACGCAGCCCGCGTCGAGTTGGCGAGCGCCGGGCGCGTCGACGGCCCGCCGGATGTCGGCGCCGAGCGCCTCGTGTCCCAGCGTCGCGGGGTCGATCCCGTGCGAGAGCCCATCGGCGAGTGCTCGCGCGTCGTCGGATCTTGCGCTCATGGTGCCTCCTGGGGTCGATGCGGACCAGCGTAGGCGGCGCGCCCCGACAGGCGGTTACCGGATGCCGACCGACAGGTGAACGACACCTCGAGCCGGGATGCTCGCGGGAGCCGGATGCCCCGAAGGAAGGTCACGGTATCGGACCGGTGTAGTCCAACCAGAAGTCGATGGCGTCGGCACGCGGGCGATTCGTCATGTGGCCGCCGTCGCCACGGAACTCCATGACGTCGTCCTGCGCGCTCGCCACGGTCGACCATGACGGCAGCCCGGGAGCGTTGGGATCCCCGGTGCGTGCGAATGCGACCCAGTACTCGCTCATCTGATCGCGCAGCAGGTAGTCGGCATCCGTGTATGTCGCGTCGTGATCGGAGCCGAGGTTGTCATAGGCGTACGCGACCTCTGCACCGTGATAGGCACCGTACTTCTCGAGGCCCTTCTCAGGTGGCGTATGCGAGAAGAAATAGAGGTATGCGGGTGCGTCACCCGATTGCGTCTGCAGGCGCGCCCAGCGGAACATCGCCCGGGTCATCACCTTGTCGGTCTGAGCGTGCAGCGACGACTCCAGCGCCTGCTCCGGCGTGTCGCCCGGATACAACCTGAGGAATCGGTCGGCCAGGTCGCCGTAGGTCTCTCGCGCAGACTCCCGGTACTCGTCGACCTCGATCACTGGGGGAGCGGCGAGCGCGAGGGACGCCTCATCGGCGTTGCTGCCGACGAGGATCGGGACATCGTGCTGCTGGCCGGAGGCGTAGATCTCCGAGGGCGCGGTCGGCAGGACGTGTCCGTCGAGGGACGGACGCCAGTGCCCGGGGATCTCTGCGGCCGCTTCGGCGATGCGATCGGCCGGCATCGCCCGCATTTCCGCGATCGTAGCTCCTCCGAGCTGTTCGCTGAGGCGAAGACCGGCATCCTCCACCGACTCACGGGTGTCGAACTGGTCTCCGTCCTCGGTGTCACCGGTCGTCCCCATGCATGCACCGCTGCCCGCGATGATCCCGTCGACGAGGCCTTCGGAGAGCGGGGAGGCCCCAAGGATGCAGACGCTCTCGCCGCCGGCCGACTCGCCGGCGACCGTCACCCGGTCCGGGTCGCCGCCGAACGAGGCTATGTTGTCACGCACCCATTCGAGAGCGGCGATCTGGTCGAGGATCCCGTAGTTGCCTGATGCGCCGTATGCGGACTCCTCCGCGAGGTCCGGATGGGCGAGGAAGCCGAGCACCCCGAGCCGGTAGTTGACGGTGACGGTGAGCACATCACCGCGGGAGGCGAGCGCCTCACCGTCATACAGCGGCAGGGCGCTCGAGCCGGTCGTGAATCCTCCGCCGGGGATGTAGACGAGGACGGGGAGCTCGTCGGAGGCCGGCTCGGTGCTGCGCCAGATATTGAGGGACAGGCTGTCTTCGCTCACGGGGTAGGGGTTGAGCAGCGTGCCTTCGAGCGGGGCTTCGACGATCCGCGAGAGCGCCCGGGTGAAGAAGGTGGAGGTCCCCTGGACCGGCGCGGGGGAGAAACGGTCGGCGATGAACACGCCCTCGCGCGGCTCGAGGGCTTCCGGTGCACGCCAGCGCAGATCTCCCACCGGAGGCTGCGCGTAGGGGATGCCCGCGAAGATCTCCACGCTGCGCGAGTCGTTGACGACCCCTTGTACGGGGCCCTCCCTGGTATCGACCTGCTCCGTCGGCTGTGGTTCATCGCCTCCCGCCGCACGAACCTCTGCGGGCGGATACGCGAGCACGGCCGTGCCGCACACGAGGAGCGCCGCGACCAGCCACGCCCCAGCCTGCAGCAGCACGCGTGCGCGCAGCATCCACCGCGCGCCCACAGCGATCGCCACGAGCAGCGCGCCTACCAGCACCCAGCCCCACCACGGGCTCCGATTGAGCCACAGCAATACGGCTGCTGCCGCTGTCAGGAGCAGAAGCGGCACCACCGGCACCAGCGTCCGGATGAACCGTCGACGCCCTCGGTGTGCACCTGTCTCTCTGGTGGATCCTTCCCCGGCGAGTTGCTGCATCCTCTTCCCCCAGCTTCTGGTGTCTGTACGGTGGTGGACCGGCAGCGTACAGATCATCCGCAATTCAACATCGTGTTCCCGCAACACGGTCAAGTCGGCGGGTGGTGGTGGATGGTTGACTGTGTGCGGGGAACAGGGTCTTGAATACCGGTACGGAAAACTGGGAGAAGGAGAGAGATGCGACCGTTCATGGACAAGGCCGTACCTGAGGCATGGCAGGCTGCTACGGCGCTCTCGAGCGCGATACGGTCGGCGGCCGCGCAGCAGGGGCTGTCGACGCAAGAGTCCGAGTTCATCAAGGTGCGGGCATCGCAGATCAACGGTTGCGCCTTCTGCCTGGACCTGCATTCCCGCGAGGCGAGACAGGCCGGTATCCCGCAGCAGAAGCTCGACCTGCTGCCGGGCTGGCGAGAGGCTCGCCTGTTCGACGAGCGCGAGAGGGCCGTGCTCTCGGTGGCGGAGGCGACCACGGTGCTCCCTCTCACCGAAGAGTCCATCGCCGATCTGGCCGGAGCGCGGGCGCTCCTCGGCGAGGAGACCTTCGTGGCGGCGGAATGGGTGGCCGTCGCGATCAACGCCTTCAACAGGATCTCCATCCTCAGCGAGCATCCGGTGCGTCCGCGCGATCCCGATGGACGACTCGTGCGATGACGCATTCGAGCGCGATCGCCGTCGTCTGACGGGCGCCGCGCTGCACTGGTAGGGACCTGCGCGACCGATGCTTTCGCGTCGATCGACGCGCGCTCGCAGCGTTTGGCACTTTCCTCATGGATATTGGCATTGTGGCCACTGGTGCGGACGGACCACGCCTGCGATTCTCATTGGACCCAACCGTTTCAGTGTGGGTTGAATACCAAGAATCACGGTGAGGAAGACCGATATGAATGACACGATGAAAGCGGTTGTGCTCACCCGTTTCGGAGGAGCCGATGCCTTCGAACTGCGTGATGTTTCCGTACCTCAGGTCGGACCGCGTCAGGTACGCGTCCGTGTGCACGCGACGGCGGTCAACCCGCTCGACTACCAGATCCGTCGCGGTGACTACGAAGATCACGTGCTCCTTCCGGCGATCACGGGGCACGACATCTCCGGCGTGATCGAGGAGGTCGGATCTCACGTCACTGAGTTCGTCGTCGGCGACGCGGTGTACTACACGCCGCAGATCTTCGGCGGTGCCGGTTCTTACGCGGAGCAGCACGTCGCGGACGTGGATCTCGTCGGACGGAAGCCGAAGAATCTCAGCCACCTTGAGGCGGCGAGTCTGACTCTCGTCGGCGGCACGGTCTGGGAGGCCCTGGTGACGCGAGCGCAACTCTCGGTGGGCGAGACAATCCTCGTCCAGGGCGGCACGGGTGGTGTCGGCACGATCGCGATCCAAGTAGCGAAGGCGATCGGTGCGCGAGTGATCACGACAGCAAGAGACGCCGATCACGACTTCGTGCGCTCTCTCGGCGCAGATGCGGTGATCGATTACACCTCGACGGACTACGTCGCTGCGGTGGCTGAGATCACGCAGGGTGAGGGGGTGGATGTCGTTCTCGACACCATCGGGTGCGACACGCTCACACGAAGCCCGCTGACGCTTGCCGACGGGGGACGGGTGGTCACGATCGTCGACATCGCTGAGCCGCAGAACCTCATCGAGGCGTGGGGGAAGAACGCCTCCTATCACTTCGTCTTCACACGACAGAACCGCGGAAAGCTGGATGCGCTCACAACGCTGGTCGAGCGCGGCCTGGTGAAGCCCGTCGTCGGTGCGATTCTGCCGCTCGCCCGAATCGGCGAGGCGCATGAGCTTCTGGAGAACAGGAGATCGTATGCACTCCACGGCAAGGTCGTGATCGATGTGGCGGGTCAGAGCGTTGCCCTTCCTGTTTGCAGAGAGCTCGGCGATGAGACCGCTCTAACGCACGACTCGCATGAGGAAGGAACGAAGTCATGACCGCCTACATCGTGTTCCAGCGAGACGCGACGAACGACCAGCACGCCCTCGACCGCTACGCAGAACGTGCCGACAGGACGTTCGCGGGCCACGACGTTCAGCCTCTTGTCGACTACGGCGCGCTAGAGGTGCTCGAGGGGCCTGCGATCGAGGGGGTCGTCATCCTGCAGTTCTCAGACGCGGTGGCGGCGAAGGCGTGGTACTTCAGCGAGCAGTACCAGGAAGTGGCGAAAGACCGCTTCCGTGGCTCGACTTACCGGGCCGTTCTCGTCGACGGGGTGGGTGTGTAACCCACCGCTGACGTCCGGTCGACGATTGCCGGACGTCAGCTCCGCCCTGAAAATGTGGCGCGGTACTCCGAAGGCGACACATCCAGGAGCCGGCGGAAATGCAGTCGAAGGTTTGACCCGGTTCCCAGGCCGACTTGGTCTGCGATCTGGTCCACCGAAAGATCCGTGCTCTCCAGGCGGTCGCGGGCGCCATCGATGCGCGCCCGGAGGATCCACTGCAGCGGTGTAACGCCGGTTTCCTCGGTGAAGCGGCGTAGAAAAGTCCGGCGCGACATTCGCGCATGTATGGCGAGATCGGCGATAGTGATGTGCTGATCGAGTCGCCCCAGGATCCATTCGCGCGTCGCCGCGAGGGAATCACCGTGCGCTGCCGAACTCGTCTTCGGCAGATACTGAGCCTGACCTCCGGTGCGGTACGGCGCGGTGACGAGTCCACGCGCGATGTCGTTCGCGGCGCTCACGCCGAGGTCGCGCCGAACGATGTGCAGGCACAGGTCGAGACCGGCGGCGGCGCCCGCCGAGGTGAGGATGGCCCCCTCATCGACGAAGAGCACATTCGGTTCGACCGTGATCTGCGGATGCCGCTTTGCGAGCTGCTCCGCCGCGTCCCAGTGGGTGGTCGCTCGGAGGCCATCGAGCAGACCGGCATCCGCGAGTGCGAATGCGCCGTAGCAGATCGATGCGATGCGTGTCCCGCGAGATGCGGCGTTGCGCAGTTCTTCGCACACTTCCTCTGGCAATGGCCGCCCCGGCGGGGCATAGCCCGGGACGATGATCGTGTCCGCGTCGGCCAGGGCATCCAGGCCCCGGGGCACTGCGAAGCCGAATCTCCCGTCCGCCTGCACTGTTCCGGCGGTGACTGCGCACGTCGACACCTCGTAGGGGAATCCCGTCTCCGGGTGGAATACCTCGGTAGGGATCCCGACGTCCAGTGGGCGCGCGCCGTCGAGCACGAGAACCATGACCTGATGCGGTTGTTTCATCTCCGACTCCGATCCGGTCAGCGCGCACCGACTAGGACGTAAGGTATCGCACCACGCTTACGTAGGTGACTTCCACCGACGCGAATCGGATCCCGCTGATGCGATCCTGTCCTCATCACCCCGACCGTGCGGTCCCGACCACAGGAATATCTCATGAGCGAGTACCCGGCCATCACGAGGGTCCGTCCGATCTCGGCTTCTGCTGTCGGGGCGGAACGCAAGCTCCCCCGTGCCTCAAGTGCGAATCATGTCTCCGCGGAGAGCGGCGTCAGCGCAGCCGTCGCGCTCGGGAGCCTGATCATCGGTCTTCGGGTCACGGCTCTTCCACGGCGACGCACCTGACCGAGAGGCACACATCATGGCATGGAGTACGAGCGAGATCGCCCATATGGCGTCGACGACCGTGAACACGGTCCGCCACTATCACCGTCTCGGGCTTCTCGATGAGCCCGAACGCAGATTCAACGGATACAAGCAATACGGGGTGCGTCATCTCGTGCGTCTGCTTCAGATCCGGCGGCTCGTAGCACTGGGGCTGCCGCTGGGGCGGATCGCCGAGGTGAGCGCCGACGGTGACGGCCGCCAGGACGTTCTGCGCGAGGTGGATGCGGACCTGGTGGCGGGCATCGAGCGGCTCGAGCGCGCGCGAGCGGACCTCGCGGCGATCCTGAGAGAGGATGCTCCCGCTGATGCTCCGGCAGGGTTCGAGTCGTTGTCATCCCGGTTGTCGGTGTCGGACCGTTCGATCCTGCACATCTCCGGACAGTTCTACGACGCGCAGGCTATGGCCGATCTGCGACGCATGATCGAGGTCGACGACACGATGGACCGCATCGGCACACAGCTCAACGGGCTCCCGGCTGACGCCGATGAGACGACTCGTGAACGTCTCGTGCGGCTTCTCGTGCCGGTCATCGAGCAGCAGCTGACGGAGTATCCCTGGCTTCTGAATCAGTCCGCGCATCTGTCGAAGAGCGAGAGCGTCGTGCGGCGGACGCTCTTGGAAGCGCTCGCCGAGCTCTACAACCCGGCGCAGTTGGACGTGATCGACCGTGCGAGCCAGACCGTGTACGACATGCGGAAGGATCGAAACGATGCCGCGGAGGACGATCGATTGAAGGCTCCTGCGTTCGCGCGGTGACCTACCGCCCGCGCTCCTCGCTGATGGAGTTGGCTCCGTCGATCGTGATGAGCTGGCCGGTGATGTACGACGCGCCCTCCCCAGCGAGGGACGCGATCACGTATGCCACTTCGTCCGCGGTGCCGGACCGGCCGACGGGTGTAGCGGCGCCCATCCGCCGTTCGCGATTGGAGGCGGATGCGGTGTCGATCCATCCCGGAGCGACGGCATTCACGGTGATGCCGAACGGTGCCGTGTCGAGTGCCGTTGAGCGCGTCAGACCGAGGATGCCGGCCTTCGCCGCGTGGTACGCATCGTCGCCGCCGTATGCCGCGACCGGCCCTGACACGGATGACACGTTGACGATTCGTCCGTAGCCGGCGGTCTGCATGAGGCCGACCACCGCGCGGGTCATCAGGAAGGTCGTGGTCAGGTTTCGGTCGAGCGAGGCATGCCAATGGTCGAGGAACGATTTTCGGATCGCGCCCGAGGAGTACGAGTCGGATACGGCCGTCATCCCGGCGTTGTTGACGAGAATGTCCACGCCGCCGAACGAACTCGATGCACGCGCGACGACAGCGTCCACGCCGGCCTGGTCGGTGAGGTCGGCGACCACTCCTTCCGCCCGGATCCCGGCGTTGCGCAGTTCTGCGACCCGCTGGAAGATGCGATCCGTCGTCGAAGTGATCACGACTCGATTCCCGGCATCGCCGAGAAGACGGGCGGCCGCGAACCCGATGCCCTTCGTGCTTCCCGCGCCTGTGACGATGGCGACGCGCTGATATGGCGTGGTCATGACGAACTCCTCCTCAGCCTCACTGACGCCCTTGTGACGTTGATACGCCGATTAAAAACCCTGTGGTCGCCACAGGCTCAACCAATCTCAACCGAATTGGTCAAGGCGAATTCACCTACACCGAGCTCGATTGCGGTTTCTCTTGACCCTGTGGCTGGCACACGGTCTTTACTCGATTGACATATCGCGATCTCGATCCGAGAGAGAACCCATGTCTGATCTGCACGGAGAGCACCATGCACACTGACCTCGGAGAATTCCTGCTCGCCATTACGGGCGTCGCGGGGACTCTCCTGGGTACCTTCATCGTCGGGGTCTTCTTCTACCTCGATCTTGCCCACTACCGGTCGTCCACCAGCAAGACAACCCCGAAAGACCGATACATGCGTGCCGCCGTGAGGTGGGTGTTCGTCGCCTACTCCATTCCGCTGCTGCTGCCGCTCGTGCTGGTCTTCGCTGATCCGATCTGGGGTGCGATGACTTTCGTCGTGCTCAACGCGATGCTGCTCGCCGCGACGGCGGGTACGGTTCGACGGATCGTGACTCGGGGCGGGGCGGGCGCATCGTTCCCGCTGATCCTGAACGAATGGATCACGACCTTCGCGGTTCTCCTCGCGTTCGTGCTGCCATGGCTCATCGCCGGATGGATCCCGTGGCCTTCTGCCTACATCCCCTCGCTGGTCATCATGATCACCGCCAGCTTCGCAAGTACTGCCGCGCTGGTCATGAGCGAATTCGACTCGACATTCGTGACGGCTTCGCCACCGGATGATCACGCCCTTGAGCCCGGCGTTGCAGCAGCTGCGCTCCCGAAGGATCCGCACCCCCCCTCTGAAAGGACCAAATCAAATGCCGAACGTCGCTGAGAACATCGTCAAGACTCTGCACGCCAACAGGATCGACCGCGTCTACGGTCTCCCAGGAGATTCGCTGAACGGCTTCACGGACGCATTGCGCAAGAACGGCACGATCCGATGGGTGCACGTGCGTCACGAGGAGTCCGCTGCCTTCGCGGCGGCGGCGGATGCTGCGACGACGGGGCAGCTCGCGGTCGTCGCCGGATCCTGCGGCCCCGGCAACCTCCACCTGATCAACGGGCTGTACGACGCNNTCGCGATCGCGGCGCACATCCCCACGAACGAGATCGGCACGGGCTACTTTCAGGAGACCCACCCGCAGGAGCTCTTCCGCGAATGCAGCGTCTATGTCGAGTACGTCGCCGATCCGCGCCAGATGCCGCGCCTGCTCGAGATCGCGATGCGCGCAGCGATCGAGAAGCGCGGCGTCGCCGTGCTCGTGATCCCCGGTGACGTCGCGCTGGCCGACATCGCCGATGACCGCGCCGTCGTGATCGAGCGAACCCAGCCCGTGGTCGTGCCCAGTGGCGCTGAGCTCGAACGAGCCGCGACCCTCCTGAACGAGGCCAACAGTGTGACGATCCTCGCCGGCGCTGGTGTCGAGGGTGCGCACGACGAGGTCATCGCGCTGGCTGACCGACTGGGCGCACCGATCGTGCACGCACTGCGGGGCAAGGAGTTCATCGAGTACGACAACCCGTTCGACGTCGGCATGACGGGGCTGCTCGGCTTCGCCTCGGGGTATCGGGCGATGGAGATGGCGGATGCTCTGCTGATACTCGGCAGCGACTTCCCATACGAGCAGTTCTACCCCGCGCGGGCGACGACCATCCAGGTCGACATCCGCGGGTCGCAGTTGGGCAAGCGGCATCCGCTCGATCTCGGTCTCGTCGGAGACGTCGGCGCGACGGCCGATGCGCTGCTGCCGCGGCTCGCCGAGAAGGACCGCGGACACCTCGACGACGCCACAGCGCACTATCGCAAGACCCGGGCGAAGCTCGACGACCTCGCGGTCCCGACGAAGGCCGGCCGAGCCATCCATCCGCAGTACCTCGCCCGGCTCCTGGATGAGCAGGCGTCGGACGACGCGATCTTCACGGCGGATGTCGGCTCGCCCACAGTGTGGGCGGCGAGATACCTCTCCATGACCGAGGAGCGGCGACTCATCGGCTCCTTCACGCACGGCTCCATGGCGAACGCGCTCATGCACGGGATCGGCGCCCAGGTGGCGCATCCGGACCGTCAGGTCGTCGCGCTCGCAGGTGACGGGGGTCTCGCGATGATGCTGGGCGAGCTGCTCACTCTCACGCAGAACCGCCTCCCGGTCAAGACGATCGTGGTGAACAACTCGTCCCTCAACTTCATCGAGCTCGAGATGAAGGCCGCCGGCCTGGTGCCCTATGGCACAGGGCTCGCGAATCCCAGCTTCGCGGCGATCGCCGAGGCCATGGGCATCTTCGCGCGCCGGGTGGAGAACAGCGAGGATCTCCCTGAAGCGGTGGGTGAGGTGCTCGCCCATGACGGTCCTGCTCTGCTCGACGTCGTGACCGAGCGACAGGAGCTGTCGATGCCTCCGGCGATCGAAGCCGCGCACGTGAAGGGTTTCGCACTGTATGCGATCCGCACGGTCATGTCGGGTCGAGGCGACGAGCTGATCGACCTGGCACGAGCGAACTGGCGGCTGCTGTTCTGAGCTGATCGTGCCAGCCGGCCGGCGGACAGGCCTCTCCGCACCGCCATCCACGCTGTGCTGTCGCGCTGCGCCCGATTCGACCGAGATGAGTGTGCGCGAAATCGTTCAGTTTGAGCCCGTAGCCGAGCGCTCGATCGACGGCGACGTGGAACGCCCAGCAGGCGGCGCTCAGAGCGAGCCAGGGGAGATCCTGACCGCCGAGCATGAAGCCCGCGTAGATCACCATCAGGATCGCCGGTGCGGTGTAATTGTGCACGGCGTTGTAGAGGCGAGCCCCCATGACTGGGCCGCCAACATAGCCGAGGGCGGAGAGGTCGAAGACGAGGAAGGCGGCTGCCAGCCACCACCACGGCTGTCCCGCAGCGATGACGGCGACGACGATGGCGGCCGCGATTGCGCCGTCCTCGAGGCGTTGGACGGTCGCGACGCTCTTCTCGTGCGTGTGCTGGTGCATGCCACCTACCTCACACCCTGTTGTAGGAACGGAGTCAAGACTCGCATAGCGCCTGCTGGTCGAAACCGGCATACGATGAGGTGGGCTTACAATCGACCAGATGGTCAGTTGAGCCGAATGGCAATGGGGGATTCATGACGGAGCCGCAGAAGCGCAACACCGAGCGCACCCGCCGGGCGGTTCTTGACTCGGCGATGCACGCGATCCTCGACCGGGGCACGGGAGTGACGCTCGCGGAGATCGCGGAGAACGCCGGCGTATCCAAGAGCGGCTTGATTCACCATTTCGGCAACCGTGACCAACTGTTCATCGCCGTGGTGAAGGACATGTCCGAACTGCTCCGCGAGGCGGTCGTCGCCGAACTCGACCTGTCGGAGAATCACCCGGGGAAGATGCTGCGGGCCTACGTTCGCGCGCTCTGCAAAGGCGGAACAGAAGCGGCGGCGGCGCGCGACTTCGCCTCCGCGGCCAATTGGAACGGGCTGTACGCCATCCCGGCGATCGCCGCACTCCTCGAGGAGGACGACGCGTGGTGGAGTGAACAGTTCGCGGCAGACGGGCTCAGCGCTGAGCGCATCCAGATCGTTCGCCGTGCCGCGGAGGGGGTGGTGGCCGCCGCGCTGCAGGGTGGCGAGGACGAATCGAGCATCGCGACGGCCCGCGGTCTGCTGCTGGAGTTGGCTACGGAAGGCTCTTTCCGCCGAGCTCTCTGACCTGATCGCAGGATCCTCTTCGCTGTCGCGGCCGGATTCCTACGCCCGCCCGCTTGACCTTGTTCCGACAACATGGCCTGAACTGAGGATCCAGCGAGGAAGGAAATGAGATGCCGTCGCAGTTGACGGACAAGACTGTGAGCGATCTGTCGAGGGTGAACTGGAGCTCGCTGATCTCCAGCGTCGTCGGGGCGGGGGCAGCGGCGCTCTTCTTCGCGATCAGAGACCATCCGGCCGCTCGCGAGCTGTCATCCGTGCTCATCGCCTTCTATCTGGTGGCTTGGCCGGTGTTCGTGACCGTGTACCTGACGTGGACGCATCGCGCGTACGCGCGCCGCGGCTCGCGAGCTCTCACCTCGACAGCACAGAGAGAGGCGCAGGCGCTTCGACGTCCGTGGGTGCTGGTAAACGGCGGCGCGTCGAACTGGGCGCTCATCGGCGCTCTCGTCGCCGTGGCGGTGACGATCGTCGTCGCACAGAACGCCGCTTTCCGCGGCGAGTGGGTGTTCGTTCTGCTCGTGTTGCTGACAGTGGCCAGCTCGTGGGCGCTGATGGTGTATTCGTTCGCGCTCGAGTATCTGCGACTGCCACCGGACGGGGGAGGGCAACCCGGCATCGTGCTCGAGGTCAAGGGGCCGCCGCGATTCTCGGACTATCTGACGCTCGCGATCCTGCTCTCGACCATGGCGGCGACCGTCTCGGCTTCGATCCGATCACGGCGAGCCTGGACGCTCGTTCGGATCAACGTGCTCTTCGCCTTCACCTTCAACACGGTGATCGTCGCGATGATGGTGTCGCTGCTGTTCGGAGGAGTTCTCGGTTGACGCGCCGTGCGCCGCGCGGACCGGCCCCGCAGCGACCGACGTCAGGGCAGCGGGATCCCCCTCAGCTCGCGACGCGATCTGATCCCGAGCTTGCGGTAGATGCTCCGCAGGTGAGCCTCGATCGTACGAGGACTCAGGAACAGTTGCGCACCCACTTCCCGGGAGGTGGCACCCGTGGCGACCTGTCTCGCGACCTGCAGTTCCTGGGCCGTGAGGTCACCGTGCGATGATGTCGTGCGACGACGGGGGTGCTCGCCCGTCGCTCTGAGCTCCTTCGCCGCTCGCGCGGCGAAGGCGTCAGCACCGATGCGCGAGAGGAGGTCGTGCGCGACCCGCAGCTCTTCTCGGGCTTGCTGGCGGCGCCCCGTGCGACGCAGCCATTCCCCGTAGACGAGGTGAGCCCGCGCCGCTTCGCCGGTGAGTCGTGAGGCCTCGAGATACTCGATCGCGGCGCGATAGTGATGCTCGGCCGACTCGTCCGAGAGCGTCAGCGCACGCGAACGTGCTTCCAGTCCACGAGCCCACGGGGTGTCACAGGCCTGCGCACGGACGCTCAGCTCCTCAAGAGCCGAAGCGGCGCTGTGCGGATCGCCGGCACGAGTCGATGCCTCGATCAGCTCGGCCAGGCCGACGCTGCTCAGCGACAGTGCGACGCACGCGCATGTGATCGTCGCGGCTCGCTGCGCCTTCTCGTACTCGCCGAGGGCGTTGTGCACCACAGCGCTCGCATATGCGGCCAGCGCGACCTCCGCTCCTTCCGCGGGATTGCCGGGGTCCTGCAGCGTGAGCTCCTGCAGCCTCGCGACGGTATCAGCGTCACCCCTCCATGCGGAGACGATGGTCTCGGCATGGCGCATCGGCACTCCGCCGGTGGATTCCGAGATGGCGTTCGACCGCCCCGCCATCTCGCCAGCCCGGGTGAGTTCGCCGCCGAGTGCCAGGATGTTGGCGTGGAAGTTGAGCGCAGTGGCGAGACCCGTCAGCGCTCCGTCCGAACGCGCTGAGCTGACGCTCGCCTCCGCGAGCCGATAAGCGAGGTCATCATCGAGGATGCCGACAGCAGTGCGCGCCGCCAGCCAGAGCCAGGACCGGTAATGCTGTGCGTGGGCATCGTTGAGATCGGCATCGCACAGCGAGCGCAGCGCGTCGCGGAGCGGTGGAACACCGTCGGCGAAGCCTCGGATCATCGTGGCTGACAGTGCGAAGAGCAGTCGGTCCACCGGTCGGACGGCGTGTGCGAGCGAGGGGTCGGCGAGGGCCGCATCGGCGACGATTCGCGACGTCGGACCACCGAGGACGAGCGCCGCATCGAGAGCGCGGAGGTGCGTCTGGTGAGCAAGGTCCGGATCGAACGATGCCATGTCGTGTGCGACGCGCAGGAGCATCTCCGGGACGTTCCGATCACGGCTCAGGTGGAAGGCGACCTGCGCCCGCAGCAGGGCGAGGCGTACACGCTGGAAGTCGTCGAGCGGCCCCGCCTCAGCCGTAGCGAGGAGGTCGAGCGCGGTGCCTGGCGCGCCCGATTCGTGCACGGCATGAGCCGCCTCAAGCGCGCGTCCTGCCCGAGTCGTCGGATCCGGCGTCAGCTGCGTCGCTCGCAGGAGGAAGGCTCCGGCGGCTGCGTAGCCCCCGCGCGCTCTGGCGCGGTGCGCCGATCGTTCCAGCTCGCCGGCGACGCGCTCGTCGACCCCGAACGTCGCCTGAGCCGAATGCCAGGCGAGGCGATCCGGCTCGGATACCGGGTCGGTGACAGCCGCCAGGGCCGCATGCGCTCGGCGACGATCGTCGGGGTCTGCCGTGCGGTAGACGGCCGATCGAGCGAGAGGATGACGGAAGCGTACCCGGGCACCGATCTCCATCAGACCTACTGACTCGGCTGGGCCCGCCGATCCGGGATCGATGCCGGAGTGACTCGCGGCTCGCAGGAGCAGGGCGGGGTCCCCGGTCGGGTCGGCGGCGGCGAGCAGCAGCAGCATCTGGCTTTCTTCGGGGAGCCCCTGTGCGCGATTCCGATACTCCGTCTGCACGCGGATGGCGACGTCCGAGAGATCGGGTTCCTGGAATCCGCCGGCGAATCGGACTGCCGGGGTGTGGGAGGGAAGCTCCACCAGGGCGAGCGGGTTGCCGCGGGCTTCGGCGATGATCCGCTCACGCACTTCGTCGTCGAGTGGTGTCGGAACCACCGAGTCCAGCAGCAGCCGGGCATCCGCGTCGCCGAGTCTTCTCAAATGCAGCCCAGGCAGGCCGGCGAAGACCGCGCCTCCCGCCTCGCCGTCGCGAACACCGAACACCAGGGCGACCCGCTCCGCCTCGATCCGGCGTGCGACGAAGGCGAGTACTTCGGCCGATGCGGGGTCGAGCCAGTGGGCGTC
>JACYYJ010102164.1_pt1 | contig 18917 bp, 19 predicted proteins | sample 8236861 | NCBI WGS metagenome assembly JACYYJ01 (sample SAMN14103086, study PRJNA606662) | landfill metagenome | isolation source: landfill solid waste | place: India:New Delhi, Okhla landfill site | collected 2017-11-05
CCGCCGGTGGTACTCCAGTAGGTGGACGATTAATTAAGAAAGCAATCTAAAGATGGTTGCGTATTAAATAAGATTAACATAGGAGCTGTCTAGTATGACGGTAAAAAAAAATAATAAAGAGGAGAATAGATCCAGACCTGCCACCTCCCCAGAAGCCCGTGAGCAACAGTTGGTCAATTTAGCAGTCACTTTAGCTGAGAAACAACTTCGGGATGGGACTGCATCTCCCTCGGTCATTAACCACTTTCTTAAACTAGCATCGAAGCGGGAACGACTCGAACGGGAAATTCTGGAAAGGCAGTCTAAGTTGATTGAGGCCAAGGCTAAGAATATTGACAAAGAACGTGAGTCTGAGGAAGCTGCCAAGGCTGCAATCGAAGCAATGAAAAACTACAGTCCAGGACGATGAAGGGGAATTAAAAATGGACATTCTAAAATTTAAGAAACTTCATGATGATGCCGTCCTTCCAACGAGAAATAATGAAGACGATGCGGGTCTAGATGTTTACGCGTTGGAGGATGTTGAGATCCCGCCGAGTGAAGTAGATTCGAACTTTGTAGCTGTTCGCATAGGACGAGCAATAGTGCCAACAGGTATTGCTGTAGACATCCCTACAGGATACGATGGTAAAATTAAAGGTAGATCAGGATTGGCCTTTAATCATAATATCATCTGCTTTGAAGGAACTATCGATAGTTCGTATCGAGGAGAGCTAGGAGTCCTCCTGTATAACTTAACAGGTCGTCCTTATTTCGTAAGAAAAGGAGACAGGGTTGCACAACTAGTGATTAATAGGTGCGAACTTTGGAAATCCGAATGGGTAGATGAATTAAGTTTTGGTGCTCGAGGAGAGTGCGGCTTTGGTCACTCCGGTCGGTAATAGGAGTTATAGCGAACTAATATTACTACCTACGTTTTCAGAACGACTCGAATATCTTAAACTCCTGGATAATAACGCCGAATCCCCAAGACATATATCTGGAGGATTCTTTAAATCAAGAACCTGGTTGACAGTAAGACAAATGGTTATAGATAGGGATCTAGGATTCGATTTAGGGGTTTTCGGAGTCTACATAGAGGGTCCAATGTATGTTCACCACATTAACCCTATAAATGAGTTTGATATCCGAAATCAAACTAAACGACTTCTAGATCCAGAAAATCTAATAACGGTATCGATGAATACCCATAACTCTATACACTATAAAAAAGTAGAAAAAGAGGCCTGGGTTGAACGAAAACCTGGGGATACTAAATTATGGTAAAGGGGTGATTTCAAATGAATCATGGTGAGTTTATCGAAAAGGCGAAAGAATTAGTAGCCGATTACACAAATTCCCACACTCATGTGTCGGACGGTAATAATCGACTTATTAGTGCTGATGACGTCTTTGTTGTTTGGAGTGTTAAGGTTCTTCAGAATTCAAAAGCCCTGCTATCCACGCCCTTGTTCGATGGTATGTATTATGAGGTTACATTGAATGGTGATGAGGACGAAATTTACTTCGATGCTTATAAGAAGTTTCAAAACATCAAGGTGGAGGTGTAGTTTTTGATCCTAACTGATAGCATCCTAGAGAACATTAGGACCGCAGTAGGTCTTTCCCCAACCACCTCGGATTTTGATACCGATCTATTGATGCATATAAACGCATCCATCGGTAAGTTGAATCAGAATGGTGTCGGTAAAGAAATTTTAGTAACGGACGTAACAGCCACCTGGGGTGATTTACAAGACCCAGCCCAATCGGACCATAATGGATATTTTAAGATGGTTCCGCTGTTTATAATGTTGAATACTAAACTATTGTTTGATCCTCCACCCCCGTCGAATGTTCAATACCATCAGTCATCCATTGATCAATTATTATGGAGATTGAAGATAGCTTACGAGGAATATAACACAACAACTACAACATCCGGTGATGATAGGTAGGTGATGTAAATGGAAACATTTGACGATATTCTTAAACATTATGGTGTTAAAGGTATGAAATGGGGAGTGCGTAGAGACTATACTCGCCGGGGTGGCGCCGACGGTAAGTTAGACGCAAAGGATAAACCTATCCGTACCGCCATTGGGAAAAGATTGAACTCTCTTAAAAGGGAAAGACAATGGAGGACGGTTCTTAAAGAAATGGACAATTTATCCACTAGGGATATAACCGAGGTGGCGAGACGAGTGTCCCTTGAAAACAGTCTAAAAAGATTGTCACGTTCTAAGGTAGGGACTAAAAAGGATAGAGAGGACTATCTTCGTCGAGAACGAATGTCTAATGAGGAACTGTCCAGAAAAGTCACAAGACTTAGGGCAAAAGAAAATCTTCACAGGGCTGTAAACGAAGCTTCCAGAGAGCAAAGGGAGTTTGGACAAAAGGTAGTACAGATTGGAAGCTCTTTGGGGGTTAAATACGCACTAAATAAATCCATAACACCTAAGGATGTATTCGAAACAGTCTCAAATCCGAAAGCGTCATCGGATAAGGCAAAACAGGATCTTCTAAAGGTGGCTTTAGATAAGGTAAAGTCCAAGCAGTCTAAATCTTAGAAAGGAAGTGATCCATATCTAATCCAACAGAAAGGAGGACTGTATCATAAAATACATAATGTGTCAACCGGCGATATATCGTTTTGAATGGGAACTCGAGGTCTCACTAACAAGAATGAAAAAGCTCGGAATTGAAGACGTGGTCCTTCTCTTCACAAGACACGTTAGAGACATTCCAAAGTATCTAGGCGATAAGTATGGTGTCGAAGTCCACGTATACGACGATCGTGACGACAGATCATATATTCCATCGGTCAAGCCATATCTATGGTCAAAATACCTACAAGAAGACAAATCAAGGGAAAACGAATCGTATTTCTATCTTGATAGTGATGTTATCTTTAGGGAAGTACCCGATGTTAAACCAGATAAGGATGTTTGGTATGGGTCAGATTGTAGATATTATCTGGGAGTTGACTATATCGACTCAACAGGGAAAGGTATATTTGAGGAAATGTGTAAGATTGTCGGAATCGACTCTAATATGATTCGAGAACTGAATCCCGGATCAGGTGCCCAATGGGTCATATCTAATCCAACCTATGAATACTGGGACAAGGTATATAGGGACTCAGTTCATTTATATAGATATTTGAATAGTAGAACCTATTCTAAAATTCAAAAATGGACCGCAGAAATGTGGGCCCAACTATACAATGTGTATTTCTTCGGGAAAAACACCGAAGTTCATAAGGAGTTGGATTTCTCATGGTCTACTGATCCCGTTGATAGATACCATGAGACCAAAATATTACACAATGCCGGCGTAGTGGATGGGAATGGTGATCTGTTTTTCAAAGCAAAATACAATCAGAACTCGCCATTCAAGGCGGATCTAAGCTTTGTAAATCCTAACAAAGCAAGTATAAAATACGTCGAGGCCATACAAGAGGTCACTAACTATAGGTGATAATATGTCACTATCAAACACTGCAGTTCCAATAGAATATGGCAAATTCAGACAACAGGTATTAAATGGGGAGATCCCGGTAAACGAGGAGATTTCTCTACAAATGAATCGGATAGATTTCTTAATAGAGTCTCCCGATTACTATTACGACGATGAAGCGATAACGGGTTTCATAAACTTTTGCGAAAACGAGTTAACGCTAGCGGATGGGTCTGATCTCACACTCCTTCCATCATTTAAACTATGGGCCGAAGATTTATTATCCTGGTTCTACTTTGTTGATGAGAAAGTATGGAATCCCCAACTTCGAAGATATGAGATGGTTACTAGGAAGAAAAGACTAGTTAATAAACAGTATCTTATAGTTGCTCGTGGTGCTGCAAAATCTATGTATGCGAGTTGTATTCAGCAATATTTCCTGACCGTGGATACGTCGACAACGCATCAAATAGTCACAGCCCCAACTATGAAACAGGCTGAGGAAATAATGAACCCTGGAAGAACTGCGATATCTAGGGCGAGGGGCCCTTTATATCGTTACTTAACACAGGGTAACATCCAGTCCAACACCTGGAGTAAAGTTAAGTTGGCTTCAACTAAGAAGGGGATTGAAAATTTCCTAACCAACTCGAAGATAGAAGTTCGGGTCATGTCCATTGATAAACTTCAAGGTCTTGGTACTAAAGTTAATACCGTGGACGAATGGTTGTCTGGTCGGGTTAAAGAGGACGTTATAGGTGCGCTCGAACAGGGAGCGTCAAAGGTCGATGATTATGTCATCGTTGCGACTTCTTCCGAAGGCACAACCAGAAATGGCGTCGGGGACACTATAAAGTTGGAACTCAAGGATATTTTGAGAGGGGACTATTTCAACCCCCACGTGTCAATCTGGCATTATAAATTGGATGATATTTCCGAGGTTGGAAAGCCAGAAATGTGGCTTAAAGCCAATCCAAATCTCGGTGCCACCGTATCGTATGAGACGTATCAAAAAGATGTTAACTTAATGGAAGCTGTACCCTCAAAGAGAAATGATATTTTAGCTAAAAGATTCGGAATTCCTGTTGAAGGTGCTTCGTACTTCTTCTCATACGAAGATACCCTACCCCACAGGAAACAGAACTTTGACGGTATGATATGCGCCATGGGTATGGACTTATCTCAAGGAGATGACTTCACGGCATTTACATTTTTGTTCCCTCTTGGTAATGGTTACTTTGGGGTGAAAACCAGATCTTATGTTTCTGATTTGAAGGTTAAGAAACTGGATCAGGCAATGAGGATCAAATACCAGGAGTTTATAAACGAGGGTTCTTTGGTGGTTATGGATGGCGCTGTTCTAGATATGTTGGAAGTCTATCGGGACCTTGATGATTTCCTAATCGAACACCAGTATACAGTAATGGCACTGGGGTATGATCCATACAATGCTAAAGATATCGTGGATAAATGGAAAACAGAACACGGCGATTATGGGGTTACAAAAATAATACAAGGCGCTAAAACGGAGTCTGTTCCGTTGGGCGAACTTGGCCATATGGCATCCGAAAGACTCCTCCTATTTGATGAGGAATTGATGAAATTTGCGATGGGTAACGCCATAGCCATAGAAGATACAAACGGTAATCGCAAACTATCTAAAAAACGCGATAGTGAGAAGATAGATAATGTTGCGGCTCTACTAGATGCTTGGATTGCCTATAAACGTTTCCAGGAGGCGTTCGAATGAGATTTACCGACAAACTCAAACACGCCTGGAATGCTTTCAACAATCCCGATCGGTTCACATCGTCTGACAGGGGTGCATCGTCTTCTCGTTCACCACATAGACACATAACGTTCTTCAGAACATCAAGCTATGTGTCGTCTATCTTTAATAGGATAGCAATAGACGTATCGATGACCCAATTCAAACATGTTAAAATAAATCCTGAAAATGAGGATACAACGGACATGGATACAGGCTTAAATAATTGTTTAACATTAGAAGCCAATGTCGATCAAAGTAGTATCCAATTCATTCATGATTTGGTCTATTCCATGTTTGATGAAGGTGTTGTTGCAGTAGTTCCAGTAGACACAACCATTAACCCAGAATTAAGCGGTAGTTATGACATCAATACCATGAGGGTCGGTAGGATTGTTAGTTGGTTTCCTAGGGATGTGGAGGTCGATCTTTATAACGACATTACTGGTCAAAATGAACGCATTTTTGTACAAAAGAAGAACGTTGCAATCATTGAAAACCCTTTATACGCCGTTATTAACGATGAGAACTCCACCTTAAAGAGACTTATTAAAAAGTTGAACCAACTAGACAACCTTGACAATATCGTAGACTCTGGTCGTCTTGATCTATTGTTAAGCGTTCCTTATGGTGTTAAGACGGATGTTCAAAGAAAGATGGCTGAAAAGAGAATCGCAGACATCGAGTCCCAATTATCACTTGGACGAAACGGTATTGCGTATGTAGACAGCACAGAGAAAGTAACGCAACTTAATAGACCAATAAATTCGCAACTTCCCGAGACAATTCAGAACTTGGAGACTATGTTTTACAACCAATTAGGATTGACTCAAAACATCTTCAACGGTACGGCGAACGAGGCTGAGCTTAGAACATACTATAGTAGGACAGTAGATCCCATTGTCGAAAGTATAGTCGCGGAATTTAAGAGGAAATTTCTTACCAAAACTGCTAGGACTCAAGGTCAAACTATCGTCGCTTATAGGGACATATTTAAGACCATCACCGTGGAGGCCATAGGTAATTTGGGGGATTCATTTAGAAGGAACTATATCGCAACTTCTAATGAAATTCGAAAGATTGTTGGATTAAAACCGTCTAATGACCCTAGAGCCGACGAACTGTTTAATCCTAACATCGCCGATAATAAGCAAAATGAAAAAATACCATTGGTTAATAAACCGAAACCGCCTCTATCTGAGGTCGTAGATGGTGGTGAGAAAAAAAGTGGTTCTTTACGGGATTAATTCTATAGAACTCCTTCTTCCGGATGGTTTTAATGTTTCTAAACCGCCAGTTAAAAAATGATTATCATGGGTCGCTCACGTCCCCTGGCTAACGCCTAAATGTGTGAAATTACATAATTAGGAGGTATACCGTTTGTGACGAAACGAAATTATGATTTCGCCGGTTGGGTGACCAAAAACGACATTAAATGTTCCGACGGGGTAGTCATCAAACATGATGCGTTTCGTGAGAATGATGGACAGAAGGTTCCACTAGTCTGGAATCATGACTACAACAGTCCAAACAATGTTTTGGGCCACGTCCTCCTTCAAAACCGCGAAACTGGAGTCTATGGTTACGGCTACTTCAATGACACCAAGGAGGGTCAAAACGCAAAAACCCTTGTCAAACATGGTGACGTGTCTTCCATGTCTATCGGTGCTAGAAAGTTAAAGCGCGATAGCAGCAATATTGTTAAGGGTTCTATCTACGAAGTCAGCTTGGTACTTGCCGGTGCAAACCCTGGGGCTATGATCGATACGGTTATACACCACGCCGAAGGTGATGACACTTCTGAGGAAAAAGGAATCATTTATCCTGGCACTTTAATTCATTCATCTGACGACGTCATTGACGATCAAGAGTCCGAAACGGACAAGGACGACCAGGAAAATGAAGGTAGCAAGTTAAATCATAAAATTACCGACGAAACGACCATCGAAGACGTCATCAATACCATGAATGACGATCAGAAGGAAGCTGTGTACGCGCTTCTAGGTCTAGTTTCCGAATCCAACGCCCCTTCCGAAGACGATGGAGAAGAGGGCGATAACCAAAAAACAAACGATGAAGGGGACGATACTACTATGAAACAAAACGTATTCAATAATGATAAAGATGAAAAGCAAGACGAAAAGGCGATTCTGAAACACGCCGCCAACGAGATTCTTAAGATTGCCCACTCGACGAAGGCTTCCTCCTTGAGGGATCTTATTCGTGAAAACGAGGAAGTGTTGAAACACGGAATCAACTCGATCGAGATGCTGTTTCCAGACGCATACAACTCCACTAACGGAAACGTTCCGATCATCTATAAAGATATCAACACACAGTATCGGGAAATCCTCAATGGTATTAATAAGACACCGTTTTCCCGCGTTAAGACTTTGGTTGCCGATCTTACTGAGGAAGAAGCCCGCGCTAAAGGCTACATCAAAGGTAACATGAAGAAGGAAGAATTCTTCAGCCTGATCAAGCGGATTACGACACCTACTACTGTTTACAAGAAGCAGAAGCTTGACCGTGACGATATTATTGACATCACGGATTTCGACGTTGTGGCGTTCATGAACGTTGAGATGCGTATGATGCTTGAAGAGGAAATCGCTCGGGCTGTATTGGTCGGTGATGGTCGTGACTTCTCTTCGGAGGAGAAAATCAACGAGCAAAACATCCGTCCAATCATCACAGACAACGAGTTCTTCACGATCCATAAGAACTTTGCAAATACTGCCGCATTCATTGAAACGGTTATTAAAGCCATGGCTGAGTATCGTGGTTCCGGCCGTCCGAAAATGTACATTGATCCAACGTTGTTGGCAGACATCAAACTCCTTAAAGGAACTGATGGTCACTTCCTGTTCGGGGACATTCCTTCCGATGAGGCAATTGCAAACCGTCTCGGTCTCGGTGGCATTGTTCCGACTACATTCATGTCGGGTAAAGGTGCAATTATCGTAAATCTTCGCGATTACAGTCTCGGAGCAACCAAAGGCGGTCAAGTAACAACGTTCGATCAGTTCGACATCGACTACAACCAACACAAATACTTGATCGAAACTCGTCTGTCCGGTGCCCTGACTCTTCCGAAGTCCGCCATTCACTTAATGCCTGGTGCCAATCCTGGAACTGGCGTTGATAACGCCGATGCTGGCTTGACTTATGGCACTCGTCAAGGCGATAAAACAACTACGACTACTACAACTGGTGCTTAATGACGAATGGCTAAGTTCAGCGGCCAAGTAGGATACGTTACCCAGTCTGAAACCAGTCCTGGAGTATGGTCCTCGGTCGAGAACTCTAATATGATGAAGGGCGATATCATTCGACAGTCGTCAAACAGTCAAAATGACAACAAAGTCAATAGTGATATCGCCCTTAGTCATAGGGTATCTCTGGTAGGGGATGCTTACTCGTTCGGAAATTACTATAATATTAGGTGGATAGAGATCGATGGGCTGAAATGGGAAGTCTCATCTGTTGAAATTCAAAGACCTAGAATTATAGTAACGCTAGGGGGTGTTTGGAATGGCTAATAGATTGGAACTTCATGATAAATTATTAGCGATATGTCCAAACGTCTACTTTCAACCCCCATCAGACATCACGATGAAGTATCCTTGTATTGTGTATAACATGACAAATAGGATGCGCCTCTATGGATCGGATGTCATACATTATTCAAAGCAAGAATACCGTATAATGGTTATCGATAGAAACCCTGATTCTGATATAGCAAATCAGGTCGAGGAAAAACTTCAGTATTGCGGTATCGACCAATATTATACGGTCGATAACCTTAATCATACAGTATTATCATTATTTTATTAGGAGGAATTATACATGGCAAAACTTTTATGGGATCAAGTTGGTCAGCGCTTTTACGAAACCGGCGTATCTAAGGGTGTTCTTTTTACCCAAAAACCTGACGGAGGGTATAATAACGGGGTCGCCTGGAATGGTCTGGTATCTGTTACTAAGACTCCTGAGGGTGGGGAGGACAACCCTATCTATGCGGATAACATGAAATACCTCTCGCTTACTTCAGCCGAGAATCTTAATGGATCTATTAGTGCGTACACTTATCCAGACGAATTCGAAACGTGCGATGGTTCCAGCGAAGTTAATCCGGGTGTGTTCGTCGGTCAACAAGCCCGAGTTCCTTTCGCATTAGCTTACACTACTATCGTGGGTAACGATACCCAAGGTAACGCATATGGTGAGAAGCTCCACATCATTTACAATGCTAAGGTTTCCCCTTCTGAGCGTTCTTACGAGACTGTCAATGAGGATCCGACGGCTATTACATTCTCTTGGAACTTCACGACCATCCCGGTGGATCTGTCCGATATCGGTCTGGATGCCTCGGCCGGAGTTGTAATCGAAAAGAACCAGGTTGGCGAATCTGTTTGGAACGCTATTATTGACAAGATTCACGGTACTGAGTCCGAGGAACCGACGATTCCATCGATTCAAGAGTTGGTCACAATGACAACTACCACTACTATCTAATCACGTCAAAATAACAACAAAAACCTAGGAGAGGTTATATATGTTTAAACAAACCATCACTTATATTGATTTTAATGGAGTGGAAAGAAAGGATGATTTTTACTTCCATCTATCCCTTCCCGAAGTCACCAGAATGGAGGCAGAGATCGGTCGACCGCTGCAGGATCACGTCAAAGACCTCGTTGCTAACCAGGATCTTAAGACGCTCATCGACTTCCTCGAAAGGATGATTCTGAATTCTTATGGACGTAAGACTTCGGATGGCAAATCCTTCCATAAGTCCAGGGAGTTGAGACAAGAGTTCGAATTCTCCCAAGCATATGCGGAGCTTTTCGAAATGCTACTTACCAATCCTGAACTGGCTAAAAAGTTTGGTGAAGGTGTGGCCGACAATGGAAAGGCAAAGAAAAATCAAGTCCAACCTAAAGTAATCGAATAAAACTTTCATAAAATAGTAGGTCAGGCTCCTAATCAACTTGGCCTACTATTTTTTCTTCGGGAGGGTCTTATGTTAACGATTGACCTTGGAACACTCGAAATTTTCGATGGTGATAAAAATGAATTTACCTATGAAACCGGTGGTATAGTAAGATTCGAATACTCTCTCAAGGCCGTTTATGAATGGGAGGGAAAGTGGAAGAAACCATTCCTAAAAGGCGAGTTAACATATAATGAAACGATCGATTTCTATAAGTTTATGGCTTTAGACGAGTTCGATACGAAGTTTATAAACGATGACGTTATTAAGATCATATCGGATTACATATTAAACGAGGGAACTGCCACCAAATTTTCTGATACGAAGTCCGATACTCCAACTGTTAAGGGTAGAACACATACCTCAGAAGAAATCTACGCTATGATGTTTTCGGCAGGCATCCCTTTGGAATTTGAGAACCGAAATTTGAATAGATTACTTACTATTCTTAGAATTATTTCGGTCCAGAACAACCCACCTAAGAAAATGAGCAAAGAAGAAATACTAAAACAAAACGCCAATTTGAACAAGCAAAGAAGGGCACAAATGAAAACAAAGGGTTAGTTGTAAAAGTGAGTGATCAACAAATGAAAAAAACCCACTTATAAATGGAGGTGGTGATATGAAAGTAAAGTTCGATTCTAAAGGTGGTTTTAATAATGCTTTAAAATGGTTTAGTAGGGCGTCCAGCGTACAATCTATAGTGATGAAAAACATCGCAGATCACGGTACAAATAGACTTAGAAACGGAACTCCCGAAGATACTGGGGAAACCGCCTCCGGATGGGAATCGAGCATCGAGATGGGTAGAAATTCTTTAGAAATCTCCTGGAAAAATACGGCCCATCCCGAATCGGAAATAAACGTGGCCAAGCTCATAGAACTCGGTCATGGTACTAGGACTGGAGGATATGTCCCACCAAGACCGTATATAAAACAGGCCATGGCCCCTGTTTGGAAGAGGTTAGATAAAGATGTAGAGGAGTTGATGAAGTAATGGCGACCGCTCGTCCTATAGATGAAAAAATCGTTGCCATGAAAATGGACAACTCTGATTTTGTTAAGAAAGCCTCCGAAACAACCAAATTGATGGGCGGTCTTACCGATTACCTTAACAAAATTCCCGGTATAAATTTTGGAAAAACTACCAGGGAACTTCAGAATATTCAAAGGTCGGTAAACGGAATTGAGACGTCCAGGCTCTCCAGCGCCATCGATACTGTAACCAGTAGATTTTCGACCCTTGGTATTGTTGGTACCACAGCCCTAGTAAATATAACCAATAGGGCTGTCGATGCTGGCATGGCGATGGTTAGGAATCTAACTGTGGCCCCAGTTCTTGATGGTTTTAGGGAATACGAACTCAAGATGGGATCAATTCAGACGATCCTGGCTAACACCGCAAGGCATGGGACCGGTTTGAATGATGTTACCGATGCCCTCCAAGAACTAAACCTTTACGCTGATAAAACCATATATAATTTTGGTCAGATGACAAAGAATATAGGTCTATTCACAAACGCTGGTTTGGAACTTGAAGAATCCGTAAGTATGATTCGGGGTTTCGCAAACGCTGCCGCGGCTTCTGGTGCTGGAGCAATGGAAATGGCCCGGGCTGCATATCAGTTATCCCAAGGTTTGGCTAGTGGCTACATCATGACTATGGACTGGATGTCCTTGACAAACGCAGGAATGGGTAACGATAATATGAGGCGGGACCTAATAGCTTTGGGTCAAGCGATGGGAACCCTCAATCGAACAACAGAAGACACTTTATCCAACTGGAAAGAATCCCTGTCTGATGATAGATGGTTGACCAAGGAGGTTTTCTCGAACTATCTACAAGCAATGGCCGGGGATTTGGATAAAGCGACATTATTAACTATTGGATTGACCGAAGCTCAAGCGAATCTATTACTCCAGAATGCTAAAACCGGTGAAGAAGCCGCAACATATGTTAGGACATTCACCCAAATGATGTCAACCCTTGTTGAGGGTGTGGGATCAGGGTGGTCTGAATCCTGGGAAATAATATTCGGGGACTTTGAAAATGCAACCAAGCTTTGGACTGGGTTCTCCGAACTGATTAGTGAACCATTTAATAAGTTGACCGAGTCCAGAAATAATTTTCTTAAGTCACTTAAGGACCAAGGCGTATTCGAAGAAATGTTTGTTGGATTAGGTACTGTAATATACATCGTTGGTCAAGCTATAAGCGCAGTAGCGAGTGGATTCGATAGTGCCTTTTCACCCGGGAGAATGAACTTAATATCCATATTTGTTAAGGGGTTTAAGAATTTCGTATCCGCAATAACGCCGAGTCAAGAGACGTTGGATAAGATATCGACCATATTCCAAGCAATAGGTTCTAATATTAGGGTACTCATGAATATTCTTGGTAATCTTGGCGGTCTATTCTTGAAACTCATACCTGACAACCTTGGAACGAACTTATTGAACATTTTAGAAAACTTGGCAAGAATGAACATTTCCTTTAATGAATCCGTTCTCAATAGTCAGATGCTTAGGGGTTCTTTTGAAAATCTAGGTGGGGTTTTCTCTTGGATTGGGGATCGTATAGGCGACATTATATCATCACTATCCAATCTTGGAAGATCAATAACTGAAATGTGGACAATATTATCGACCGGGGAAGCAGTAGCCAATGGAACATTCGATAAGGATTCCAAGATAGTAGCTTGGTTGATTGCCGTTAGCGATTCTGTTAAATCGGTTATCACGAACATGCAAAATCTCGAACTATCCCTCAAACCAGTGGCAGACACTTTTGATTCATTTTTCTCTGCGGTCACAAACGGCTTCAATTGGTTGAAGGATAAATTATCAGGTATCGGGGAAGATATTCAAGCCTCAATGCCTAGCGGTACCACATTATTCGCCGGAGGTTTCGTTGCCGCATTAGTGACGATCAGTGGTATCGTTTTGAAAAGGGTTAATGATATAACAAAAATATTCAGCGAGTGGGGTAATGTGGTTCAGGGCTTCGCGGAAACTTTGGATAGCGTGTCCGGGGCTTTAGATGCTTTTGCTCTTAATGTTAGGGCGAACGCTTTACTAACCGCATCGATTGCTGTAGGTGCTTTGGCAGTTTCTGTCCTGTTATTATCCAGAATAAACGGCGGTCAAGTAGCAAACAGTCTAGTTGCAATCGTTGGATCTCTAACTGCAGTCATTGGCGCCATGGCTATAATGAATAAATACGATGTAACGGGAGGTATCCGGGCGACCACGGCTATCATTGGCATGGCGGTGGCATTGTCTGTGATGTCAACTGCCCTAAAGAAATTTGGGAGTTTGAAACCGGATGAACTTACAAGAGGACTCATAGGTGTGGTTACGGTCATGGCTGGATTAGCTGGGTCGTTCGCACTCATGGGTAAGTTTAACAGCAAGGATATAGCCGTAACTGCAACTCAAATAGTTGCCATGAGTGTTTCCGTAATGCTGATCGCCAAAGCCGTAAAAGATATGGGGAGTCTTAATCTTCCTGAGCTTTCTAAAGGTATAGGTGGACTGGCGGCTATAGTATTGGCCCTATCCTCTGCATTTCTACTAATGGGTAAATTCGGTGGAAAGGGCTCATCCGCAACCGCACTACAATTCGTGGCCATTGCCGGAAGCGTTCTTATGTTGGTTGGTGCTATAAAAACGATATCTTCCATTGAAACGTCTGATTTATTGGTAGGACTTGGCACAATAACTGCTATACTTTCTGTTATCGCGGGGTTCGCCACATTGACTTCTGGTAAAGGATTACTTGGATCGGCGGCAGGATTATTAGCCATATCCGTTGCCATGAACGCTTTAATCATTCCGATATTTGCCCTAGGAAACTTTCCTATGGAAAAACTAGGAATCGGTTTACTGGGTCTATCGGGTGCGTTATTGGCAATAGGGGCGGCTTCCAAATTAATGAGCGGATCCCTAGCTGGCGTCGCCAGCATTATGGCCATGTCTGTAGCACTCAATCTACTACTTGTCCCAATCGGCGCATTTGCTGCCATGGGATGGGGGCCTATGCTCACAGGCGTTGCTGGTTTAGCGTTATCGCTAGGCGCCTTGGCTGGGGTCTCGCTTTTATTAGCCCCTGCAACAGTTCCATTATTAGGATTCTCGGCCGCTATAGCACTTATGGGTGTGGCAATGTTGGCGGCAGGCGCTGGGATGACACTATTCTCGACAGGATTAGTTGCCCTAGCCGGATTGACAGCCGCAGCTATAACAACGATAATCACAACATTAGGGGCCTTGATCACGGGTCTTACAGCACTAATCCCAAGCGCTGTTAAATTCGTAGCTAACATAATAAAAGAAGTGGCAATAGCCATACGAGACAATGCTCCTGGTATTATCAGCGTTATCGCAGAGACTATAGTGAATGTCTTAACCACCATAGCTTCATACGTCCCACAATTCGCCAAGGCCGCCGTCAAAATAATAACAACTTTCCTAAATGCTATAGCCGAGGAAGGTCCGAAGATAGTCGAGTCGGTTGTGAATCTTTTAATTACTATGGTGGAAACCATGGCCAAGACCATTGAGGAAAACGGGCCTAGATTTATTAACGCATTCCTAGATCTAATGGGTTCGATACTGGATATTATGGTACAAGCCGGAACCGCTGTTATCACAGCCCTATACGGATGGATACCAGGCGTTGAGGGTACCATGAATAAAGTAGCAACAGCTGCGGAAGAAGCTATCGATGGAGCTTTAGAGACCGCTAGGATTGGTGAAGAAAAAGGTTCGGACTTTGCAGATGGTATCGCCAGTAAGATTTCCGATGCCCGAAAGTCCGGGGAGGAACTTTCTGCATCCGCTGATGATGGTCTTAAGTCTGTTGATAGTGAGAAAACCGGTGAAAACTTCGTATCCCGTTTCATATCTGGTATTCTGGGTCGTAAGAAGGACGTCCAGGAAGCATCCAGTGAACTTGCAAGTGCTGCTGAAAAAGGTACTAGCGAGCGTTTGGATATAAGGTCGCCTTCAAAGGTCGGTGAGACCCAGGGCGAATATTATGGAGAGGGCGTCGCCATCGGTATCGACAACTCTACTGAAAAAGTTAAGAAGAGTGCCGACGACATGTCAAACTCTATTGGATCCGGCTTGAGTGACATCACTGAAATGGTACGAGATAAGCTATTTATAAAGGATAAAGACGTCAAAGAAAATGAAAGACAAGTCGATAAGGTTAGTGAATCATACTCGGACCTTTCAAAGGAAGTCGATAGAAGCACTAAATCAACGGTTAAATCACAAAAGGATGGCGCCAAGAAGATTCAGGATACCTTAAGTGAAGAGTTTAAAAAATCCAAACAGTGGATAGACGACCGCAAGTATTATCAGGAACTATCCCTTGAAGCAGAACTTGCCGCTTGGCAGAGGGTTCAAAAGAGGTACCTCCAAGGGTCCGAGGAGAGAAGACAAGCTGATAGGGAAGTATTCAGAGTACAGCAGGAAATTATAAAACAAAAGGAAGAGGCTGAGAAAGCCGCCTTCAATAGGTCTAGACAGTTCATAGAGGACGAGAAAACTTTCAAAAAGATATCCCTTATGGAAGAACTCTCCGATTGGCAGAGGGTTCAACAGAGATATTTGGAAGGAACCGAGGAGCGAAAGCAAGCTGATCGGGAAGTATTGCGGATCAAGAACGAGATTAACCAGAGACTTATGAGTCTAAACGACGAATATATTCAGAACGTACAAGAGACCAATCGTAGTTTAATTGAAGAAGAGAAACGGTTGAACGAGGAATACCAGAGAACATATGACGATCGGGTGAGGTCTCTAACTAACTTCGTAGGTCTATTCGATAAGGTTAGATCGCAAGATCCGGAAAACCCCTTAACAGGGGCGCAACTTGTAGAGAATCTAAGGGATCAAGTAAACTCCTTCGCAACCTGGAGTGACGATATTCAAAGACTTGCCCAAAAGGGTATTGATGAAGGGTTGTTGAAAGAGCTCGAGGCGATGGGTCCTAGTGCTGCGCTTGAAATTGCCGCGCTCAACGATCTCACCTCTTCCCAACTAGATCAATATGTTGAGTTGTGGAGGAGAAAGAATGAACTTGCTAGAACCCAGGCCTCTAAGGAACTGGAGCCCCTCCGTGAGGAAACAAATCGAAACATAGAGGCCCTTAGGAAAGACACCGAGAAACAATTGGAAGCTTACAGGGCTGAATGGGTAAAGAAAGTTGCTGAGATTAGAGTTGGGACTAAAGAAGGGTTTGTGGGACTTACCGATGACATGAATACCATCGGTTCAAACGCCATCGAAGGTTTAATGGAAGGTATGTCCGATAAGGAATCTCCTCTTTATTCAAAGGTTCGGGAGATAGCTAAGGGTATAGAACAAGCCATTAAAGAAACCTTAAAAATCCAATCACCATCAAGGGTTATGATGGGTCTTGGTGAATTTGCAGGGGAGGGCTTGGCTGTTGGTTTGTCGAAAGCCTCTGGTGTAGTTGGGGAGAGATCGAAATCTCTAGCGCTTAAGGCTAGGGATTCTATTAACAAATTTCTTTCTAGACTACAAATACCAGACTTTGATAATAACATACATTTCAAAGCAGTTCTTGACGACTCCGATATTATGAACGGTTCCCTAAAACTAAACAACACCAAAATACCATACTATCTCGGAACCACCAACGGATTAATTTCGTCAGCGAGGGCTAGTTTCCTTCAAAATGGAAACAAAACCCCGATATCGGACAGAGCTCAGTCTTCATCTTCTGATATCTTGACCGGACAGAATTTAAACAGACCAATAATCATACAGTCTATTCTAAACGGTAGAGTAATTGCTGAGGAAACATTCAATGATATTGATCAACTCATGAGCGGTCGTACCAATCTCGATTATGCCATGAAGGGAGTGTAGTACGATGTTTCCTAAAAATATGTATTTGAAGAATCTCATTGACATCTATGATCCTGATGATCGTAGACTTGATATGGATGCGTTGGGACTTCTGGGGCTTAAGCTCCAGATCCCTTCGCCTTCTTATAGAACCATCTCCCAGGAAATGGATGGTCGTAGTGGTGTAACAGTAATGGACAGGTTCTTGCAACCTCGGAATCTATTGGCGGAATTTGTAACGATGGCTGATGACTATAAGGGTTCTCTAAAATTAAGGGATAATTTATATAGACTTCTGGGTAATGGAAAACGGTTCTTTGTTGCAGAATCAGAGATTCCAAATAAGCGATGGAGAGTGTATCTTGACGAATGGACTCCAGAAAGACATAACGTCAAAGTACACACCTTTGAGGTACCATTGTTGTGCGAAGACGGTTTCTCAGAGACCCCAAACCTAATCAGACGATCGTATTCGACCGCTTCGTTCAGATTCAATAACGAGGGAGATATCGCTATAGATCCCAGGATTCATTCGGAAACCCAGATCGAATTCTCCGGGGCGTCCACCAACCTTCGCATTAGGAATAATACCACTGGTGAAGAATGGTCTTGGACAGGTACCACTTCTTCTGGGGATAAAATACTATTAAGTGGTGTTAAATCCTTAAAAAATGGGGTTTCGATATTCGGTCAGACTAATAAAAAACTGTTGACCGTAATCCCTGGTTGGAATAATTTCCAACTTATTGGAGCATCCGGAGTGTTTACCCTGACGGTTAAGACTAGATTTTATTTCCTCTAAAAAGGAGGCTGACATATGTCGTTAGTAAACGTGTTCACATTAGATCTCGATCTGAAACGAAACAATTACATATCCGAGCCTGTGGTTACATCGAGTGACACCGTAAGATTTATAGTTAACGTTACAGACGATGAACTTCCATTTGATCTGACGGGTATGTCTTCAGCATCTATAGGTCATACTAGACCTGACGGTATTGTTGTTTTAAAGGCAGGAACGAAGACCGGGAATAATCAACTGACCTTCGATTTCGGAACAACTGAAACCGAAGTTCCAGGTAGGGTCGATGCTAAGGTTCAGATATACGATGTTGACGGACGTGTGTCCACCCTTGATTTCGGTTATATGGTCACTAAAGACCCTACCGGCTCGAACTACGTCCCATCTGAAAAAGATAAGACATTGATCGAACAGGTTCTTGGGGAGGGTCCGGAAATTCTAGCCGATGCTCAAGAGGCAACGACTAACGCCAATAATGCGGCTAATAACGCAAATACTGTCGCGACCAATGTTCAATCTGCTGAAAATGCCCGTGTTATTGCTGAGAACCAGAGGGTGACCAATGAAGATCAGAGGATAGCAAATGAGCAGACTCGACAGACTAATGAAGCGACAAGACAGTCAAACGAGGTCGAAAGACAAACCAGATTTAACACAGCCATTACGAATTCGGAATCGGCTACCAATGACGCTAATGCGGCAGCAGTTAACGCTAACGAAGCTGCGACGAATGCTAATAACGCTACTACAGCGGCTAATACGGCGACACAAAATGCCAACGATGCGGCAGACGCTGCTAATGTCGCTACCACCAATGCTGAAACGGCTACTACCAATGCTGAAACGGCTACTCAAAACGCGATTCAAGCTACTACAGATGCAAATACTGCTACTACCAATGCTGAAACGGCTACTCAAAACGCGATTCAAGCTACTACAGATGCAAATACGGCAACGAATAATGCTAATGATGCGGCTGATGCAGCAAATCAGGCTACCGATAATGCAAACACAGCAACGAATAATGCTAA
>JACYYJ010097736.1_pt1 | contig 18888 bp, 18 predicted proteins | sample 8236861 | NCBI WGS metagenome assembly JACYYJ01 (sample SAMN14103086, study PRJNA606662) | landfill metagenome | isolation source: landfill solid waste | place: India:New Delhi, Okhla landfill site | collected 2017-11-05
GGAGGACGCCCGGCTCGCCGCCTCACGCGCCCGGCCGGTACCGCTCGAGGAGTGGTTCGAACCGGCGCCCGGTTTCCGGGTCCGCCTGTGGAATGCCGGACACATCCTGGGATCGGCCTCGGCGGAGATCGAGGCCGGCGGTGTGCGGATGTTGTTCTCGGGCGATCTGGGGCCGGAACAGAAGGCCTTCCATGCCGATCCGGAAGGTCCGACCGGACTCGACTACGTCGTCTGCGAATCCACCTACGGGGACCGCTCACGCCCTCGACTCACGATCGCCGAGCGCCGCGACCTCCTGGCCCGGGAGGTGAACGAGGCACTCGAGCGGGGCGGCAACCTGATCGTGCCGTCGTTCGCGCTCGAACGCACCCAGGAGTTGTTGCTCGACATCGGATACCTGCTCGACGACGAGCGCATTCCGGAGGTGCCGGTCTTCGTCGACTCCCCGCTCGCGATCCGCGCGACCGACGTCTTCGCCGCACACGCCGGAGAACTCGAGGACCTCGACGGCCGGAACGTCTTCCGCCATCCGGGCATCCGGTACACCGCCGAGGCCGAGGAATCGATGCGGATCGACAGCTACCATCGCGCGATCATCATCGCGGCCTCCGGGATGTGCGAGGCGGGACGGGTTCGGCACCACCTGCGGAACAACCTCGCCCGCCCCGACTCGACGGTGCTCTTCGTCGGCTATCAGGCGCAGGGCACGCTCGGAAGGGTGATCCTCGAGGGTGCGCCGAAGGTCCGGATCTCGGGTGAGGACATCGATGTCCGGGCACGGATCCGGCGGATCGACAGCTACTCCGCGCACGCCGACCGCGGCGAGTTGGTGCAATGGGTCGGGCAACGCGCGCCGATCTCCGGTGCGGTCTTCCTCGACCACGGAGAACCCGATGCGCTCGCCGCCTTCACGGCATCGCTGCACGAACTCGATGCCGGACTGAACGTGGTCGTCCCGGAGATCGGCGCCCGATACCGGCTCGTGGCGGGCGGTCCGCCCGAGCACATCGCCACGGTCGCACCGCCGGCACCGGTGCGCGTCGGCCGTGATTGGCAGAACGAGTACGCCGAATTCGCCACCGGCCTGCGCGACCAGCTGCTCGAGATCGACGATCCGCGCACCCGGGAGCGCGCGATCGCCGCGATGCGGAGGGTGCTCGACGAATACCGCACGGGCGCCCCACCCCCGGAGGAGCACCGACGCCACTCGAGGCCGGGTCGGCGCAAGCCACCACCTCGCCGGAGGCGCCGATTCTGAGCCGCTCCCTTCATTCCCGCGAGAATCGTCTCGCGCGATATCCGTCCTCTCATTGTAGAGAATGGCATTTCCGTCTAACGTGATCCTCATGTTCGACCGCGGCGAGGGCCGCCGCATCGGCATCGGACAACGGAGGACGAACCATGACGACGAAGGCGCTCGCGCCCGACGTATCCACGTGGCCGGCAGAGAACCCGCAGCTCATCGGCAGCCGCTGCGACGACTGCTCCGCGACCACGTGGCCCACCCAGCCGCGCTGCCCCCGGTGCAGCGGGGCGAACATCTCGGAGCTGCTGCTGCCGCGTCGCGGCACGCTCGTGGCATGGACCACGCAGGGCTTCGTGCCGAAGCAGCCCTACGCGGGCAACGAGACGGCGGCGACCTTCACACCCTTCGCGTTCGGCCTCGTCCAGCTCGACGACGTGGTCCGCGTCGAGGCCCGCCTCGTGGAGAGCGACCCCGAGAAACTGCGCCCGGGCATGGAGGTCGAGCTCACCTTCGTCCCCTTCTACACCGACGAAGAGGGCACCGACATCGTCACGTGGGCCTTCGCGCCGATCTGATCCGTACACATCCCATCGAGGAGTTCCCGACATCATGAACGACGTTGCCATCATCGGGGTGGGTCTTCACCCGTTCGGTAGATTCGGCGCCAAGTCGGCCATCGAAATGGCCGCAGACGCAATCCAGCTCGCGCTCGAGGACTCGGGCGTTGCCTGGAAGGACATCCAGTTCGGCATCGGCGGCAGCTACGAGGTCGACAACACCGACGCCGTCACCCGCCTCGTCGGCCTGACCGGCATTCCCTTCACCAACGTGTTCAACGCGTGCGCGCCGTCCGCCAGCGCGATCGAGCAGACCGCCGACGGGATCCGTTCCGGCAAGTACGACATCGGCATCGCTGTGGGCACCGACAAGCACCCCCGCGGCGCCTTCACCGCCGATCCCGCCATGCTCGGCCTGCCCGCCTGGTACGCCGAGAACGGACAGTTCGTCACCACCAAATTCTTCGGCATGAAGGCGAACCGCTACGCCATCGACCACAACATCTCGCACGAGACTCTCGCGCGGGTCGCGGCGAAAAACTATCGCAACGGCGGCCTCAACCCGAAGGCCTTCCGCCGCACGGAGTTCAGCATCGAGGAGATCCTCTCGTCGCCGATGCTCAACTACCCGCTCACGGCGAAGATGTTCTGCGCGCCGGACGAGGGTGCCGCAGCGGTGATCATGTGCCGTGGCGACCTGGTGTCGAAGTACACCACCAACAAGCCGGTCTACCTGCGTTCCACAGCGATTCGCACCCGCACATACGGCGCGTACGAGGTCCACGCGACGTGGGCGTCGGTGGAGGAGGACGTCTCCCCCACCGTCTACGCGGCCGAGGCCGCCTACGAGGCCGCCGGGATCGGCCCCGAGGACGTCGATGTCGCCCAGCTCCAGGACACCGACGCCGGCGCGGAGGTGATCCACATGGCCGAGACCGGGCTGTGCGCCGACGGCGACCAGGAGAAGCTGATCGCCGAGGGCGCCACCGAGATCGGTGGATCCCTCCCGGTGAACACCGACGGTGGTCTCATCGCCAACGGTGAACCCATCGGCGCCTCCGGCATCCGCCAGGTCCACGAACTGGTGCTGCAGCTGCGTGGTCGGGCCGGCGAGCGGCAGGTTCCGGGCGAGCCGAAGGTGGGCCTCGCCCAGGTCTACGGTGCCCCCGGCACCGCAGCCGCGTCGATCCTGTCACTCTGAGTACCACGTAACCGCACGAAAGTTCGGCCGCCGCACGAGATCCCGAGTGCGGTGGCCGAACTCGCCCCAGGGACACCGCGAGTCCGGAATCACAACACCCCGAGGCACTTTTCGCAACCGGAGGAAGGTACTGTCCAGCTCAGCGGGTCGAACGCGGGGGACGACTCATCAGCATCACTTCGAGTCGAGGAGTTCATCCGTGCGTCGATCCGTCGCGTCCCGTCGTGGCTTCCGCAGCCTTGCGGTCGGTCTCGCAGGCCTGTCGGCGCTCGTGTTCGGCACCGCCACCGCGCACGCCGATCCCGAGCAGCCCGACGCCGAACCCACCACCGCCTACGTCGATGGCGTCGACGAGGTGACCGACCAGCACTGGACGGTCCGCGTCTACTCCCCGGCCATGGACACCGTCGTCCCCCTCGACGTCCTGCGCCCGGCCGACCCGAGCGAGCCCCGACCGGTCGTCTACGCCCTCGGCGGCGCGGGCGTCGGCGTGATCGACGGCACCGGATGGATGGAGAGCAGCGACATCGCCGAGTTCTTCTCGGACAAGAACGCCAACGTCGTCATCCCCGCCACCGGCAACTTCAGCTACTTCACCGACTGGGATCTCGACGATCCGGTCCTCGGCCGCAACCAGTGGCAGACCTTCCTCATCGAAGAACTGCCGCCGGTCGTCGACGAGCTGCTGGACACCGACGGCAAGCAGTCGATCATCGGGATGTCCATGAGCGCCGGCTCCGCGCTGGACCTCGCGATCCGGAGCGGCGACCTGTACTCCGGCGTCGCCTCTCTCAGCGGATGCGTGCGCACCAGCGATCCGATCGGTCAGCTGTACGTGAGGCTCGTCGTCGAGCGCCGCGGCAAGGGCGACGTCGAGAACATGTGGGGTCCGGCCGACGGTCCGCGCTGGGCCGAGCACGACGTCTACCTCAACGCGGAAGGCCTGCGCGGCAAGGCCTTGTACCTGTCGAGCCGCAACGGCCTGCCCGGCCCGTACGACATCCCGGGTCAGGAACGAGCGGCCGGCGAATCGTTCGCGACGCAGATCGTCGCGGGCGGGGCGATCGAGGCCGCGACGAACGCCTGCACGCGCCAGCTGGTGGACCGGCTCGAATCGCTCGACATCCCGGTCACGGCCGAACTCGATTCCGACGGAACACATTCGTGGGGCTACTGGGAGGACGACCTCCGGAAGGCATGGCCGATCCTCGCCGAATCCATGGGCGCGGAGGCCTGATCCCGCAACGGGATTCCGCGTCGACCCGTCACCGATCGGAGCGGGAAGCGATCGCGGCGAGGCGCGTCGCGAGCCGGTCCGCGGCCGCCCGAAGTTCCGGCGGCTCGAGGACGACCGCCTCGATACCCATTCGCGCGACGTGCATCACGACCCAGTCCGGATCGTCCGCGCCGACGACGAGCACGCACCACCCGTCCTCGTCGTCCTCGACCCGCCCGACCTGCGGTGGCACCATGTCGCGCACCTGGTCGGCGTCCGCCCGCAAGCGGATCCGCGCGATGTACCGGTAGGGGGACTCCGTCACCGACCGCTGGACGTAGGCCACCGGATCGGGATGCTGCCGTGGCCGGAACCGCCACGTCGTGGGGGCCACGTCGCGCATGCGGTCGAGCCGGAAGGTGCGCCAGTCGTCGCGATCGACATCCCACGCCATGAGGTACCAGCGCTGCCCCGTGGCGACCATCCGGACCGGCTCGACGGTGCGTTCGTCGTCCACCTCCTGCCGGGTGGTGTACCGGAACCGCACGCGGGTCGCGTCGCGGCATGCGCGGGCCAACGCCAGCAGCGTGTCGGCGTCGATCTCGGTGCTCGCGCCGACGACGGTCTCCGTGGCACCGTAGATCGCCCGTACCTCCTCGCGCAGACGCGGTGGCATCACCTGATCGAGCTTGGCCAGTGCGCGCAGGGCCGCCTCGGCGGCACCGGCGATCGTGCTGCCCGACGCCAGTCGCAGCGACACCGCCGTCGCGATCGCTTCGTCGTCGTGCAGGAGCAGCGGCGGCAGTCTCGTGCCGGCACCGAGTTGGTAGCCGCCGCCGACGCCGGGAGTCGCGCGGACGGGATAGCCGAGGGCACGCAGCCGATCGACGTCGCGGCGCACCGACCGATCGGTCACGCCGAGTTCCGCGGCGAGTTCGACGGCCGTCCACGACGGGCGGCTCTGCAACAGCGCCAGCACCCGCAGGACCCGTTCGGTGGTCGACTCGACGGTCACACGACGATCGTCGCACGGATCACGGACCGAATCTGTCCGGAATATGCGTCAACCTGGAGCCATGACAGAACTCGACTGGAATCACCTACTGCGACAGCAACTCGACTATCCGGTGCGCCGCCGCCTCGACGGCCTCACCGACGACGAGTACTTCTTCGAACCCGCACCGGACTGCTGGAGTGTTCGGCCGCGTGGGACGGGCACGGCTCCCGTGCAGGCGGGAGCCGGGGCGATGACCATCGATTTCGCGTTCCCCGAACCCGATCCACCCCCGTTCACGACCATCGCATGGCGTCTCGGGCACGTGATCGTCGGCGTTCTGGCGATGCGCAATGCGAGCCACTTCGGACGCACCCCCACCGACTATTCGTCGTTCGAGTACGCAGCGACCGCGGACGAGGCCCTCGCCCAGCTCGATGCCGAACTCGCCACGTGGATCGCAGGCGTCGAGTCCCTCGGGGAAGACGGACTCGCCCGGCCGTGCGGTGAAGCGGAAGGACCGTACGCCGAGTACCCGATGGGCATGCTGGTCCTGCACATCCACCGCGAACTCATCCACCATCTGTCCGAGGTCTGCCTCCTGCGGGACCTCTACCTGCACACCCGTACCCGCGCCCGACAGGAGGCGAGCTGACATGGCCCGCGACATCCAGATCACGTTCGACTGCGCCGATCCCGCGGCACTCGCGGATTTCTGGGCGGACGCCCTCGGCTACGAACTCCAGAAGCCGCCCGGCAATTTCGTGTCGTGGGACGACGCACTCGACGCGATGGGGGTGCCGCTCGAACGACGCAACGACGCCTCGGCCGTCGTCGACCCGGACGGAGCAGGACCCCGGCTGTTCTTCCAGAAGGTACCCGAAGGCAAGCAGGCCAAGAACCGGGTGCACCTGGACGTGCGTGCAGCGCCCGGACTCGACGGCGCCGAGCGCATGGCCGCCCTGGAAGCCGAGGCCGAACGGCTCGTCGCGCGCGGGGCCACGCGGCTGCAACGTCACGACCCCGCACCGCCGTTCGGGGCCGGCCACATCGTGATGGCCGACCCCGAGGGCAACGAATTCTGTCTCGACTGAGCCTCGCGGATCAGGCCGGTTCGGAGACCCAGTGGACGAGCTGCCAGACGATCCCGTTGGGATCGGCGAACTGGCAGTACCGTTCACCCCACGGCTCGGTCTCCGGCTCGGTCACCACCGTCGCACCGGCTTCCGCGATGCGCGCGAACTCGGTGTCGACGTCGTCGACGACGAAGGCGATGAGCATGCCCTGACCGGCCGGGCCGGCGACGGATTCGGGCTTGAAGGTCGACAGCCCGGTACGCAGGAACACGATGTTGAAGCCTGCGTCCGGGTGAGTCAACGAGACGAATCCGTCCGCCGACATCTCCTCGGTGAAACCGAAGTGCCGGATCGCGAAATCTGCCGATGCGGCCGTGTCGGCGACGTTGAGCGACAGTGCTGTGGAACCGATTTTCATAGGACCTCCCCCGGGACATAAACCTTGTACGTCGTATAGAGTACTCCGGAGAGCGAGTTTTCGGGAGGCATTTATGGCGCGCGATCTGATCGACCTGCTGTGGCGCGAGCATCCCGATGCGCCGACCGGTGGTTCACGTGGCCCGAAGGCCAAGGTCACCACCAGTTCCGCGGTGGACGCGGCCGTCACCGTCGCCGACGCGGAAGGCCTCGACGCGGTGACGATCCGTCGCCTCGCGACCGATCTGGGTATCTCCGCCATGGCCCTCTACACCCATGTCGGGTCGCGTGACGATCTGATCGTCCTCATGGTCGACGAGGTCCACGCTCGGCAATCCCGGCCGCCCTACGAGTTCCCGTCGTGGCGGGATCGGGTACGGCAGGTCGCCGGGGCCGAACTCGAGCACTACGCCGCGCACTGGTGGTTGCTCGACGTCGACGATCAACGCACGGCCCTCGGCCCCGGCACGATCGCGAAGTACGACCACGAACTCCACGCCTTCGACGGAACGTCCCTCGGCGACACGGATCGCGACGCCGCGCTCACGTTCGTCGCGGACTTCGTTCGCGGCGCGGCCCGAGCGCGACGCCCCGACCCGCACGCCGCCGACATGGGCGAGGCCTGGGCGCGATGGAACGAACGCCTGGCGCACTATCTCGGCGACGACCATCCCCTCGCGCAGCGGGTGGGCGCGGCGGCCGGGGCGGAGATGAACGCCGCCTACAGCCCGCACCACGCGTGGGAGTTCGGACTGCAACGCGTCCTCGACGGACTCGAACCGCTCGTCTCGAATGGCGGGGTGCCCACCATCCGCTGAGAGCCCGTCACGATTCCTGTGGATCCGGCCCCGTTTTCCGGGGTCGGATCCACCCGGATCGCATCACCCTTCGCGCACCGCTTCGAGGCGGCGGATCAACGTCGCCGCGTCGAACGGGCCGGTGTGCCGGGTGAGGTCCGAGCCGGTGACGCCGAGGTAGAAGGTGGGCGTTCCGAAGACGTCGCTGGTCTCGGCGTCGAGATCATCGTCCTCGACGCGGTGACGGTACCGCCCCAGGCGAAGGTCCTCGTCGAACCGGTCCATGTCGAGACCCAGCTGCTGGGCGTGTTCGTAGATCTCGTCGCGGGACAGAGCGTCGCTGTGGGTGAACAGGTGGTCGTGCATGTCCCAGAAGCGACCCTGCGCGGCGGCGGCCTCGGACGCTTCGGCGGCGAACCGCGCGTGGGGATGATGCTCGTCGAGGGGCAGGTGCCGGAAGACGTACCGCAGGTCGTCGCCGAAATGGCCGCGCACGTCCCGGATGCTGCCCGTGGCCTTGCTACAGAACGGGCACTCGAAGTCTCCGTACTCGACGAGTGTGAGCGGAGCGTCGACCGGTCCCCGTATGTGGTCGCGGTCCGGATCCACCGGACGCAGCAGCACGAGCCCGGCAGGTCCCTGCGGCGGATTCAGGCGGTCGGACAGCCGGAACAAAGCCCAGCCCAGCGCCGTGGCGAGAACAGCCGCGAGAAGTACGCCGATTCTGGCGTCGTTGGCCGCTTCGGGAGATTCGATCGCCAGATCCACGATGAACAGTGAGATCGTGAACCCGATGCCGGCGAGCGCGGCACCCCCACCGACGTGCGAGAGGGTGAGTCCCGGCGGCAGGCTGCCCGGACGCAGGCTCGAGAAGACGGCGGTGGCCGCGGTGATGCCCACCAGCTTGCCCACCACGAGACCGAGGACGACGCCCCACGTGATCGGCGACCGGATCGCAGTGCCGACGGTCTCGGCGGAGATCACCACACCCGCGTTGGCGAGGGCGAAGATCGGCACGACGAGGAACGCCGTGTACGGCCGGTAGAGCCGTAACAGCCGCTCGTTCACGGACACCGCGCGGAGCACCCCGAGTTGCGCGGCGCGCGCGTAGTCGGAGTTGGGCGACTGCCGGAACGCCCGCGTGAGTTCGCCGGCACGTTCCACCTCGCTGCGGCGCGGCGGATAGACGGGAAGGATCAACGCGATCAGCACACCGGCAAGGGTCGGGTGCACGCCGGACTCGTAGAACGCCACCCACGTCCCGGCCGCGACGACGAAGTAGACGACGCCCCGCCACACTTCGAGCCGACGGAACTGCAGGATCAGCAGCAGTCCGATCGCCGCGGGTATGAGGAAGACCGGCTGCAGATTGTCCGTATAGACGAAGGCGATGATGGCGAGGGCGCCGATGTCGTCGGCCACGGCCAGCGTGAGGATGAAGACGCGCAGCCGAGCCGGGCAGCGGGGCCCGACCAGCGCGAGCGCACCGAGCACGAATGCGGTGTCGGTGGACACGACGACGCCCCACGCTCCTGCGGCCTCCCCACTGGGGTTGAGCAGCAGAAACAGTCCCGCAGGTAGGGCGAGACCCGCGATTGCCGCCACGAGCGGGACCGCCGCGCGCGTCCGGTCGGTGAGCTCTCCCATGGTGAGCTCGCGTTTGACCTCGAGGCCGACGACGAAGAAGAACAGCGTCATGACGGCGTCGTTGACCCAGTGCTCGAGGTCGAGATCGATGCCGTAGTCGCCGATGCTGATGCTGAGCGGCGTGTGCCAGAACGCCTCGTACGAGTCGCCCAGGTTGGCCCAGACCAGAGCGATCAGGGTCGCCGCGAGTACGACGCCTGCCGCGAGCGTGTCGTCGTCCGTGCCGTCGCGGACCCCTGCCAGAAGGTCGGACGCCCGGCGGAGCGTCGTCGGATTCTCGTCGACCGTCATGTGCTCCCTCGTTCCGCAGTCCGCTTCGAGCAACTCGGTGCCGGTGAGTACGCCGACGACATCGCACAACGCCGGGCCCCGGGGCGATTATTTCCGGTATCGGCTGTTCGGACCTGCATTGTCCGAACACAACAGTGCAACCGGTTCCGCCGTACAGGAGGCGGATTGCACCCCTCCGACTACCGACCTCACCCGAAACTAGACCGAATCGTTGTGCCAACAACCGATTTCGGCGTTTCGACAGCCCGACCGTTACATTCCGCCACTACATGTCGCCTCGACGGACGATAGCCCTGCGCGTCCGCGCCGGGTATCGTCACGATCCACCGAAGCATCGGTTCCGAATAACCCTCGGCGAGAACAACTTTCCTAAGTTCTCTTACGGAGAGGAGGTGGATCCGTTGCTGCACAGGGGAACGGTCCGAAGAGTTCGATGGATGTTGTTCGCCGCAGTGGGAGCAGGGGTGCTCATCGCGGCGACGACATACCGGCCCGTCTCGGTCGGCGGGGCCGACCCGACGGTCGCGTACGCCCGGTCGTCGCACTCCTCGGTCCCGGTGTGTGCGCCGCCGGACGGCGCGCCCATCCGGCGTCCGGGCGAGCTCGGCGACCATCCGGATCCACCGGATGCGATAGGAGGGGTGGCGAGCGGGCGGATCGGAGGCGTCTTCCACCCGTCCGCCACGGTTCACCTAATCGGACTGGACGTGTGCGAGCAGTACATCGACCGCAGCATCGTCACGACGAGCGACGGCTGGTTCCTGTTCACCGGGCTCATGCCGGGTCGCTACACGCTGCTGAGAGACGACGGAACGGTGCTCACCGAGATCGAGGTCTCCGCCGAGTCACCGGATCACTCCGGACTGGTGCTGGCTTCCGGCTAGGCCGTCAGCACGAGGAGGTATCCGCCGCCGGCCGACTCGATCCTGGTGTCGAACCGCATTCCCGGCTCGAGGCGCGACAAGCGGTCGAGGAGCCACTCCGAGGCGTCCTCCGCGTCCGACTTCTCGGGACACCGGGCAACGGCGACGCGACCACCCTTGCGCGTGAGCTGCTCGACGACGCCGATGATGGGCGCAGGGTCGACGACGAACAACCGGTCGGGCCACGGCACCACGGGTTTGACCGCACCTTTCTTGGTGTTGCAGGCGCGGTGCGCGAGTCGCTCGACTCCGCCCTTGCCCTTACCACCCTTCTTGGCGGTGTTGATGCTGTCGATACTGGGACCGCGCGGGTCGTTGACCGACATGTCGGGGTCCACGGGCTCGTCGCACAACCAGCAACGCCACGCCTCGCGTTCGCCGACTTCTCGAAGGGTGCTCATGGGGTCGAACGCTACCGTTCCGCCGAGCAGGAACATCTCGCGGCCGCGAGCAGAGGATGTGGGGCGGGCGGGGCTCGAACCCGCGACCAGCGGATTATGAGTCCGCGGCTCTAACCGACTGAGCTACCGCCCCGTCGCGACGACACGCGTCGCACAGTGCCGCACTCGTCGCACGGCGCGATCGAATGCTACCCGGACACAGCGGGCGACACTCTGCCGGGTGCGAAGTAACAGAGATCACATCCATGGATGTTCTGCCGCATCAGCAGACCCCCGGATGCACAGAATCCTCCCACCCGTGACGGGTGGGAGGATTCTGTAGGCGCTCCCCCGGCTGGACTCGAACCAGCAACCGTTCGATTAACAGTCGAATGCTCTGCCAATTGAGCTACAGGGGATTGTCCTGCGGTGCTCCGCGGTTTCCCCCGGTGCGTGAAAAACCATAGCGTCCCACCCGCCGCAGCACCAAATCGCCTGCTTGTGGGCATGCTGCGGGGTCATCGGGCAGGATGGGGACGACGCAGTCACGGGTGGAAGGACAACACATTGATGGGTTTGCTGGTCGGGGTCGCTGCGGGGTACGTGCTCGGCACCCGAGCGGGTCGCGCGAGGTACGAACAGCTCAGCAAGACGGCCAAGGCGGTGGCCGCGAGCCCCGTCACGAAGAAGGCGATCGAGGTGGGCCGGCAGAAGCTCGCCGATTCGCTCAGCCCTCAGCCCAAGCTCGAACCGATGAAGCCGATCGACGAGACGACCACGATCATGATTCCGCGGGACCAGTTGAAGAAGTAGACCGTCAGCCGGCCAGGCCGTCACCGATGGCCTGGTCGAGCAGGCTCCGCCTGTACTGTTCGAGCGCCATGAGGTCGCCGAGCAGGGCGTGGAACTCCTCGGACTCGGTGGCCGGGGAGATGCGCTGCAGTTTGGACTTCAGTTCGGCCACCTGCTCGCCGACCCAGACCTCCTGCAGTCGGGCCAGCACGCCACCGATGTAGCGCGGCAGCCGGTCCTCTTCGGTGGGGACGGGTTCGACGGCGAGTTCCATCACGAGCGAATGCGCGACGGGATCGGTCGCTGCCCTGCCCACGGCGTCGACCCATTCGGCTCCCCCGAGGCCCGCTGCGGTTCCGCCGGCGTCGGCGACGGCCCGCCGCACCGCCGCGTAGGCGGGGTCGGTGAAGGTCTCGGGCGGCAGGGAGTCGAAGACGGTCCCGGCGATGCCCGGATACTGCAGCGCAGCCTTCAGCGCGTCGCGCTGCGGCCACAGCGCGGGATCGTTCGGGCGGGGACGTCGCAAGGCCGAGGCGGGCTCCGCCGCGGCCGTCGCAGGCCGCGTCCTCGCTTCCGGTGCACGGACTCCCCGCCGCGCTTCCTCCTGCACGCGCCGTCGCACGGTGGGGATGTCGTCCCACCCCGTCCAGTGCGCGAGTTGCACCGCGTAGTTGTCGCGGATCGTACGGTCCTTGATCCGGCCGACGACGGGGACACACCGGCGCAGGGCCTCCACACGACCTTCGACGGTGTCGAGATCGTGTTCGGCAAGAATCGATTTCACGACGAACTCGAACATCGGGGTGCGGCGGGCCACGAGGTCGCGCACCGCGCCGTCGCCCGACTGCTGCCGCAACTCACACGGATCCATACCCTTGGGGGCGATCGCGACGTAGGTCTTCGCGGCGGTCTTCTGATCGCCCTCGAACGCCTTCATCGCCGCCGCGCGACCGGCATCGTCGCCGTCGAAGGTGTAGATGATCTCCCCGCGGAAGAAGCTGTCGTCCATGAGCAGGCGGCGCAGCAACGCGAGATGTTCGTCACCGAAGGCGGTGCCGCACGCGGCGACCGCGGTCTTCACACCGGCCAGGTGCATGGCCATGACATCGGTGTATCCCTCGACGATCACGGCCTGGTGCGACTTGGCGATCTCGCGCTTGGCGAGGTCGAGACCGAACAGCACCTGAGACTTCTTGTACAGCACCGTTTCCGGCGTGTTCATGTACTTGGCGGTGATCTGGTCGTCGTCGTACAGACGGCGGGCACCGAAGCCGATGACGTCGCCCGCCAGATTGCGGATGGGCCACAGCAGACGACGGTGGAAACGGTCGATCGGACCGCGGCGTCCCTGCCGGGACAGTCCGGCGGCCTCGAGTTCCGAGAAATCGAACCCCTGGCCGAGGAGGTGCTTGGTGAGCGCGTCCCAACCGGCGGGTGCATAGCCGCAGCCGAACGTCTCGGCGGCCGCCTGGTCGAAGTTTCGTTCGGTCAGATAGTCGCGGGCGGCCTGGGCGTCGGGCGTGCGCAATTGCTCGGCATAGAACTGCTGGGCGGCCGCGTTCGCCGCGACCAGCCGGGCACGAGTGCCCCGGTCGCGCTGGACGGAAGGACCGCCGCCCTCGTAGTTCAGCGTGTAGCCGACACGCTCGGCGAGCTGCTCGACGGCCTCGACGAAGCTGACGTGTTCGATCTTCTGCAGGAACGAGTAGACGTCGCCGCCCTCACCACAACCGAAGCAGTGGTAGTGCCCGTGATTGGGCCGCACGTGGAAGGACGGGGACTTCTCGTCGTGGAAGGGACACAAACCCTTGAGCGAGTCGGCGCCCCCGCGCTTGAGTGCGACGTACTCGCCGACGATGTCCTCGATGCGCACGCGGTCGCGAATGGCCGCGATGTCTCTGTCTGAAATACGGCCGGCCACGAGACGAGTCTAAGCCGCGGCGCAGACTGCCCGGCACGACGGTCGGGCACGACCGGCCGTCGCGTTCGCTCGAGCCCCGTCAGCCCCAGCTCGCCTGCGCGGCGAGGCTGTCCCGGTCGATCCGTTCGAGGCGCGACTCGGTGCACGACGCGATCTGATCGACCACGACCCGCACCTTCGCAGCGTCGTCGGGCGCGGCCTTCCAGGCGGCGACGAAGAACGGGTCGAGACCGACCGGAGCGGTGCGCAGCAACCACTCGGCGACGCGGTGGATGCGTTCGCGTTGCGATTCCTGGCGGCTGCGGTGGGCGCGGTCGGACATGACGAACTGCAGTGCCATGGTCTTGAGCAACGCGACCTCCGAGACCACGATCGGCGGGACCACGAGGTCGGCGTCGTATCGGGTCACGCGCCGACCCTCCGTCGCCTCCCGGGTTCCGAGGATCGCCGCGTTGGCGAAGCGGCCCACCAGCTCGCTGGTCAGCTTCTTGAGCGCGACGGAGCAGGCGAGGGTGCCGTCGAAGGTGCCGACGGCGCGGACCACCGGCATGGAGGACAACCGCTTGGCCGCCTCGGTCAGCTCGGCCGGGTCGAGACCGGAGAACTCGCGCATGCCCACCTCGATGAGCCCGGAAACCTCGTCGGGATCGTCGAGCATCCGCAGGTCGATGCGACCGTCGATCACGCCGTCCTCGAGGTCGTGCACCGAGTACGCGACATCGTCGGACCAGTCCATGATCTGCGCCTCGAGGCACTTGCGGCGCTCGGGTGCCCCTTCGCGGATCCAGTGGAGGACCTCGGCGTCGTCGTCGTACGAACCGAACTTCGCGCCCGGGCGCGGACGCGTCCACGGGTACTTGAGCGTCGCGTCGAGCGAGGCCCGGGTGAGGTTGAGGCCCGCGCTCGTGCCGTCGGGATAGAGGATCTTCGGTTCGAGGCAGGTGAGGATGCGCAGGTTCTGTGCGTTGCCTTCGAAGCCGCCGCAGGACTCGGCGACCGCGTCGAGTGCCCGCTCGCCGTTGTGCCCGTAGGGCGGGTGCCCGATGTCGTGGGCGAGGCCGGCGAGGTCGACGAGATCGGGGTCGGCGCCGAGCCCTTCGGCGATACTGCGGCCGATCTGCGCGACCTCCATCGAGTGGGTCAGGCGGGTGCGCGGGGTGTCGCCGTCGCGGGGGCCGACGACCTGTGTCTTGTCGGCCAGGCGGCGCAGGGCCGCACAGTGCTGCACGCGTGCACGGTCGCGTGCGAAGGCGGTCCGCTCGGACGCCGCTCCCTCGGACCCGGCGAGCGCCGAGGTCTTGCGCGGCTCGGCGACGCGCCGTTCGAGATCGTGTTCGCTGTAGCCCTGCATCACACTGCCTTCCGTCACCGAAGACCCTACGTTCCGCCTCACTGCTGCGCCGTGTACGGGAAATCGGCGGAGAAATGGGTGATCTGGTACCAGATCAATGCGCCGGTCTCGCGGGCGATGCCGTGCAGTTGCGACTCGCGGGTGAACACCGCCGGACCCTGACGGGTGGGGGCGGTCCAGGCGTCGAGGCCGGCGTCGCGCGCNNGCGCAGCGAGTGCCACGGGTCGCTGACGAGCACGACCGACGACAGACCCAGATCCGACATCTCGTGGCTAACGGCCTCGACGCTGAGCAGCGTGTCCGAGCCCTCCTCGACTGCGACGATCGACTCGGCGGGCACCCCTCGTGAGACGAGATAGTTCTTGCCCGCCGCGGCCTCGGTGAACAGGTCGCCCTCCTGCTTGCCGCCGACGGTGACGATTCGCGGCGACACGCCCGCCTCGTAGAGCTTGAGGGCCTGCTCGAGGCGGGCCTCGAAGACCGACGAGGGTGTGCCCGAATACTGCGCGGCACCGAGCACGACGATGGCGTCGGCGGGGGTGCGGTCGTCGATCCGCGCGACCTGCCACACCCGCAGCGCCGTGCCGCCGACGACGAGGACGGCGGCGAGCAGCACCCCGACGATCAGTCGCCGGAGCCAGCGCGCGATGCGCGCGCCGACGCCGAGGTCGTCCCCGGTGTACGTCGCGGTGGTGCCGGTGCGGCGGGATGCGGTGCTCACCCCCTGATTCTGCCAGCGAACGCGAACACGTCGACCCGACGACGCGCCGACCCCGTCCTCGTCCCACAGCCACTAGATTCGATTCCATGGCACACGTATCGGCCGCACCGCTCCGGCGACCAGCAACACCGCTCCGGCGACCTGCACGGTCCGCGCTCGCATTCGTCCCCGCCCTGCTGGCAGTGGCCGCGTGGCTGCTCCTTCCCGCGGCGGCCTCCGCGGAGCCACCCTCGCGGCTCCCCCAGCCGATCACCGACACCGCGGGCGTACTCGACGACGCCGACGTCGCACGGATCCAGGAAGCGACGAACACTCTGTACGACGAGCACGGTCTGCAGTTGTGGGTGACCTACGTGTCGAGCTTCGACGGACGCGACTACGACAGTTGGGCGCAGGCCACCGCGCAGGCGAGCAATTTCGGTCCCGACACCGCGCTGCTGGCGGTCGCGACCGACGACCGCGAGTTCGCGTTGTGGACACCGACGGGTTCGGAGATCTCCGAGAGCGAGCGTGACCGGATCAGCTCGTCCGACGTCGTGCCGGCCTTGCGCAACAGCGACTGGGCGGGTGCCGCCGTGGGCGCAGCCGACGGGTTGAGCAACGCCCTCGCCCCGTCCGCCGCTCCGGTGACGACGTTGCTCGTCGGCGGCGGTGTCATCGCGGCCGGCGGTGCCGGTGTCTACGCCTACAACCGGCGGTCGAAGAAGAAGCGCGCCGAGGCCGGTGCCGCACAGGCCGCGCAGATCGATCCGGCCGACACGACCGCCCTGCGCGGTCTGCCGATCGAGGGTCTCGACCAGTACGCGCAGACCCTCCTGGTGGACACCGACAACGCGGTGCGGTCCAGTGCCGAAGCGCTCGAGCTCGCCCGGGGCGAGTTCGGGGACTCGGCGGTGGCTCCCTTCGACCGCGCGCACCGGCAGGCGCAGGTCGCGTTGGCGAACGCCTTCGAGATCCGTCAGCGCCTCGACGACGACATCCCCGAGACACCCGAACAGCAGCGCGACATGCTCGTGCAGCTCGTCTCCTCGTGTGGGCAGGCGAACCGCGAACTCGACGCGCAGGTCGAGGCGTTCGACAAGATGCGGAATCTGCTGCTCGACGCTCCGGCCCGTCTGGACGGGCTCACGCAGCGCGCGATCGCGCTGACGGCCCGCATCCCGGAGGCCGAGCGGATCCTCGGACAGTTGCACTCGGAGTTCCCCGCCGGTGCCCTGACCCCGGTGGTGGACAACGTCTCACTGGCGCAGGAGGAGATCTCGTTCGCGGAGAATGCGATCGATCAGGGTCGCACCGCAGTGGCGCGACCGGTCGGTGAGCAAGGCGACGCCGTGCGTGCGATCCGCGAGGCCGAACGCGCTCTGGGGCATGCCGCGACGCTGCTCGACGCGCTCGACCACGCGGCCGAGGACATCCGGCGCGCGATCGCGACGCTTCCCGCCGCGATGGAGGACGCCGAACAGGGTGTCGCCGACGCGAAGAAGCTCGTCGATGCGGGCGGTCCCGAATTCGTCGATGCCATGAAGGCCGTGCAAGATGCCCTCGAACACGCTCGGGCCGAGCAGCACACCGACCCGCTGGGCAGTTTCACGCGGGTCGTCGAGGCCGATGCGCGGCTCGACGAATTGCGTGCCCGGACGCGCGCGGCCAAGCAGCAGGCCGAGGAGATGCGGCGCCGACTCGAGCAGGACCTGAATGCAGCACAGGCGCAGGTCACCGCCGCGGCCGACTTCATCGGGACGCGCCGGGGCGTCGTGGGCGCCCAGGCACGCACCCGCCTGTCGGAGGCCCAGCGGCACCTGCAGGCCGCGCAGCAGGCCGCCGAGTCCGATCCGGCGGCCGCCGTCCAGTACGCGCGGTCCGCCGCGTCGCTGGCCGCACAGGCACTGCGCAGCGCCCAGAACGACGTGCAGCGTTGGAACAACCAGCACCGTCCGCCCCGCGGTGGTTCGTCGGGCGGTAACGTCGCCGGCGCCGTGCTCGGCGGCATCCTCATCAACAGCGTGCTCAACAGCGGCCGCGGGGGCGGCGGTTTCGGTGGGGGCGGTTTCGGTGGGGGCGGTTTCGGTGGNNNGCGGACGCTTCTAGAGCATGCGCCCGATCGCAGCACGCGCCCTGGGTGCCGGTCTCGGATCGGCCGTCCGGTTGTTCGATTCGGCCGCGTCGGCCGACGGAAAGCCGTTCTCCGAGCCCGACATCCTGCGTCCGCACGTCGACTCGCGTCGGTTCGGCTGGGTGCACTACGGGGTGATGATCCCGGATCTGCCCGAGCCGCACCGGTTCTTCTCGATGATGTCGTTGATCGGCGCCACCGGGTCGCTCGCCTTCGACAACGACCACGCGCTCGTGGCGCCGCCGCGCCGCAATGCCGCCGTGGTGGCCGGCACGGCGGCGTCCCATCCCGCACACTTCGGGAACTACGCCGTGGGCGACGATTTCGTGTCCTCCCCGGGCGGGTCTCTGGTGAAGTTCGGGGACGATCTGACCCTGACCGGACGCTACCCACACTACGAACTCGTGGGACGGCTCGGAACGGTCGACATCGCGCTGACACTGACCAACACGGACACGGTCTCGTGGTTCTTCCGCAGCCCGCTCTACAAGCACTTCGGGTTGCTCACCGAATACGAGGGCACCTTCACCCACGACGGCCACAGCGTCACGGCCGAAGGTCTGTGTTCGTTCGAATACGGGGCGATGCCGAGCCTGTATCTGGTGCGGTCCACTCCCCTGCCCCCTGCGGCGAAGGCTCCGCTCGACCATTTCGTCTACCAGATCGTCGATCTCGACGCCGACACGCAGATCCTGTTGAGCCGCTATGCGATCGGTGCCCGGCCCTTCATGACGACGGCGATCCTGCGCACCCGCAGCGGCTACGGGACCCGTTTCCGGGACGTGGATTTCGAGATACTCGAGCTGCGTGGCGAACCCGAGCCGACTCCCTACGGCATCCCGATGCCGGTGCCGCGGCGGACCCGGTTCCTGGTGAGGGACACCACCGGTCGTCCCTGGCTGGATCTCGAAGGGGTCATGGACACCCCGTTCACCTATGGCCTGGGAACCGGATTCGTCACCGGTTTCGCATGGTCGGCGTTCTGGCGGGGCGAGGAGATCTCCGGCCGCGGGTATTTCGAGTACATCGATCGACGCTCGGCGCCCTGAGCGCTACGGAGCACCCCCTCGATGCGGTGTCGTCGCGGTGTGAGCGGCTACGAAACGACAGATGCCCTCCGGTCCGTCGGAACCGGAGGGCATCTGCGTCGATCGGATCGGTCAGCAGCCGATCAGGCGCTGCGCGAGGTAGCCCTCGACCTGGTCGAGGCTCACACGCTCCTGCGCCATGGTGTCGCGCTCACGA
>JACYYJ010116729.1_pt1 | contig 18796 bp, 29 predicted proteins | sample 8236861 | NCBI WGS metagenome assembly JACYYJ01 (sample SAMN14103086, study PRJNA606662) | landfill metagenome | isolation source: landfill solid waste | place: India:New Delhi, Okhla landfill site | collected 2017-11-05
GACCACCAGCGGCTTCACGGCGTCGTGGACCAAGCCGACCGGCGGCAACGAGATCACGAAGTACCAGATGCAGTACAGCACTGCATCATCGTTCTCCGGTGCCACCACCGTCGAGACCACATCGCTGAGCCGCGCAGTGTCGGGGCTGCCGTCGTCAACGACCTACTACGTGCGCGTGCGTGCGGTCAACGACACGGGATCGGGGGCGTGGTCCTCGACCCTGACTGTCAAGACAGGGGCCGTGCCGCCCAACGCGCCCACGGGCGGGTCCATCTCGAACATCCAGCCCCAGCAGATGACCTTCTCGTTCACGAAGGGGTCCGACAACGGCGACCCCATCACCGCGAATCAGGTCGAGTACAGCACGTCGTCGTCATTCTCGGGGGCCACGACGGTCAACCTGGGCGCATCCACGACGACCACGACCCCCACGGGCCTGACGCCGAACACCACCTACTACTTCCGCGCGCGCTCGCAGAATGACGGCGGCTGGTCCCCCTGGAGCGCCACCGTCTCGGCGGCCACGCTCCCCGCCACCCCTCCCGGCATCACGGTCACAGCGGCGGCGAATGGTCGCTCAGTGTCAGTGGCCCTGACTCCCCCCTCGGGCGTCTCGGGCGTGACCAACTACACCGTGCAGTACCGCCTGGGCTCCACCGGCACGGTCACCACCATCACGGGCAACACCCCCGTCGCGATCACCGGCCTGAATCCTGGGTCCACCTACCAGTACCGTGCGGCGGCGAACTTCGGGTCATCGTATCAGTCGCCGTTCTCGTCCTGGGTGTCGCTCAAGCAGCCGAACCCGAACACGAACCCTGGTGACTACTTCGACGGCTCGACGGCAGCGGAAGCGGATGTCACCTACTCGTGGACCGGCGCGGCGAACAACTCCACGTCTATCGCGACCGCCCAGAGCGTAGAGGCATGGCGAATCATCGGGCCACCGGCGGGCACCGCCGTGCTCGCGCGCGTCACCGGTGGCTTCTCTGGCCAGTACGCGGCGCGCATGCTGTTCAAGGGCGACCAGTCCGGCTCGGGTATGCGCCTGGGGATGGGCGGGAACGAAGGCCAGCGCGCCGCAATCCAGCCGTTGACTACCTACACCGGAAGCATCTACGTGCGCCCGTCGCGCGCCCAGCAGCTTCGCGTGCGGGTGTACTTGTACGAGCCTGGCAATGGAAGTTCGACCACTTCGTTCGTCGGCGACTCGGTCGCGGTCACAGACCTGGAGGGCTGGACACGCCTGTCGGTGACGTTCGAGGCTCCGGCGGGCGTCAATGGTGCATCCGTCGTGGTGGAGGACGCGAACTACGGCATCTGGTCCGCATGGAAGTCGGGCGACTATATCGACGCTGACGCAGCCATGGTGACCCTCGGCTCGTCGTTCGCGTACTTCGACGGGTCCACGCCGGACAATGCCAACTTCATCTACGACTGGACCGGCACGCCGCACGCGAGCACCTCGACGCGCACCGACGCACCTCCCGGATCGTACAACCCGCTGGACGACCCCGACTGTGACCCGATCCCGCAGGCTCCGCGCCCGCCGGTGATCCCCGCGGACTGCATCATCGAAGTCGGCCTGTGGCGGCGATACACCATCGCTATCCCGGCCAGTGAGGTGCGTCAGTGGTCTTACACGGTGCCCACCATCGTGCTCAAGACGGGTGCACACGACGAGCGTCAGGTGCGCATCCGGTTCTACTCGAACCCGGATGACCTGCCGGTGGAGAACCTGAACCTGTCTGAGTGGGACGCCGAGATCATCCTGACGTACATCCCGGCGAAGACACAGATGACCATCGACTCGATCACCCGCCGCATCTGGGCGAACGTGAACGGTGGCCCCTCCCGCCCAGCCATGCACCTGCTGTACGGCACTGGTGGCGCACCGGCCACGTGGCCTGAACTGTCGTGCGGAATCGGACACGTCATCACGCTGGACGTGCCCACCACGGCTCCCGCCGGTAACCTTTCCACAGAGGTGTACCTGACCCAGAGGATGTAATCTCGATGCCCACGCTTCCACCCACCGGTTCTTGCGTCACCGGGCACAGTGCATTCATCTACGACCGGGGCGGCACGCGCCGCCTGGGGCCGCTCGTGGAGATGTCCAGCGTCCGGTGGGAGCGCAACCGTGACGGCGTGAGTGAGGCCCAGGTCATCATCGAGGGGAGCGCCTGCCACGACCAGGCCCCGTTCCTGGAGATGATCCGGTCACACCGCCACGAACTGGTGATCTACCGCGGCAATGACCGCGTGTGGGAAGGGCCGGTCCACCGCGTTGCGTGGTACCGCGACTACGTCGAGGTCACGGCCAAGGACGTGATCGAGTACCTCATGTTCACCCCGCTGTCGCGGCTGTGGTCGAACGGGTTCCCCAACACGGGGCCCGTGTCCACGCGCATTGGGAAGATCATCGAGTACGAGCTGACAACGAACCGCCAGCAGTACGAGAACGGCATCCTCAAGACCGTGACGGCATGGGAGAACCTGACGCACCCGATCAACGTGCTGCCCTACCTCCAGATTCACCACTTCGTGAACGAGGTGGAGACCTCGGCTGTCACCCTGCCCTACGAGATGACTGTGGGCGAGCACATGGCGAACCTCGCGCACTACTCCGGCATCGACTACACGGCGGTGGGCCGCGCGATCCACGTCTGGGATGTGTCGCGCGCACTGGGTCGGACAGTGCAGCTGACCGACGAGAACTTCCTCGATGAGATCATCGTGACCGAGTATGGGGCTGACCATGCTCAGTCGGCGTACGTGATCGGCAACGATGGCGTCTACGGGTCTGCGCTCAAGACGCAGAACCTCGACTACTACGGCCCATGGACCAAGGTCTTCACCGCGTACAACGAGGAAGGCACCACCGAGCCGACGCAGGGTGAACTCAACTCGCAGGCGATCCGCAACCTGGCTGGGGCCACCCCCGCCCCTGTGGAGGTCAGAGTCCCTGACAACTCGGGCCTGATCCTCTCGGACCACATCCGCATCACGGACCTCGTGCCGGGCGTGCAGGTTCCGCTCCGAGCCACGCTGAACGCGCGCCAGTACAGCCAGATGCAGAAGATCGACCACGTGGTGGTCACCGAGACGGCCTCGGAGGGTGAGCGCATCCAGATCACACTGGTCCCCACGACGCGACCGGATGCCGACGACGAACTGCCGGAACCGGAGGACACGGTCTCGGCACTGTTCCCCGGCGACCCGAACTACCGCCTCACCGCCATCGCATCCACTAGCGGCAACACGGTGCTGCTCCGTGCACGGGTGACCAAGGAGGGCGGTTCAGGCCGTGCGGCGAGCAACCAGCCGTGGTCGATCATGCTGGAGACGGCGACCGGCACGAACAAGACGAAGTCGGGAACGTGGGACTTCAAGTTCCAGTTCTACAAGGAGAAGGTGGCGGGCACCGCGGAGTTCCCGAACGTCGGGAGCGGCACCCGTCCGTTCAGTGTGACTGTCAATATGGGGCCTGGCGTCGGCGAGGCCACGGTATCGGGGACGGTGTTCGTCTATGGCTGATCGGCGTAGTCCTGCCGGTGTCTTCGCAGACATCGTGTCGCGCATCACCGCGCTGGAGCGGCGCATCAGCCCGCTCCCGACGCGCCTCGGCGCGCGCGGCATGGAGGTCACCGACCTCGACGAGGCCCTTGAGTACGGCACGTACTGGGCGCGCGTCTCGGCGGCGAACAACCCGGTTGGCAACATCGCCCTGGTCGAGGTGTTCCCCTACGGGCCAGAAGACCCCGGCTACCACCGGATCATGCAGGAGGCTCGCTTCCCGACCATCACCAGCTCGAACCAGATCAAGACCTGGCGGCGGGTGCTGGATGTCGCTAACGGGACATGGACACCTTGGGTTGAGGTGTCACAGGCGATTATCGACGCAGTGCCGAACCCAGCGTGGGGCGACGTGACAGGGAAGCCCTCCTCGTTCCCGTCGACATGGTCGGATGTCTCAGGCAAGCCATCCACGTTCCCTTCCACGTGGGGCGACGTCTCAGGCAAGCCCTCGACCTTCCCACCCAGCGCTCACACGCAGCCGTGGGGCGATGTCACCAGCAAGCCGAGCACCTTCACGCCGTCGGCGCACACGCACGCCGCGTCGGACATCGCCTCGGGGACTTTCGCGGCGGCGCGACTCCCGGCGTCGACCGAGTCGGCCATAGGTGGCATCGAGATCGCCACGCAGGCCGAGGTCAATGCGGGCACGGACAACACCCGCGCGGTGACGCCCTCTAAGTTGCGCAACTCGGCGAACATCCCGTGGGCAATGGCGGCGGGCATCACGACAACACCGTCCAGCGGCTACCAGACGGTCACCTTCCCGTCCGGCCGATTCAGTCAACCGCCTGTGGTGACGGCGACCAACGGCGCGCCCTCGGTGGTGACTATCTCTCGTGTAGTGAACGTGACCACAACCTCGTTCCAGGTGGGCACCTGGACGGTCGCGGGCACTCAGATAAACGGCAGAGACGTGATGTGGACGGCTGTGCAGATGTCCAGCGGCTCGGGACCAGGATAGGAGAGGCGACGTGGTTGAGCGTGACGAGTTGGGCTTCCTGCCCCCGGAGGAGTTCGATGTGACCTGTCACACCGACGGATGTGAGAACGCGGGCATCACGCTCCGCGTCCTGGCCGACCCGGAGAATACCAACGTGTCATGCGGTCCGTGTGGCCAGCGGATCGCTGACGTGACCCCTGTCGGAGGGATGGGCGAATGACGAAGCTGATCGACCCCACGCCTTGGGGCAGCATCGAGGAGGGTCTGCCCTTCGGGTCCACCAAGCACCCGTACAGCAAGACGAACCGCCACAAGGGCAAGGACCACAAGTGGCGCTACTCGGACCCGGTGCGCTCGCGCAGGGTGGTCGCGCCCGTCGGTGGCAAGATCAAGACCGCCCACAACGACGGCCTCTGGCACTCCGGCTGGGGCAACTACATCGACATCCAGTGGGGCGATGACCCGAACGACTTTGTCCGGCTCGCGCACCTCCGCACGGGCACCGTCCGGGTCGAGGTCGGCGACCGCGTGAAGGCGGGCGACCTCCTGGGCACGATGGGAAACACCGGCAACACCGGCGGCGACGACCACCTCCACGAGGAGCTGTGGATCAACGGCAAGCGCGTGGACCCCGACCTGTACCGCGGACCCAAGGGTCGACACCTGCCCGGCACCGAGTCCACCTCCGGCGGCGAGGACAAGCCGCTCCCGCCCGCACCCCAGCCCGATCCTGAACCAGAGAAAGAGGATGACGACATGCCCAAGAACAGCGCGGTCTACTACGACCACGACGACAAGAAGAACACCCGGACCTACCTCGTGTTCAACACCCAGTCCGGGTTCTTCCACCAGTACACGCGCGGTGAAGGTCGCGGGCCGATGGCCGACAGCTACAACAAGTCGGTGGCCATCGCCTTCGACACGACCTCGTGGGCGCACGTCACGCACCAGCACGCCGCAGTCATTATCGCGGGGCTGCAGGCTGTGCTCCCCAAGGGCGCGCCTGCCGAGATCGCCGTGACGCTCGTCGATGACGAAGGCGCTTGACACGGGCGTGACCAGCTCCCGTTAGGAGACCCCCATGTAGAAGGGCGACTACCCGCTGATCCAGTGGGACGGTAAGCAGGTCTGGGTGGGATCGCGCTACACCCGACCGGCGATCATCCGAAAGTAGCAGCAAGAGGACCGACTGACCCACCGAGCCACAATCGAGACCAACCATGTACTCCACCCTCCCGCCCAAGTACCGCCGCCGCGTACAGGCGTCCCTCGTCGCTGGGTGGTTCCTGCTCGCCTGCTCGGGCCTGTCAGCGATCCTGTCTCCGCCGAGCATCGCTCTGGCTGAACTGGGTCCCACGTTCACCTATGCGTGGGGCACCCTGCTCACGGTGGCTTCCATCACCGCCGGGGTGGCGGTGCTCGCACAGAGGTATCGCTGGGAGTGGGTGGCTTCATGGTTGGCCGCGGGGGGCATTCTCCCGCTCGCGATCACGCTGTGGACGCTGACCTTCGTCGGGTATACCTCCCTCGCTTCGCAGTCGTTCATGGTCACCACCGTCTTCATGATGTGCGTCAAGCGGGCGGTGTCCTGCTCGGCGCACGCCGCCAAACTGCGCGACATGCATGAGGAGGTATCGCGTGTTGCTGACAGTTGAGGTACTTGCCTCAGTGAGCGAAGGGTCATCGCCGGTAGCCCTGGTTCTCAGCCTGGTAGCGACAGCGTTGGCCAGCCTCGGTGGGGTCGCGGCGCTGCTCAAGGCGCGGGCGGACAAGAAGATCGGGGTGGCACAGCAGGAGGCCGCGGAGGATGACGCGATCAGCAAGCAGTGGCATCAGATCATCGAAACCCAGACCAAGGCCCTCCTTGAGCCAATGCGTGCGGAGATCACCGAACTCAAGTCCGAGATGCGCGAGGTGAAGATCGAACTGGAGAAGAGCCGGAGGAAGTATTGGGGGGCGATCAGCTATATTCGCATCCTGCTGATGTGGATCGGCAAGCACATCGAACAGATTGGGGTGGACGAGACGACCGGGATTCCCCCGGCACCGGCGTCTATCGCCGAGGACATCTGAGGGGGTGAATCATGGGTGACTTTGAACTTCCGGCACTGGCGGTGGGCATCACCGTGCTCATCGGCTTCCTGTCGACGTACTTCATCGCGTTCCTGAACGGGGTCCTCCCGTTCGTGAAGGAGTCGTGGCAGAAGAAGATCGTCACAGTCGTCGTCGCAGTGGTGATGGCCGGTGTGTCGATGCTTCTGTACTACGCGATCACTGGCGAGGCCGTGCCGCAGTGGCCAGTGCTTGTCGTACTGAGCCTGCTCGCGGTGTCCGCCAGCTACGCGCTTCTGACCAAGAACGCGTCGGCGAGCATCGAGGCGAAGGTCGACAAGAACGCCTGAGACAGAGAAAGGCCCCCACCATTCGGGTTGGTGGGGGCCTTTCCGTTTGCTCGGCTCAGGAGAATGCGCCGAACAGTCCCATGATGACAGTGACGGCGAGCGCACCAATGAAGGTGACAACCAGGCTGATCGCGATCAGGCCGTTCCGGCTGTTGCGCCGCTTCTCTTCATGCTTGAGCCATATCTCGAATTGCTCCGGGGGCAGGTTGAGCCCCTTCGGATCGATGTGGAACTTGTCGTCCAACGTCAGGGTCCTTTCATATCTCTTCGTCGCTGTCGGCGGAGAAGTAGCCGCGGTGAATGCGGGCCAGAAGCCCAGAGTAGACCGAGGACTTCACTAGCTGGGAGATCGTGGGGTCATCCCCCAGCTCCGACCGCTTGGTCAGGAAGGCTTCGAGTCGCTTCGGGTCGATGTCCATAGTGCTTTCTCCTCGGGAGTGAGGACGTTGCCGCAGTCGCGGCACAGGCCGCTTCTGCCGCCGTGGATGAGCATTTCCCGTCCGCACCTGTCGCATGGTCGGGTCTCCTTCTTTCGAGGGGCCACGATGCGCGAGGCCCGGATGGGCTGGTAGCTGGTCACCGCCGCTTCGGCTTGGGCTCTTCCAGGGGCTCATCGATTGGCTCGGGTGGGAGCATGATCTCGATGTGGCCTGTAGTGGTGGGCACGGCCTGCTTCGGTGGCGGGGTGACGACGCTGGCCTGCTGGGGGTGCCCCATGGTTCCAATCTCCCCGCCGAGCGCCGAGTATCCGGCGATGTCGACCCAGTTGTCGCGCATCTCAGGGTTCCCGGCGGCGCGCGCCACCTTGAGGAGCACGAGGCACAGCGTCACCTGCTCGGCGGTGACATCGACGCCCAGCACCTCCTTCCACATCTTCCCCACGCTGGCGAAGTGTTCGGGGGCGGAGCCGTAGGCTTCGGCGCGAGGTCCGGTAACCAGCCCTTGGGCGGTACTGAGCAGTTCCTCTCGGGTACTCATGGCTGTCCTTTCAGTCGATCTCTTGCAGGGTGCCGCCACCGTATCGGCCCCCATTGATACTCCACGTGCCCTTGTCGAGGTCGACGTTCACGCCGACGTTCTGACTGAGGAGCATGGACTGGACGTGCTTGTGGATGCGCGCGGCGACCAGGTCGGCGGTGTTCCGGTGGTGCGTGCCGAGCGCGACTGTGAAGGGCGTGACCTCCCGAATGCGTCCGATCCGGGAGGGCACGACTCTGTACTTGACGGGCTGGTGCATGTCAGATGGGCGTCGGAATCTGCGTGTAGCCCCTGTGGGCGGACCCGATCTGGAGCTTCATCAACCGCTCCCCCGCGCGCCACGCGTTCCACGTCCGCAGGATCATGTAGAACGCGACAGCGGGACTAACTTTGCGTTGGTTGATCTTGTCCTGGTAGGCCCGCCGCGTGAGGGTCACGATGGGGTCGTCTTCGCCACGTCCGCTGCTACCCGCCTTGATGTGAGCGAAGAACTCGTCGGCGGCGTCCGCATCGACCCGCGCGAGGATCATGTACACGGCCCCCAGCACGGTCGGCGTGAGGGGGAGGTAGCGCGCCAGCACCTCTCCCATGGCGGTCGCGTGCTCCAGCTCCTCCTGGTTCTCCTCGATGAAGGTCAGTGCCTCCCGCGTGGTCATCCGCGCACGTCCGTTGTATGTGGATGCGGTGGTGGTGAACACATCGTTGCAGTAGGCGTTGTACATGTTGGCCACGGCGACGAGCGTGTTCCTGTTCTTCGCGGTCGGGTTGAAGATGCCGAGCGACTGCGCGGTGGTGCGCCCCATTCCGGTGTCGATGACGTAGACAGCCTCGTCGGGCGTGTTCCGTGCAACCAGCATCGTCACGTCCACCTGCGCCCGGAGGATGGCGCGCAGTCGGTGCTGGCCATCGATGAGCTTTCCGGCAGTGTTGAACTTGATGGCGTCGGGGGTAGACACCCACCTGCCCTCGGCCATGTCGCGGGCGATGCGCTCGACCCGGTCACTGGATGCGTTGCGGTTGTTCTCGATGTTGTGGCTCAGGTACTCCTGGGCGATGTCGGGAGTGATCGTCTCCCATTTCAGATCAGTCACGCGTCAGCTACCTTTCATGTGTGGTTGACGCCACGTTCACCGCTGACGGACGAACGTGGCTGGGTGGGTACAGCTAGTCGTCTTTCCTTTCTGTCGCGTCTACGGGGCTCACAGGGCCGGGCAGGGCGTCGACATCGAGATCGAATACGGGCGGTCTGATCGTGAGCGCGATGGCGACGGCGGCGAATCCGCCGATCCCTACGAAAGCTCCGATGGCGTACAGGAGGATGAACGTCGTGGCGTCCAGGTGGTTCGCTTGAACGGCGGCCAGCACACATCCCGCAATCCCCAGCACACCGAGGATGATGGAGGTGGTGACGATCTTCTTACGCGTGCTGGAGTACATTGGTCCGGTCCAGCGATGCAAGCGCATCTTCCAGGCGTGGAAGAAGTTCGCCATAGGGGCAGCCCAGGTCTTGGTCTGCTTGCACCTGGCTCAGAGTGTCGACGAGATTCACACCGTACGCGTCGCTCCAACTGCACACCCCGATGTGCAAGAGAACCATATAGATCGGTTGCCCCTCCCAATCCTTGCCCCACTCGACTCCCAGCTTGTCGATCAGCGCGGAACCGAACAGGCAGTGCCCTGTCTTTCCACCGTCCGCCGAGTACCGGCAGGCGGTCGAGACTGACCCAGGGACGGGCACCCGCTGGTAGACGAAGTCCTCGCCGCGCTCCTTGCACACCTCGATGGCAGCCTCCACCACCTGTCGGACTGTGATGTCACTCTTCGACATTCTGTTCTTCCTTTCGTATGGGGATGTCTCCGAACCCCCCGCTTAGCCACGGCCCAACCAGGGCCAGGTAGTGGTCCTCTGTGTACTCCGCGGTGCCCACCAGGTCCAGGGTGGCGACCCCGATCCCACAGTTCGCCGCGGCCCACGCAACCCGCCACGCCTCGTCGTGTGTGGAATCCCAGACGGCATCCCACACCGACTTGCGCATGGCTTCGCTGGCGCGCATGGTGGCGGCCTCGCGACCAGGGATGGTGCGCGCCGCCCGCAACGCCGCATGTCGCGCGGTGTCTTGCTTCTCCACCAAGTCCGTCATCATCATCACGAACATCGCCCGCTCGGGTGTCAGTTGACTGACCTGGTTGACGACAATGAAGTTGATGGCGTCCGCGTTGGGGCCGTAGTTCATTTCCCCACGCGCGTCACGTATAGCGCCGGGGACTTCTCGCTCCCGCTCCACACGACGGAGTAGCCATCCGGGGTGACCCCCGAAACGCCCCGCAACGCCTCGCGCAGTTCGCGCTTGCGCGCTATTGCCGCCCGTTCATCGTCGCGCGCGCGGACGAACCGTTGCACGTTCTCCACGGTCTCCGCGTCCTCGATGACCTCGTGCGGGTTCCACTCCGACCCCTTCCAGCACGCGTCACGGAACGGGCAGAGCACCTTCTCGCTGTAGCACCACGACGGGGTCTTATCGCGCAGGTCCCGCGCGTACTCGACCTCGCCCCGGTCGATGTGCTCCTGGGCTTCGACCACGTCGCGCAGGCGCTCCTCGCACAGGGCGATGAACCGCATGATCGCATCCCAGTCGAGTTCCACTTCGTGGAGGTACTGCTGGTTGCCGGACCGGTCCACGTACAGCAGGTACGCCTTCGCGCCTTGCTTGAGCACCCCGGCCTGCACGAGGCCGACCGTGTAGACGCTCACCTGGATCATGTTCTCCAGGGACGGCCCGTCGGTCTCCACGCCCGCGAGCTGATCCTTGGTCTTGCAGTCGATGACCAGGTTGTCGTCCACCATGACGATGTCCGCGTGACCGGACACCTTCAATCCGCTGGGGAGGACGGTGGTGACGGGCACTTCGGTGAGCGCCCCTTCACCTTCCATCACCCTCTCCATGTACTCGCCGACCAGCGTGCCGACGACGGCGGCGGTGGGCCACATGTCAGAGGACTGACGCGGGGCACCGATCATCACGTTGCGGATGTACTCGCGGCAGGCCCCCAACTCGGAGGGCCCGAGCGTGAGCTGGGCGTTGCGGGGCTTGCTCTGCTCGTAGCGGATCATCGCATCGAGCACCCGCTCCTTGATGCTCACGCGTCCCCCGCGACATTGACTGCGGCCTGCAAGCGGTCCTGCTGGGCCCGCTGTTCCGGGCTCGGCTCGCGATACAGCGGGCTCTCCCGGTCTTCCAGCAGGTAGGTGCGCCCGACGATGGGTGCCTGGCTCCCCTTGTCGTAGAGGTGCAGGCCGAACGCGTCGCCGAGGCTGAGGAGCGAACGGCGCAGGGCGTATGACTGCGCACTGGTGACCGCCATTGCGTGGGCCTCGCCGCGGTTGGGAAGGGGGGCGTTCTCCTCCACATGCCACTCCATGCACTCGTAGACGGGACGACCCCAGTAGTCATAGACCCGCATGCGGCATCCGACCTTGTACGCGGTGATCCAGTACCGAGGCTTGGTGCCCCTCTCGGGGTAGCCCTCCTCGCCCTTGGCGACGCTGTACTCGTACAGCAACTCCGGGTTGGTCATCTCGTGGTCGGCACCACCGGGACCGAAGATGCGGAGCAGCTCGGCGCGGGCTTCCTGCTGGGGCAGGTACGACAAGCCCTGCTTCCTCTCGATCTTGTCGGGGTCCACGGCGCGCAGGAGGCGCGCGACCTGCGCACGGGTGAGGCGACCGCGTGCCGTGTACGTGTCAGGCATGGGCGGGGCCGGGGTGTCGTACGGCGTAGCGTGCGGGTTCTCCTGCTCCGGCTTGTCGTCGGCGTCAGCCATGTCAGCGTCCCTTTCGTTTCGGTAGTGTTCGCCGCCGGGAAGGCAGGCGATGGTTGGGGTTCATGCAGTTCCGCGTCTCGCACTGCGGGTTGCGGAGCAGGGCGACCTTCGGGTCGAGGGTGGCTCCGTTCAACCGCTCGTGCAGGTAGCGGGTGAGGTTGATCCGTCGCCCGCCGCGTCGCACGCGCGGGTTGCCGTTGGCGGGGATCAGGGTGTTGTTGAGCGCGATGCACACATCGGGGTCGGCTGTCAGTTCACTGACGATGGCCTCGACGATCCACTTGTCGATACCCATTCGATCTCCACGTCCAATCCGGGCACTTTGCGGTGCACGGCCTCGTCGTAGATTCTCGTCAGGGCCGGGGACACTGCGTACCTCTTCGTGGCGCAGACATCCACGACACGTGTGTCGTCGGTGATGATCCCAGCGTTGACTATCGCATCCAATGCCGCGCGGATGTACTTGTCGAGGTCGGTCCTGCCGTGCGAGGGCAGGATGTCTTTCGTCTTGGGTGCGCNNCTTGGGTCGAGGCAGGTAGAAAGCGAGCCTGACCAGCGCGGGTTCGTCGCGGGTGTCCCAGTCGGGGCCTGCCGCGTTGACCGCGGCCTGCCGTACCGTTTCACGCCACGCGATGAGTGCGTCCGTCTTGGTCACGATCCGGGCCCGGCCACCCTGGACGAACGCACGCGCGCTGCCCTGGGTGACCGGGTCACCGTAGACCGTGAAGGAGAACGTCACTTCGAGGGGAGCTTGTCCACCTGCCACCAGGTGAGACCCCTGTCGGCGAGCTGCTCGATGGTGAAGCCTTCGGCCTCGGCGAACGCCAGCTTCGCGGCTTCGCCGTTGACGGCTTCGATCAGTGCCGGGCCTATCCCGGTGGTCACTGTCTCGTTGCTGACGCCGACGCGGTACTTGTTGNNAGGGCTGGGCCTGCTGGGGCCGGGCCTGCTGGGATGGTGCACCCTTGGTCGCGGTCGCGTTGGTGTACAGGAGGCTGAGTCCCAGGTCTTCGATCTGGATGACCTTCTCCGTCCGCTTGACGTTCGAGTCCTTGTCGATCCACGAGTCGGCCTTCACCGTGCCGTGGATGATGACTCTCTGCCCCTTGCGGAGGGAGTGCGCAATGTGTTCTGCCAGGTCACCGAACGCGGTGGCTCGCCAGAAGACTGGCTCGCCGTCCTTCCACTCCTTCGTATCACGGTCAAACTCGCGAGGATTGACAGCGATACTGACGCGGACGAACGGCTTGCCTGACTGCGCAGTCCTCAGCTCCGGTTCCGCGGTTAGGTTACCGGCCAAGGTGAGGGAATGCGTGAGTGCCAAGGCAATCTTCCTTTCGTTATATGTTCTATTATACCACAGATTGGGGCCCTAAGTCAAATCTCAGAACAGCGGTTGCATCGTTTCCGCGGCGTCTGCCGCACGCAATCCCCGCCCCTCAAGGAGCGCCTCGACGGCGGCCTTTCGCGTCGTGAAAGGCCCGAGAGTCACGTCGGCCACCGTCCAGGCCAACCAGCCCTTCGTGTTCATGCCGTTGCTGTTCACGTAGACGTAGGTGGTCACGTCGCCGATGTGCGCGAACAGCGCGTCGGGGTCCACCGCGTATCCGGCATCCGTCTTGACCAGACGTTTCACGTTGACTCGCTCGGCGGTGAGCATCACCAGCGCAGGTTGCAATTCCATGTCAGCGTTCCTTTCAGCTGTTGACCGTCGCGCTCATCCAGGGATACTCCCCATCCACGCCTCGGCGCAACAGGCGCGGCCACGGTCGCTGTTCACGGTCGCCGCGCCACGGGACGATGATCGACAGGTCGGGGTCGCTCGTGGACGGGCGCAACCCGTACCCGAACTCCGGCCACCCGAGCAGGGCGGACGAGCCTCGCGGGGCTAGGTCGCGCTCGCCATGGCTCGTCTTGCTCTTGCCCGCGTGTGCCTCCATGAGAAGCGCCACCCCACGTTCGCGAATCCCGTCGAGGGCTTTCAACAGCGGGGCGGCGTCGTCGTCGGTGGTGACCTCCTTCGGCATCAGCTTGTACAGCGGGCCGAGGTAGACGATGTCCGGTTCGTACTCGTCGATCCACTTGTGGACCAGGTCGATGTGAGCCTGCTGGGTGAAGTCGAGTCGGTATCCGGCCTGCACCATGATGCGGTCACGCGGGCTGACCTGCCCGTAGTGCTCCGCGATGGAGGTGATGTACTTCGTCGCGCGTTGCCATTGCAGTTCCGTGTTCTCGGCATCGATTGCCAGTGCCCTGACAGGCGCGATCTGGCGGATGCGCTCGAACGGGTGGACACCGGCGCAGGCCGTGATGATGACCTGCCGCATCCAGTGGCTCTTGCCGCCACCCTCGGCACCGGTCATGATGAGCCGCTCGTACCGCTCCAGCAGGTCGGGGATGATCCAGTCGCGCATCTGCTCCTGCGCATCCTGAATCTCACCCAGCGTCTTGGGCGCGAAGTTCTTGATCGCGGCGGCGGCGAACGCGGCACCGTCCCGCAGTTTCGCCTCGCGCCGGACCCTGGCGATGCTGCGCTCGGCGGCCACCATGTCCTCGAACTCCGGGTCGCCGGGAATCTCCTGGAAGTCGGCGACAGTCAGCCCTTGCAGGAGGTGGTCGGTGGCGTCGTTCCCAGCCATGGGGATCACGACCCGCACGTTCGCGCTGTACGCATCCACCAGGTGACGGTAGAGCCCGTGCGCCCGATCCAGTCCCGCCTCATCGTTGTCGGCGACGATCACCACGCGTCCCGCCATGGCGACCTCGGCGTAGTTGAACTTGTGCCAGGAGGGTGCGCCCGCCGCCGACGACACGGCGGCCACCCCATGCCGATAGAGGGTGTCAGCGTCCTTTTCCCCCTCGGCGATCCACACGTCCTGCCCGGCGGCGATGGCGGCTGTCAGGTCGAAGTCATCCGGGCGGTAGAGCGCGGCACCCTTGCCCGCCTTGGCCTGCGGGCCGGTCTGCGCGAACGTCTTCGACCCGTCGCGGGTGTACCGCTTCACGGACCGGACGACGCGCCCACCCGGCTTGTCGCGGTACTGATACTCGACACCGCGCCCGTTGTCGTACAGGTCATTCGCGGTGAGGCCGAGTGCGTAGATCGCGTCGGTGACCACCGACTGGTCACACCCGGACCGACACCGGTAGAGGACGAGTCCGTTGCCCTCCTGAACGCTGAAAGACGGGTTGCGGTCCTCGTGCCCCGGCACAGGGCAGGTTGCCAGGTATCCGTGCGGGGCGCTCTTGATCTTCGCTCCGTTGCGCTCCAGTGCCGCCAATAGTCGTTGAGTTGCTTCCCCAGTCACACCGGGTCCTTTCCCACATCGCGCTTCATCTGATCGGTCTCGTCATCGCGGACGACCAGTCAGTACCGCTGACAGTAGCCCCGAAGGTGGGCACCAGTCCAGTCCTGTCTCACTGGTCTCCTCGTTGTCCATCCGGGGTGAGAGCGGCGCGGAGTGCGGTGCGGGCGGCGATCCGATTGGGCGACGACCAGACGATGTCGATCAAGCGGTCTGCCATCGCGTCATCCACGACGACCGGCTCCCGCCGTATCCACTGCATATGCCCCTCCCGGTGTGCTCCGAGGTGCCCAGCCGGGAGCTCGCAAAGTGGCGGCGTCGGCGGGCACTCCCCGTCGGCAACCGGGAGGGTCGGCCCCTGGTCCCAGCACGAGCCGGTCTCTCGCTTCTCGTACCCGTTCTCCCGCATCCATGCGAGCACCGCGTCGGCGTCGGCGTACTGCTTGCCCAGCGACTCGTTCGTGTGCATCCGCTTCTGCGCCAGCACCCGCACCAGAGATTCCCGCTCGTCGTCGGAGGGTTTCGTGCCCTGCCCGTACTCCAACTCGGTGTCGGCCCGCAGCGCCCGGATGCGGCCTTCTTGGACTTGGAAGTGCGCGTGCGCTTCGTCCAGTTCGGCCAGCAGACGGCGGTGCTCGGAGGCGAGAGCTTCCAGCGCATTCATGAGTGTCACCGGTTCAGGCATCACTCGATTCCACTGCGCCACTCTCGCCGCCGACAGCGCGGCTTCTGCGTTGTCCAGAGCCTCGGTCATGACGCCACCGGGATCGTGAGCGCTCCCACCCAGATCGCCGCAAGGTAGAACGCTCCCGCGATACCGCCGATGATCGCGGCCAACGGTCGGTGCCACTCCCGACGGTCGACGCCTCGCTGATCGACTACCCAGAAGCCGAAGATCGCGAAGGCGATTGTGAAGAGCAGGCCGGTCAGCGCCAGTGCCAGCGCCACTGCCTCAAGCGTCATTCCTTCACCTCCGAATCGAACTGTGAATTGATGTACGTGGTGGTCACCGTCTCTGCCCACCGCGTCTCCCTGTACACCCGGATCGACCCCACGCGCACACCCAGAGCACGCGCCCCCGCGATCTGGAAGCGCACACGGTCAGTGGCCTGACGGCGCAACGGCTCCGGGTCCCAGTGTTTGGGTTGCCAGTCCGATGTGCCTCGGAGAAGCACCCCCGTGTTGGCCTCGACCTCCGCGACGTACCGATGGTCGGTTCGGCTTCGTTCGCGCTCGACTGCTTGCGTCACGACCCCTCCCTGCTCTCGGGCCAGACCCGCTCGGCGAAGCTGATGTCCTCGGCCATCCAGTACCCACCGTGGTCGCGGAACGCGCCCGCCTGGTAGATCGTGGGGATGGTGCCCTCGTCGGGGTCTTCGATGATCCAGACCTCACCCTCCTCGGCGTCGTACCAGGCGGGTCGGTGAGCCGCGTAGTAGGCGCGCATGGCGTTCGTCGCGGGCAGGTCGGGCAGATTGCCCTTCGGTTGCACCAGCCAGGACTCGCCCGTCTTCTCGTACAGGACGCACACGTGATCGTCGTAGGGGTAGACCACGTAGTCCGGGTCCTCGGGCCACCGCCACCGGCCCAGTTCCTCATCACGCTCGTGGCGGAAGAACTCGCGCAGGGCGACTTCATCAGGCTCAAGTAGCTGGGCCGACCAGCCCCGGCCCACAACCCTGGGTGGGCTGCCCGCGCCGAGTTTCACGGTCATGCCGTTGCTTGCGGTGAACTTCATGATTCCCTCCATGGGCTGTAGTCGTCCTCCGCCACGCTGGCGATGACCCGGACGGGGTCGAGCTGTACCACGAGATGGTGAAGGGCATCGACGCCATCCACGTACCCACGCAGCTCGATGTTCTTGTCGCGCACCGTGACCCGGAACCTCACGACGCCACCCCCTCGGGGTCAGCCCACTGACGGTGCAGGTAGCAACGTGCGCCCGCCTGACGCACGATCTTGCGGCAGGTGTACCCGTCACCCCTGGCGTCCACCAAAAGCGCCCCACAGCGCCGTTTCTGGCGCGGCAGGGGGCGTCCTGCGAGCGCGGTCAATGCCAGCGCGACGTGCAGGGTGGGGTCGGTGCCGTAGTCGGTGGTGTAGTACGCGACGCGGCGGCCCGCCTGGGTGATCTCTTCCACGCGGTACGTGTTGGCGATCTCGTGGGTAACGTCGCTGACGACGCGGGCGATGGTGAGGTCGATCTGCTGGTCGGGCATGGTCACCCGAACCGACATCGGCATCACGCACCAGCCTCGTCGTAGTCGCCGCTGTCCATGGCCTCCACCGCACTGCGGCGACCCTCGGCGCGCAGGCGGCGGACGTTGGCGACGGCGGCTTCCTCTTCACGGACCGCGACCATCCACGCATCGGCTGTCAGTGGGGCTGACGGGTTCATCATCCGGTACTCGGCGCGCTTGTGGTTCACGATCTGGATCAGCAACGCGGGCACCAGGTAGTCGGTCGAGGTGCGCACGTGCTCCATGAAGGCCCACTTCACCTCGTCGTACGTGTAGCCCTGGAACGCGGCGTGCCAGATCACGACCATCGCGTCGGTGACCCTGCGATTGTCCAGCCCCGCGGCTTGCGCGAGGATCATGCGAACCTCTGGCTCGGTCATGCTTCGATTTCCTTTCGGTGATCGTCGACCGGGTGCAGGACGATCTCGTCCAGCCCGAGCGACTGCGTGAGCGTGTTGCGAATCTCTTGGTCGATGTCGCGCCCTGCCCGTCTGTCAGGGAACTGACGCGGCAGGGTCGGTTGATCGTTGAACCGGTCCTGGTTCAGGAACGTCGACGGGTGGGGGATGAACTGCGGGTCGGTCGCGGCGAATGCTTCCTGGTGGGCGCGAAGCCCCAGCAAAATCTTCTCCGGGGTGTGCCCGCGAGCCAGTGCCGCACCCCACGCCTTGAGCGCCTGTGGCTTGCCGACCTTCCGTGGGTACTCGTCCCAGAACCTCGTCCATGCCGCCGCGGAGGGAACAACATCTGTTCCACTTCTCGCGCGCGTAATAACTACTGGTGGTTCTACTGGTGGTTCATTCCTATATGTACCGGCCACAGTTGGCCGGTAACCCCCCTCATTTTGGCCGGTAACGTTAGCGGCCATTTTGGCCGGTGACATCTGCAACCAGTACCCATCCGAGGTGCGCAGTCCGTCGTCGCGCTTGCGGCGCTCGCGGGTGATGAGCCCCAGCTCTTCCAGCTTCGCGAGGTGGCGGCGGAGGGAGCGCTCGGGGATGGATGTCTTCTCCGAGAGGGACTGCTGACCGGGGTAGGCGAAACCGTCGCCGTCGGCGTAGTCGGCGAGGGCAAGGAGGATCACCTTCATCGCGGGCGCAAGGTCCTGCTTGAACGCCCAGTTGATGGCTTCGACTGTCACTAGATTCTCCAGGGTGGGTTGACCTCACTCGCCTGGAGACAGATAGACTGACCCCTGGCGAGATTGAACACCTCCACGGTAGCCCGGCCAGACACCCACAGTCCAGGCCGGGCTACCGATTTTCAGATGTCGAGGGACAGGAACGCCGCTTCCATCTCCGTGCTGTATCGGCGGTTCCTCACCAACCACTCCAGGTATTGCGCAGACACCAGGCCGATGAGGTGCCGCTTCGCTCGGTCAGGGAGCTGACCACCCAGCTCCGGGACCTCCGTCTCCAGGAGCTTCACCAGCGGCGGGTATTCCTGAATGGAGTCCATGTTCAGCTGGTTGACGATGCCCAGAAGGGACTCGACCATCGCTGGAATGCCGATACCGTGCGACTCCACCGT
>JACYYJ010061623.1_pt2 | contig 18777 bp, 18 predicted proteins | sample 8236861 | NCBI WGS metagenome assembly JACYYJ01 (sample SAMN14103086, study PRJNA606662) | landfill metagenome | isolation source: landfill solid waste | place: India:New Delhi, Okhla landfill site | collected 2017-11-05
GCGGTGACCGGCTGGGGCGCGTACGTCGCGGGCGTCGCGTGGGCGCTCGGCGAGGCCGGCCACCCGGTGCGCGGCTTCGACGCCGTGGTCGACTCGTGCGTGCCGTTCGGCGCCGGGCTGTCGTCGTCGGCCGCGCTGGAGTGCGCCGTCGCCGTCGCGCTCGACGAGACGGGCGGCCTGGGCCTCGCGGGCGTTGACGCCGGCCGGGCGACGCTGGTCACGGCCTGCGTGCGCGCGGAGAACGAGATCGCCGGCGCCCCGACGGGCGGCATGGACCAGGCCGCGTCGCTGCGGGCGACCGCGGGGCACGCGCTGCTCGTCGACTCGCGGCCCGGGCTGTCCGCCCTGGAGTCCGGCACGCCCGTGCCGTTCGACCTGGCGGCCGCGGGCCTCACGCTGCTCGTCGTCGACACCCGCGCGGAGCACGCGCTCGTCGACGGCCAGTACGCCGAGCGGCGCGCCACCTGCGAGCGCGCGGCCGAGCTGCTGGGCGTCGAGACCCTCCGCGACGTCGACCCGGCCCGCCTGGACGACACGCTCGCCGCGCTCGCGCCGCACGACCCGGACGGCGTCCTCGCGCGGCGCGTGCGGCACGTGGTGACGGAGATCGATCGCACCGCGCGGTTCCGCGACCTCGTCACGGACGGCCGGGTGGACGAGGTCGGCCCGCTCATGGTCGCGTCCCACGCCTCGCTGCGCGACGACTACGAGGTCTCCGCCCGCGAGCTCGACCTCGTCGTCGACGCCGCGCTGGGCGCCGGCGCGCTCGGTGCGCGCATGACGGGCGGCGGCTTCGGCGGCTCGGCGATCGCGCTGGTGCGCGCGGACGCCGTCGACGCCGTGGCGGCGGCCGTGCAGGACGCGTTCGACGCCGCCGGGCTGCGGTCTCCGGGATTCCTCCTGGCCCCGCCGTCCGCGCCGGCCGGCCGCACCGCCTGAGCGCGCGACCGGCGGCGACTCCTCCCGGATGCCGGTGACGCGGGCACCTGCCTACGGTGCGAGGACCCGGCGGCAGGACCGCCGCCGGGCCCGATCGTTCGAGGAGGAGCGATGCCAGCACGCACCACCATGCGCCGCGTCGGGGCGGCGGCGCTCACGGCGCTCGTCGCCGCGAGCACGGCCGTCGGCGCCACGGCCGGCGGCGACAGGGACCGCGGCCACGACGGGCGCCACGACGCCGGGCACGACCGGGACCGGGCGCGGAACGTCATCGTGCTCCAGGGCGACGGCATGGGTCTGGCGGCCCGGGAGCTGATCCGCGTCGCGACCGTGGGCAAGGACGGCCACCTCGTGATGGACAGCCTGGACGAGGCCGGCTGGACCGCGACCGACTCCGCCGACCCGGAGGAGGCGGTGACCGACTCGGCCGCCGGCGCGACGGCGTTCGCCACGGGGGTGCGCACGTTCAACGGCGCCGTGGGCGTCGACGCCGACGGGAACCCCGTCCCGACACTGCTCGAGGACGCGCGGCGCGCGGGCAAGGCGACCGGCCTCGTGTCGACGGCGCAGGTCACCGACGCCAGCCCGGCCGCGTTCGGGGCGCACGTCACCGACCGGTACGACCAGAGCGAGATCGCGCGCCAGTACCTGGAGGAGTCGAAGCCCGACGTCCTGCTGGGCGGCGGCGAGGACTTCTGGTACCCGGAGGGCGAGCCCGGCGCGTGGCCCGACAACCCGCCGGAGGACCCCGAGGAGCAGAGCAAGGGCACCGAGGGCAACCTCGTCGAGCGGGCCCAGGAGCTCGGGTACACGTACGTGAGCGACGCCGCCGGCCTCGCCGACGCGGACGGCCGGAAGCTGCTCGGCCTGTTCGCGAACGAGGAGATGTTCCAGCAGGCGAACGAGGGCGAGGGCGACGTCTACTCCCCCGAGGTGCCGCTGGTCGACATGGCAGCCAAGGCCCTCGACGTGCTCCAGCGCGACCGCGACGGGTTCTTCCTCTTCCTCGAGGAGGAGGCGATCGACGAGTTCGCGCACCAGAGCAACGCCACGCGCACGATCGAGGCGGGCAGGTCGCTCGACGAGACCGTCGCGCTCGCCCTCGACTTCCAGAAGAAGCACCGGGACACGCTGATCCTCGTCGTCGGCGACCACGCCACGGGCGGCCTCGCCATCGAGAACGTCGACCTCGAGGACGAGTCGGGCGAGGGCCAGACCGCCGAGGACGGCCCCTTCCCGGTCCCCGCCACCGAGCTCGAGTTCACCGTCGACTGGACCACCGACGGGCACACCGGCGAGGCCACGCCGATCACCGCCCAGGGGCCGGGCGCCGAGCGCCTGTCCGGGCCGCAGCTCAACACCGACGTGCACGACGCCGTGCAGAAGGCGATGTTCCCCCGCGGCCACCGCTGACCCGTTGTGGGTGGGATCGTGGCCCCTCTCCGGCGTCGAGAAGGGCCACGATCCCACCCACAACGTCAGGGGGCCGTCAGACGTCGGTCAGAGGTCGTAGGTGGCGACGACGGCGGCGTGGTCGGACCAGCGCTCCTCGTAGGTGGGGGCGCGGTCGACCTCGACCTTGACGGCGCGCGGCGCCAGCGCGGCGTTGGCGAGCTGGTAGTCGATGCGCCAGCCGCGGTCGTTGACGTACGACTGCCCGCGCCACGACCACCAGGTGTACGGCCCGGGGCCCTCGCCGCCGTGCGCGCGGCCGAGGTCGGACCAGCCGAGCTCGTCGAGCCAGCGGTCCACGTACGCCCGCTCCTGCGGCAGGAAGCCCGCGCTCTTGAGGTTGCCCTTCCAGTTCGCGATGTCCTCGTTGCGGTGGGCGATGTTGAGGTCGCCCGCCACGACGGCGGGGTGCTCCGCCGCGGCGAGCTCGACGAGGCGCGCGGTGACCTTGTCGAGGTGCGCGTACTTGGCCGCCATCGTGTGCTCCTGACCCGGGGCGCTGGAGCCGGAGTGCAGGTAGGCGGAGACGACGGTGAGCAGGCCGCCGTCGGGCAGCTCGACGTCGGCCTCGACCCAGCGGCCCGTGTCGACGGGAGGCTCCGGCTCGCCCGCCGGGCCGTGGGCCGCCAGGCCCGTCCGGACGGCCTGGAGCGGCAGGCGCGACGCGACGGCGACGCCCGCGCGGCCCTTGAGGTCGCTGGGCAGGTGGGCGACGTGCCAGCCCTCGAGGTACTCGTGGACGAGCTCGTCGGGGGCACGTACCTCCTGCAGCAGCAGGATGTCGGGGGTGCGGGCGGCGATCCAGGCGTCCATGTTGCGGCGGAAGGCGGCACGGATGCCGTTGACGTTGGCGGTGGCGACGGTCAGCACGCAGCACATCCCACCACAGGACGCCGACACCCCGGCGCCTCCGACCTGCCCGGCCGGACGTCGGGTGCGTCACTCCCCGCGGTAGGCGGCCTCCAGGGCGGCGACGTCGATCTTGCCCATCTTCAGCATCGCGTTCATGGTGCGGAGGTTGGCCTCCGTCGTGTAGTCGCCGGACAGCTCCTCGAGCTGCTTCGGGATCACTTGCCAGGAGATGCCGAACTTGTCCTTGCACCAGCCGCAGGGACCGGGCTCGCCGCCGTCGGAGGTGAGCACGTCCCAGTACCGGTCCACCTCCTCCTGCGAGTCCACCCGCAGGTAGAAGCTGAACGCCTCGTTCAGCCGGAACTCCGGGCCGGCGTTCAGGCCCGTCACAGGAAGCCCCGCTACCGTGAACTCGACGACGAACGGTTCGCCGGCCTCCGCCCCCGGCACCCCCCGGGCGACGTGAGCACCGACTCCACCGACGATCCCGGGATGTGCTCGGCGTAGAAGGCCGCCGCCTCGTGCGCGCGGTTGTTCCCGAACCACAGGTGCGTGCGTGCGGTCACCATGGCCGCTCCCTCCTGACGGGCACCGCCCCTCGCGGCCGGTGCGGGCACCCTTCCGACCGACGGGCGAACCGGAACTCATCGGTGTCGGTCCGCCGTCCCGGCACCCCGCGCGACGAAGGTAGAGACATGCCGCTTCCCGTCAGCCCCGAGATCCTGGTCGTGCTGGGCACGCGCCCGGAGGCGATCAAGCTGTTCCCGCTGATCCAGCGCCTGTAGGACCACCCGCGACTGCGCCCGGTCGTCGTCACGACCGGGCAGCACAAGGAGCTCGTGGACTACGTGCTGCAGTCGAGCGGGTGCGATGTCGCCGGCGACCTCGGCGTCGGCCGACCGGGCCTGACGCTGAACCAGCTCTCCTCGGCGGTGATCGCCGGGCTCGACGCGTTCGTCACCGACCGGTACGGGCCTCCCCCGGAGCGGATCAGCGGGCGTATCCGCACCGACCACTACCCCGCGGCCTGCATCGTGCACGGCGACACCTCCAGCGCCGCCGCGGCCGCCGTCGCCGCGTTCCACCTGCGCATCCCCGTGCTCCACGTCGAGGCCGGGCTCCGGACGGGGACCACGCTGTCGCCGTTCCCCGAGGAGCTCAACCGCCAGCTCGTCGCGCGCATCGCGTCCTTCCACGCGGCGCCGACCCGCAGCAACGTGCAGAACCTCGTGCGCGAGGGCGTCGACATCGGCCGCACGTTCGTCACCGGGAACACCGGCATCGACGCGCTGCGCTGGGCGGCCGCGCGGGAGGTGCCCTACGGGCGACCGGAGCTGGCCTGGCTGGAGGACGACGCGACGTCGCCCGTCGTCACGGTCACCGCGCACCGCCGGGAGAACTGGGGCGACGGCATCGCGAGCATCGCGCGGGCGGTGCACCGGCTGGCCGACGCCCACCCGGACGTCCGGTTCGTCGTGCCGGTGCACCCGAACCCCCGGGTGGCGCAGACGGTGCGCGACGAGCTCGGCGGCGTCGGGACCGTGACGCTCACGGCGCCCATGGAGTACCACACCTTCGCCCGCCTGCTGGCGCGGTCGACCCTGGTGATCACCGACTCCGGCGGCATCCAGGAGGAGGCGCCCGCGCTCGGCGTGCCGGTCCTGGTCGCGCGCGCGACGACGGAGCGCACCGAGGGCGTCGAGGCGGGCACGCTCGAGCTCGTGGGCACGGACGCCGACACGATCGTGGCCGCCGCCACCCGGGTGCTCACCGATCCCGAGGCGCACGCGGCGTTCTCCCGGCAGCCCAACCCCTACGGCGACGGCCACGCCGCCGCGCGCATCGTCGACGCGCTGGAGCACCTGGTCTTCAACTCCCCCGTGCCGCAGACGTCGGGGCCCGGGTTCGTGCGCGCCCAGGTGCTCGAGTGGGCGGGCTTCCGCCGCACGGACGCCGTCGACGGGCCCGAGTTCGTGCGCGAGCCCGGCCCCGTGGACCACGTGCCGCAGGACCTCGAGGGCGTGGTCATCGCCCCGAAGTCGACGGTCGACCCCTACGACGTGGGGCCCGAGTGAGCGCCGTCGTCTCGGCCGCGGCGACCGCCCCGTGGTGGGACCCGTACCGCGGCATGCCGGTGGGCGTGCAGGTGCTCATGTGGTTCCTGCTCGCGCTCACGCTCGTCACCGTCGGGGTGATCGTGTGGCTCGTGGTGCGCGCCTGGTTCGAGCGCCGCCGGCAGCGCCGCGCCGTCGAGCGGGCTCGGGAGGACGACTACCTGTGGGTCTTCGTCGTCCCGGCGCTGAACGAGGAGGTGACGATCGCCGACAGCGTCAGCCGCCTCGTCGCCGTCGAGGCCACGCACAAGGCGATCGTCGTCGTCGACGACGGGTCGGACGACGGCACGCCCGAGGTGCTCGTCCGCCTGCGGGCGGAGGTGCCCGAGCTCCAGGTGCTGCGCCGCGAGCTGCCGAACGCTCGCGTGGGCAAGTCCGCGGGCCTCGACGACGCCTGGGAGTTCGTCCACGACGAGGTCCTGACGGGCCGGTACGCCGGCTGGCCGACGACCCGCGTGGTCGTCGGCGTGGTGGACGCCGACGGACGCATCCCGGCCGACGCGCCGCGGGCGCTGGCCGGCGCGTTCACGGACGAGCGGGTGGGCGGCGTGCAGGCGCTGGTGCGGATCTACAACCGCCGGCACTACCTCACCTGGGGCCAGGACGTGGAGTTCGGCGTGATGGCGTACGTGTACCAGCTGGGCCGCTCCGCCTGGGGGACCGCGAACATGGGCGGCAACGGGCAGTACGTGCGGCTCGCCGCGCTCGACGACGTCGTCGTCACGGAGAAGCTGCCGCCCGGCGTCGAGCGCGGCCCGTGGCGCGACCGCCTCACCGAGGACCAGGACATCGGCGTGCGGCTGATCCGCGCCGGGTGGCGCGGCCGGCAGACCGTGCTGACCAGCGTGGACCAGCAGGGCGTCACCCGCCTGCGCCGCCTGTTCAAGCAGCGGGTGCGCTGGGCGCAGGGGAACTGGCAGGCGTTCTCGCTGCTGCGCGGGGCCCTGCGCACGCCGGTGTCGCTGGGCGCGCGGCTCGACCACGTCGCCTACCTGCTCATGCCTTTGCTGCAGCTCCTCATGGGGCTCGGCCTGGTGCTGTCGCTGGCGTTCTGGCTGTTCGGCGACGTCCCGTTCGTCTCCGGCTGGTGGCCGTCGCTGGTGTTCTTCGCGACGCTCACCCTGGTGCCGAGCTTCCTCACCCTGCTCATGACCACCGAGCCCGGCCGGCACCCGTTCCTGCGCGCCGTGTTCGGGCTGGTCCCGTACATGCTCTACACCTGGCTGCTGTGGCCGGTCGTCACCGTGGCGCTGGTCCGCGAGCTCGCCGGGCGACGCACGTGGACCAAGACCGACCGCGAGCCGCTCGACGCCAACCTGCCCGACGACGTCGAGCCCGCGGCCGGGCCCGCCGCGACCGGCTGAGCGTCACGACGCCGCGAGGCGCGCCTTCTCCTTCTCGACGTCGAACGTGGCGGCGGGCCACTGCGGGTCGATGTCCTCGAGCGCGTCCAGCAGCAGCGCCTGCACGGCGAGCCGGGCGTACCACTTGGCGTTCGCGGGGACGACGTACCAGGGCGCGTGGTCGGTGGAGGTGCGCTCGAAGACGGTCTGGAAGGCGTCCATGTAGGCCGGCCAGAGCAGGCGCTCGTCGACGTCGCCCGGGTTGTACTTCCAGTGCTTGTCGGGACGCTCCAGCCGCTCGCCGAGCCGCGCCTTCTGCTCCTCGGGCGAGATGTGCAGCATCACCTTGACGATCCGCGTGCCGCGCGCGACCAGCTCGGACTCGAACGTGTTGATCGCGCCGTACCGCCGCTCGATCTCCTGGGGCGGGGCGAGCTCGCGCACCTTGCCGATGAGCACGTCCTCGTAGTGCGAGCGGTCGAAGACGCCGATGTACCCGGCCTCGGGGACCTCCTTCTCGACGCGCCACAGGAAGTCGTGCGCCAGCTCCTGCGGCGTCGGCTTCTTGAAGGCCACGAGGTGCACGCCCTGCGGGTCGGTGGCGCCGATGACGTGCCGCACGATGCCGCCCTTGCCCGCGGAGTCCATCGCCTGCAGCACGAGCAGCACCGCCGGCGCCGACGGGTCCTCGCGGCTCTGGGCGTACAGGCGCTCCTGCAGCTCGTCGAGCTCCTGCTCGCCGGCGAGCAGGTCGGCCGCGCCGTCCTTCTTCTTCCCGTCGTACCCGGGCTTCGCGTCCGGGTCCACGTCCGCGAGCCGGAACCCCGGACCCACCCTCAGCAGCTCGCCCGGCTCGCCCGACCACCCACGCTGGCTTCTCGCGACCATGCGCACATCATGGCGGACGCGGCCGGGCCCGTCGCCCCCAGGGGGACGACGGGCCGGGGTGTCGCTGCCGAGCGCGGCGGGGTCAGGCCGCCTGGCGCTCCGCGGTGTCCACGACGTTGGCCAGCAGCATCGCGCGCGTCATCGGCCCGACGCCGCCCGGGTTGGGCGAGTACCAGGACGCGACCTCGCGCGCGGCGGGGTCGATGTCGCCCACGACGCGGGACTTCCCGGTCTCCGGGTCCGTCTCGCGCGAGACGCCGACGTCGACGAGGACGGCGCCCGGCTTGACCATCTCCGCCGTGACGATCCCCTTGACGCCGGCCGCCGCCACGACGACGTCGGCCCGCTTCACGAGGGCCGGCAGGTCGGTGGTGCCGGTGTGGGTGAGGGTGACCGTCGCGTTGACGGCGCGGCGGGTGAGCAGCAGGCCGATCGACCGGCCCACGGTCACGCCGCGGCCCACCACGACGACCTCCTTGCCCTTGAGGTCGACGTCGTGCCGCAGCAGCAGGTCGATGATGCCGCGGGGCGTGCACGGCAGCGGGGAGGTGACCTCCTCGTTGACGCGGAGCACCAGGCGCCCGAGGTTGGTCGGGTGCAGCCCGTCGGCGTCCTTGTCGGGGTCGATCAGCTCGAGCACGCGGTTGGTGTCGATCCCCTTCGGCAGCGGGAGCTGGACGATGAACCCGGTGCAGGCCGGGTCCTCGTTGAGCCGGCGGACGGCCGCCTCGATCTCCTCCTGCGTGGCGGTCGCGGGCAGGTCCTCGCGGATCGAGTCGATGCCGACCTCGGCGCAGTCGCGGTGCTTGCCGGCGACGTACCACTGCGATCCCGGGTCCTCGCCCACGAGCAGCGTGCCCAGGCCCGGCACGACGCCGCGCTCGCGCAGGGCGGTCACCCGCTCGCGCAGCTCGGCCTTGATCGTGGCCGCGGTGGCCTTGCCGTCCAGGACCTGCGCGGTCACTGGGACAGCCCGGGGTAGAGCGGGAAGTCCGCGGTGAGCTTCGCGACGCGGGCCGCGAGGGCGTCGACGTCGGCGGAGGCGCCGTCGCGCAGGGCGACGGCGATGATGTCGGCGACCTCGGTGAACTCGGCGTCGCCGAACCCGCGGGTGGCGAGCGCCGGCGTGCCGATGCGCAGGCCGGAGGTGACGCGCGGCGGGCGCGGGTCGAACGGCACGGCGTTGCGGTTCACGGTGATGCCGGCGTCGTGCAGGAGGTCCTCGGCCTGCTGGCCGTCGAGCGAGGAGTTCCGCAGGTCGACGAGCACCAGGTGCACGTCGGTGCCGCCGGTGAGGACGGAGACGCCCTGCTCCGCGACGTCCGCCTGCGACAGGCGCTCGGCGATGATCTGCGCGCCGCGCAGGGTGCGCTCCTGGCGGTCCTTGAACTCGTCGGTGCCGGCGACCTTGAACGCCACGGCCTTGGCCGCGATGACGTGCATGAGCGGGCCGCCCTGCTGGCCCGGGAACACGGCCGAGTTGATCTTCTTGGCGTGCTCCTCCTTGCTCAGGATGAAGCCGGAGCGGGGACCGCCGATCGTCTTGTGCACCGTGGAGGACACGACGTCGGCGTGCGGCACCGGGCTCGGGTGCAGGCCCGCGGCCACGAGACCGGCGAAGTGCGCCATGTCCACCCAGAGCTTGGCACCGACCTCGTCCGCGACCTCGCGGAACGCGGCGAAGTCGAGGTGGCGGGGGTAGGCGGACCAGCCGGCGATGATGACGTCGGGACGGTGCTCGAGGGCACGCTTGCGCACCTCGTCCATCTCGATCCGGTACGACTGCGGGTCCACGCCGTAGGCGCCGACGTCGTAGAGCTTGCCGGAGAAGTTGATCTTCATGCCGTGCGTGAGGTGGCCGCCGTGGGCCAGCTCGAGGCCGAGGATCTTGTCGCCGGCGTTGATGAGGGCGTGCAGCACGGCCGCGTTGGCCTGCGCGCCGGAGTGCGGCTGCACGTTGGCGGCCTCGGCGCCGAACAGGTCCTTGGCGCGGGCGATCGCGAGGTTCTCCGCGATGTCGACCTGCTCGCAGCCGCCGTAGTAGCGGCGGCCCGGGTAGCCCTCGGCGTACTTGTTGGTCAGGACGCTGCCCTGCGCCTGCAGGACCGCGCGCGGGACGAAGTTCTCGCTCGCGATCATCTCGAGGGTGTCGCGCTGGCGGGCCAGCTCCCCGTCGAGCACGGCCGCGATCTCGGGGTCGAGCTCGGCCAGGGGCGCGTTGAACGTGGGGTCGGGAGTGCTCATGCGGCGTTCTCCTGCTGTGTCGGACGGCGGTCGGCCGGCACGGCGGCCGGCCCTCAATGGTCGGACGACGACCGGGCCCAGGCGAACGACCCGTCGTCTGCACAGCGCGTCGCTCCCCGGTGGTGATCCACCTGTACGCCAGTCACGACGCCATCGATGCTAGCCGATCCTCGGCCCGCGGACGACGTCCGCACGGGGCGCAGGAGGCGCATCGCGTTGAGGATCACCACGAGGACCGACGCCTCGTGCACGAGCATGCCGATCGCCATGGTGACGCCGCCGGCGAGCACCCCCGCGAGCAGCAGCGCGACGGTGAGCACCGCGACCACGACGTTCTGCCGCATGGTCCGCACCGTGCGGCGGGCCAGCCCGACCGCCTCGGGCAGCCGGTCGAGGCGGTCGGCCAGGAGCGCGACGTCCGCGGTCTCGACGGCGACGGCGGAGCCCGCCGCCCCCATGGCGACGCCGACGTCGGCGGTGGCGAGGGCGGGCGCGTCGTTCACGCCGTCGCCCACCATGGCCACGGTGGCCCCGGCACGCTGCAGCTCGGCCACGGCCTCCGCCTTGTCCTCGGGCAGCAGCCCGGCCCGGACCTCGTCGATCCCGGCCGCCTCCCCCACCGCCTGCGCGACCCGCGGCGCGTCGCCGGTGAGCATGACGACCGACCGCACGCCGGCCCGGCGCAGCGCCGCGACCGTGGCCGCGGCATCGGGCCGCAGCCCGTCGGCCAGGCCGATCACGCCGACGACGCGTCCGTCGACGCCGACCAGCATCGGCGTCCGTCCCTGCGCGGCGAGGTCGTCGGCGACGGCGGCAGCGGCGGACGTGCCCTCGGCGTCGAGCCCGGACAGCAGGGCGGCGGTCCCCACGGCGATCTCGTGCCATCCCGCGCGGGCGACGACGCCGCGCCCGGTGACGGTCTCGACCGTGTCGGGCAGACCGGGCTCCCCCACGGTGCGGGCGGCCTCCTCGACGACGGGCCGGGCCAGCGGGTGGTCGGACCCGGCCTCGGCGAGCGCGGCCCACCGCAGCACCTCGTCGCGGTCCGCGGTACCCAGGGGCACGACGTCGGTCACCCGCGGACGTCCGGTCGTCAGGGTCCCCGTCTTGTCGAGGGCCACGGTGTCGATCCGCGCCGCGGTCTCGAGGAACTCTCCGCCCTTGACGAGGATGCCGTCGCGCGCCGCGCGCCCGATCCCGGCGACGACGGCCACGGGGATCGAGATGACGAGCGCGCCGGGGCAGCTGATGACGAGCAGCGTGAGGGCGAGCGTGACGTCGCGGGTCACGAGCCCCACGACCAGGGCCAGGGCCATCGCGCCGGGGGTGTACCAGCGGCTGAAACGGTCCAGGAACCGCTGCGTGGGGGCCTGCGCGTCCTGCGCGTCCTCGACGCGGCGGATGATGCGCGCCAGGGTCGTGTCCGCGCCGACGCCCGTCGCGGACACCCGCAGCATCCCGCCGCGCGAGATCGTGCCCGCGAAGACGCGGTCGCCGACCTGCTTCTCGACGGGCATGGACTCGCCCGTGATCGACGCCTCGTCGAGGACGCCGTGCCCGCCGACGACCTCGCCGTCGACCGGCACCTTCGCGCCGTCGCGCACGACGACCGTCTCGCCCGGCCGGACCTCCGCCGCGGGCACGTCGACGGTCGACGTGCCGCGCACCACCACGGCCCGCTCGGGCGCCACGGCGACGAGCTCGGTGAGCGCCGACCGCGTGCGGTTCAGGGTCGCGGCCTCGAGCGCATGGCCGAGGGCGAAGAGGAAGGTGACCGCGGCCGCCTCCCAGTACTCCCCGACGACGACCGCGCCGACGGCGGCGACGGTGACCAGCAGGTCGATGCCGACGGTGCGCGCCCCCAGCGCGCGCACCGCGGCGAGCGCGATGCGGGACCCCGCGACGACGGCGGCGGCGACCATCAGCACGTCGCGCACCTGCGGCGGTGCGCCCGTCCTCGACGCCGCGAACGCGGCGAGGATCAGCACCCCCGCGACGACGACGGCCCACCGGCCGCCGACCCATCCGCTCACCCGACGCATCTCGTCCACTCCTCCCGGCCCCGACTCCCGGGGCGTCCGTCGACCACGCTAGGAGCGGCCGGCAGGGCCGACCATGACGGGGGTCAAGGAACCGCGAACCCGGGCGGACGGGCCGTGGACCGGCCTCTCAGGTTTCCGCGGACGCCAGGCGGGCCAGGCCGCCGCGGTCGGTGATGGCGGTCCACCGGCGGCCGGTGTCGACCAGGCCGTCCTTGTGCAGCCGGCTCAGCACCCTGCTGACCGACTCCGTCGTCGTGCCGGTCATCGCCGCGAGGTCGCCACGGGAGAGGGGGATCTGCAGCAGCACCGCGCCGTCGCGGGGCTCGCCCACCTTGTCGGCGAGCGTGAGGAGGGTGGCCGCGACCCGCTGCTCGACGGTGCCTCCCGAGAGCCGTCGCACGGTCTGGTGCGCCTCCTCGAGGCGCGCGGTCACGTCGTCGAGCACGGCCATCGCGACCACGGGGTGCTCGCGCAGCAGACGCCGGAAGTCGGCGGAGGAGATCCACAGGGTGCAGCTCTCCGTGAGCGCCGTGGCGGTGTCCGTGTAGGCGCTGCCGCCCGTCGCGGCGACGTCGCCGAACAGCGTGCCCGGGGTGACGACGTCGACCAGGACCTCGCCGTCGCCGAGGGCGGGCCGCACGAGCTTGACGCGGCCCGTGGCGAGGACGTGCAGGCCCTCGGCGGCCTCGCCGTCCCGGTAGATCGGGCCGCCCTCCGGGTAGGCGCGCACGACCATCCGGGCGTCGACCGCGTCGAGCTCGGCGGCCGACAGCCCGGTGAAGTACCGCGCGCGTGCCAGGACCGCGAGCCGGACGGGCCGCGGGCAGGCGTGCGAGGTGTACCGCGCGAGCGGGGTACGGCGCCGGTCGCTGCTCACCCGGTCACCGTACCCACGCGGGTGCGGGGCGGCTCGCCCGGTGGGGCTCAGAACGCCGCCGGGCGGGCTCGGTAGCCGGCCTTCGCGACGGCCGCGACGAGCGCGTCGACGTCGGTCCGTGCCGGGTCGTGGTCGACCTCGATCCGCGCGGAGGCGAAGCTCACGCGGACGTGCTCGACGCCCGGCAGCCGGCCGAGCCGGCTCTCGATCTTCGCCACGCACGACGGGCAGGAGAAGCCCTCGGCGCGCAGCACGGTGTGGGTGAGGTTGACGGTGTCGATGCTCATGGTGGTGGATCTCCCGGTCTCTCGTTCCGTCTCGACGTCTTCTCGACGTCTTCTCGACGTCTTCCGATGTCTTCCGATGTCTTCCGATGTCACCGCCGACGCTACGAGCGGCCGAGGCCCGCGACCATGACCTGCGTCAAGCAACCGCGGATCGCGGCACCCGACCCGGACGGGGCGCGCCGGGACGCCGATTCCATCGTTGTAGGCCCGTGACCTGGGCCACTTGACCAGCCCGCCCGCGCCGTGCCAGATTGGGCGCCGTCGATGGCTCTTCATCGATGTAAACCGCATCGGGGCGACGCCGCGCCGAGGCGGACCGGATCTCCCCGAGAGGACCCCGTGATGAGGAAGTCACGCCTGATCGCCGGCATCGCCGCCGCCCTGGTAGCCACCAGCGCCCTCGCCGCCTGCGGCTCCGGCGGCGGGAGCAGCGCCGACGACGGCACGCTCACGTTCATGTTCCGCGGTGGCGACGACGAGAAGAAGGCCTACCAGGAGGCCATCGACCGCTTCACCGAGGACACCGGCGTGAAGGTGAAGGTCATCGTCACGGACGCGGACCAGTACGCCACCAAGCTCCAGGCCGCCGTGGCCGGGAACAAGGTGCCCGACGTCTTCTACGTCGAGCAGGGCAGCCTGCAGTCGTACGTCTCCTCCGGCGTCCTCATGGACATCACCGACCAGGTGGCCGAGCAGGGCGTCGACCTCGACAACGTCTGGCCGTACGGCGTCGACTCCTACCGCTTCGACGGCACCCTCCAGGGCACGCCCGAGGGGCAGCTCTACGCGCTGCCGAAGGACGTGGGCCCGATGGCGCTGGGCTACAACAAGACCATGCTCGAGGAGGCGGGAGTCGAGCTGCCGGACGCCGACGAGCCGATGTCCCGCGAGGACTGGCTGAAGATCCTCAAGAAGGTCACGAAGGACACCGACGGCGACGGCGAGGTCGACCAGTGGGGCACCGGCCTCAACGTCAACTGGACCCTGCAGTCGTTCGTCTGGAGCAACGGCGGCGACTGGACCAACGAGGACCGCACCCAGGTCACCGTCGACACGCCGGAGTTCGCCGACGCGCTGCAGTTCTTCGCCGACCTCACCACCAAGGAGAAGGTCACGCCCGACCCGGAGCAGGCGGCGACGCTCGACACCTACCAGCGGTTCATGGAGGGGCAGATCGCGTTCTTCCCGGTGGGCCCGTGGGACGTGAGCACCTACAACGACCTCGACTTCGACTACGACCTGATGCCGTGGCCGACCGGCGAGTCCGGTGAGCCAGCCACCTACATCGGTTCCCTCGGCATCGGCGTCTCGAGCACCACGGCCCTGCCCGAGGACGCCGTGAAGCTCGCCACCTACCTGTCCACCGACGAGACCGCGCAGCAGACCCTCGTCGACGCCAACATCCAGATCCCCAACCGGATCGACACGGCCGAGCAGTGGGCGACGGCGGAGGACGCCGAGCCGGCCAACCGCCAGGAGTTCCTCGACATCGTCCAGGAGTACGGCCGCGCGATGCCGGCCGCCTACACCTACAGCACGCAGTGGTACGACGAGCTGTTCGTCGGCATCCAGCCGGTCCTCGACGGCGAGACGACGGCCGCGGACTACCTCGCCGAGGTGCAGCCGCGCATGCAGGACCTGCTCGACCAGACGAACGAGCAGGCCGAGCAGGCTGCCACGGCCGGCTCCGCCCCGTGACGCGTCCGGGCCGCGCCGGCACCGACACGCACACCGACGCCGACGCGCCCCGCTGACGCCCACCCCTGACGCGGTGCGGCCGCCCCGTCCCCGGCGGCCGCACCGCCCTGACCGCACGTTCCTGGACGAAGGAGTCTGCGATGACGTCCACCGCCACGCCGGCGCAGGCCGGCACCCGCCCCCCGGCACCGGGCCCCGACCCCGCGCCGCCCCGACGCGGCGGGACCTCGCGGCTCCACCGCACCGAGAAGAGGTGGGCGCTGCTGTTCGTGGCCGCGCCCGTGCTCGGCTACCTGCTGTTCGTGCTGTACCCGACGCTCTTCGCCCTGTACGCGTCGCTGACCCGGTGGAACGGCCTGGGGCCGATGCAGTTCATCGGCCTCGACAACTACGTCGCCCTGCTGAGCGACGAGCGCTTCCACCAGGCGCTGTTCAACACGTTCTTCTACATGATCGGCATCCCGATCGGCCTCGCGATCTCGCTCGCGCTCGCCATCGCGATGAACCGCAAGATCATCGGGCTCACCGCCTTCCGCACGATCTACTACATCCCGGTGATCTCGTCGATCGCCGCGGTCGCGATCCTGTGGCAGTGGGCCTACAACGGCGACTTCGGCCTGGTGAACCAGTTCCTCGCCTTCTTCGGCATCGACGGCCCCAACTGGCTGGCGGACACCACCTGGGCCAAGCCCGCCATCATCCTCATGGCGGTCTGGAAGGGCCTCGGGTACTCGATGCTCCTGTACCTGGCCGCCATCCAGTCGGTGCCGCGGTCCCTGTACGAGGCGACGGCGCTCGACGGCGCCGGCGCGTGGCGCCAGTTCCGCGCGATCACCCTGCCGATGGTGCGCCCGGTGACGTTCTTCCTCGTGGTCACGCAGGTGATCGCCGGCGCGATGATCTTCACCGAGATCAACATCATGACGCCCACGGGCGGCCCCGAGTACTCCACGGCGTCCGCCGTCTTCTACATCTGGAAGCAGGCGTTCCAGTACCGGCAGATGGGCTACGCGACGGCGGCGGCGATCGTGCTCGGGATCCTGATCCTGGTCATCACGCTCATCCAGTTCCGCCTGAACAAGCGCAACAGCTTCGCGATCGACTGAGGCCCGGAGACACCCATGACCACCGCCACGCCCACCGCCGGGCCCACCAACAGGCCCACCAGCAAGCCCACCAGCACGGCCCCGGCCGCGCACCACCTCGGCCGCAAGGCACGCACGCGGCTCACCGACACCGTCGTCTGGATCGTCCTCGCCGCCGGCGCGATCTTCATGGTCGCCCCGCTGCTGTGGATGCTGTCCACCTCGCTGAAGACCAAGCTCGAGGTCTTCGCCCTGCCGCCGGTCTGGATCCCCGAGGCGCCCCAGTGGGACACCTACGTGCGGATGTGGACCGACTCGTACGTGCTCGACGGCATCCGCAACAGCCTGGTCGTGTCGCTCAGCGTCACGGTGGTCGGGACGTTCACCTGCGCCCTGGCCGCGTTCGCCCTCGCCAAGATGCGCATGCCGTTCAAGAACGCGATCTTCATCGGGCTGCTCTCCGGGATCATGATCCCGTTCCCGACGCTGATGATCCCGCAGTTCGTCATGTTCTCGAAGCTGGGCTGGGTCGACACGCTGCTGCCGCTCATCGTCCCGGCGATCTTCGGCAACATCGTGATGATCTTCTTCCTGCGCCAGTACCTGTCGAGCGTGCCGGACTCCCTGGTCGAGGCGGCCAAGATCGACGGCGCCTCCTACTGGCAGATCTTCTGGCGCATGATCATGCCGATCATCCGACCGGCCGTCGCCGCGCAGTTCATCCTCTGGTTCATGGCGGTCTGGAACGACTACCTGGCGCCGATCCTGTACCTCAACACCCCGGAGCGGCAGACCCTCCAGGTGGTCATCGCCAACATGAACGTCCAGTACGCGACCCAGCGCGACTACCCGCTCATCATGGCGGCGTCCGTCGTCGCGCTGCTGCCCATCCTCGTGGTCTTCCTGATCTTCCAGCGGCAGATCATCGAGTCCGTCGCGCTCACCGGCACGAAGGGCTGACGATGACGGACACGACCTCCCCCGACGCGCCGGCCCCCGAGCACCCCGACACCTCGGCCTGGGGCGGGCGCCACGTGCACGACCCCACCGCGGTGCGCGACGACGACGGCGTCTACTGGCTCTTCTCCACCGACGCGCGCTCCGACGGACCCGTCCGCGGGGGCGTGCAGGTGCGCCGCTCCGACGACCTGGTGACGTGGGACTTCCACGGCTGGGCGCTGCCCGGCGTCCCCGCGCCGGCCGCCGCCTGGTCCGGCGCCGAGGGCCTGTGGGCGCCGGAGGTCGTACGGGCCGAGACTCCGGCCGGCACGACGTGGCGGATGTACTACTCGGCGTCGACGTTCGGCTCCCGGCGCTCTGCCATCGGGCTCGCCGAGGCGCCGCACCCGTCCGGCCCGTGGACCGACCGCGGGATCGTCGTGGCCAGCGACCACGCCGAGCCGCCCGCGGGGCTGGGCCACCCCAACGCCATCGACGCCAACGTGGTAACGGAGGCGGACGGGACGCAGTGGCTCGTGTACGGGTCGTTCTTCGGCGGGATCCACGTGCTGCCGCTCGACGCCGCCACGGGGCTCGTGGCCGACGATTTCGCGCCCGCCGCCGGAGCGCTGCACGCGGCACCGGGCCACCTCCTGGCGCGCCGGTCCCGGGCCGCCGACGGCGCGGTCGAGGGCGCGTTCGTGCTCCCCCGCCCCGGCGGCGGCTGGGCGCTGCTCGTCTCGTACGACTCGCTCGGCGGCAGCTACCACCTGCGCGCCGGCGTCGGGGACGCCGTCGTCGGCCCGTACCGCGACCGTCGCGGGCTCCTCCTGACCGACGTGGACGCCGACCCGTGGTCGGTGGGCGTCCCCGTGCTCTCGGGGCACCGGCTCGCGGGCGGGCCCGGGATCCTCGCCCCCGGCCACGCCTCGGTGCTCACGGAGCGGGTGCCGACCGGTCTGCCCGAGGCGGGCACGCACGGGCGCCAGCTCCTGGTGCACCACGTGCGCGACGCCGACGCCCCCACCGAGCACCGCCTCCAGCTTCGCCGCCTGGTGTGGACGCACGACGGCTGGCCGCTCGTCGCCCCGCAGCCGTGGGCCGGCCCCGGGCGCGAGGACGACGACGTCTCCCGCTGGCCGACCGACCCTGCCGTCCTCGACGGCCTGTGGGAGCAGCTCACCCCGGGCGCCGACCCGACGCGGGTGCAGGACGGCGTCGTCGGCCCGCTCGAGGCCCGCGACCAGGTGCGGGCGCTGGGCGGCGGACGCTTCGCGTGGACGGCCCCCGACGGCGCGGCCGTGTCCGCCGTCGTGCACCCGGCGTGGGACGCCGTCCGCGACCGCGCCACCGTGTGCCTCGAGGCGCTGGACGACGCGGGCCGCGTCACCCTCGCGACGAGGCTCCCGTGACGGCCCCCGCGCCGGGCCACACGCCCGACCGCGCCGCGGTGCCCACCCCCGTGCACGCCCCCGGGCGCACCGCCGTCGCCGACGCCGAGGTGCCCGGCTGGGCGGGCGGCGTCATGCTCGCCCTGGGCTGGGTGACGCTCCTGGTCGAGATCTCCGTCATGGTCGTGCTGGGCGCCCTCGCCGGCGGCGTGCTGCTCGGCCTCGGGCCGGCCCTGCGCGCGGGCGGGGTCGTCGCCGCGCGGATGACGGCGGAGCCCACGCCGTGGCGGACCTTCTGGCGTGCCTGGCGCGACGGGTTCGGCCGGTCCGCGGCGCTCTTCGCCCCCGTCTGGGTCGTCGCCGCGCTGCTCTGGCTCGACGGCGCGGCCCTCGGGCTGCTCGACGGGCCCGTGCGCGCCCTGCTGACGGGCGGGCTGCTCGTCGTCGGCGCGTGGGGTGCCGTCGTCCTCGCGTGCTGGCCGACGGTCGTGACGCGGTACCGGAGCGGGGCCGCCGCGACGTGGCGGCTCCTGCTGCTGCTCCCCCTGCTCGCCCCGACGACGTCGCTCGCGGTGCTGGTCGTGACGGCGGCCCTGCTCGCCGCCGTCTGGGCGCTGCCGCTGCTC
>JACYYJ010094242.1_pt4 | contig 18765 bp, 16 predicted proteins | sample 8236861 | NCBI WGS metagenome assembly JACYYJ01 (sample SAMN14103086, study PRJNA606662) | landfill metagenome | isolation source: landfill solid waste | place: India:New Delhi, Okhla landfill site | collected 2017-11-05
GAATAATGTTCGGATTATAGCGCTTGCTGTTTAGTTATGTCCTAGCCCCTTTCTTTTATTCTATTGTTGTAAGTTTTGTAGTTCCTCTAGACTGACAATCCGAGTACTACTTTTCACATCTTCTGGTACGGTAAACCTCGTTAATTTTTCCTATCCATTCTATAGTAGCATCCATATCAATCAGCATGTCACATCTTCTATAAGGTATCGATCACCTTTTTTGTTTAAAATCTTAAAGTTATCAATAGGAAATATAGCAATATTATGGTACATTACTAATGGAAAGACATCGAGATGGCATGTTAGCAAGGTTATATTGTATGATAAGGAGCTGGAGACAGAGAATGGAATCATCAAATAGATTTTTAAAATTTATTGGTGGAAAAAATATTTTTTACATATTAGGTATCTTCATACTTATTGGAATAATGATCTATATTTATACAAAAATTTCATTTATTTTCTATCCATTGGAGGTTATTTTATCTACGATTGTCCCTCCTGTGATTCTCGCTTTTATTGCCTACTATTTGTTGAATCCGATTGTTAACCTACTGGAACAATTTCGTATCAAGCGTATTTGGGGAATTGTAATACTCATTCTCGGAATTAGTGGGGCTTTAACAGGTATTATTTTGTTAACCGCACCAGCTATCGAGGCTCAGGTGAAGGATTTAGTCCAATCCTTTCCAAATTATTTAAAACAATTTGGGGAAAGCTTTACGAATTGGGTACAAAATTCGTTTTTAGGGCCTTATTATGATGAAGGCTATCAATGGTTAATGGATCGTTTAAGCGAGCTGCCACAGTTAATCGGCACTTATATTTCTGACGGTTTTCAAGGCGTGCAAAATGTTGCAAGCAAAGTAACTAGTACAGTTGTGGCCATTGTCACCTTCCCAATTATTTTATTTTTCTTATTAAAAGATGGAGAAAAATTCAAAAACTTTATGATCAAGGTGTTTCCGCCGAAGTTCCGAGATGATACGAAACAAATTCTAAGTAATATGGATACACAAGTTGGTTCTTACATTCAAGGTCAAATCATCGTAGCTACAGTTATTGGGATTCTATTATTCATTGGTTACTTAATTATTGGATTAGATTATGCCTTTACACTAGCTATTGTTGCCGCGATTACGAGCGTAGTTCCTTATTTAGGCCCAACCATCGCGATCATCCCTGCTGTTATTATTGCGATTGTAGACTCGCCATTTATGCTACTAAAGCTAGCGATTGTTTGGATTGCTGTTCAATTTCTAGAAGGAAACTTTGTTTCACCGAACATTATGGGCAAAACCATGCAAATCCATCCATTAACCATTATCCTAGTATTATTGATTGCTGGGAATTTATTTGGAGTCATCGGGGTAATACTAGGTATTCCAGGTTACGCTATTTTAAAGGTTCTTGGCTCGTATCTGTTCTACAAATTCAAGAAGCGATATAACCAATACTATGGCGAAGACCGTGGCCGCTACGATCTAGAGGATTAAGAAAAAAAGCATCTGCTTTTCAGATGCTTTTTTATGTTGTGTGATCATTCCTCAAGTTCACTAAACTCATGTACCCAAACTTCCATTTTGGGCAGCCAAGGCATCCCTGGATGCATGGATAAAATTGATTCCTTATAGGCTTCTAGGCTTTTATAGCCTTCACGCTGCGCATCCTCATCGCTCAATTCTCCAAGAGTTTGTTTATATACGTTATCTATCCGATACTTCTTGTTGTTTAATTCCATAATCTCACCGATATCTGCATATCGTCCATTACGTCTTGTTGCCGTCTTTCTACCCATTAATACTTTTTCCACATCTGCTGGAATGGTAACTAATTTATCAATTGTACAGGTTTTAGGTGGCAATGATGGATTATATTTTTGTTTCATTTTATAACACCTTTCCTTTCTCCTTCTATTTTAGCCTTAAATAGAAAGTTCAGCAATTTTCAAGTGTATGGTTAAGGGAAACGAGCATCATCTAAAAGCTCCTAAAATCACTATTTTGAATTCCTTGCTTTTATAAGAATTAACTAAAATCACGTAATACCTCTTGACATTTAATCTGAACACGTTAAGATAAAAGTATAAAGAACGTTTAAAAAAAATTTAACAAATTTACCAATTAAAATAGACGTGCTTACTAATTAGATTGGCCTATTGTTCTTTTGAGCAGAATGTTATTCGGTATAATGATTAAAATATTTCTAAACAATTTATCAATTTGAAATATTTTTAATAAATATATAGAAAAGGAGTTATTTTCAATGAAGAAATCAAAAAAAGCACTCAGTATTATTTTAACACTTTTCGTGATTACTATACTGACAGCATGTGGAGACACTAAGGGTGATTCAGAAAATGGATCAAGTGGAAAAAAGGAAGAAATAACAATTGGGCAAATTAACTGGGCAGAGAATATCGCCGTAACAAATATGTGGAAAGCAATTTTAGAAGATAAGGGCTATAATGTGAAATTAAATGTATTGGATATGGGCATTATGATGGAAGCCTTAGAAAATGCTGAATTGGATGTTAATTTAGAAGTGTGGCTACCTGTCCAAGATGCCAATTATTACGAGAAATATAAGGATACGGTTAATTTTTCTGAGAATACTTGGTTTGACAATGCTAAAGTAGGGTTAGTAGTGCCAAGTTATTTAAATGAAGTGAATAGTATAGAAGATTTAAACGACCATAAAGAACTGTTCGATGGTGAGATTGTTGGCTTTGATCCTGGTGCAGGAACAATGGAAGTGACAAACGAAGTTATTCAAGATTATCATCTTGAGTTTGAACTTTTACCAAGCTCAGAGCCTTCCATGTTAGTTAAGATAAGAGATGCTGTCGAAAACGAAGAACCGATCGTAGCACCGCTTTGGACGCCACATTCCGTCTTCTCCAAATATGATTTAAAATTCTTGGAAGACCCACAAAACACCTACGGAGGAGTAGAGAAAATTCATCATGCTACTAGAGATGGATTTAATGAAGATTATCCAGAGGTTAGTGAATGGTTTAATAATTGGAAGATGAATGATGAACAAATCGGACAACTTATCGACTATGTGGAAAGTGCCGATAAACCACTTGATGGTGCGAAGAAATGGATCGATGAGAATCAAGAATTAGTCAATGAATGGGTAAAGTAAAGGTCAGTGAGGTTCTCACATCTTTAAACAAATGCTTAGCGGCTGTTATGCTTTATCTTTTCGAGGCTTGAGGCAGAGCCTTTTACGGACATTGATTACGATAAATATAAAAATTTTATTCATATCTTGCAGAGGATGTCGTCCTCTGCATTTCTTTATATCCTCTTAAAAGTAGATAGGTATTCTAATAAAAAAGCATCTAATTGCACTACATTTGCAACTAGATGCTTCTTTTTAGTAATTTATTATTTTAGTTCGTTATGGTACCTGCATGAGCAGGATCTAAACCATGACGGTAATAGCTAGCATAAATAGGCTGTAACGGCTGTTTACCAAGAATTAAGTCTGCTGCTTTCTCTGCTAGCATTAACACTGGTGCATGAATATTACCATTCGTAACATAAGGCATTGCAGAGGCATCAGCTACTCGTACATTATCAAGCCCATGAACCTTCATCGTATTAGGATCTACAACAGCCATCGGGTCTGATTCTGGACCCATTTTTGCCGTACATGATGGGTGAAGTGCAGTTTCAGCATCCCTAGCCACCCAATTCAGTATCTCTTCATCCGTCTGGACGGAAGGACCAGGGGAAATCTCTCCTGAATTATATGGTGCCATAGCGGGTTGGGACAGAATCTCCCGAGAAACTCGTATTGCTTCAATCCACTCACGTCGATCCTGCTCAGTAGAAAGGTAATTAAAGACCATGCTTGGATGTTCTTTCGGGTCATTTGACCGAATCTTTAAGGATCCTCGTGCATCAGAATACATAGGTCCTACATGTACTTGGAATCCATGATCTGTGTCTGCCTTTTGTCCATCATACCTTACTGCTACGGGAAGGAAATGAAACATCAAGTTGGGATAATCAACGTCATTATTCGAACGTACAAAACCTCCACCTTCAAAATGGTTAGTTGCCGCTGGACCTTTACGACCGAATATCCATTGTAAGCCGACCCAAGGCATTCTCCATTTCTTTAAGTTAGGCTGTTCAGATACTGGTTTAGGACAAGCATGTTGAATATATACTTCAAGATGATCCTGGAGGTTCTCCCCCACACCAGGAAGATTAATTTTCGGTTTGACTCCAACTGAACGTAGATGTTCTGCATCGCCTACACCTGATAGCTGAAGTAGCTGTGGCGTGTTAATCGCACCACCTGCTAAAATCACTTCTCCCGCTTTTACATGATGGATCTTTCCATTGCGTCGATAGGTTACACCTTCAGCTTTGTTCCCATTTATTTCAATATTGGTCACGAAGGCACGTGTTCTTATTGTAAGGTTCTTACGATTCTTAATCGGATGTAAATAAGCACGAGAAGCTGACAACCGTCTCCCTTTATACACATGCTTATCAAACGGGCCAAACCCTTCTTGACGATAACCATTGACATCCTTAGTCCTGGAATAGCCAGCCTCAACAGCTGCGTCAAAGAAGGCTTGAAATAAAGGATTAGTTGCTGGTCCTCGTTCCAATTTGATCGGGCCATCATGTCCACGAAGCTCATCATCTGCATCTGCTGCTAGAGCATTTTCCAATCGTTTAAAATAAGGAAGACAGTGGGCAAAGTCCCATGTTTCCATACCGGTGTCTGCTCCCCATCGTTCATAGTCCTTCGGATTTCCACGTTGGTAGATCATTCCATTAATAGAGCTTGAGCCTCCAAGCACTTTTCCGCGTGCATGCTTGACGCGCCTTCCATTCATATATGGTTCAGGATCGGATGCGTATTTCCAGTCGTATAAGCTTTTTCCAGCTGGGAATGGAAGTGCTGCTGGCATTTGAATTAATAGATCCCATGGATAGTCACTACGTCCTGCTTCTAATATAAGAACACTGTTTGTTCCATCCTCACTTAGGCGATTACCGAGTACAGAACCTGCACTACCTCCACCGATGATTACATAGTCAAATGTTTCGTTCATTTCACGAACCTCCTTAAGATATTGCTTAGCAACAATAATTGGGCAAGGATATCGTACTACTTGCCCAAAGTCTCCCCTACGTTTATAGTAAAATCACTTAAACCAATGAAGCGGTGTTGGTTTAAGGTTGCGATAAATGTGTTTCGTTTCTGTATACTCTTCTAATCCAAGCTTCCCTAATTCTCGCCCTATACCTGACTGTTTATATCCACCCCATGGGGCTTGAGCAAAATATGGATGGAAATCATTAATCCACACGGTTCCCATCCGTAATGCAGCTGCAACACGCTCTGCTTTATCAACATCCTTGGTCCATACTGCACCAGCTAACCCGTAAATCGTGTCATTAGCAAGTCGCACTGCTTCGTTTTCATCTTTAAAGCGTTCAACCGTTAAAACAGGACCAAATACTTCCTCCTGTACGATGCGCATAGTAGAATGACAGTTCGTTAATATTGTAGGCAAATAGAAAAAGCCGTTTTGCAGTTCAGGTTCTTCAGGACGTGAGCCTCCAACTAACACATTTGCTCCTTCCTGCTTTCCGATGTCCACGTATTTTTCTACTTTCGCTCGATGCTCTTCGGATATTAATGGTCCAGATTGAGTTTCTCCATTAAATCCATTTCCTAATTTAATTCGTTTTGTCCTTTCAGCAAGTGCTTCAACAAAACGGTCATGTATAGAATCTTCTACTAGCAACCTAGCACCAGCTGAGCAAACTTGTCCTGCATGAAAGAATACAGCATTCATAGCCTGATCAACTGCTGTGTCAAAGTCAGCATCCGCAAAAACAATATTCGGGTTTTTCCCTCCAAGTTCAAGCGCAATTTTTTTTACATTTTCGCTTGCAGCCTGCATGATTTTCTTCCCTGTAGAGATTCCCCCAGTGAAAGATATAAGATCAACATCATTGCTCACGGCTAGTTCGTTACCAACTGTATTCCCTTTACCGAGGACAAGATTGACTACCCCTTTTGGAAAACCTACTTCCTCCATTAGTTCTGTCACTTTAATGGTAGTTAAAGGAGTGATTTCACTCGGCTTCATAACAATCGTATTGCCCACAGCAAGTGCAGGAGCTATCTTCCAAGCTGCTTGTAAGAGTGGGTAGTTCCATGGTGTGATTTGACCACAAACTCCGACAGGTTCTCGAACAACCTTACTCTGGCTATTCGGAATCGGTGAATCAATGATTTCACCACCATCTTTATCCGCTAAACCAGCAAAATAGCGGAAAACTTCCACGATATCGTCCATATCTGCACGACTTTCTGTGATGGTTTTTCCCGTATCCAGTGATTCTAATTCTGCTAGTTCTTCTTTATCCCTTTCAATCAAACTTGCAATTTCAAGTACTTTTTTCCCACGTTCATTTGCAGGTGTATATTTCCAATCGCCATAATCAAAGGCTTCTCGAGCAGCTGATATAGCTAATTTTGCATCTTCCTCGTTTCCTTCTGTTACTGTTGCAATAATTTCTTGATTAAACGGGTTGATGATGCTTCTCTTCTCCCCGGAGCGAGCTTCTGTCCATTCCCCGTTGATGAACATTTTTTTCATAAAGTTGCCCCCTTTATTAATTTTGTTAAATTATTTCTTAACGTATTTAACAAGTTAAATATATCATATTCGTTTTTCATTGTAAACAAACCACTATTTTTAGTAAAATTAATTTTGATTTTCACGAAAGATGCGTTATAGTTAAAATTAAAGTAATTAAAATTAAATTTAACTATTTTAATTTATATAATAAGAAGAAATGAGGGTTAACATTGGAAGATAAGAATGGTGCAAAACAGCAGAAGGCAGAAGAATTGCTAGAGGATGCAGAACGTGAAGTCATTAACTCCATTGCCGAAACAATGGATCTCTATGGTGTCACACCATCTATCGGAAGACTTTACGCAACGATGTATTTCAAACATGACCCATTGACTCTCGATGATATGAAAAATGATCTTGGCATGAGTAAACCAAGCATGAGTACTGCTGTAAGAAAGCTACAGGATATCAACATTGTAAAGAAAGTTTGGAAAAAAGGTTCTCGTAAGGACTTATTTATGGCTGAAAAAGATTTCTTTCAATATTTCTCTAACTTTTTCGGGGATAAATGGGAAAGAGAAGCTAAATTAAATCTATCCTCTATTAATGATGCAATCAAAAAATTACAAGAAGTCCTTCATGATGAGGAAGTTAATGAAAAATTAAAGCAGCGGGCACAACAAGATTTGCAACAACTTGAGGAATACAAAAGCTATTGCCACTGGTTAGAGCGACTTGCTCATTCCATTGAGACTGGTGAGATTTTTGAATTTTTGCCGATGAAAGAAGCTAATCGCGAAGATCACAATGAATCTTAATTTAATGTCAAAAAAGGGGCTGGGACATAACTAAACAGCAATCGCTATAATCCGAACATTATTCTACTTTAGCGTAGTCAAAATACGGAGACTCCTGTGGGAACAGCACGAGCTGAAGATCCACTTTGCAAAGCGGTTTTCTTTGCAAAGTTAGCTGAAGCCGTGCCCACGGAAAGCGGAGTATTTTGACGGAGCGGTATCCGTGCAGAAATATTAACGTTTGAATTTTCCTTTCTTTACTTACTCTTTCGTCCCAGCCTCTTTTTATTGAGACAAGGTATATTTTCACAAAGTCTTATCCATATTCTTTTGTTCAAAATCATCAAGCAGTTCACGCACTTCATCCGTTGATTCTGTGCTCATCAACTGATTTCTTAATTCACTTGCACCTCGAAATCCACGAACATATATCTTAAAAAAGCGACGAAGAGGCTTGAACAAACGAGGTTCTAATTTCGAATACTCATCAAAGAGATCCAAGTGCAGTCTCAAAAGATCGAGCAATTCTTTACTACTATGGTCCCGCTGTTGCAGCTCAAAGGCAAATGGATTGGTAAAAACACCACGTCCAATCATCACCCCATCCACCTCGTACTGATGAGCAAGCTTCAAGCCTGTCTGACGGTCGGGTATATCTCCATTAATAGTTAAAAGTGTATCTGGTGCCACCTTGTCACGAAGTTTCTTAATTTCTGGAATAAGCTCCCAATGTGCGTCTACTTTGCTCATTTCCTTTTTTGTCCGGAGATGAATGGATAGATTCACAATGTCTTGTTTCAATAGGTGTGTCAACCAATCCTTCCATTCCTCTACATAGGTGTAACCAAGCCTAGTTTTTACACTTACAGGTAACCCTCCTGCCTTTGCTGCTTGTATGAGCTCTGCTGCAACTTCAGGACGACGGATAAGGCCACACCCCTTGCCATTCCCTGCCACATTAGGTGCAGGACAGCCCATATTGATATCAATCCCTCGAAAACCTTGCTTCGCCATCCCAATACTCATTTCTCGAAAGTATTCAGGCTTATCTCCCCATATGTGGGCTACAATTGGTTGTTCATCTTCTGTAAAAGTCAAACGCCCACGAACGCTTTGATTACCCTCTGGGTGACAATAACTCTCCGTATTTGTAAACTCTGTAAAAAATACATCAGGTCTACCTGCTTCACTTACTACATGGCGAAACACGACATCTGTCACGTCCTCCATTGGTGCTAATATAAAAAACGGTCGTGGTAATTCACGCCAAAAATTATCTTTCATATTTAAAATTCCAATCCTCTCATCTTGGGGTAACAGGCCAAATACTTGTCCAACATAAATGTCTCTGTTACACACTTTTTAACATTAAAAATTACCTTTTACTACTTCATTCCAATAAAAATCTCAGTTGGTTTTCTAAACCACCTTATGGAGTAAAAGGAAAAAAGAAAATCACTTGGAACGAAAAGATTCCAAAATCACCAAAGACTATTTTATCCGAATCAAGGTCCAAATATCAAGGGTTTGATATATTAGTAACTTGAACTTTATTGTTAACAAAAATCAACGGTCGAATTATTCGACAGCTAGAACAATCTACGTTTCGTTCCTATTAATCGTTTTTCTAATAGGTTATTCTTTTTGTACAACCGTAATGGAGAGAAGAAAAAACCGAGTTTTAGTTAGATAGTAGAATAATGAGTTCTAGAGTTAAGAGAAATATTTTTCTGTCAATTTTTTATAAGTCCTCCTTAACTATAGCGGATGTGACTAAGTTTAAGCTCGGTGTAATAAATTGTTCGCCTAATAATAATTTCATCATCGCTAACCCTTGTATTGAAGCAAAATAGTAATAAGCCATTTCTGTAGCATTTCCATTTTTAAACTGACCTAGTTTCTGACCTTTTTCAATAAGAACCGCGGTTTGTTTTATCATAGCTTCACTTTTCTTTTTCAGTTGTTGAACTTGATGTGATGAATTATCCATTGTAAAAGACTGGTTCATAATCATAAGAAAGTTTGCGAATTCATCATCCTTCTTAAAATCATTTAAAATTTCAAAAGTAAATTCTCGGAAAACTTCATTTGGAGACAAGTCGCTCTTAAACCGCCCTATAATGCGTTCAATGCCTGCAGTAGCATAGGAAACAAGATCATTAAATAGATCATCTTTCGTCTTGTAATGACGATATAATAGACCGATGCTGATGCCAGCACTTTTTGCAATATCTTGAATTCCAGTTGCCGCAAAGCCTTTTTTGGCAAATAGTTTAATAGCAGCAGAATGTATTTTTTCTTTAGTAGCCAATCTCATTGCTTCAAATTGTTCTTTTGTTCTAGGCAAGCGTTCTCCCTCCTCTAACAAGAAATTCTATCTTTATTTTTTCATGTACCTTAATGATAATAGGTTGTTGATACCGTTTCTCTTCGCTATCTTTACTGGTATAGGCTTTCTCTTGTATTCTTCAAATCCTAACTTCTCATACAGATGCATTGCTGGGATATTCGTGTCAGCAACCTCTTCTATTAAATAATTATTATAAGGTGTGTTTTGAATAATATACTGAATAATTTGTGAAGCTATGCCCTTACCTCTGAAATCAGAAGCTGTTCCAACAAACTCGATAGAACCTGTGTTGGCTGGAAAATCCTCATAAGGGGATTCAAATTCCTTTTTAAGAAAGATACTTGCCATGCTCCCCTTAATAAAACCTAAATGCTTCCTCAACTCCTTTTTATTTAATCGTACGGATAGTCTGCTTCCATCTGTACATGCAGTCATTCCGGCGACTTTCTTATCCACTATAGCCACATAAAATTGGTCTAAAACAAACATATGTGCAAAAGCCTTCGAAAGGATGCTTTTATCCTTTGAAAAATAACCAAGCCATTGTGCAAATCCCTCAGCAAATATTTGGCTCATCTGAGTTCTTACATCAATATCTTTATCTATTTTATCTGCTTTAGTAATCGTTAGCTTATAATCTCTAGTTAGCATTTGGATCCTCCTTTTATAATGAATGAATATATTTTCATTATAAAATTTATAATAAAAATGTCAAATATAACTACACCGAGAATGTTACTTTGAAACCAAAATAAACATTCCTTAAAACACATACCTCGAGCCCGGCTTCCAGCATTTCTATGCCCTTTGCCGCCTGTTTTTCACTTTTTTCCGTTTTAAAATAAAGTTTTCAGGTCAAGGGATGGACGTGCAGACCCAGAAATCGGAACAGTTATTTTCACAAAAACCGGGTCTGAAATGGAATTATTTATTTTTACTGAGAGATGTTTATTTTNNTAGTGAGGAAAGTTCATCCCTGTATCTGAATCAATTTCTAATACTCTACCCATCACTTGGCTAACAAGTGTTTTTCGTATTTTCTTAAATTTAGTTTTTTTAAGCAGTTTCATTACCATATCGTATATAGATGGAAACTATTTTTCCCTTTCTTCATTCAACTCATCTTAAGATGGGATTTCTCCAGAACTGGACATATACTACGGCGTATTACCATGAATCGGGGGAATGGGGGAATTTCTCGCTTTTATTTCGCTTGTTTACATCATTCTCTAAAACAAAATTGAGATCAAGAGGCTGCATTCAAACAGCTCTCGATCCATTAATTCGGTATGGAGAGTTACAGGAAGGCCATGCCACTTAATTGTTCCTGCTTTAATTGCTGATCTCAATCGTTCTTTTGCTTCTTCAAATACATCAGGATGATTTAAATAATGCACAATGAGCCATGAACCTGTGTTGTCCATGTCAACTTGTCTGGCAAGTCCTCCCCTATCTCAATCGCTCTTGGGATAAAATCATAGAGATAGGTATCCATTACTTTCTCGACAAGGTCAGTAAAACCAAGATCTAAGTATGTCTTAAACACGACATGCAATTTTTTCATCATCAAGCTCCTTCCCTACTAGGGTTAACCGGGAATGCAAGCAGGCCTTGATTTAATTGTTGACACTTTTCCAATAATTGTTTTGGATTCTGCTGCTCAGAAACAAGATATAATTGATAGTCAAACTCATAGAAACCTGATAAATCAACCTTGAAATTTGTTTCCCAGAAATTATTCATAATCCAAGAATAAACGGGTTGTCGATTCTTATCATGCTGCTGATCATTTGCTAATTCAATAGGATGATGTGCTAAAGAATCTAAGGTAATCAGTGGTGTATCTTTGATTGCTATTAGAAGTGAACTGTCTGTTCCTGTAAAGGCAAGCCCATTCTGTAAGCAGAAAAACTCCGTATTAGTTCCTGGCAGTTGATCAATTGCCGGTCGAAGCACAGCACCAGTCTTTTCAATAAATAATTCACCATCTTTGTCCGCACTAAATGGCAGTGGAATATAAAGATTTTCCGGTGCCCACTCATTCTGCTTTTGAATTCTAACCGTTACAGTAATTTTCGGCAGTTCTTTATAGACCTTAAGGATCACCGTGTACATCTGTGTACCTTCTAGTTCAAAATCCATTTGAACGGTAGTAAATAAATCTCCGTCTTTAGTTATATCGATATGTTTTAGACTAGCAGTATAACGATCTACCAATCTCCCTTTACGATTTCGTCCCATCAATCTTCTTTCAGTACAGGCATCCGTTGTAATTGGTGTCTTCTCATATACTCCTGTAAAAGGTGCATATAGTGCGTCTGGATGGATCAATTCTTTTTTATTTTTCTTATCTCGTAAGGATGTAATTCCTGATTGCTGATCAAAAGCTAATCGATAGTGTTTGGTTTCTACTACATGAGTATCCGGTACACCTTCATAACCCGGATAAGGAGCAATATCTTCTACTCTGTCAGTGCCAATATGTGCATGGTTAGCGTGTCGTGGATTCTTTGGTGCTTCACCTTTCACTAATTTCAACAGCTTCTCTTCCTTTGTCGCTAAAGAAATGGCAAATTCAATGACATTACCATTTGGTATTGGTGTAAGCTGGGCAGCAAGTTTCTCGTTTGTTTCACAATCGATCACATCAATATAATTGTCTCGATCCCATGCTAAATACCTGCCATCGATATGTTCCCAATGTTTTATCGGTACAGTAGCATAATCTGTCACTGGATAATCATGGGGATTGACTACTTTAAAATACTTTTCCCGATCAATTGTTGGTGGCACTTCTCCCAAGTGACCAAGTATCTGATCCAAATGTTGTGAAATAAGGCGATTGGCGTTAATAGCATAGGCTGCCTTACGATAGTCTAAATCATTCACAAGCGTATTCCACGGTTCACTGACGGAAGAGGCATAACCCCATGTATGCTCTGCATATAACATCAATTGATACTCCGCTTCTTGCAAAAGAGATTCACGCCCCCATTTACCTTGTGGATCTAGTTTCTGTGATAAGTGATACTTCTGTTGAGCATCCCGATAGATCTTAGTTGGGGCAGGGGTGGAGCCAACTCCATCTGACCACCAGTCTGTCCAGTCACCTGCATACACTGGAAGATCAAGCTCCTGTTTACGTAGAAAATCAAAGAACTGATGTAGAGTAGTTAATTCAATCTCCACTTGACCGCCATGCTTATCATTCCATTTATGAATCATTTCAATTAGCCGAGGATTAGGTGGTGAATTATCGGTTACAATCCCTGAAATCATATTAGGAACAAAATCGAAGGGATAGTCTTCTGCTTCCAGGTTCTCCAAATATTCGAAAATACGCTGCTCTGCAATGGCCATTTGATCATCTGATGTAACTATCTCTGTCCCATTATCTATGCGATAGCTATTTGGAATCAACATAAAATCATTACCAATTTGATAATGGTCACCATTCCAAACTAAAATCTTGTTTCCATTTGGTGTTTCCCACCAGAAGGGGATCTGTTTCTTATAGAGCGGGAACATGCCATGATGAGTATGTAAACAGGAATAGAGATTTACAATGCTGTTCTGATGCATTGTTTCTGCATATCCCCATGAAAATCCATTGATATCTGCTGTCATAGCTGAATCCAAATCAAGCTGATGTTCATTAGAGAATTTTCTTCCTTTTTTAAACATAGCATCTAAAATGTCATTATCGACAAGGTCAGTCATATTCAAATAGGTTAAAGAGATATCAATCTGACCTGACTGTACATATTGGATAAATTTCTGTTTGTCACTATCACTACTTTGCTCAAAGAACCGCTCAACCTGCCAATAGTTTTCACATGTCCATTTATACCCTTTCCATTCCGGTCTAGAGCCATTCTCACTCGCTTCTAATATATCAAGGACCGATTTGATATATTCTACATGGTGACGTTCAATCTTTTCTTGTCGATCGGTATAGCCAATATCAGTGTGCGAATGATGGATCAGTTGTAATTTCCACTTTTTCTTCATCTTTCATCCTCCTATTATTTACAGTTGCTTTAATTGGTGACATAAACCTTTATATGTACTCCTTGAACCATACGGGCTTGCGATCATATCCAGTGATTTTTGATAATCCATACCTGCTTCAATACCTTTTTCCATCCAGGTAAAACTCTTCGAAATTTGTCCACCGAAGACGATACAATCTGGCGCAAAGGCATGTACATAAGGGTGGAGTGCTATTCCAACCATTACTCCAAATTGGTGAAACACCTGCTGGGCTTCATTAGAGCCAGCAGCTGCTGCCTTTGATACGCTTAATCCATCCCAATCTTCCAACGAAAATTGCTGAGCAATGCTAGCTAGACCATTAGCCGATAAGTAATTCTCAATTACACCATCTAAGAAGGGCTGTTGATAAAGCATACCACTGTCTGGCAAACCATACTGACTGCGAACTACTCGCCCCTGCTCAATAAAAGTGGAACCAAATCCTGTCCCAAGAGTAAGGCAGATCATTTTCTCTGCTTGCTTGGCAACACCTTCCTGATACTCTCCGATGGCAAAAGCAACCGCATCATTTTCAAAGCAAATTGGAAACCCACTTGTGTATCTTTGAGATAGCAGCCATTGTTGAACAAAGTTAGCTATATTTACTTGATAGAGCGACTCAAACTTCCCTAATCCTTGCATTAAACTAACCCCATGGAAATAATCAAATGGACCAGGGAAGGCAAAGCCAATTCCTTGTATCGAGCCTTTGAAGTTCTGTAATTGTTCCTCCAAAATTACTGTAAAATGTTTGAGAATCTCTTGTTTGCTAGATTGTGCCTTAGATGGGTAATGATAATCTTCTGGATAGAAACATTGATAATTTTGATCTAGTATATTCACCTTTATTTCGGTACCGCCTATGTCTAAACATAGATAAAACATTTGAGACACTATTCCCCCTCCTATGATTTAGCGCACAAATGCCTTAATTGTCATTAATTGTTTACCTATACTCCTGCCATACGGCTGGATCGTATATTGTTTCACTGATTCCGGAATAATAAAGGTTTCTCCATAGTGCACCACAAACGGATCAAAACTGTGATCAAGGCTCTCAATAATTGCCTCTTCCCCTTCGACCAAATTCAACATATTGACGCTGCCATGAGTTTGATGCAAAACCTTGCCAGTAAAGGTATGTCTTCTCGTTTCAATAAATTCCGTTTTATGAAGCCCTGTACGTTCTTCCTGCCATTCTGGATATTCAGCGATAAGCTCCATTTGATTGCATAATTCTTGTTCTACCCAGTCTTGATCACGTGATATCACAATATTAGGCTCTCCATGATTTAAATGGACAGGACGAGGCAAGCCATCTAAACCAAGCCGACCCCAATCCCAAAGTTTAAAGGTAAAACGATTAGGAGTAGCACTTATTTCTAATACCACGGTGTTCGCACCCGCACTATGAATAGTTCCTGCTGGAATGGAATAATGATCATGTTTTTTCACTGGACGCTGATAAATATATTGTTCATCAGGAAAACGCTCACCGCTTGAAGCTGAATGTTGCAACGCTTTCATTAATTCTTTTTTATTGGTACCATTTTTAACCCCTAAATAGAGTGAGGCCTGATCCTTCGCCTCTATAATGTAATAACTCTCATCTTGCGTATAGGTCATGCCAAATGTCTTCTGTACATACTCTACTAATGGATGCACTTGCAGGCTGAGATTACCGCCCCCTACTGTATCCAAGTAATTAAAACGGATTGGAAATTCTTTGCCTAATTGATCATAGACTCGTTCGCCCAATAAAGCTGCAGGTTGATAGAATACAAGATTATTAGCTGGGATTTCCATCTGAATTGTATTTGTTGCCAGCAATAAGCTGTTCTCCTCTGGAACACCATCAAAACTCCATGCCAAATTGTCCTTATACTGTTCCACTTCAAAGGTTTCCTGCATCCAGTTACCACCCCAGACTCCAGGATCAAAGAATGGCACTAAACGAAAAGGCTGTCTGGCAATCTGCTCTAATGCTTCAAAATAAGCCGTTGCCTCTAACATTACAGGTTGATTAGCTTGATGAGTGTCCAGGAAATAATCAATCGAATTAAACAATTGCTGTTTGAGCCTGTCCGCCACACGCCACTCAAAGAAGTAACCACGTTTGATCATACGTAAAGGATCTTCTCCAGCATTATTGGCTTGCCAATTACTATAGGTGCCAGATTGATATCTTTTTTGAATTTCCCATCTGGACAGATCTGCATAGATCAATAGATCAGCTGGGTAGAGCAAAGAAGCTCCAACTCCATATACCACCACAGATTGATTACTTGCCAAAACAGTTTGGATTTTTTGTTGTAATATCTCTTGTTGTTTTCCATCTATAAAGTCTTGCAATTGATGATGACTAACTACACCAAAAATTCGATCTTCTGTTAAGTTTTCTTCAATCATGGTTGTGACTTTTTCCACCGTATAGAACTGTTCTGTAGCTTGTATAATTAACCCCGGTTCTAGCGGTGCTATTAACCGCTCTAGAATTTCCTCTTCATTTATAGCAGGATAACATTCCACAGCTATAACATTACTCTTGGTTCGTCGTATTTCTGTCTGAATTGCTGAATATCCATTAAACCCTCCTTGTACTTTTACTCTTGTTTTTGGAAAAGCATCATACATAACATACCTCCTTTATTGTTCTTTTGTCATAACATTATAGCACAAGAAATGGCGCTAAATTGTCTTTTTCAAAGAGCGCTGTCTCTAGGGTTGAAGGGCTTTGTTATATAATTCAGCTTTGATGGAAGTCTAAATAATAACGATATTTCTTACCTATATAGAAGCATTCTGTATATTCATAAAAGTTTTCTGTAATTTGTGAAGTAAAGCGGACACGTTTTAATACTGGTTCTGATTCTTTGATTTTTAACTTTCGCTGAACTTCCCGATTCGGTGAGACAGCCTCCACATACTCTCGTTCTTGGTTAACGATAATATTTTTTGTACGTAAATAAGCATAAAATGAAGTATAGTAATCTTTCGGGTCTATTGAATAATCACGATCATAAGCAATATAGGTAATAAAGAAGGCAAATACAGCGTCCTCGTCTCCTCTAACACGTTTCAGGATCAATATCTGACTGCCTGTTTCAATATTAAGAAACTTTGCGATTCGTTTATCTGCATTAGCTAACTGAATTTCAACATCTACTGTTTTTGCATATTTTCCTCTCTCTTGTAATTCTTGGGTAAAACCTTTAATAACTGTAAAATGGTCTTCTTCCTGAAAAGCTTCTTTAACAAATGTACCTTTTGAACGAATGCGAACAAGCATATCTTCCTTCATTAGCTCATCGATTGCCTTACGTATAGTAATTCGACTGACATGATACATCGAACAAAGCTCCATTTCAGTTGGTATCCGCTCTCCCTCGGGCCACTTTTCTGTTTGAATATTTAAACGCATATCATCTGCAATTTGAGCGTATAAGGGATATGCATCTTGACTTTTTACCTTCATGCTTAACCTGCTTTCTTTTGCTAACATTCTTAAAGACAGTGTCCGTTTTTTTAGTAAAAAAGTCAAGAATTATTCGAGTCAAGAGCATGTTTAATTTATATATATCCTGAATTGTTTAACGTGGTGCTAATCATTCATAATATCATCATTATGATAAATCTATTGGATGATTCGACAGCCATTAACCTTACGTTCCCATGTTCAACTGTCTGGTTCATGTCTAAATTCCAAATAGATAATTTTTCAAAACCTAGTTGTAACCTTACCCTCTTAGTTTTTCCGGCAGGTAGTGGCACCTAGCTCTTTTTTCCTCAAATCGTTGCACTCTATTTAATTTACGAAACCTTTATTATCATTTGTAAGGAAAATACTAAAATTCTAATTTTTTAAGAAATGTATTTGTCTGCTACTGTTAATAGTACATTTTGATATATATTCTCCATTTGATTGTGATAACGTCCAAATATCACAATCATCTAAATCAAATTTCCATCCATACTCTAAAGTTGGTTCAGAGTCTAAAGCAAGAAATCAAAATCATACGCTACACGACCTTTAGCTAATTTGATAATAATATTTTCAAATCTCTCTTTATCAAAATACAAAACTTTTCCCTTTCCCCTTGCAAGCCCCATTCCACCGTATCAGTTAAAATAAAGTTTTGCTACGGAACCCCCATTATTAGACTTTTTCGGATCAAAAATGACCGTTTTTCGGACCTTTTTCGGCTGTTTTTTCACGTTTTTTTCGGAGTTGGAATAAAGTTTTGGTAATAGAATGAAAAAATAGGAGAGAAAAGATAGTGGAGTTAAGAGGGATAGAATAAAGAGAAAAATAGTGGATGAGTATTGATTTGTTATTGAATTGAATCATGGATGAGATATTGAAAAAACACAGTAATGACAAGAAATAACGGAGATAAGAATGATCGAATAAGATTCTTTCCTCCTCCCTCTTTACTCTATTATGGGCATGAAAAAACTCGGGCTCCATTTGAGGAAAACCCGAGAAATTATTAGATTTCTTATTGGAAAAGCAAATGTTTATTCTTACAGAATTGGTGGTGAAATTAGCAAGAGTTTATTTTTGATCTACAAAATCCAATTCCAACCAAGCCACACATTCGATATGTGTCGTCTGCGGAAACATATCCACAGGCTGCACTTCCTTCGTCTCATAACCACCCTCATCCAAGATCTTTAAGTCTCTTGCCAATGTGGATGGATTACAGGACACATATACAATTCTTTTTGGCTTCATGTCAATCATTGCTTGCAAAAAGGATTCATCACAGCCCTTTCTTGGAGGATCGACAACAATGACATCAGGACGTAATCCTTGAGCTTTCCACCATGGCATAACCTTTTCGGCTTGCCCTACAAAAAATTCGGCATTTTCTATCTGATTTAGTTTTGCATTTTCCTTCGCATCTGAGATCGCTTCAGGCACCACTTCTACTCCATAGACCTTTTTCGCATTT
>JACYYJ010012635.1_pt1 | contig 18740 bp, 22 predicted proteins | sample 8236861 | NCBI WGS metagenome assembly JACYYJ01 (sample SAMN14103086, study PRJNA606662) | landfill metagenome | isolation source: landfill solid waste | place: India:New Delhi, Okhla landfill site | collected 2017-11-05
CCCTTGCTCAGCGAGGGGAGCCAGGTGTTCACCAGGTTGCGGATCGGCTCCTCCGCCTTGGCCCAGAAGTTCGAGCTGATGGTGTCCTGCAGCTCGGAGAACTTCGGGCCGAGATCCTCGAGGACGGTCCCGGCATCCTTGAGCGCCGCGACCATCACGCCGAGCCCGACGCCGAAGCCCGCGAAGATGCCCGGCAGGGCGAGTCCTGCCGACGCGATGGAGGCGAGCCCGGATCCCATCGCCAGGAGGTTGCTCGTGCCCGCCAGCGCGGCGGAGCCGACGTTCACCAGCGAGGTGCTCACCCCGGCGATCGCGGGGACGCTCCGATCGAGGTTCGACAGCGCCGTCCCGAGGCCGCGGATCCGATCCGTCACGGCGCGGGCGCCGGACAGCGCGAGAAGTCCCGTCGTGACCGCGCCGACCGCTCCGGCGTCGAGCTTCGGGACGATGTTCACCGTCCGCATCCGCGTGAGGAACGCGAGGCGGGCCGACGCCCACGAGGAGTCGACGTCCGGGACGACGGGGAGCTTCGCCTCCTTGTCCTCGATGTCGTCGACCATCTTGTTGACTTGAGCGGCGAAGCCCTTCGCCTTGTCCGGCGAGACCGGGAGCTTCACCTCCGTCGCCTTCGCGAGCTTCTCCGCGTCGCGGACGACCGAGCGGATGTCGGAGACCCGCACGTCCCGGAGAGCGGCGGGGAGGCGGACAGGGGAGGCCGACTTCGCGAGCTCATCCGCCGCCTTCCGCGCCGCGGTGATCGCGCTCCGCTTCACCTTCCCGAGCTCGACCGGGAGGCGGACCGCCCGCGCCGAGTCGGCGGCGGCCTGCGCGAGCTTGACGGACTCGGTGATGTCGGTGCGCTTGAGCTTCCCGAGGGTGATCCCGACCTGCAGCGCCGCGGTCTTCTCGACCATCGAGCGGAGCTTGGAGATCGTGGTGCGGGGCTCGCCCTTCGCGATACGCGACTCGATCTCGATGTACGCGCCGCCGACCTTCTCATCCGCCATGCCGCCCCGCACCTCCCTATCTCATGTCCCGAGGGACTGCCTGAGCGCCGAGAACGCTCCTGATTCTGCCTCCGCGGTCCAGGGCCCGGTCGTCGGTGCCACACCCTTCGGCGGCATATACAGCCGCCGCTCGAACTTCTCCCTACCCTGCTGGTCGGCGCCGTTCGTAGCCCACCACCACACGAAGTTGGTGAACCTCGAGATCGGCATCTCCATCAGGCGACCCATACTGTGCGCCACGGCGTATCCGTCGAGATCCTTCCAGCTCTCGGCGGCCATCGCCACGAGCCGTTGGGTCACGTAGTAGGGTTTCCGGTCTCCTCCTCGGTTGCGTACTCGGTGACCTTCTGCATGAGCTCGGAGATGTGGTCGTAGTCGAGCTCCTCGCGCGGGCTCTTGAGCCGGGCCTGGATGTCGGCCGAGTCCTCCGCGGAGAAGGCGGACTCGATCCAGCGATCGAGCGCGCCCATCATCGCGAGCGACTCCTCCGCGCGGGCGGCCTTGGTGCGCTTGTCGCCCTTGCCCTTCTTCTCGAAGTTCCGGACCGTGCGCGCGAGATCGATCGCGGAGGCGGTCTTCGGGACGTAGACGGTGTAGTGCACGCCGACGAGGTTGACGGTGAGCTCCTCATCGAGAGCGCGCTCACGGGTAGCAGGGCCGACGTTGAACGTGGCCTCGGGGACGGTGTTGGTCTTCTTTTTCGCCATGGTCCGGATTCTAGCCGGTCCAGTCTCGGAGCCCGAGGAGCGAGAGCGCCCGCTTGAAGAAATGCCCGCCCGGGTCCGCCCGGACGAACTTCGCGAAGACGAAGCCGGAGGAGCCCTTCGGCCGGAAGCGGAGCGCCTTCGCGCGGATCGGCCGGACCGGGCCGCGGCCGTGCTCCTGATACTGCACGTAGGGCACGTCGCTCCGGACCTGGAACTTCGCCGGGCCCACCTCCCGCACCTCGATGCCGTCCAGCATCCGGCCGGAGCGGATCCGGTCCGTGAGGACGATCCCCTCCTTGACGCGGAGCTGAGTCTGCCCGGCGGCGCGCGAGGCGGTGCGGTCGGCGGCCTCCTGCATGATCCGCTGGAGCTTCGCGCTGTTCATGTCGAGGCCGCCGCTCACAGGGGCACCCCGACGCGCACGACGTAGGTCCACTCGCCGCCCGTGCATCCGCCCTGCGGGCCGGTGGGATTCCACGACCCGAGCTGAGCGCTGAGCGCCTCCTCGGGCTTCCAGTCCTGGAGGGTGCCCGCGAGATCGGCCATGTCCTGGAGCATCTGGTGACCGTCCCCGGTGACCTGCGCGGAGGTGGGAGCTCGGCCGCGGTCGTCGACGACGGCGGCGCACCGCACGACGCCGATCCCGAGGGTGAGGTCGAAGGAGACCGGGCACCCGGTGCTGTTCCGGGTCCCGGCGTAGTTGGGCACGGCGGAGACGAGCCGGACATGCACCTGCCCGTCGCAGCAGTCGTCGTGCGCCACGTTCGAGCCCGGCGCGACGATCGATCGGCCGGGCTTCGGATCCAAGCTCGCGTAGGCCGCCTCGAGGACGGCGTCGAGGAGGACGGGGTGCCCGGCGTCAGCGCGGAGCATAGACACCGCCTCGGCGGCGCGGCACGTCGACGGAGCGGACCGTCGCCGGGCGCGGCGGGTTCACGACCGAGGCGACCCACGAGTCCACGATCCAGATGCCGGTCCGCCCCTCGGCGAGATCCTCGAAGCCGTCGAGCATCGTCACGGTCACGCCCTGTCGGGAGACCGTCTGCAGCCGCTCGGGGAGGCGGCACGAGGAGTCGTTGCACATCGCCTTCGCGAACTCCATCGCGAGGGCTCCGGCGGCGACGCGGCCGCCCGCGGGGACCGGGAGTCCCCGTTCGTACTCGATCACGAAGGTGTCGGGCTCGCCGGGAGCCGCGAGGAGATCCTGCGTGAGGGGCCAGGTGCCGCCGTCCTGCCGGACGAGCCTCCGGCCTTCGTCGACTCGGTACGCCTCCGCGGGGACGGTCTCGCCGTCGATCTCGACGCGGAGGATGCTGTGCACCGGCCAGGGCAGGTCGAGGGCGCGCACGCCGTCCACGCACGCGCACCTCGACCCGCACTGCCCGCACCCGAGAGCGTACGGCCGTCCTTCGATCACTACAGAGGACCAGGTGGCGCCTGCCGTCCTCCGCGTCGACGCGGCCGTGAACTCGCGGAGCGAGCGCCCGTGATCCGTGGCGTTTCGGCACGGGCGGATCACGTAGGGGCAGGGCCCGAAGACCCCGCCCGTCCACCGGGAGAGGAGATCGGTCGCCATGTCCTCGACGAGCTCCTTGAGCTCCGGCGCGAGCTCGGACAGGAACTTCTTGTCCCGGTCGTCTGCCTCGCAGGACGAGTAGTCCAGATCCCAGCCGCAGGCCATGCCCGCCTCCTCTCCTCGGTCGTTCTGTGGGGACAGCCCCTACCGGCCGAGCGTCAGTAGCTCAGCCGGTAGGGGGCCGTCATTCCCCCGCGGCGCCGCCTGCGGGGACCGGCGCCAGCTCATCGGTGATCGCCGGGACCGCGAGGCCGGTGTCCATCAGCAGGAGGTGGTCCAGCGGATCCAGCGCGGTCGGGAGCGGGCCCGGGACGAAGTCGGGCGCGGTGCCGCCGTAGACGACATCGTAGGGGCCGGTGCCCCAGCCGTTCCCGCCTCGAGTGACCGCGGAGGTCATCGAGAAGGTGACCGCGTCCTCGCCGCCGAGCTCGATGTCGCCGAGCACGCCCGCACGGACGTAGGGCAGGAGGAGGTAGCCGGACGCCTCATCCTGTCCCTGCGGGACAGCGGCGCCGGAGAGCCCCATCCAGATCTCGAGCGCGAACGCCTTGGTGATGTCGCCCTCGGGGACGGTGAAGCCCGCGATGTCGCCCGCGGCGTCCTCATAGGGCTCCGCGTTCGTCATCGAGGTCAGCGCGTCCGGGTTCACACCGCAGAACTCGATCTCGAGCGAGAAGTTCTTGAAGCTCGGCGCGCTGGACTCGTTGACGCAGAGGGCTCCGGTGAACTTCCGGCTCGTGATCTCCGCGCCGTCCTCGACCTCCGAGGACATGGTCACGGTCACGAAGCCGTCGCCGACGATCTGCTGGGACTCGGGGGTGATCTGCCCGAAGGGGGAGAGCGTGGTGACTCGGTATCGCTTGCCGAGCACCGGGGTGAACTGGTGGGTTGCCATGGTGGTATCTCCTCAGAGGGTGACGGTCGCGGAAGCGATCGGGCAGGTGTCGTAGCCGACCAGGTAGTCGCGCTGTGCGACGGCGGTCAGCCGGTTGTTGGAGCGGTCGAACATCTGCTCCGGAGCTCCGAGCATCTGCGCCTCGCCCCGGTAGGCGAGGACGGACGGGGAGATGTAGACGGTCGTGCCGTCGGCCTCCCCATACCCGGCACCAGCGGCGACGGGGGTCCCGAGGAACGTCTGGAGCTGACCGCCCCGGACCTCCAGCAGGTTCTCGAAGTACGGCGAGAGCTGACGGGGCAGATGCAGCACCCCGCGCGCTCCGTAGGAACGGGCCGCGTGACGCTCGAGGGCGCCGAGCACGCCCTTCGGGGAGGCGTCGAGACCCGCCACCGCCTCCACGTCCGTATCAGCCGCGAGAAGGCCCCACAGGTGCGCCTCGACGGCGGCCTCCTCGTGGCGCTGGAGATCCTCGACGGCGCGCTCCTCGATCTCCGCGAAGGTGACCCCGACCGGCGTGCAGGAGAAGGTGCCCTCGACGCTCACGGCGTCGGCGGTCCCCCAGTCCAGCATCCGCTCGGGACGAACGATCTCCTCGGTCCCGTCCGTGCACGCGACTTCGTAGACCGCGGCGGGCCCACACGTCGAGCCCGGCCAGGTCACGCCGTTCAGCCAGCGGCCGGTATCCCGGAAGGAGAGCACGGAGAAGAGCCCGAAGGCGCTCGGCGCGCGATCAGGTGCAGGGACGATGCTGCGGGTGTCAGCCATGTCGCTCCTCCTCACGCCTCAGGGGCGGTGGCGGCGGCCTCGAGAGCCGCGACGCGGTCAGCGAGGGCGGACAGCTCCCCGTCGTCGACCTTCCCGTCGAGGGCGGCCTGGAGGCCGGTCACCTTCGAGATGTCGAGCGACGGGATCCGGGCGGCGCTGAGCGTGCCCGAGGAGATGTCGGCGGCGGCGTGCTTGTGCCCGGCGTCCGCCTTCCCGGTCACGGCGGCCTCGATCGCGTCGAGCACGGAGCGGGCCTCGGCGATCGCCGCGACGATCGCGTTGTGGTCCTCGATGTGCGTGGTCTCGCCCTCCACTGCCGTGTCGGGAAGGGTGGTGGTCCAGTCAGCCATGGTGAGTCCTCACTCTCGTTCGGTCAGGGTAGGGACAGCCCCTACCGGGCGGTCAGTAGACCGCCCGGTAGAGGTCCGTCATTCCCCCGCCGGAACCTCGGGCTCAGCCGGGGTGAGGGAGACACCGTTGCCGCCGAGCTCCGCCTGGATGCCGGTGACGCCGGAGTCGTCCAGCGGCACGGAGATGACGCGGGAGTCGTGGCCCATGGGCACGACCGCGTAGCCCTCCTCGGTGAAGAGCGCGGTGAAGTCGTTCTGCGCGAGGAGGGTCGAGTCGATGAGGGTGTCCATCGTGATGATGTCCGAGGAGCCTCGGACCCACGAGCCCGCGGGGTACATCAGGAAGGACACCTCGGTCGGCCAGCCGGTGAACGCGGCCGCGTCGATGGTGTTGATGTCCTGCCAGTTGTAGACGAACTGCGGGGCGATGCCGCGAGCCGAGAACCAGCCGTTGATCTGCGCGTCCGTGACGGAGAGCAGCTCCACGCCGTTCCGCTTCGACAGGTCGGAGCGGATCGCGCCGCGGACCCAGTACGGGAACACGGCCTCGAGGGTCGTGCCGCGGCTGAGGCGGTGCAGGTAGCGCACGTGCTCACCCTGCAGCTCGATCGCGCGGAGCACCGGCGCGAGGGTGCCGCCCTCGGTCGGCATCGCGACCGCGGTCGAGCCCGCCGCGACGGCGCGCAGGACGCGGGCCGCCATGCGGTGATCGTGAGCGATCAGGGCGCCGCGCACGGTGCGCGCGATGACCTCCGGGTAGCCCTTCTGCTGCAGGAGCCCGGCGGTGATGCACAGGCCGTCCACCTCGAGGCGGAACTCCTCGAACTCGGGGCACTCGATCCGGTAGCAGGGCTTCCCGCCCGCGGAGCCGTCGCCATTCCCGTCGGCGTCGACGCCGTAGGTGCCAGCGATGTCCTGGTCCTCGGTGTAGTGGAAGCCGACCACGTCGTTGAAGATCGAGGCGAAGTCCGGGCCGAGGGTGCGGGAGATGCCGCCACGGGCCATGCCGACCTCCGGGAGCGAGAAGATCCCGTCGCGGGACTCCAGCTCGAGGAGATCGTAGAGGGTCTCCGAGGGAGCGCACCAGCCGCCCGCGGCGACCAGCGAGTTGCCCTGGAGGCGGGACTCGGAGGCGGCGCGGCGGAGCACGTCCTCGACGTGCATCGCGTCGTTGTTGCCGATCACGAGATCCTCGGGGATCGGCTTGCGGATGGACATGACGCCCATCTGCTGCCGGACGGTGCGGCCAGCGCGGTGAGCGGCGCGCACGGCGGTCTCGTTCACGGTCGCGAGGCGACGGTTCACGATGTTGCCGGCATCGTTGAAGTCGATGCCGTCGCCCGCGGCGTAGCCGGAGCCCTCGCCCGCGGCGAAGGCGACATCCTGCATCCGGGTGGGGACGCCGGACTCCTGCCGAGCCTTCGGGAGGTGGCGCTTCGCGCGCGCCATCGAGACGGAGACCGGGCCGCGCTTCCGCGGGGCGGAGGCGGTGATGGTCTCGGCGGCGGACTCGTCGTCCTTCGCCTCGGCGTCCTCGTCCTCGTCGTCCTCGTCGTCCTCGGAGGCGTCGGACCCCTCGGAGTCGGCGCCCTCGGCGTCCTCCTCCGCGTCCTCGTCCTCCTCGGAGTCCTCGGGAGCGACCTTCGCGGCGAGCTCGGCGGCCTTCTCGCGACGCTCAGCGGCGGCGGCCTGACGGGTGGCGAGCTCCTCCTTGACGCCCTCGATGCCCTCGGTGAGGGCGGCGAGCGCGGTGAGATCCTCGTCGTTCAGGTCCGATCCGTCGCCGTACATCGCCTTGAAGGCGTCGACGGACTGCGCGTGGAGCTCCGCCACCTCGGCGTCGCTCAGGGTCCCGAGATCCTCGGGGATGGTGAAGGTGTCGTCCTCGGCGCCCTTGTCGGCGCGCTTGTCCGCGTACTGGTCGGCGCGGGCCGCGAGGACGGGGGTGGTGCGGTGAGCACGAAGGGCTCGCATGGCTACTCCTCGGAGTGTGGGGTGAACCGGATCGGTCACGCCGATCGTAGCGTGACCGCCCGAGGTCCACCTACCATGCCGGGCGCGATCATCGTAGCACCGCCCTTGCGCGAGGGGAGTCTCCTCTACCCTCCAGCGCCTCTATGCCTATGCCGATGACCTATGCCCCAGCGGGGACCCTCTATAGCTATGCCCGCGGCCGCCTTCGGCTGCGGAGCATAGCATAGAGACCCCCTGGTGCGCATAGGCGCAGGTCAGAGAGATTTCATAGACGAATCTCTTTCTGACCTGCGCCTACATAGAACAGGTCAGCGGACCTCGATGATGGTCCCACCGCCCGCGCGTCGCTTCGCGGCCTCCGCCTCGAGCTTCGAGCCGTAGGCAGTCTGCCCGAGGCGGGTCCGGAGCACGTACTTCGTGGGCTCCTCGCTCGTCGAGCTCGCCTTCGCGGGAGTCCCGAAGGGGCGAGGGGTCTTCCGGCAGTTGCATCCCATGGCTACTCCTTAGTTGTGGATGGAATGTGGATAACTCGGGTCAGGAGAGGAGGTCCGCCGCGAAGCCGCGCACCCGCTCCTCGTTCAGCCGCCGCGCGAGAGCGTCGGCCGCCGCCCGCTTCTCACGACGGGCGAGCTGCTTGAGATAGCGCAGATCCTCGGCGGACAGCGCGCCCTCGGTGCCCGGCCGACGGACCTTCTTCGGCGGGATCATGCCGGAGGCGACGAGCGCCTGCGTGTGCCCCGCCGAGCGGCGCCCGGACGGCCGCGGGACCGGGAAGCCCGGGACGTTCACCGCGAGGGCCGCGACGAGCTCGAGGTTCCCGTTCACGCGCCGCCAGTCGCCCGAGAGCGGCGCCGATCGCATGGAGCGGACCTGCTCCTCGGAGAGCTTCGAGCGCATGGCGCCCGCGACCCAGATGCCGTAGGCGTCCTCCCCGGCTCGCACGTCCGCCGCCACCGTGCCGGTGTCGTCATAGTGCGCGAGCGCCGCGAGGGCCCGCTTCTCCTGCGAGGCGTGCCCGGTGTTCATCGTGAGGTGCCCGACCGCCACCTCCTCGCCGTCCGAGGTGAGCACGGCGCCCGTGTGGAAGTAGGCGTAGCCCGTCGCGGACTGCGGAGGGCTCACGCAGTCGTCCGGATGCGAGATGTGGCAGGAGTCCCACACGGCCAGGTGCCCGTAGACGCGCCCGTCCTCCGTCACGCGGAGCGGCGTCGCCTCGGAGAGCCCCGGATCCTCGAACCACGCCGACGGCGGAGCGACCGGACCGCCCGCCGCGACGAGCGAGAGCGACTCGGTCTTCCCAGCCGCCGCGCGCGCCCGGATCTTCTTCGCCTCCCACTCCGCGACGGCGGCGGCGGCCTTCGCCTGAGTCTTCGCCGAGACCCGGCCCTTCCCGCCCCGCGAGGCCGGGCCGCCACGCGCCCAGCGCTTCACGGTGTTCACCGCCGTCGCGATCGCCCGGGACTCGGTGAAGCCGCGCTTGATGAGGCTGTTCGCGATCCGGCGGATGTAGCGCGGGAGCCCGCCCACGTCGTCGACCCAGTTGTAGGTCTCCTCGATCTCCTCCTCGTCGATCACGTCCTCGTCGCCGAGCGCCGCGATCGCCTCCTCATCGTCGAGGGCCTCCGAGTCGTCCACCAGGTCGATCTTCGCCTCGGCGAACGCGGGGATCGAGACGATCGTCGCCGCGCGGATCCGGGCCGACTTCGTCACGTGCACCTCGTCGTCCGAGGACATCTGGAGCATGACGACCTTGCCGTCGACCACGGCGCGGGCCTCCTGCTCCTCGCCGTCGCCGTCCTCGGCGCCGTCCATCTGCGCCTCATGCGCGGCGAGGACATCCTCGGCCACGCGCACCTCGAAGCTCACGTCGTCGAGATCCATGCTCACGCCGTTGGTGATTCCCTCGCCGACGACTCGAGCCGCCTCACGGCCAGCCTCCGAGGACGTGTCGAAGGTGCCGGTCCCGATGATCCGGCCGTCCTCCTCGCGCTCGATGAACTGGATCGTCCCGACGACCTCGGCGCCGTCATGCGCGCCCACGTCCTTCGCCACGTAGCGCAGCGGGATGGGGAGATCCTCCCAGCGCAGCGCGCCCTGCTCGATCAGGCGGCCGTCGCCGGTCATGGTCTGCTCCATGCCGATCACGCCGTTCCACAGCACGAGGTCCGAGCCGTCGTCCTCCGGCTCCGCCTCAGCCTCCTCGGCGGCGTCCTCCTCGACCTCCTCGATGATCTCCTCCTCGGGAGTGTCGTCCTCCGCGAGGGTGTCGGTGATCGCCGCGAGGGCGTAGGTGTCGATGTTGGCGGCGAGCGAGCGGCGGCCGCGCTTCCGGTCTCGAGGGTTGGTCATCTCCAAGTCCTTCCGTAGTGCCGAGCGGCGGGCGCCGACCAGCGTGCAGCGGCAGTTCATGACCTCACCGGGCGGTGCGGTCGGATCGCCGGGGTAGAGCATCCGCGCCGCCCCGACGATGAAGCGGTCCTCCAGTCGCACAGTCTGCCCATGCGCGATGGTATGCGTCGGGCGGACCCGCGCGTCATGCCGGGACACCCAGCGCTTCATCTCGAAGCCGAGCGTCGCGAGGGTCCCGGACAGCTTGAGATTCCAGTTCTCCGTCGAGAGCGTCCGAGCGATCCGGGAGACCGCGGCACGGTACTTGCTCCGCGAGTCCCAGCGCCCCGAGGACTCCTTCGGGATGAGCGTCGCGGAGAGCGCCCGCTTCGTCTTGTACTCCGTCCAGCCCTCTTCCCGCGCGGTCCGGAGCTGCTCGGTCACCTCGTCGAAGGCCCACGAGGGAAGGTCGGCGCCGTCCATCACGAGCCGGACCTGCGAGTCGTCGAGATCCGTTCCGGCGGCGAGCTCGCGCACCGCGCCGTACCAGCGATTCATGACCTGCGTGAAGGAGAACGGATCCGCGACGAAGCGCCCTGTCGCCGAGCGCTCCGGGAGATCCGCCGCGGGCTGTGCCCCGGCCGCGACGAGCGCCGCGGAGCTCAGCGCGGCGGCCGCGTCCGAGATCACCCCGCGGAGGAAGCCCTCCACCGCCTCCGAGAAGGCCGCGTCGAGCGCGTCCTCATAGCTCTGCCTGGCATCGTCGACGGCGTCCTCGCTGGTGACGTCGATCCCGTCGATGAGCTCCTGCGCGTCGATCACAGCGCCTCCTCCATCTCCTCCGCGCCCATCCCGAGGCGCGTCCCGAATCGGTAGCCGAGCTCCTCCACCCTGTGCGGGGTGCCCGTGATGACGAGGTCATGCACGTAGTCGTCGAGCACCGCGATGACGTCGTCAGCGTCCTCGCCGCACTCCTCGCAGTGCCGGGCGACCAGCAGCGGCACGATGTCCCACGCGCCGCGGAGGGCCTTCGTCGCCTCCTCGTCGTCGACCTGCCAGACGGTGTGCGCGAGGTGGAAGGGCGCGTCGCCGATGATCTGGTAGCGCGACCGCTTCGTGCGCACGAGCCGCTTCCCCATCGTCTCGAGCACCTTGAGCACGAGAGTGTCGCCGACGGCGAGGAGGAGGGCCTGGCACTGCATCGCTCAGCCCTCCTCGGGTCCCGGGAGCTCCGCCGGATCCGCCGAAGTCTCAGGGATCCCGCCTGCCGGTCGTTCCTCGCCGCCCTGCGGGTTCGCAGAGCCTTCGGCGTCCTCCGGGGCCGGGAGCGCGGCCACACCCGCAGAATCGCCTGTGAGCACTTCCCGGATCTGCTCGACGAGGACCGGGATGCCAGGGTTCTGCGCGAGGGACGGCGCGGAGCGGACCATGTCGAGGACGACGGCGAGCGCCGGATCCTCCTCGGCCTGCTCGGTCTCCTTCGGCGCGTCGGTATCGTCGAAGCCGTGCGCTCGGCGGAGCACCGTGTCGTCGATGACGCCTCGCTCATGCAGGGCGAGGGAGTCCGCGCCGAGGTTCGGCCGCGCGATGAGGTGGTCCACGTCGTACCAGATGACGTAGTCCTGCGCCGCGTCCTCCTCGACTCCCTGGTCGATGAGCGCGGGCCAGAGGAACTGAGTCGTGAGCGCGTCGCAGATGAGCGAGAGGACCGGCGCGATGTGAGTCTCGACGGTCTCGGACTGCACCAGCCAGCCGCCCCAGTGGTTCATGTCGCCGGTCCCGAGGAGGAGCTCCGGCGGCGCGTCCTGCCCGAGCGCGAGGCGGCGGATCGCCTCATCGCGGAGCTCCTGCGCGGCAGTGTCGAGCGGCTGCGAGAAGGTGAGGTGCTTGATCTTGTCGACCGCGTCATCCGGCGCCGTGACGACGAGCGGGACGACGGCGGACGCCGAGGCGCGGTCGGAGATCGGGGTGAGCATCGACTCGATGAGGGAGTCGGTGAACTGGTCCTGCTCCTCGGAGACTCCGGCCTGCTCGGCGAGGGACCGCTGGATGGACTGCGGGACGACGAGGACACCGGCACCCGCGAGGCGGGAGTCGACCTGCGCGGAGACGTGCATCGTGAGCCCGACCAGCTCCTTGAGCACGGGCAGGCTCGAGCGCGTGGGGGAGTCCGCCTCCCACCACTTCCGCGGATGCGGCCGCCACACGCGGATGAGGTAGAGATCGTCCGGGCTGTACTCCGCCTTCTCCCCTTCGTCGAGGGTGAGCTCGACCTTGCCGGTCGTCGCGTTCACCTGCACCTCGGACACGGACAGCATCCGCCACTCGAGATCGGTCACCTCGACGTCGTCGAGCGCGGAGTGCTCCTCGTCCTCGAGCCCCGCGGCCTCGCCGATCCTCTGCGTGAGCATGAGGCCGCCGGACGGCGCGGTGAGGTCGTCGCCGGAGAGCTCATCATCGGACGCGGGCGGGATCCCGACGATCCAGCCCTCACCCGGGATGAAGAGGTTGACGGCGAGGCGGTTCAGGATCTGCGAGCGCCCGGCCTCGCTCGAGCCGAAGGACTCGAGGAGCGACTCCGCGAGGCGGGAGGCCGCGGTCGCCGACTCCTCGTCGACGCGCTCCGGAGCATCGGCGCCGGGGGTGACCTTCCCGATGTAGAGGTGCGCCTTCGCGAGCTGCCCGGCGAGGTTCGTCGCCAGGAAGCGCTGCTCCCCGACGAGGTCGAACATGTCCCAGGCGTCCTCCTGCCAGGACGATGCTCCGGAGCCGCCGGAGGTGCGCTTCTTCTTCGTCTTGACGTCCGTCTCGCTGAGCCGCTTCGCGGAGGCGACGAGGGTGCTGAGCGGGGCCTGCTTCTTGTTCATCGGTCGGAGTCCTCATCGTCGGGGTCGAAGTCGCCGAGGCGGGAGCCGAGGTGCGCCGCGGCGTAGTTCAGCGCGAGGGCCCCTGCTCCGAGGCGCCACGCGGAGGCGGCGGGCCCGGGGCGGCGGGTCGCGGCGGCTCCGGTCACGAGCACGGCGGCGCCGAGCCAGAAGCCGATGCAGAACGGGCAGTCGAGCCCGCTCCGGTACTTCCACCACCACGGCACCTCGGGGTCCCGCTCCTCGTTCGCGGCCGCCTGCAGCTCCCGCTCGGCATAGCGGTCCATCGCCCGGTCGACGGGCTCCTTGAGCCACCAGCGGCCGATGTCATCGGTGATCGCGAGGCGAGACAGGCGGGCCGCGGCGAGCACGGCGAGGGGGGCATCGAGTAGGCGCATGTGCTCATGGTAGCGGCCGAGCACGGCGAAGCCCCGGCCACCTGTGTAGGTGACCGGGGCCTGGGATGCGCGCCTATCGCACAGCTGAGGCTAGCACGGGATCCGCGGGGCCTCGACGGGCAGGTCAGTACGCCTTGCCGTGCCGAGCGGGGCGCGAGGCGTTGTAGGCGAGCTTCTGCTTGAGCAAGGCGTCCACGTCCACGTCTCGGGAGCCGAGGAGATCGAGGAGCCGGATGAGCGCGTCGATGAGCTCGATGTCGATGCCCTCGGGCTTGAGCGGGTCGGGCATCTCGTCGACGACGTCGAAGTCCTCCTCGTGGTAGGGCACGCCCCTCACGAACATGAGGTGCTCGGGGCCCACGGCGGGGTCCTCGGAGGAGCTGAGCCCGTTGTCCCGGTACCAGACGGCGGGCCGTCCGGCGCGCTCCTCCTCCACCGCCTCGGCGAGCTCGGTGACGATGAGCATGGTGGTCTCGGTGAGCGGGCGCTCGCGGTCCCAGAAGCCCTTGGCGCGGTTGTCGGCATGGATCTCCGAGGCGAGGGTGGTCAGGTTGGTCATGGGGTCTCCTGTAGGGGTGGGGGCGGTCATCGGCCGATCTTCTCGACGAGCGCGTAGCGACGCTCGGCGAAGGCGGGGTTGGCGAGGCAGAGGTTCGTGTCCGCGGTCGTCGCGAGGCGGCGGACCTGCGGCATGTCGAGGAAGCGGCCGGACATGAGCGTGAGCCGGGTGGTCCCCGCGGTCTCGGCGCGGCGGCGCTCCCAGCGGGCGCGGATCCGGCGGCGCACGGCCTGCGAGGCGAGGGAGCCCTGTCCGGTGTTGAGCCGGTACTGCATGAGCTCGCCGAGAGGCATGGACGGGTTGGTGACGGGCACGGTGTGCTCCTTCGGGGTGAGGGGGCGGGCGCCGGGGTGGCGCCCGCCCGGGGTGGATCAGTACGGAAGGAGGTTCTGGTGGCCCTCGCCGACCGAGGCGAGGAGCCCCTGCGCGGAGAGGTACTCGGAGGAGTCGAGCGCGTCCCCGAGGGTCACCTGCCCGTCCCAGCCCTCGAGCTCGACCATCGCGCCGAGGCCGGAGTAGTGCCCGAAGAGCGTGATCGCGTGGAAGCCCTCGGTGCCGGGCTTGGTCTTGTCGACCAGCCACACCTCGAGCGAGCGGGTGGCGTAGACCGTGCCGGACACCTCGTGGGCGTACTCGACGGCCGGGCCGGAGAGGGGGAGCTGGAGGGTGAGGGCGACGCCGGGGATGCCGCCGGGCATCGCGGCGATGTGCTCGACGTCGAGGACGACGGAGGCGGGGGCGGGGGTGGTGGTCATGGTGAGCTCCTCGGGAGTCTGGAAGGGGTGGGGAGGGGAGGCGACGGGTGCCGCCTCCCCGGGGCGGTCAGCGGCCGACGTGCGCCCGCATGAGGCGCGACGCCTGCGTGAGGGTGAGGGGGTGGATCTGGTCCTCGCGGATGTCGCGGCGGGCCAGCATCTCGGTGCCGTCGGCGTAGCCGACGTAGGCGAGGAGGGTGTCGCCGAGCCACACCATCGCGGAGGCGATCACGCCGTCCTCCAGCGCGATCCGGCCGCTGTGCTCGAGGCCGTTGCGCTCGGCCGCGGCGGTGAAGGTGGTGTAGCCCTTCGGGGCGGCGGGGGTGGCGATGGTGTTCATGGGATCTCCTCGGGAGACTCGGCGGGGCGGGTTGCTCCGGCCTGGTCCCCGTACTGTAGCACAGTATGAGCACAGTAGGTCAAGCCCCTACGTGACGCCGGTCACCGGCCGCCCGGCCCCGGCCGCCGCCGCACCTGCGCGAGCGCCGTCCTCCCCACGTTCCTCTGCACCGAGGCGCCCGACCGCCCCGGCACCGTGATCGCCGCCCGCCCGGTCTCCCGGAGCGCCGAGAGCCCCTGCGTCAGCGCGTCGACCTGATCGTCGTGCGCGTCATGCGGGAAGTTCCGGAGCTCCGAGAGGAGGTCGTTCACCCACTCGCTCCCCGGCTCCGACGGGAGCGGGAGGAAGACGTTCCCCGACTCGATCTCGGGAGTCACCGCCCGGGCCCGCGCCTCCTTCCCGACGACGGCCTTGACCGGCTTGAGCCCGCTGATCTCCTCGCGGAGCGTGTCGATGATCGCCGCGCCGTTCGCGGCCTCCTCGATGAACCGCTCATGCACGAGGTCCCCGTACGGCGAGAGCGTCGGCATGTCCGTGAGGCCCCACGTCCGCATCTTCTCGAGCGTCGCCGTGAAGCTCCACCGGCCCCTCTGCTGCGCCACGAGGAAGCGGTTCGCGCCCTGCCGACACCAGCGCTGTCCGACGACGAAGTCGCCCTCCTCCGAGCCCTTGAACGCCGTGTCCCAGGAGTCGATCCAGCGCCCCGGCTTCGACGGATCGAAGAGGACGACCTTCCCGTCGTCCGTCACCCTCGAGGGGTCCGTCGTCCAGTAGCGCCACCAGCCCACGTCAAAGATCGCGCCCTTCGCCGGGGACGGCCGCTGCTGATACAGCGCCGCCCAGGCGTAGGAGCCCACCGTCCGCTTCTGCTCCTCCCAGCGCACGAGCGCATCGTCCGGGGTCTCGTCGAGGAGCGGGGAGAGGAGCGGCTCGCCCGGCGCGCGCCCGAGGACATCGCCGGACTCCGCGATCGCCGGGAAGGAGATGACTTCCCACTCCTCCGGATCCCCCGGATGCTCCGGCGACCGGACGCGCCCGAGGAGGTCATCCTCGTGCCAGCGCGTCCCGATCATCACCACGAGCGACGGCGGCTCGAGGCGCGTGATCGCGTTCACCGTCCACCAGTTCCAGAGGTTCTCCCTCTGCTTCGCCGAGTGCGCGGCCGCGAAGTCCTTCACGGCATCGTCGATCAGCAGCACCTTGAAGCCGAGGCCCGTGATCGACTGCCCGACCGATCTCGAGGTGACCGAGCCCTTGTCCTCCGTCTGCCAGTGCGACGCCGCGCCCGCGTCCCGCGCGAGGCGGATCCCGTACGTCGAGCCGTTCTCCTCGATGAGGCGCCGCACCTCGCGGCCCCACCCGATCGAGAGCGAGTCGCTGTGCGAGATGAGGCCGACCTTCCAGTCCGTGTGCCGCCGGAGGAGCCACAGCGGGAAGTAGGTCGACGTGAGCTGAGACTTCCCCGAGCGCGGCGGCATCGAGATCAGCACGTTCCGGTTCTGCCCCGCCTCGACGTCCTCGACCGCGACGCGGAGCCGCTCGCTGAGGTAGACGAGATGGTCGCGGAGCCGGTAGGCCGGGTCGACCTCCCGAGCCTGCTCGATCGGGCCAGCGGGGAGAGCGGCGGACGCGCCGCCGACGGAGACGACCCGCAGGAGCGACTCCACCGCGAGATCCGGCAACCCCTCGAGGGCGACCGCCAGCTCCTCCTCGGTGAAGCCTTCGAGCTCGGCCAGCAGCTCCTCGTCGCTCACGCTCTCCCCGCCGACGGTCACAGCGCGCCCGCCCGCTCCGCGGCCGCCTCGGAGGCGTAGAGGCGCGGGGAAGCGCTCTCACCGCGCGAGGGCCCGCCCCGGCCGCCGAGGAGCGTCCCGAGGACGACTCCGGCGCCCGAGAGACCGATCGCCGCGAGGGAGCCCGCCACAACTGCCGGCACGGTCCCTGTCAGGTTCCCGTACGCCGAGAGCGGGAGCGCGACCGCGAGCGACGCGATGATCCCCCAGAACGCCCCGCGCTCCGAGAGCTCCCGCCGCCAGGACAGCATGAGCACCGTCGGGACGAGCGTGCACGCGCGCAGGGTGCCGTAGAAGATGAAGAGCTGCACCACGGCGATGCCAGGGATGTTCGCGATCGCGAGGGCCCCGCACGTGAGGGCGACCATCGCGAGGCGAGCCCGGCGCACCACGCGGAGCTCATCGTCGCCCATCCGCGAGAAGTCGTGCCCGGCGAAGGTCGAGAGCGCCGAGAGCTGAGACGACATCGTCGAGACGAGCCCGCTGAACACGTACAGCAGGAAGAGGACGACCGTCCACTCGGGGAGCCAGGCGAGGATCGCCGAGAGGTTCGTGAGCTGAGGATCCTCGACCGCGACGCCTCCGCCCGCGGCCGCGAAGCCGAGCGTCGCCATCACGATCGGGACGATCGCGAAGACCGCCGCGCCGAGGATGAACGACCGGCGGACGTCCCGCTCCTCGACGGCCCACGCCCTCTGCCAGAACGACTGGTCCCCGAACGGCCCCGAGAGGAGACCGATCGTCGTCGAGAGCCCGAAGCCCCAGAAGACCGCCGCGCCCGGCCCGGACGTGAGCGAGGTGTAGAGCCCGTCCGCCCCGGCGAGCCCGGCCCCGATCGTCGAGGGCCCCGCGACGACCGCGACCGCCGCCGCGAGCCCGAAGCCGACGAGCGCGATCACGAGCATCTGTAGCCAGTCCGTCACGACCGAGCCGCGGAGCCCGGCATAGGCGGTGTAGCTGAGCGCGACGACCGAGAGCGCGAGGGTCACGGCGCCGAACGGGATGCCGGTCAGCGCCGTCACGACGACTGCCCCAGCGAGGAGCTGCACAGCGAAGCTCGCGACCGCGAGGCCGATGAGCGCGATGAGGTAGAGCACCTGCACGCGCGAGGAGTACCGGGCCGAGGCCGCCGAGGAGAGCGTGAAGCCCTCGGGGAACATCGCCCTCGCCCGCCGCGCGAAGAAGGCGAAGACGACGAGGCACGCGATGTTCGGCACCGTGAACCAGAAGACGCCGACCCAGCCGTGCTGGTAGCCCTGCTGAGCCGCGACGAAGAGCGCGGGCGCCCAGATCCATGTCGCCGCGATCGAGAACGCCGCCTGCACCCAGCCGAGGCGCCGCCCCGCCATGAGGAAGCCCTCCTTGCTCTCCCGCTCCCCGGCCCGCGCCGGGCGCCGCGAGGCGAGCCAGGTCGCGCCGAAGAAGAAGAGCCCGAAGGCGACGATGAGCGCCCACCCGGCGCCGGGGGTCAAGATGTCCATGTTGGATCCTGTCTCGAGGATGAGGAGCGCGCCGTGCGCCCCGCGCTGATGGTAGAGCTCACTGCACCCGGACGCGGTACTCCGCCGGGCTGTAGCCCTCGGAGGAGCCGATCATCCGCTCGAGGAACTGCTCCCGCGTGAAGTCCGCGAGGCGGAACACCTCCTCGGGCTTCATGCCGGTCTCCCGGCCGATCTCCGCCACGGTCTTCCCCTCCGCGAGGAGCTCCGCGACGATCGCCTTCATCGGCTCGAGGAGGTGCGTGCCGCGCGCACGGTTGTGCGTGATCGTCCCGTAGACGTCCCCGGCCTTGTCGCCGTGCTCGACGGTGACGACCGGGACGAGACCGCCGAGGCGGGAGAGGAGCGGCTCACGGCCGGACACGGTCCAGCGATGGAACCCGTCGATGATCGTCCGGTCCTTCCGCGCGACGATCGGGAGCGTCCAGCCATTGGACAGGATGGACTGCGTGAGGAGCCGGAGGTTCTCCTCGTTGACCTTGTTCGGGTTGTAGTCGTTCGGCCGCAGCTCCTCGCGCGGGAGGAACTCGACGCCGCGCAGGGGCGCGAGGAGATCGAGCTCCTCGTCGACCTTCGGCTTTCGGCTCGCCTTGCTCTTGGTGGGGGTGCTCACAGGGCTTCTCCTTGATTCTTCGCGACGGCGGAGATGAGGGCGCGGAGCGTCCGGTTCTTCGGATCTCCGCCGACGAGGATGTTGTAGGCGGTCCGCCAGTCCCGCTCCTCCATGTACTGCCCGCGCCGGACGATCCAGGACCGGACGAGCCGCCGGAGCCGGAGCCCCTCCGCGGTGCTCTTCTGCTGAGCGCTCTCGAGGCGCTGCATGGTCGCGGCCTTCCAGTCCCGCCCGGCCGGGACCGCCTCGCCCTCGGCGCCGTCGGCCGCCGACGAGGAGCCGGAGCCGCCCGCCTCGCCCGAGCCGCCCGAGGA